>Ga0209680_1000068_pt1 | contig 28572 bp, 5 predicted proteins | sample WorMetLIZISLAND1_FD_187413 | JGI IMG/M metagenome (GOLD analysis project Ga0209680, IMG submission 187413) | Marine gutless worms symbiont microbial communities from Max Planck institute for Marine Microbiology, Germany - Olavius loisae LIZARD... ... | reverse complement strand
GCCGCCCCCGCCGCTTCCGCCCGAGGAGGATGACGAGGAGGAGGATCCCGATCCCGATCCGGAACCGGAGCCCGAAGAAGTCGAGGTCGAGAATGCCGTCGGTGACGAGGATACCGCCATTGCGCTCGCCATTGACCCGGGCGATGCCGCCGAAGTCCTGATTGAGGATGTGCCCGATGGGGCCGTGCTTTCGGCCGGTACCGACAACGGTGACGGCACATGGACGGTGTTGGCCGAAGATCTCGAGGGATTGACGATCACGCCGGACGAGAATTCTGATGAGGACTTCACCCTCAAAGTATCTGGCGACGGCGAAACCCAGAATCTCGAGGTGACGGTCCGTGCGGTGGCCGACGCACCGGAAGCGGTGGCCAACGACGTGGAAGGTCAAGAAGACACGGCCATTGCACTCGACATTCCCACCGACGTGGAGAGCTTACATCTTACCGATACGGACGGATCGGAATCCCTGTCCCTTAACATCGGCGGCGTCCCGGACGGCGCCGTTCTTTCTGCCGGCACAGACAACGGTGACGGCACCTGGACGGTGACGGTCGAGGATCTTGCCGGCATCACCATCACGCCTCCCCCGGACTTCAATGGCGAGATTCCACTGACATTGAACGCCACGTCGACGGAAGCCGACGGTGGTGACAGCGCGACGACGACGGTGCCGTTCACGGTTACGGTCACCGATACCATCGACGGCGAAGACGCGGACGGGTTTGAAGACCAGCCCATCGCACTGAATATCGATCCGGCTGGTGCCACGTCGATCGAGCTCTCCAACATCCCGGACGGTGCGACGCTGACATATGTCGACGACCAAGGGGCCACGCAAACCCTTTCGTTTACCGGCAATTCGGTGACCTTGTCGGCGGATGAATTGAACGGCCTCGCCATCACGCCGCCCGCTGATTCCGATGAGAACTTTACGTTGAGCGTTACCGCCGACGACTTCACCGACACCATGGACGTAACGGTGCGCGCGGTCGCCGACATGCCCGATCTTACTGCTACCGACGTGGACGGCGGCCAGGATCGGGAAATCCCTCTCGACCTGACGTCGGGGCTGACCGATGTCGATGGCTCGGAAGTGCTCTCGGTTACCATCACCATCGACAGCGGTGTCCCCGATGGAACGACCTTCTCGGCCGGCACCGATAACGGGGACGGTACTTGGACCTTCACCGCCGACCAACTGGACGGCCTGACGATCACGCCGCCACCCGGCTTCGTCGGCGAAATCCCCCTGGACGTGGCTTCAACAGCGACGGAACTGGATGTCGAAGAAGACGGGCCGCCATCATCCGCAACGAAATACACCGATTTCACCGTCACCGTCACCGAGCAAGGTACGTTCCAAACCACGGATTCCGTCGGTGACGAAGACAGCAATATTCCCATCAACATTGATGCGGGCCTGGACGAAGGCGAAGCCGGTTCGGTCACCATCTCCGGCGTTCCGGAGGAAGCGACCTTCAGTGCCGGCACCGACAACCTTGACGGCACATGGACGTTCAATATCGATCCGGCGCAAGGTATCAATGAGCTCGCGGACCTGACCATATTGCCGCCGGCGGACTCCGACGTCGACTTCACCCTGACGGTCACGACCCAGAACGACGCCGGCGAAGATGTTTCTTTGCCTCTTGAAGTCACCGTCAACGCGGTCGCCGACGCGCCGACCGCGACGGCCCAAGATGAGACCGGCAACGAGGACGAGCCAGTCGCGCTCAACCTGACCTCGCAACTTACCGATACGGACTTTTCCGAAGTCCTGTCGGTGACGCTCTCCATCGGCGAGGGCGTTCCGGAAGGAACTAGCTTTTCGGCCGGCACCGACAACGGCGACGGCACCTGGACCTTCACGGCGGAACAACTGGATGGTCTGACGCTGACGCCACCACCCAACTGGGACGGTGAGATTCCCCTGACCATGACCGCCACCTCGACGGAATTGGATGGTGGCGACACGGCGACGACCACCGTGCCGTTCACGGTCACCATCAATCCGACCGGTGATTTCGATTTCGAACACGCCGAGGGTGTCGAAGATACGGCCATCTCGCTGACCATCGACCCTGCTTCCATCAACACCGAGACCGTGGGCCTCAGCGACATTCCGGCGGATTCGTTGCTCCAGTACGTCGATGGCACCGGCGCCACGGTCGACATCGAGGTCGTCGACGGCGCCGCCGAGTTGACTCTCGATCAGTTGAACGGCCTGCAAATCACGCCGCCGCCGAACTCGGATGTGGATTTCACCCTGACCGTCACCGCCAATAACGAAGATGAGATCATGCACGTGATCGTCGACGCCGACGCCGACGTGCCGACGGCGACGGCCGAGAACGTCGTTGGGGACGAGGACAGCGCGATCGACCTCGACCTGAGTGCGGCCCTGACCGACGTCGACGGGTCCGAAACCCTCACCTTCACCATTCAAGGCGTACCCGACGGCGCCATTCTTTCCGCCGGTACCGACAATGGCGACGGAACTTGGTACCTGGTCTCGGGCCAGTTGACCGGATTGACGATTACGCCGCCCGTCAACTTCGAGGGCGACATTCCGATGACCCTCATCGCCACGTCGACGGAGGCGGACGGCGGTGACTTCGAGACGACCGAAGTGCCGTTCACCGTCACCGTCGAGCCTGATCTGAGCAAACCCGATTTCGAGGTGACGGCGGCCGAAGGGTACGAGGACAATGCCATCGCGCTGGATATCGACCCGGGCACGGTCGATGTCGTGACCATCGGCAACGTTCCCACGGGTGCCGTTTTGTCGGCCGGCACCGACAATGGCGATGTGACATGGACGGTCGATGCCGGGGACCTGGCCGGTATCACCATCACGCCGCCTCAGGATTCCGATGAGGAATTCACCCTAAGCGTGACCGGTACGGACGTTACCGGTATCACCCAGACCCTCGATGTCCCGGTCACGGTTCATGCCGTGGCCGACCGCCCCGATCTCGACGTGAGCAGTTCCATCGGCGACGAGGATACGGCGATCGACCTCAACATTTCTTCGGCGCTAACCGATACGGACGGATCGGAAACCCTCAGTCTGTCCATCGACATCATCGGCATTCCGGCAGGGGCGAAGCTGTCCTATGAGGATGACCAAGGCGTTACCCAAAGTGTTACGGTCACCGACAATTCGGCGTCTCTTACCCAGGAACAGTTGAACGGCCTGCAGATCACGCCGCCGCAGGACTACTACGGCGACATCACGCTCCAGGTCACCTCGACATCGACGGAAGGGGCGGAGGACGCCTCGCCGTCTTCGGCGGCGACGACGGCGACGTTCGGTGTGACGGTGCGGCCCGTCAACGACGACCCCGAGATAACCGTAACGAGCGTCGACGAAAACGGTGATCCCATTACGGACGCTCAAGGCAATCCCATGTTTACGGGCAATGAGGACGATACCATTTCCCTCAACATTTCGGCCGAGATGCCGGACCCGACGACGGTCGAACTCAGCCACGTTCTCTTGGGCGGTATCGAACCGGGCTCGACGCTCTCCTATGTGGATGACCTGGGCGCGCCGCAGACCATCAGCTTCTCCGGCTCCGCCGCGCAGTTGACGGAAGCACAGTTGGAGGGGCTCTCGATTACGCCGCCGCAAGATTACAACGGGGAGATGGGTCTTACGGCGACCGCCTTCTCGGAGGACGGCGGAATAGTCGTCTCGCAGTTCACCGTCGATGTGGCGGCCCTCGCCGACCTTGATATCGACACGACCACGTCTAACGATGTGGACGGCGGTGAGACCACGGCCACGGTGAGTGGCGTCGAAGATACGGCCATCGACCTCAACATCAGCGCCGCAGCCGACGAGGCCATTACCATTTCGGTGGTGCCGCCGACCGATGAAAATGGCGATCCAGTGACCGGTTTCGCAACCGATGTCACGCTCTCCGCCGGCACCGACAACGGTGACGGAACCTGGACGCTGACAGCGGCTGAACTTGAAGGCCTGACAATCACTCCGCCGGCAAACTCCGATGCCGATTTCGCCATCACCGTCGCTGCCGAATCGCCGGATGGCGAGATCTTGACCGGCACGGTCAACATTTCGGTTGCGGCCGATGCCGATGCGCCGAGCCTTGATCTGGCGGCGGCGAGCGGCAGTGAGGACGCGGCGATTCCGCTCACCATCAATACCGGTCTCACCGATACGGACGGTTCGGAAACCCTGTCGATCAACATTGCCGATGTTCCCATCGGCGCCACCTTCAACGCTGGCACCGACAACGGTGATGGCACCTGGAGTTTCACCGTCAACGATCAAATCAACGAACTCGAGGGCCTCGAGATCACGCCACCGGACGATTATTCCGGCGATTTCAATCTCAACGTCACGGCGACGACGACGGAATCCGACGGCGGCGACACCGCCGTCACCACGGGAACACTCAATGTCGACGTCACCGGTGTTGCCGACGCGCCGACCCTCGACCTGACGACACCGGCGACGGGCACGGAGGACACGGCCATTGCGCTCAACATCAGTTCCGCCGTGACCGATTCCTCGGAAACCTTGAGCGTCACCGTCAGCGGCGTTCCGACAGGTGCGTCCTTGAGTGCCGGTACGGACAACGGCGACGGCACCTGGACTCTGTCCGCCGACGACCTGACCGGTCTTACGGTGACGCCGCCGGCCGATTCGGATGTCGATTTCCAGTTGTCGGTGACTGCCACCTCGACGGACGGCACGGACACGGCGACGACGACCGGTACCATCGATGTCTCGGTTGCCGCCGATGCCGACACCCCGACCCTCGACCTGACGACGCCAGCGACCGGTGACGAAGACACGGCGATCGCCCTCAATATCGATCCGGGGCTGACCGATACGGACGGGTCCGAGTCGCTGTCGATCACCATCGGGGGCGTCCCGACCGGCGCGACGCTGAGCGCCGGCACCGACAACGGTGACGGCACATGGACGCTCACGGACGCCCAGCTCGACGGCCTGACGATCACGCCGGCCGACAATTTCGACGGCACCTTCGACCTCGACGTGACGGCGACGGCGACGGAAGCCGACGGCGGTGATCAGGCCGTGGCGACCGGCACCCTGACCGTCGACGTGGCGGCCGTGGCCGACACCCCGACATTGACCCTGAGCGACGTGACCGGCGACGAGGACACCGAGATCCCATTGAACATCACGGCCGGCGGCGACGACGACATCGCGTCTGTCGTCATCTCCGGCATGCCGAGCGGGGCCAGCCTGTCGGCGGGCACGGACAACGGCGACGGCACCTGGACTCTGTCCGCCGATCAGCTCGACGGCCTGACCATTACGCCGCCCGCCGATTCGAATGAGGATTTCCCCCTGTCGGTGACGGCGACGGCCGTCGACGGTTCCGACACGGCGACGTTCACGGATGCCCTAAACGTCTCGGTCACCGGCGTTGCTGACACGCCGACGCTCGACCTGTCGATACCCGCCTCGGGCGACGAGGACACGGCCATTCCGCTCAACATCCAGACGGGCCTGCAGGACCTCGACGGCTCCGAGACCTTGTCGATCACCATCGGCAACATCCCGGACGGCGCCGTGCTGGCCTCCGGCGGTGTGCCGATCACGATCAGCGACGGCACAGCCGAACTGACGCAAGCCCAGCTCAACAACCTGACGATCACGCCGCCGGCGGACTCCAGCCAGGACTTTACGCTGTCGGTGGCCGCGACGTCGACCGAGGACGACGGCGACACGGCGACGAACACAGGCGAACTCGCCGTCACCGTCAACGGCGTCGCCGACGAGCCGACCCTGGACATGACGGCCAGCGTCACTGGCGTTGAGGACACGGCCATACCGCTGACCATCAACGCCACCGTGTCGGATGCCGACGAAGACCTGTCGGTGATCCTCAACAATATTCCGGACGGCGCCACATTGACTTATGTCGATGGCGTCGGAGACACCCAAGATATTGATTTTGTGGGAACTTCGGCGACGCTGACACCGGAACAGCTGAACGGCCTGGCGATCACGCCGCCGCCCGATTCCAATGAGGATTTCCAGTTGGCGGTGACGGCGATCTCAAACGACGAGGGTGATACCGCGACCGACGTTGGCATCCTTAACGTCGGTGTGGTCGGCGATGCCGATGCGCCGGTCATCAACCTGTTTGATGTGCAGGGCACGGAAGACAACGCCATCGCACTCAACATCGGCGCCGAGTTGGCCGACACGGACGGTTCCGAGACCCTGTCTTCGGTAACCATTTCCAACGTTCCGCAGGGCGCGGTCCTGAGCGCCGGCACCGACACCGGAGCCGGCACCTGGATCGTTGACGCCGCCGATCTCGATGGCCTGACGCTTACGCCTCCGGAAGATTACTCGGGCAGCTTCGACCTCGGTGTTGCCGTTACGTCGACGGAAAACGACGGTGATACGGTGACGACGACCGGCACCATGACCGTCGACGTTTCCGGTGTCGCCGACGCGCCGACCCTGGTCCTCGATAGTGCGGCCGGGATCGAGGACAATGCCATCGCCCTCGATATCAACGCCGGAAAGACGGATGACTCCGAATCCCTGGCGATTTCGATCTCCGGTATCCCCGAAGGCGCCGCCCTCAATTACGTCGACGACCAGGGCGCCCCCCAAACAATTACCGTATCGAACGGCAGCGCGACCCTGACTGCCGAGCAACTGAACGGCCTGACCGTGACGCCGCCCGCCGATTCCAACGAGGATTTCTCGCTGACGGTGACGGCTTCGTCGACCGACGGTTCGGACACGGCGACGACGACGGGGACCATCGACGTCACCGTATTCGGTGATGCCGACACGCCGACCCTCGATCTGTCGACGCCTATCTCCGGCGAGCAGGGCACGACGATCCCCTTGACCATCGATGCCGGGCTGACCGATACGGACGGCTCCGAAACCCTGTCGGTGACCATAGGCAATATCCCGGACGGTGCCGTTCTGGCGTCCGGCGGCGTGCCGATCACCATCACCGACGGGTCGGCCGAACTGACCCAGGTACAGCTCAACAATCTGACGATCACGCCGCCGCCGGGCAGCGCCGAAGACATGGCTTTGTTGGTGACCGCGACGTCGACCGAGGACGATGGTGATACGGCTCAAAGGAGCGGTATCCTTCAGATTGACGTCCAGGACGGTACGCCGCCGCCGACGCTGTCCCTCACCGATTCGGACGGCGACGAGGACACGGCCATTTCGCTCAACATCGGTGCCACCGACGTCAGTTCGGTCGTCATTACCGGCGTACCGGAGAATGCCTTGCTGAGCGCCGGTACCGACAACGGAAACGGCACCTGGACTCTTTCCCAGGCCGAACTGGGCGGCCTGACCATCACGCCGCCCCCTGACTCGGACGCCGACTTCACGCTTTCGGTCACGGCCAACGGCCTCGACGGTTCAACGACCTCGGGGACCGTCGACGTCGATGTGGCCGCCGTTGCCGATACGCCGACGCTCGACCTGACGACCCCGGCGTCCGGCGACGAGGACACGGCCATTTCGCTGACCATCAACTCGGGCCTGACGGATCAGGACGGTTCGGAAAGCCTGAGCGTTACCATATCGGGCGTTCCCAATGGTGCGTCTCTGTCGGCCGGTACCGATAACGGCGATGGCACCTGGACGCTGACGGTTGACGATCAGGTCAACGAACTGGACGGGTTGACGATCACGCCGCCGACGGACTTTTCCGGCAGTTTTGACCTCGGCGTGACGGCGACGTCGACCGAGACGGTCGGCGGAGACACGGCCTCGAATGTGGTGACTTTGACGGTCGATGTCTCGGCGGTCGGTGACGGCGTGGTGCTCGATCTGACGCCGGCCTCGGGCGTCGAGGATAACGCCATTGCGTTGAGCATCGGCACGGACGGTGGCGCTGCGGTGGATTCGATTTCGCTTTCGAACATCCCGGACGGGGCGACGTTGACCTACATTGACGGCAATGAACAGGTACAGACGATCGAGTTTACAGGCACCACGGCGGACCTGACGCCGGATCAGTTGAACGGACTTTCGATCACGCCACCTGAGGACAGCGACGTCGACTTTACGCTGGGTGTATCGGCAACCTCGACGGACGGCACTGTGACGACCGGTAACTTGGCGGTCTCGGTGGCGCCGGACGCGGACACGCCGACGCTCGACCTGACGGCGGCCTCGGGGACCGAGGACACGGCGATCCCGCTGAACATCAGCACGGCCTCGACGGACGTTGACGGCTCGGAGAGCCTGTCGATCACCATCGGCGACATCCCCGGCGGTGCGACGCTGAGCTATGTCGACGGCAACGGCGACACGCAGTCGATCACGGTGACGGATGGCACGGCGGACCTGACGCCGGATCAGCTGAACGGCCTTTCGATCACGCCGCCTGCGGACTCGGATGCTGACTTCCCGCTGACGGTGACGTCGACGGCGACGGACGGCACGGACACGGCGACCAACTCGGGTACGCTGCAGGTCTCGGTGGCGCCGGACGCGGACACGCCGACGCTCAATTTGAGTGATGCGGCGGGTACGGAAGACAACGCCATTGCGCTCAATATCAATCCCGGTCTCACGGATACGGATGGTTCGGAAAGCCTGTCCGTCTCGATCGGCGACATCCCGGCCGGCTCGACCTTGACCTATGTGGACGACCAGGGTGCGACGCAGACCATCACGGTGACCGAAGGCACGGCCGATCTGACGGCGGATCAGCTGAACGGCCTGCAGATCACGCCGCCGGACGACTACTCGGGATCGTTCGACCTGAGCGTCACGGCGACGGCGACGGAAGCGGACGGTGGCGACACGGCGTCGACAACGGGTACGTTGAAGGTGGATGTGGCTGGTGACGCGGACGCGCCGACGCTCGACCTGACACCGGCCACGGGGGTTGAGGACAATGCCATTCCGTTGTCGATCACGGCGGACACGACGGATGGGTCCGAGACTCTCAGTGTGTCCATCGCAGAAATCCCGGCCGGTGCGACGCTGAACTACGTCGACGGTAATGGCGACACGCAATCGATCACGGTGACCAACGGCACGGCGGAACTGACGCCGGACCAGTTGAACGGCCTGGCGATCACGCCGCCGGAAGACAGCGACGTCGATTTTACCCTCGACGTGACGGCAACCTCGACGGACGGCACGGATACGGCGACGACATCGGGTAGCCTCAGCGTCTCCGTGGCGGCGGATGCCGATGCGCCGACGCTCAATTTGAGCGATGCGGCAGGTACGGAAGACAACGCCATCGCGCTGAATATCAACCCCGGTCTGACTGACACGGACGATTCAGAAAGTCTCTCTGTCTCGATCGGCGATATCCCGGTTGGTTCAACCCTGACCTACGTGGACGGCGATGGTGCGCCGCAATCGATCACGGTGACCAATGGTTCGGCCGACCTGACGCCGGCCCAGCTGAACGGCCTGCAGATCACGCCGCCGGAAGACTATTCGGGATCGTTCGACCTGAGCGTCACGGCGACATCGACGGAAGCGGACGGCGGCGATACGGCGTCGACGTCGGGCACGCTGACGGTGGATGTGGCCGGTGATGCGGATGCACCGACGCTCGACCTGACCCCGGCCTCGGGTGTCGAGGACAATGCCATTCCGCTGTCGATCGTGGCCGATACGACGGATGGGTCCGAGACTCTCAGTGTGTCCATCGCCGATATCCCGGCGGGTGCGACGTTGAGCTACGTCGACGGCAACGGCGACACGCAATCGATCACGGTGACCAACGGCACGGCGGACCTGACCCCTGATCAGCTGAACGGCTTGTCGATCACACCGCCGGCGGATTCCAACGAGGACTTCCAGCTCTCGGTGAGCGCGACGACGACGGACGGCACGGACACGGAAACGGTGACCAGTGCCCTTGATGTGTCGGTGACCGGTGACGCCGACGCGCCGACGGCGACGGTTCAGGACGAAACGGGGACGGAAGACACCTGGATCCAACTCAATCTGGATTCGGCCCTGAGCGACACGGACGGCTCGGAGAGCCTGACCATCACCATCACGGATGTTCCCGACGGTGCGCTTCTGGCGCCGGGTACGGACAACGGCGACGGCACCTGGTCGGTGACGCCTGCGGAACTGCCGCAGGTTTGCATCCTGCCGCCGGATGATTTCTCGGGCGAAATCACGATGACGCTCAACGTGACGGCGACGGAGAACGACGGCGACACGGAGACCACGTCCAATTCGTTCAATGTGACGGTGGAAGGTGATGCCGATGCGCCGACGGTGACGTTGAGCGATGCTTCGGGCACCGAGGACACGGCGATTCCGCTGAACATCGACGCGGCACTGACGGATACGTCGGAAACCCTGTCCATCACCATCGGCGACATCCCGCAAGGGGCGACGCTGACTTATGTGGATGATGCGGGTGCGACACAGACGATCACGGTGAGCGAAGGCTCGGCCGACCTGACGGCGGATCAACTGAACGGTTTGCAGATCACGCCGCCGGCGGATTCCAACGAGGACTTCCAACTCTCGGTGAGCGCCACTTCGGCCGACGGTACCGACACGGCGACGACCACCGGCACGCTCGACGTCTCCGTCACCGGTGACGCCGACGCGCCGACGCTCAGCGCCGAACTGGGTGATCCGACGGTGACGACGTCCGGTGGTACGGAGACCGACGTCACGATCAGCGCCGATAACTATTCGAGCACCGACTCCGGCTTTACCGTCACCGCGCGCAGCATCGACGGCGACGGCAACCTGACCGATGCCTCCGTCGACAACGTCAGCACCGGCGGCGGCGGCTTCGGGGTTTCCGGCGCCGCTTCCGGTCCGGATTACCAACTCGGCTACGACCAGGATGCGGAGATTTCCGAACAGCTGATTATCACCTTCGACAACGACGTGTCGGACGCCTCCTTCGATTTCGCCAGGCTCTACGCCGATGAGGGCGGCGAGGGCGCCAACGAACAGGGGCACTACGAGCTCTACCGCGACGGCGTCAAAGTCGGTGAAGGCGATTTCGATACGGACAGCGGCAACACTGGAAGCGTCTCGATCAGCGCCGCGGACGGCGGCGGGTTCGACCAGATCGTGTTCACGGCGGCCGACGGCTATTCGGTGAGCGGCAGCGGCGACGGCAGCGACTACGTCGTCACCGGCGTCGAGTTCACCCAGATCGAGGGCGGCGACACGACGGTTACCTATCCGCTCGATATCACGTCCAGCCTGACCGATACGGACGGGTCGGAGACACTTTCGATCACGGTTTCCGACTTGCCGGACGGCGCCACGTTGTCGGCCGGTACGGAGAACCAGGACGGTTCATGGACATTGACGCCGACCGAGCTCGACGATCTCGAGATCACCTTGACGGGTGACGATTCGGGTCAGAGCTTCGACTTGACCGTGGCGGCGACGGCGACCGAAAACGACGGCGATACGGAGACGGTCAGCGTCACAGCGTCCTCCGACGGCACCAACACCGACCTGACGTCCGACGGCGCGACCCTCGACGTCACCGATGCGACCGGAACCGAGGACACGGCGATCGCGCTCGACATCGATGCCGGCCTCATCGACACGGACGGTTCCGAAACCCTGTCGATCACCATCGGCGACGTCCCGGACGGTGCGACCCTCAGTGCGGGTACGGATAACGAGGACGGCACCTGGACTCTGTCCGCCGACGACCTCGACGGGCTCATGATCACACCGGCCGCCGACTCCGACGTCGACTTCACCTTGTCGGTGACGGCGACGGCAACGGAAACCAGCACCGGCGACACCTCGACGACCACGGGAACCTTGGATGTGTCGGTGGCGGCCGATGCGGATACGCCGACGCTGAGCCTGTCGGATGCGGCGGGTGCGGAAGACAACGCCATCGCGCTCAACATCAATCCGGGCCTGACCGACTTGGACGGCTCGGAGAGCTTGTCGATCACCATCGCTGACATCCCCGACGGATCGATGCTGTTCTCGATCGACAACAATGAGGTCCAGCAAATTACGGTGACCAACGGCTCGGCCGAACTCACGCCGCACCAATTGACCGGATTGCAGATCGTTCCGCCCGAGGACTACTCGGGCAGCTTCAACCTCAGTGTCACGGCGACGGCGACGGAAGCGGAAGGCGGCGACACGGCGAGCACGTCGGGTACGATGACGGTCGACGTTTCCGGCGTTGCCGACACACCGATCCTCGATCTGACGGCGGCGTCGGGCACCGAAGACAACGCCATTCCGCTGTCGATCACGGCGGATACGACGGACGGGTCCGAGACTCTCAGCGTCTCTATTGCCGACATCCCCTATGGGGCCACCATGACCTATGTGGACGGTGACGGCGCCACGCAGACGATCTCGGTGACCAACGGCACGGCGGAGTTGACGCCGGATCAACTGAACGGTCTCGCCATCACGCCGCCCGAAGATTCGGATGTGGATTTCGATCTTTCCGTCACCGCGACGTCGACGGACGGCACGGATACGGCAACGAACAGCGGCAACCTGAGCGTGTCCGTAGCGGCGGACGCGGACGCGCCGACACTGGTCCTAACGGATGCGTCGGATGCGGAAGACAATGCCATTGCCCTCGATATCGACACCGGCCTGACCGACGTGGACGGCTCGGAGTCGTTGTCGATAACCATCGGCGATATTCCCGCAGGGGCGACGCTGACCTATGTGGACGACCAGGGGGCGACGCAGACCATCACGGTGAGCGAAGGCTCGGCCGATCTCACATACGAGCAGCTCAACGGCCTGCAGATCACGCCGCCCGAGGACTATTCGGGCAGCTTCGATCTCTCCGTGACGGCGACGGCGACGGAAGCCGATGGCGGCGATACGGCGACGACGACGGGTACGTTGACGGTCGACGTGGCGGCAATGGCCGACGAGGCGGACCTCACTGTCCATGATGCCTCTGGTGTGGAAGACACGGCCATTTCGTTGAATATCACGGCGGAAACGACGGACGATTCCGAGACTCTTAGTGTGTCCATAGCCGATATCCCGGCCGGCGCGACGCTGACCTATGTGGACGATCAGGGGGCGACGCAAGAGATCACTGTGACCAACGGTTCGGCCGACCTGACGCCGGATCAGCTGAACGGCCTTTCGATCACGCCGCCGGCGGATTCCAACGAGGACTTCCAGCTCTCGGTGAGTGCGACGACAACGGACGGCGCGGATACGGAAACGGTGACCAGCACCCTCGGCGTGTCGGTGACCGGCGATGCCGACGCGCCGACGCTCGATGCCAGTGTCGGCGACGGCGAAATCGTGACCATCGGTGGTGACCCGGTCGACGTGACGATCGGTGTCGACAACGTGACCGAAACCGGAGGCGGGTTCAGCGTCACGGCGCGCAGCCTCGACGACAACGGTGAGCTCACGGAAGCCTCGGCCGACAGTATTGCGTTCAACGAAAACCCGCCGGGCTTCGGCGTTGCCGGCGGCGCTTCGGGCGCCGATTCCGAGCTTGGCTACGACAGCGGAAGCGGGACGTCGGAGGAACTGATCGTTAATTTCGACGAGGACGTATCCACAGCGGACGTCACCTTCGCCTGGTTGAATCCGAACGAAGATGCCGTTTACGAAATCTACCGGGATGGCGTGAAGGTCGGAGAAGGTTTGGTCGACGGCGGTAACGACGGCGTCGATCCGATGGTCTCCGTCTCTGCCGACGACGGCGGATCGTTCGATCAGATCGTCTTTACGGCACCCGGCCAAGGCGACGACTTCCTGATCAACTCGATCGAATTCGAAGCCAATGAAGGCGGCGATACGGTTGTCCAATATCCACTGGATATCACGTCGGCCCTGACCGATACGGACGGCTCGGAAACCCTCTCGATCACGATTTCCGACCTGCCGGAGGACGCCACGCCAAGTGCCGGCACCGAAAACACGGATGGCAGCTGGACGCTGGCGGCCGGCGATCTCCAAGGGCTGACGATGACGGTTGCCGGTGATAACCCGGGTCAGAGTTTCGACCTGACCGTGGCGGCGACGGCGACCGAAAACGACGGCGATACGGAGACGGTCAGCGTCACCGCATCCTCCGACGGCACCAACGTCGACATAGCAGCCGACGGCGCCACCCTCGACGTCACCGATGCGAGCGGAACCGAGGACACGGCGATCGCGCTCGATATCGATGCCGGCCTTATCGACACGGACGGCTCGGAAACCCTGTCGATCACCATCAGCGACGTGCCGGCCGGTGCCACCCTCAATGCGGGTACGGATAACGAGGACGGCACCTGGACGCTCAGCGCCGACGATCTCGATGGCCTGATGATCGCGCCGCCTGCCGATTCCGACGTCGACTTCACCTTGTCGGTGACGGCGACGGCGACGGAAACCAGCACCGGGGATACCTCGACGACAACGGGGACTCTGGATGTGTCGGTTGCCGCCGATGCGGACACGCCGACTCTCGACCTGACGGATACGATGGGCAGCGAAGATAGGGCGATTGCGCTCGACATCGACCCGGGCCTCGGCGATACGGACGGTTCGGAATCCCTCTCGATCACCGTTGGAGACATTCCGGCCGGCTCGACCCTGACTTATGTAGACGGCGATGGTGCGACGCAAACGATCTCGGTGACCAACGGTTCGGCCGACCTGACGGCGGATCAGCTGAGCGGTCTGCAGATCACGCCGCCCGAGGACTATTCCGGTTCGTTCGATCTCTCCGTCACAGCGACAGCGACGGAGGCGGACGGCGGCGATACGGCGACGACGTCGGGCACGCTGACCGTCGATGTGGCGGCGGTTGCCGACGAGTCCGATTTGACGGTCTCCGATGCGTCCGGCCTGGAAGACACGGCGATACCGTTGAGCATCGATGCCGAGGTCACGGATTCGTCCGAGACCCTGTCGATCTCCATCAGCGACATCCCGGACGGGGCGACGCTGACCTATGTGGACGGCGCGGGCGACACACAGACGATCACGGTGACGGAAGGATCGGCGGACCTGACGGCGGATCAGCTGAACGGCTTGTCGATCACACCGCCGGCCGATTCCAACGAGGACTTCCAGCTCTCGGTGAGCGCGACGACGACGGACGGCACGGACACGGAGACGGTGACCTCTCAGCTCGACGTATCGGTGACCGGCGACGCCGACGCGCCGACGGCGACGGTCCAGGACGAGACGGGCACGGAAGACACCTGGATCCAACTCAATCTGGATTCGGCCCTGAGCGACACGGACGGTTCTGAAAGCCTGACGATCACCATCACGGATGTTCCCGACGGTGCGCTTCTGGCGCCGGGTACGGACAACGGTGACGGCACCTGGTCGGTGACGCCTGCGGAACTGCCGCAGGTTTGCATCCTGCCGCCGGATGATTTCTCGGGCGAAATCACGATGACGCTCAACGTGACGGCGACGGAGAACGACGGCGACACGGAGACCACGTCCAATTCGTTCAATGTGACGGTGGAAGGTGATGCCGATGCGCCGACGGTGACGTTGAGCGATGCTTCGGGCACCGAGGACACGGCGATTCCGCTGAACATCGACGCGGCACTGACGGATACGTCGGAAACCCTGTCCATCACCATCGGCGACATCCCGCAAGGGGCGACGCTGACTTATGTGGATGATGCGGGTGCGACACAGACGATCACGGTGAGCGAAGGTTCGGCCGATCTGACACCTGCTCAGCTGAACGGCTTGTCGATCACGCCGCCGGCGGACTCCAACGAGGACTTCCAACTCTCGGTGAGCGCCACTTCGGCCGACGGTACCGACACGGCGACGACCACCGGCACGCTCGACGTCTCGGTGACCGGCGACGCCGACGCACCGACGCTCGATGTCAGCATCGACGACGGCACTTATTCGAGCGGCGGTACGCCAGAGAGCGATCCGGTCACAGTGGACATCGCTAATGACGGCGCGCTGACCTTCAGCGGCGCCTCGTCTTACGGCGAAATCGCCTATTCGACGGGTGAGATCGAAATCTCCGCCGACGATAGCGGCACGTTCAACCTGCAGTCACTGGAGCTTGGCAAGTGGGGCGGGGACGGCATCGTCGTCAAGGCCTATGACGAGAACGGTAACGAGATCACCTCGCAGTCGATCTCCATGGGTGACAGCTACGGCATCGGCGGCACTGTCGACTTCTCCGATGTCAGCGGATTCGACGGTGTGCATTCCATTGGGATCAGCAACCCGGGCGGCTACATCAAGGTCGGTGACGTGACGACGACGACGGGCGACGCCGACGGCGGCGATGCGGTCACGACCTACGACCTGGACGTCACGACGGCGCTGACCGACACCGATGGTTCGGAAACGCTGTCGGTGACGATCAGCGACGTGCCGGACGGCGTTTCGCTCAGCGCCGGCACCGACAACGGCGACGGCACCTGGTCTGTCGATCCGGCCGACCTCGACGGGCTCGAGATGACCGTACCGGAAGGTACCGAGGACTTCAGCGTTACCGTTTCGGCGACGGCGACGGAGAACGACGGTGATGCGGAAACGACGACGCAGACGATCGACGTCGGCTCCCTCGACACGGTTGCGGAAACACCGACCGTGTCCGTCGACAATGCGGCCGGCCTCGAAGACGGCGACATTCCCATCACCATCAATGCGGCGCTCAGCGACACGGACGGCTCGGAAACCCTGTCTGTGACCATCGGCGACGTGCTGGATGGTGCGACACTCAGCGCCGGTACCGACAACGGCGACGGCACCTGGACGATCGACCCTGCCGACCTCGACGGCCTGTCAGTCACGCCGCCGGCGGACAGCGATGCCGACTTCACGCTCAGTGTTTCCGTTACGGCAAAGGAAACGCTTTCCGGTGACACGTCCACGGTAACCGCGTCACTCGACGTTTCGGTGGAAGCCGTGGCCGACGCGCCGACCCTCGAAACGGCGGACGCCTCGGGTGCGGAAGACAACGCCATTGCGCTCGACATCAGTTCCGGCCTGACCGACACGGACGGTTCCGAATCCCTGTCGATCACCATCAGCGGCGTTCCGGATGGGGCGACGCTCAATGCGGGTACGGAAAACCAGGACGGCACCTGGACTCTGTCTGCCGACGATCTCAACGGCCTGACGGTGACGCCAGCCGCCGACTCGGACGTCGACTTCACGCTGACGGTCAGCGCCACATCGACGGACGGCACGGACACGGAGACCGTATCCGGCACCATCGACGTCTCGGTTGCGGCCGAAGCGGATACGCCGACGTTGAACCTGGAGCAAGCTTCGGGCGACGAAGACAACGCCATTGCGCTCAACATCGATCCGGGTCTCGGTGACACGGACGGTTCGGAGACCATGAGCATCACCATCAGCGGTGTTCCGGATGGGGCGATCTTGTCGGCCGGTACGGCCAATGCGGACGGGACCTGGACCCTCGATGGGGCCGATTTGTCCGACCTGACGATCACGCCGCCGCCGGACTATTCCAGTTCCTTCGACCTCGGTGTCACGGCGACGGCGACGGAAGCCGACGGCGGCGATACGGCGACGACGTCGGGGACGATCACCGTCGACGTGGCCGGCGTGGCCGACGAAGCGGACCTGACGGTCTCCGATGCCACGGGTACGGAAGACCAGTCGATCTCGCTGAACATCGATGCCGGCGTGACGGATTCTTCCGAGTCCCTGAGCATCACGATCAGCGGCGTTCCCGATGGTGCGACCTTGTCGGCAGGTACGGAGAACCAGGACGGCACCTGGACATTGACCGAACAGCAGCTCGACGGTTTGTCCGTGACACCTGCGGCCGATTCGGATGCCGACTTCACGCTGACGGTCAGCGCGACGACGACGGACGGAACGGATACGGAGACCGTATCCGGCACCATCGACGTCTCGGTGGCGGCTGATGCCGACACGCCGACCCTCGACCTGACGGATGCGTCGGGTACAGAAGACAACACCATCGCGCTCGACATCGATCCCGGCCTGACGGACACGGACGGCTCGGAGAGCCTGTCGGTCACCATCGGCAATATCCCGGACGGTGCGACGCTGACCTATGTGGATGGCGACGGTGCGACGCAGACGATCACGGTCACGGAAGGCTCGGCGACGCTGGGCGCGGATCAATTGAACGGCTTGCAGATCACGCCGGCGGACGACTACTCGGGATCCTTCGACCTTTCCGTCACCGCAACCGCGATGGAAGCCGACGGCGGCGACACGGCGACGACCACGGGTACGCTGACGGTCGACGTGGCGGCGGTGGCCGACGAGGCCGACCTTACCGTAACCGACGCGACCGGCACCGAAGACCAACCGATCGCGCTCGACATCGACGCCGGTGTGACGGATGCGTCTGAATCCCTGTCGATCACCATCTCCGGTGTCCCGGACGGGGCGACCCTCAATGCCGGTACCGAGAACCAGGACGGTACCTGGACTCTGTCCGCCGATGACCTCGACGTCTCGGTGACCGGCGACGCCGATGCCGCAACCGTAAGCGTTCAGGACGAAGTCGGGACGGAAGACACTTGGATCCAGCTCCATCTTGATGCGGCCTTGAGCGACACGGATGGATCGGAAAGCCTGACGATTACCATCACGGGCGTGCCGGAGGGTGCCGATTTGGCGCCGGGCACGGACAATGGAGACGGCACCTGGTCGGCGACACTCGAGGAACTGCCGCAGGTTTGCATCCTGCCGCCGGATGATTTCTCGGGTGAAATCACCATGAGCCTGAACGTCACGACCACCGAGAACGACGGCGATACGGAAACCGTTTCGCAATCCTTCGACGTCACCGTCAACGGTGATGCCGACCCGGCAACGGTATCGGTCACAGCCGCCTCGGGCACCGAAGACCAGGCGATTGCCCTCGACATCGATGCCAGCACGGCCGATGGCTCCGAGAGCCTGTCGATCACCATCAGTGATATTCCCGATGGAGCGACATTGGCCTACGTCGACGACGCTGGAGCGACGCAATCGATCACGGTCGAAAACGGTTCGGCGGAACTGACACCGGGTCAACTGAACGGCCTGACGGTCACGCCGCCGGCAGACAGCGATGCCGATTTCACGCTGTCGGTCGCCGCGACGACGACGGACGGCTCGGATACGGAAACCGTGACGGCGAGCCTGCCGGTCTCGGTGGCAGCCGATGCGGACACGCCGACGCTGAACCTGGCCGATGCCTCGGGAGACGAAGACAACGCCATCGCGCTCAACATCGACCCGGGTCTCGGTGACACGGACGGTTCGGAGAGCTTGAGCATCACGATCAGCGGCGTTCCCGACGGAGCGACGCTCAATGCCGGCACCGAGAACCCGGACGGCACCTGGACCCTCGAATCTGGTGATCTGCAAGGCCTGACCATCACGCCGCCCGACGACTATTCCGGTTCCTTCGACCTCAGTGTCACGGCGACGGCGACGGAAGCCGACGGCGGCGATACGGCGACGACATCGGGGACCATCACCGTCGACGTGGCCGCCGTGGCCGACGAAGCGGATTTGACGGTGTCCGATGCCACTGGCACGGAAGACCAGGCGATCTCGCTGAACATCGACGCTGGTGTGACGGATTCGTCCGAGTCCCTGAGCATCACGATCAGCGGCGTTCCCGATGGGGCGACCTTGTCGGCGGGGACCGAGAACCAGGACGGCACCTGGACATTGACCGAACAGCAGCTCGATGGCCTGTCCGTGACACCTCCGGCTGATTCCGATGCCGACTTCACGCTGACGGTCAGCGCGACGACGACGGATGGGACGGATACGGAGACCGTGTCCGGTACCATCGACGTTTCGGTGGCGGCCGATGCGGATGCGCCGACGCTGAGCCTGAGCGACGCGACGGGCACGGAAGACAACGCTATTGCCCTCAATATCAGTTCCGGTCTGACCGACACCGATGGGTCCGAGTCCCTGAGCATCACGATCTCCGGTGTTCCGGACGGGGCGACGCTCAATGCGGGCACCGAGAACCAGGACGGTACTTGGACTCTGTCCGCCAACGATCTCAACGGCCTGACGGTGACGCCAGCCGCCGACTCGGATGCGGACTTTACGCTGACGGTCAGCGCGACATCGACGGACGGCACGGATACGGAGACCGTATCCGGCACCATCGACGTTTCGGTGGCGGCCGATGCGGATGCGCCGACGCTGAGCCTGAGCGACGCCTCGGGCACCGAAGACAACGCAATCGCCCTCAACATCAGTTCCGGTTTGACCGACACGGACGGTTCGGAGAGCTTGTCGATTACAATCAGCGGCGTTCCGGACGGGGCGACACTCAATGCCGGTACGGAAAACCCGGACGGCACATGGACGCTGGAAGCCGGTGACCTGCAAGGCCTGGCCATCACGCCGCCAGCGGACTCGGATGCCGACTTCACGCTGTCGGTGACGGCGACGTCTACGGACGGTTCGGATACGGCGACGACCAGCGGCACCATCGACGTTTCGGTGGCGGCTGATGCCGATGCGCCGACGCTTGATCTGTCTGACGCATCCGGCGACGAGGAAACGCCGATCGCCCTCAACATCGATCCGGGCCTGACCGACACCGACGGTTCGGAGAGCGTGTCGATCACCATTTCCGGTGTTCCGAACGGGGCGACGCTCAGCGCCGGTACGGAGAATCAGGATGGCACCTGGACCCTGACCGAACAGCAGTTGGACAACCTGACGATTACACCGGCCGACGACTATTCGGGTTCCTTCGATCTGACGGTGACGGCGACGGCGACGGAAGCCGACGGCGGTGATACGGCGACGACCTCGGGGACGATCACGGTCGATGTCGCCGACGTGGCCGAAGAAGTGACGCTGACGTTGGACGATTCGACCGGTGTCGAGGACAACGCCATTGCGCTCAATATCGACACCTCGGGTGCCGAGGCGGCCTCGATCACCATCTCCGGTGTTCCGGAAGGCGCCACGCTGTCCGCGGGTACGGAGAACCAGGACGGTACCTGGACGTTGACCGACGCCCAGCTGGACGGCCTGGAAGTGACGCCACCGGCCGACAGCGACGCCGACTTCACCCTGACGGTGACGGCAACTTCCGCCGACGGCACGGAAACGACGGGAACGGTCGACGTCACGGTCACCGGCGACGCCGACGCGCCGACGCTTTCGGCCGACGCCACCTACAGCCAGACGGAAGCGGTTGCGACGACCATCGACGTGCCGCAGTCCATCACCGATGCGGCGACCGGCGACAATACGGTCACCGTCTCCAACGTACCGAACGATGCCACCCTGAGTGCCGGCACGGACAACGGCGACGGCACCTGGACTCTCGCCGCCGGCGATGTCGACGGTTTGACCGTAACCCCGGCCGACGGCTCGACGGATGCAATGTCGCTGTCGTTCGAGGTGTCGGGTACGGGCGGTGCGGGCGATAGCCTCGCCTCCGAGAACTTCGATAGCGGTGTCTCGGGGTGGAGCGGCGGTGCCACCAGTTCGGGTGGACAGATGAAGCTGCAAGGCGACACCAGCACATCGAAAACCTTCGATTTCGGTTCCGAACATGGCGGCCAGACCGTCACCATCAGCTTCGATTTCGACGCCGGTTCCGGTTGGGAGGAAAGTGGCCAGTACACAGACTATTTCAATGTATCGGTCAACGGAACGGAAGTCCTGGACACGACCGAAGCCGACAGTTCCAGCCATACCTTCACGGTGACCCTGGATGAAAACGGCCAGGTGACCCTCGAGATGAGCACCAACACGACGGCGTCTAGCGAATACATGATGGTCGACAATTTAGAGATCACCGCCGGCGACGACTGGTCGTCGACCTTGGCCAGCGAAACGGTCTCCGTGACGCCGGACCCGGAAAACCTGGTCTACGACCTCGACATCACGTCCGCCCTCACCGATACGGACGGCTCCGAGACCCTGTCGGTCACCGTCGATGACCTGCCGGACGGGGCGGTCCTCTCGGCGGGAACCGAGAATCAAGACGGCTCGTGGACCCTCGAAGCCGGCGATCTCAGTGGCCTGACCATGTCGGTGCCGGACGGCAGCGGCGCCTTCAACCTGGCGGTCAGCGCCACGGCGACGGAAGCCGACGGCGACACCAATACCGTTTCGGCAAGCGTCTCGGTTGCGGCGCCGGATGAGACGGCTGACGGCGTGACCCTGGACACCAGCGATGCCAGCGGTTCCGAGGATCAGGCCATCGCGCTCGATATCGACGCGACGCTGGTCGATACGGACGGCTCGGAAACCGTCAGCATCACCATCTCCGGCGTTCCCGACGGGGCCTCACTCAATGCCGGCACCGAGAACCAGGACGGCACCTGGACCCTGGAGGCCGGTGATCTCGATGGTTTGACCATCACGCCGCCTGCCGATTCCAGCGCCGATTTCACCCTGACGGTTTCAGCGACGACGACGGAAACGAGTACCGGCGATACATCGACCTCGACCGTTGACGTATCGGTGGCCGGCGTCGCCGACGCTGAGTGTCGAACTCGGCACCGTGACATCTACCGGCGGCAGTGACAGCGGCGGCCCGGTCGGCTCGATCACCGTCGATAATCCGTCCTTCGAAGCCGACAGCTTCTCCGACGGCGGGTATTCCAGCGGCAGCGGCAACACCACCGGTTGGGATGTTACCGGTTATGCCGGCGCCTGGGACGCCGAATCGGGTCAGTTCACCGACCAGGGATCGAGTGACGGGACCCACGGTGTTCCGGACGGCGAGAACGTCGGCTGGGCCGGATGGGGCGGCACCATGTCGCAGACCGTCGATGGCACCTTCGAAGCCGACCGCAGCTATGAGCTCTCCGTCGAGGTCGGTGACGCTGGCGGTACCGGCAGCCCGGCCTACGAGATCCGTCTCTACGCCGGCGACGAGCTGGTCGGTTCCGTCGACCAGTCCGACTTCCCGCTCACCGATCAGCAGTTCACGACGGCGACGGTGACGGTCAACGGTTCCGACTTCGCCGATGACTTCGCCGGTTTCGGCGGCGACCTGCGGATCGAACTGGTTCACCCGGGCGGCGACAACTTCGTCTCCTTCGATACGGTCGAATTGAGCGCCGCGGACATCGGCGGCGATGATGGCTACACACGCGAGCTCGACATCACTTCGTCGCTCACGGACACGGACGGTTCCGAGACCCTGTCGATCACCGTCAGCGACGTGCTGGAAGGGGTCACGCTCTCGGCCGGCACCGAGAATCCGGATGGGACCTGGACCTTGTCGTCCGGCGACCTCGACGGGCTGACGATGACCGTGCCCGCGGATACGGCGGACTTCGACCTTTCGGTTAGTGCCACGGCGACGGAATCGGACGGCAACGCCAATACGGTGACCAACACCGTCTCCGTCACCGAGCCCGACCTCGTATCGGAAGGTGTTACCCTCAGCACCAGTGACGCCAGCGGTTCGGAAGATCGGGCCATCGCGCTCGATATCGGCGCCACGCTGACCGACGCGGATGGGTCCGAGACGGTGAGCGTCACCATTTCCGGCGTGCCGGACGGGGCGACGCTGAGCGCCGGTACCGATAACCAGGACGGCACCTGGACCCTCGATTCGGGCGATCTCTCCGGCCTGACCATCCTGCCGGCCGAGGATTCGGCGGCCGACTTCTCGCTGACGGTGACGGCGACGGCGACCGAGACGACCACCGGCGACACCTCGACGACCACATCGACGGTCAACGTCACGGTCGACGGCATCGCCGATGCACCGGATCTGGCGGTGACGCTGGGTTCCGGAACGGAAACGGGCGGCGGCGTCACCCCGGTCGGCTATTGGAACGTCGACGAGACTTCGGGATCGACCTTCTACGACTCGATCGGCGACAACGATGGTGCTATGCACGGTAACTTCGACAAGGACGACAGCGGCGTCTTCGGCACTACGTCGGCCGAGTTCCGTCCGGGCAGTTCCAACGAGTACATCGAGGTCGACCACAGCGACGCCCTGAAGCCAGATAGCGGAGCCCGAACCATGTGGTTCAATGCCGATGACGTCAGCGGCCGTAACACGCTGGCGTCTTCGGATTCGTCGGGTTACGACACCGGCGGCCACTTCAGCCTGTTCGTCGAAAACGGCCATCTCCGGCTGCGCATGCAGAGCACCAACGACGATGCTGATTTCACCGGCGGCAGCGTCAGCACTGGCGATTGGAACCAGGTGACGGTCACCTGGGGCGACGATGGCGCCCGCATCTACCTCAACGGCGAACTGGTCGGGTCCGATTCGAGTTGGACCGATGGCCTTGGTGGCAACGACAACCCGTGGACCTTTGGCGCCAACCAATGGTCAAGCAGCGACAACACGGCCAATAATCTGCGAGATTACTTTGATGGCCACATGGACGACATCGCCATCTACGACCAGCAGCTGACAGCCGACCAAATAGCCGACCTTTACAGCGACGGTGTCACGGACGTGATGAACAGCGGTGACCCAAGCCTGGAATATCCGCTGACCATCACCACGGCGTTGGCCGATACGGACGGTTCAGAGAGCTTGGCCATCACGGTCGACGGGTTGCCGGACGGCGCCGTTCTGTCGGCCGGCACCGAAAACCAGGACGGCACCTGGACGCTTGAATCCGGCGCCCTCAGCGGACTGACCGTGACCGTTCCGCCCGGTTCCGACGACTTCATGCTCAACGTTTCGGCGACGGCAACCGACGAGGGCGGCGACACGAGGACGGCGACCCAGCTCGTCCAGGTCGATGTTGGCGACGACGGCTTCGATGCGGGCACCACCGGCACCGATAGTGCCGATACCCTGACCGGATCTTCCGGCGACGACGTCATCTCCGGCGAAGGCGGAGCCGATGACATCGATGCCGGGGACGGCGACGACACGGTCATGGGTGGTGCCGGCGACGACATCATCGACGGCGGCGCCGGTGACGACCATGTCATGGGCGGTGACGGGGATGATCTCTTCATCTTCGGATCCGGCGACGGCGCCGATTACTTCAACGGCGGTGACGGCTGGTCTGATACGGTACAGCTCGAGGGCGTCGACGGCGGTCCGGGCGGTGACTCCGGTTGGACCCTGCAGGTCGATGAAGGCACGACCTACACCGAAACCGAGAGCGGCGTCGAGTTCGATGCCGAAGCCTCCGGCTCCATCGTCCTTGCCGACGGCAGCGAACTGACCTTCGACAACGTGGAGAAGCTGGAGTGGTAGAGCCAACCGCTCCCTAGGTCCTCCGGGCGAGGCCGTCATCCGAAAGGGTGGCGGCCTTTCCTTTGCCGGGTGTCGAGGCGTCTGGCAGAATGCGCTGAAATGGAGGTCCGACGAAGCCGATATGCCCCGTCCAAATTACGGTAAATACAGGCTTTTCGCACCTCTTCACCGGACGCGATTTGCCGACATCGTCATCTGTCGTGATCCCGACCTGATGGTCGATGTTGCCGTCAAGGCCTTCAATATACGCAATGACGACGGTACCGAACCGGAACCGGATGTCGTAGCGTTCTGGCGGGACCGATTCCTCCGGGAAGCCCGCGTGCTGGCCCGCATCGACCATCCGCACATCGCAGCGGCCCGTGAGCTCTCGTATCTTGACGACGGGACGCCCTACATGGTGATGCCCTTCTACCCGGCGACCCTGTCCTACGAGATCGGCAAGGACACAGACGATCCCATGACCCTGGCCCGGCTTCCGAAAAACCGTCATGCACGGGCGATCGAACTCTCGCGGGCGCTGACGATCCTGCGCCAAGTGTTGTTCGCTCTCGGCGAAATCCACCGGCAGGGTTTGGTGCATCGCGACGTCAAACCGGGGAATTTGCTGCTAACGTCGAAGAAGGGCGGCAACATCAAACTTGCCGACTTCGGTATGGTCCAATTGCCCGATGACTCGGCCATACCGGACGGTGAATTGATGGGAACAGAAGTCTATGCCAGCCCGGAGCAGCAAGCCTCGGAAGCGACCGTCGATCCGCGAGCCGATGTGTATTCAGCGGGTGTCTTGGGCCATCGAATGATCTTCGGCGCCTTGCCGGGCAAGGACAAAGGCCGAACCGGCCCCACGAGCGAAACCTTCCCCGATCCTCTGCTGAGCTTTCTGGATGTTTGCCGCGACCCGGACCGGGAAAAGCGGCCCAAGGACGGCTTGACGGCCCTCGCCCAGTTGGAACGTATTCTCGCTCCTCTCCGCCTTTAACGTCGGGCAGACTGGGTTTTTCCCATGCCTTGGGTTAGGGTCCCCCCATGTCCGAAATGATCTACCACATGTGCCGGAAGGACGAATGGGAAACCGCCCTCCGGTCCGGAAGCTACGAAGGCTCCTCGCAAGATGAGGCCGATGGATTCATCCATTTTTCGACAGCGATCCAAGTCCGTACCAGCGCTTCTAAACATCGGGCTGGTCAATCCGGGTTGGTCCTGCTGACGGTCGATCCGGTTCCGTTAGGAGAGTCGCTGAAGTGGGAGCCCTCGCGGGGCGGCGATCTGTTTCCGCACCTCTATGGACCGTTGCCGGTGTCCGCGGTTATCAGCGCCAATCCGCTCCCGTTGGGAGATGACGGTGTGCACGTTTTCCCGGCTGCTGTCGGCGGCGGGACCTGAGCCCCGGGTATGGTCGATTTCTATCCCTTGGTCGGCCCGATCCTGCGCCGGATCGATCCGGAGACGGCTCACGGCTTGGCCATTACGGCCCTTAAGGTGGGGCTCGTACCGTCTTCCCACCAAAGAGACTATCCGATCCTGGAAAACGAGATCTGGGGGCGCCGATTCGCCAATCCGATCGGTCTCGCCGCCGGCTTCGACAAGAACGCCGAGGTGGCTGATACCATGCTCGGCCAGGGGTTTGGCCATGTCGAGATCGGCAGCGTGACGCCGCGCCCGCAGGCCGGGAACCCGAAGCCGAGGCTGTTCCGCCTGCCCGCCGATAGGGCCATCATCAACCGCATGGGGTTTAACAACGACGGTGCCGACGCCGTTGCCGCGCGACTGTCCAACCGCCATCGGCGGCAGTCCGGTTGGCTTGGCGTCAATCTCGGCAAGAACAAGGAAACCGAGGAGTCCCTCGACGATTACCGGATCGGTGTCGAGAAGCTGGCGCCTTTTGCCGACTACGTCGTCGTCAATGTGTCATCGCCGAATACGCCGGGTTTAAGGGCATTGCAGGGCCGCGATCCCCTTGCCCGATTGCTCTCCGGTGTGCGCGGTGCGCTCGACGGCCTGTCCATCGATCCGCGGCCACCGCTACTGCTCAAGGTGGCTCCTGATTTGACCGATGAAGACAAAAGAGACATCGCCGACGTAGTGATCGCCGAAGCCATCGATGGCTTGATCGCCACCAATACTACCATCGAGCGGCCGCAAACGTTGATCGATAGTCGGAAATCGGAAGCCGGAGGCCTCAGCGGCGCACCATTGTTCGAACCCTCAACCCGTGTGCTCGCCGACTTCTACACGATGACCGGCGGGCGCCTGCCGTTGATCGGTGTCGGTGGCGTGTCCGACGGCGCTGGCGCCTACAGGAAAATCCGGGCCGGTGCATCGCTGGTCCAGCTCTACTCGGCGCTCGTTTATCAAGGGCCAGCCCTGGTCGCCCGGATCATAAAAGAACTGGCGGCGCTGCTGGAAGAGGACGGGTTCCCGACGGTCGCCGATGCCATTGGTGCCGATCACCGTTGATGGGCCGGGTGGCGCCTGTCGCCCTCGATGTGGAATCGAGATTGCAAGAACTTGAACAGGATCGGCGCAGAGAACACCATGACGGCAATCCTCAATAGGTGATGGGTCGACACCATCGCCGGGTCGATTTCGAGGGCCAAACTGATCAAGGACATTTCGGCCAGCCCGCCCGGCGCGAAGCACAGCCAAATGGATTCGAACGGCAGGCCGGTCACGTGGTGCAGAACCGCGGCGAAGGCGGCCGCCAGCCCGACCATGAAGACGGTCGATACCGTAGCCGACGCGAACACCTTGAAGACACGGGTGAGACGGACGCCGGAGAACCGCGCTCCGATGCCGGACCCGATGATCACCTGAGCGATGTTGACAACCTCGGTCGGCGGTTTGGCCGAGGCCGTTCCGGTGAGGTGTACGATAGCGGTCGCGATCAACGGACCGAGCAGGAATGGCGAGGGAAGACGGGCATAATGCGCGGCGGCGTATCCAATCACGGCGCAGAGCGCCAGGACGATGACCTCCTTGAAACCGATGTCCGAAAACGTGCCGAGCATCGTAACGGTTCCCGGTTCGTAGCCGACGAACAACTTGAACCAGAACGGAATGATCATCACCGTCAGCAAGATGCGGACACTGTGGGTGAGAGCGACGGTCCGCTCGTCGGCGCCGAAATCCTGGGCAATGATTGTCATCGTCGCCAAGCCGCCTGGCGTCGACGAGAAGTAGGAGCTGATCGCACCCATACCGACGACACGGTAGAAGAACCAGAAGACGGTGGACATGGTCACGGCCATGAAAACAACGAGGGCGGTGAGGCTCGGCAACCAAAGCGCCGCGTTGCCGACGACATCGGGCGTTTAATCTGCAACGTATCCTGCATCTATGAGGTAGTTCCAACATTCCTGGGGATCGAAGAGGGCGCAAATGTCGCCGACGGCGCGCCAGAGGGCGTCATAGGTGCGTGCTTTGGCTT
>Ga0209680_1000067_pt1 | contig 28842 bp, 27 predicted proteins | sample WorMetLIZISLAND1_FD_187413 | JGI IMG/M metagenome (GOLD analysis project Ga0209680, IMG submission 187413) | Marine gutless worms symbiont microbial communities from Max Planck institute for Marine Microbiology, Germany - Olavius loisae LIZARD... ... | reverse complement strand
GAGCTAGTCATGTATATAATTCCCTAATTATTACACTACACTACATTACGATACAGCCATCTAAGTCCATAACCACTTATCATTTCGAAGAAAAAAGCTGCGTGAAAATTCAAACTGACGCACTACCGCCAATGGATCACTCGGCCATGGGCTGGGGGTCGCCGCGGTCATTGTATTTTGGTTCAAATCCAAAGGGAATGATAGGAATGTTTTTTCATCGCGGACTATGGCAAGTCATATGAATGGGCCTGTTGGTAGGCCTTTATGTTCGCCTCTCATCACAAGCTTGATAAGCTTCATGTCATTGTTGATAACAACGGGATCAACATGTTGGGTTATACTGATGCGATCGTATCGCATGGGGATTTGAACGGGCGACTCACCGCCTTCAGTTGGGATTGTAGTGAGGTCAACGGCCACGATATACTAGTAGACATCACTCATGCAGCAGGAAGACAGCGCAATGGGTAAGCCTAAGGTGCTCATTGCCAGGACTTTGAAAGGATAGGACGTGCCCAGATTGGAAGATACACCACTATCAGACATCATCAATTAAAAACCGGCATTGATCGACGAGCTACTGGAGAAGACACAATGAGTATGCCGACTGCAGGCCATGCGGGCTGTATTTCTGGAGCAGATCTGGAAGGACTTTAGCCGATGACCGTCGGTTCACCAGTGCTTGATTAAGATTCGAGCGAACTTCCCGAGTCGTTTCATCAATGTGGGTATCGCAGATACAGAATCTGATCAATATCTCAGCAAACCTAGCGCTTGGAGATTACACAGTATTTACCATGCTATCTCACCTCTCATCACCATGTGCTGCTATGAGCGACACGCGGGTAAGCTTGGCGCTTCTGAATACCAATCTGATCGGGGCAGGTGCCGGATACAGTTATGTCATTTCTGGGCCGACGCACCAGTGTTATGAGAACATTACTATGATGCAGGTACTTCCTAACTTTCAGTTATTATCCCCGGCGGGAAATCTATTCGTGTGATGGTAGCTCAATCACTGCGTGGAGAAACAAGGGCCGAAATATCCTCACTTTGATACCCAGGTGCTTCCGGCGATCTATGAACAAGCGGCCCTGGTAATATGGAAGCCGATCTTCATGTTCACAGGCAGGGCGATTGCATTTGTTTGATTGCAATGGGCTATATGTTGCATACTCCCCGAATCAGCACTCAAGTCCTATGTTGGCTTGGTGAGTCTGGAAGAGGGTTTCCAGAGCGTGGAAGACTTGACTCGATGCTGTTCGAGTTCATCGCGCGGTAGAACCTGCCGTGGTCTTTCTCACCCATGTCTAGGGATTCTGGTGGTCTGACGGATGAGCCCGTCGACGCATTAAAATAGCGCAATATCCTGCTGGTCGAAGATATCTGTGAATCCCATGGCACAAGCCATAACGGCCAAAAGCTGGGAACCTTTGGCTGGATCTCCAATTTCTCGTTCTACTATGCCCACCATATGAGTACGTTTGTACAGATCCGGAATTCATCCTTGCCTATCTTGCCTACAAGGTGCACACACCAAAATCGTTGGCATCATGGGGCGTAGCCAACTCAAACGGCAACGGTTAGACGCCAATATGCGCGACGTACCGAAATCTACACCGGTTTCTGAATCAATTGGATTTCGATAAGTACCGTGCTGATTTCAAACTCGAATGGTCGAGTAACTATGCCTTTAACCTAGTGCTGAAAAAGCCGGACGTAGCATTTGTCTGGCGGTTGATGGACCGATGCGGGAGAATGGCATCGAATACCGGTGCGGCAGTGCTGGCGGGAGCAATCCGATACGCCAGCTTTACCTCAAGGGCTTGGTACCGGAAGGGCATCATCGGGACTTCCCGGAAGCTGAACACATCCACTTCTACGGTTTCTACATCAGCAACTTCCCCGATCTCTATGACGAGGAGATCAACGCCCCCTGTGCTATTCTGAACGCAGTCGAATAACGGACCGATGACGCCAGCCATTATTCTGGCTGGCGGATTAGGTACGCGGCTTCGTAGATCCGTGCCTGATCTGCCCATGCCTACGTCTTCCATCAATGGTCGCCCGTTCCTCGAATATTAGCCGGAATACTGGAGTGGAAAGGCCTTGAACGATTCATCTTGTCCGTCAGCTATCGGTATCAGACCGTAATCAACTAATTCGGAAGCATCTATCGAGGTATCCTGGTTGACTAAGTCGTAGAACAGACCCCACTTGGTACCGAAGGGAGCTATTCCTCGCCGCTGAAGGGCTCGCGGAATCATTTCTAGCGCTTAATGGAGCAACCCCAAAAATATTTCATGCCGAGCATGAATCGGAATAGACCTTTGCCCTATAGGGTTCCGAAAAATAAACAGGGAAAAATCCTCCCTTGAGGACGACATCCTTCCCGCCATCTTCAATCAAGGGTACAGACTTTACAGTGTTGAGCAGTTTGGCCCCTTTATCGATATTGGTGTTCCGGAAGATTATCTTCAGACGACCAGTGTATTACAACAGTAGCGGGAACAGATATGCAACCATCCGTACTACTCCAAAATAACCTTCAGGCATCTATCAACGCCAAACAGAAATTACTGAAGGACAACACACAACTTAATGTTTTTGAAAAAGCGGTGAAAGCAGTAGCCGAGCGCTACCAACAGGGAGGCAAGCTCTATATCGCCGGAAACGGAGGGTCCGCTGCAGATGCCCAACATCTGGCAGCGGAGTTCGTCAGCAAGCTGGCAAGAGACCGCGCGCCTCTCCCAGCCGAAGCGCTCACTGTAAATACCTCTATCTTGACTGCGATCGGCAACGATTACGGTTATGAATGGATCTTTGCTCGCCAAATTGTCAGTAAAATGACTGAGAAGGACATCTTTCTCGGTATCACCACCTCCGGGCAATCGGGAAATATCCTCAAGGCGCTGGATACCTGCCGGGAGAAAAGGGCACCAACCATCGTATTTACCGGCCACGATGGTGGCCCGACAAGGGAGAAAGCGGATTACTGCATCATTGCACCAGGCACCGCGACTAGCACCATCCAAGAGGTCCATATCATCTTGGCCCACACGCTTTGTGAATACGTGGAACAGATCACTTCTTAACCTTGTGGATGAAAGGGCGGCACATGCGGACGGGACTCCATGCAGGAGCGTGTTGAAACGCCTACGGCCACCCTGATCAACGACGGGTTATCTCAGCATGTCCAGGGTACTGTTCCACACCGTTGTCAAGCGCCAAGACTGGCACGTGGACAGCGACAGTCACACCAACACCATCGAAGGCTTTATGGGCACTGCTGAAGCGCGGCATGTTCAGCCGCTTCCACAGCGTTGGTCGGAAGCATCTGCGGCGCTATGTGGACGAATCCTGTTACCGTTACAGCCTACGTAATACAGGCCCATTCAAGGCTTTCAACCCAACACTTGACCACGGACTAGGGGGCGGCGTGATGGGTAATCCCTCAAGAAAGCTGGCGTGGATACGGATATCGGGCGGAACTTTTGTCCCAGGTTTGCATGGTTTGTATCGATGCACGTGATGCAGGATTATTACTTCCCTCCTCAATATACATCTTGGCCCAGATGGGCACAAACGACCTTCTGTTATCGGTCATCATGCCAATGATATCGTTTACAAGCGGTTAGCTTCAAGTATACTTGGGTAGTTGTGGAGTCTAAACACCCAGTTAGGACCACAGAGGTATAGGAAACACCGACACCTCCAATGGTTCACCTCGGATTTAGAACATCCAAAGCTTAAAGAGCATCTCGCTGCTGTCAGCGCTCTTATGCGCGATGCACTCAATTGCGACCGTCTGTCAGCGGAATCTTCACCGAGCTTTTCAAAAAGAAACAAAACGATCCCAATGGCATTAGGAGATGATCAGTAGTGAATATTAGCTAAATAAGACCTATCCAACTGACTTTATTGACACGAACCTGGCAATCCGGCTAAATGTACCGCGTGCTACCCAACTGTTCAAGATCCTAATCTAGGCAATTCCGTTCTTGGAAGTGGTATTCTAGATTCTGCAGACTGGCTCCCCGTGGCGGAATTTACAACCTGTAATTCGGCCCCTGGCACCGCGTTTAGGTGCACTATAACCGCATGACAAGTAGTACTGTAACCTGACAGCTAACCATTTGGTTGACTGGAGGGTCCGCCGGGTGGACCTCCTGAATGTCGACGGTCTCTAATGCACGGCTGCCATGGATGCAGCCAGCACAGGCGCCGACCAGAGGCGTTCGAGGTTATAAAAGTCGCGCACCTTGGGTAGCATGATGTGGACCACCAGGCCGTTGAGGTCCACCAGAGCCCATTTACCCTCCTGTACTCCCTCAGTACCCAGGGGGGGCTCTCCCGCGTCCTTGGCGCGGAAGGCAACCGTTTCGGCCAGCGCCTTGACGTGGCGTTCCGAGGTACCGGAGGCCACGATCACAAAGTCGGTCACTGTGGTCTTGCTACGCACATCCATAATCGAGACCTCCCGGGCCTTCATATCGTCGAGGACGTTCAAGATCAGCCATTTCAATTGCTCTATCTGCATGTAATCTCCTCTGGGCTCAGAGGTTTCAGGCACAGCGCGGGGTTCAAGGGCCGTTCAGGTCGATAGTAGGGGCTTACGGACGATACAGCCCCTCCCGCTCGATGAAAGCCAGCACGCTGGCGGGGAGCAGGAAGCGCGGACTCAGACCCTGCACAACCTGGGATCTGATGGCCGTCGCGGAAATGTCCAACTGGGTTACGTCCCGGAACAGGATCAAGCCGCCGGGGATCTGGGCCAGTGCTGCAGGATCAGTAGCCAGACGAGGTTCTATCCAGCGTCGCAGCTCGGGATCTGTTACCTCGTCTGCTCCAGGACGGCGCATGGCCACCAAATGGGCCATACCTGCGATGTCTTCCCAGCGATGCCAGGTCGGGAGCTCTACGAAGGCATCTAGCCCCATTAGCAGGCAGATAGGGAGTCGGGGACCGAACTCCACCCGTAAGGACACAAGAGTGTCGTAGGAGTAGGAGCTACCAGTGCGCTGGAGTTCGCGTGGATCCGCGACAAACCCCGGTTGGCCTTCCACTGCCGCCTGCATCATGGCGAGACGCTGAGCGGCCGTCGCCGCCGGTTGGGTTCGATGCACGGCAGTTCTTAGGGGAATGAAGCGGATCTCTTGCAGCAGCAAGTCCTGGAGCATCTCCAGGGCTGAGCGCAGATGGCCGAAGTGGATCGGGTCGAAGGTGCCCCCGAAAATGCCGATCATGCTGTGCGCGTTCGGGTTTCCATCCGTGCGCTTACCAGTAGAGGTAGGTGCTTGAGATGCCCCTCCGTACTATTTGCGAAAGATAAGGGTAAAGGTTCGGGTATTCTCATTTGCCAGGATGACAGCCTGCATATGGTTACCATATAAAGCTAGGTCATGAGTCACTTCGGATCAGTTTCCAGATTTATCGTCAAACTCTTCGTCAAAGTGACCATATTCCATAGTATGAGATTTATCCCACTCGTTACTAATGAGTAGCCGCACAACCCAATCCGGAGATTGCTGCTGCACTTAATTGCAGTAAGGAGCTTACTTATCGAACTGATCAAATTTCCGCCTCCTTGGCATGTCGCCATATGCATCAGTAATTTTCTAAAAAATCAACTCCTTACTCCAGCACGACCGGTGGCAAACTCCCTTGATACCAAGTTACTCTTAGTACTTAATCAATATACTTAGCCTTTCATATCTTCTACAGACTCATCGATCTTTGTTTATGTTTGACAGAATAAATAACCCTCGTATATTCTCTACCTGATCTCCATTCTTTCACTATAAGATCATCGATTTTAGCAGTATTTGTTGTTATAGGCTTTGTGTTGTCAACGATATTCAAGGCACCCAGCATACGCATGGTTTTTTTAAGCTACTTTGCAGCACCTTTCTTTTTATCCTGTTCAGGATCAGAATTTCAAATATTCCCATCCTTTGCCTTTTTTATAGCGCTGCAAGACCAACTTAGTACCGCGAGAGCCAAGTCTGCATAATCGATCTTTGTGTTGTATGTGGATGTGCAAGTTTTTGCAAAATTATAGTAGCTATTTATGTTTCCGCCTGTCTGAGGCATGACTGTCTCCTAAATCGACATTGTCTTAACTTGCCACATAAGAATTATTCGTCGGCATGGAAGGCTCGCCACAATGCAAATGAACTATAAACGGCTATCATGTTGGCATGCATGTGTGAAATCTTTCTCGCCTGCAACAGCGGATAACTCCTCCTTAGCATAAATCATACGGGACTTAGGCCGCAAATCAACTGCGGATCTCCCCATTGCCCAAGACCACGAATTTAACTGAGGTCAGTCCCTCCAAACCTACGGGACCGCGGGCGTGAAGCTTGTCAGTGCTGATGCCAATCTCGGCGCCGAGACCATACTCAAACCCGTCCGCGAAGCGTGTCGAGACGTTGACCATCACCGAGCTCGAGTCGACCTCGCGTAGGAACCGCTGGGCCTGGCTGTAATCTTCCGTAACAATAGCATCCGTGTGTTGGGAGCCGTGCTGGGCGATGTGTTCGATGGCGGCGTCCAGGTCCGCGACCAGACGCACGGATAAGATGGGGGCCAGATATTCGGTGTCCCAATCTGCTGCCGCGGCCTCCAGCGCATAGGGCAGGATCTCCCGCGTCCGGGAGCAGCCCCTCAGCTCTACGCCCCGTTCCCGGAAGGCCACTCCGAGTCCAGGCAGAACCGTCTTGGCGATGTCCTCCGCCACCAACAGGGTTTCCATGGTATTGCAGGTCCCATAGCGCTGGGTCTTGGCATTCAGGGCCACGTTGAAGGCCTTTTCCGGGTCGGCCGTGGCGTCGATGTAGACGTGACAGACGCCGTGGAGGTGTTTGATCACTGGCACCCTGGCCTCACGGCTGATACGTTCGATTAGGCCCTTGCCACCGCGCGGGATGATAACGTCCATGAACTCAGGCATGGTGATCATGGCACCCACCGCGGAGCGATCCGTAGTGGCGACCACCTGCACTCCCTCCGCAGGTAATCCGGCCTGTTCGAGTCCATACCGGATGCTTCGGGCAAGCGCCTGGTTCGAACGGAAGGCCTCGGAGCCGCCGCGTAGTACTGTGGCGTTACCGGATTTGAGGCACAGGGCCGCGGCGTCTGCGGTGACGTTCGGGCGGGATTCGTAGATAATCCCTACGACTCCCAAGGGGACCCGCATACGCCCAACCTGGATCCCGCTGGGGCGGTGGGTCAGGTCCGTGATGGTGCCTATCGGATCGGGCAGACGTGCGATTTGGTGTAATCCCTCGATCATGGCGTTGACCCGCGCTGGGGTCAGCTCTAGCCGGTCGAGCAGGGCCGGGTCCAGCCCCTTTATGGCGCCAGCCTCCAGATCACCGCAGTTGGCCCCCGCCAAAGCATCGCGCCGGCGGTCGATATCGTCGGCGATGGCAGCCAGGGCTTGGTTCTTGGCCACCATATCCGCGCGGGCCAGTACCCGGGACGCAGCCCGCGCCCGTTTCCCAAGATCACGCATGTAAGCAGCGATATCGCCGCTTTGGACCTCCGGCACGGATTCAGATTGGGGCATATACATGAGTCTCCTGCGGAATGCAAAGACCAACGCCTGCGGGGGCGAAGCCGTTAAATTCTGTAATCTGAAAGTTCCTTCCCCGACGGCTCTATGGGATATTGGGGGGATATTGGGACCGGTGTTGAGCCAAACCGGGGCAGGCCCTCGCTCTAATCCGGTGCTTAGCGTCCGTATTTGCGGCGGAACTTATCGACACGCCCGGCGGTGTCCACGATCTTCTGCTTGCCAGTGTAGAAGGGGTGGCAAGCAGAGCAGACCTCGATGTGGATGTCCTTTCCGAGGGTGGAACGGGTGACGAATGTGTTGCCGCAACTGCACACGACCTTGATATCGCCGTACTCTGGGTGAATTCCCTCTTTCATAATGGCCCTTCTTGCCCTGCCTTTTGATAGGCTTCATTGTAGCAAGCGGGGAAGGATGCCATTTAGGGTGTCTAATTGCAATTCCACGGGTCGGTTGGATGCCTTTAGTTCTATATGAAATATTGGAGGAGGTCGTTGAGGAACCGGCGTCCGAGCTCGGTTGGTCGTACTCGATGATCCTCCTGCTCCAGGGTCAATAGTCCCGCCGAGCAGGCCTTGTCGACCCGGTTGGTGATCTGATCGAAAGGGAGCCCCGTGTGGCGTTCGAACAGCGGTGCATCGAAGCCCTCCGACAGCCGCAGGGCGTTCAGGGCGAACTCTAAGATCAGATCCGCCTCCGACAATGCCTGTTTTCCGCTGACCAAACGGTCCCGATTGGCGGGGTCGAGATAGGCCGCCGGGTCGCGCAGCTTCCAACGGCGCTCAATCCGTTGCCGGGCCGGGAATGTCAGCTTGCCGTGGGTGCCAGCACCTATCCCCAGGTAATCCCCGAATCGCCAGTAGTTCAGGTTGTGCCGGCAGCGGTGCCCCACCGGCGCGTAGGCGGATACCTCGTAGGGTTCGAATTCCCGTACCACTAGCATCGCGCTCCCCTGCAGCTGCATGTCGGTGATCAGATCCTCATCGGGAACGGGCGGAGGGGCCCGGTGGAAGGCGGTATTGGGTTCCAGGGAGAGCTGATAGTAGGAGATGTGCTCGGGCTCCAATTCCAGTGATTCCTCGAGATCTCGGTATGCCTGGGCAAGCGACTGTTCTGGCAGGCCGTACATGAGGTCGAGATTGAGGTTCTTGAAGCCTGCCCGTCGTGCTTGGTCGACCGTGGAGCGGACGTCTTCGGGTCCGTGGATTCGGGCGATCCGCTCTAGGTGGTACGCCGAGAGGCTTTGGGCACCAATGGAAAGCCGGTTGATGCCGGCCTGCCGATAGGCTGCAAGGCGCGCGGCATCGGTCGTGCCCGGGTTTGCCTCCAGGGTGATCTCCGCGTCCATCGGTAGGTCGATCAGGTTACGCACGCCCTGCAGAAGCCTGGTGATCGCCGCGCCGGAGAATAGACTCGGCGTGCCGCCGCCGATGAAGATACTCACCAGTGGGCGGGGGGAGGTGAGGTCGGTTGTCTCCTGCTCCAGGTCCAAAAGCAGGCGTTCCACATAGGCCGTTTCGGGGATACTGCCGTGCAGGGGGTACGAATTGAAGTCGCAGTAAGGACACTTGCTCAGGCACCAGGGGATATGGACATACAGTGCCAGCGGGGGGAGGGCTGCAAGACCCTCTACGTCGGACGGAGCCTGCCGGGTCAACCCAGGTCGCGTGCCTGCAGGTAGGCCAGCTCGGAGATGTTGGTCCATTCTTTCGCTTGCTGGAGGAACTTCCGGTAGGAGGCATACACTTTCCGCGAGAAGGCATCCTTCTCACCGAGTTCGGAGACCACATCTTCGGCAAGCCGGTGCAGCTTGACAATGACGTCGTCCGGATAGGAACGCATATCCGCGCCGTGCTTCTCGATCAGGGTCCGGAGCACCACCGGGTTACGGGCGATGTACTTGGTCAACATGTCCTGGTTCACGACCTTGCAGGCGTTGAGCACGATGGATTGCAGGTCCTTAGGCAAGGCCTCGAAGGCGGCTTGGTTGATCATAGCTTCCAGCGTGGTGCCCGGCTCGTGGAAGCCAGGATAGTAGTAGTATTTGGCCGCCTTGCAGAGACCAAAGGCCAGATCGTTGTAGGGCCCTACCCACTCGGTGGCGTCGATAGCACCCGACTGCAGGGCAGTGAAGAGCTCACCCCCCGGCAGATTGACCGGGGTACCTCCGGCGCGTTTGAGCACCTCCCCACCGAGGCCCGGAATCCGCATCTTGAGTCCCGTGAGGTCAGCAACGCTCTTGATCTCCCTGTTGAACCAGCCCCCCATCTGTACCCCGGTGTTCCCGGCCGGTGCGGGGACCAGGCCGAACTGGGCATAGAGCTCGGTCCAGAGCTCCAGGCCACCCCCATGGTAGAGCCAGCCGTTCTGTTCCTGGGCCGTCATGCCGAAGGGGACTGTGGAGAAAAACTGGACGGCCTCGCTCTTGCCTTTCCAGTAATAGGCCGCGCCGTGACCCATCTCGGCTGTGCCTTGGGCGACGGCGTCGAAAACCTCGAATGCAGGCACCAATTCTTTGGCTCCATACACCTTTACCCGGATGCGGCCCCCGCTTAGCTCGCCGATAAGTTCGGCAAGTCGATTAGCACCAGTACCCAGACCGGGGAAATTCTTCGGCCAGGTGGTGACCATCTTCCACTTGTGCTCGGTGCGGGCCCGGACGGTCTTGACGCCGACGGTATAGGCGCCGAGTGCCAATGAGGCGATCCCCGCCTGCTTGAAGAAAGCACGACGTTGCATCTTCCATCCTTATTCTATGTCAATGCCTTAAATCTGATAAGTATAAGAGGCTAGCTAAAAATCAATATGTTTAGTTTTTAGTTAGCCTCGTTAATGCAACCTACCCGTGGGTCGCCTGCCGTGTTGCCGGCCCGTGCGGACCTCACGTTGCGTCGTAGGTTGCGTTAGCCGCGTGGGGAAACGCCTCGGGGAGCAAGGTATCAAACGCAGCGTAACGCAACACGACGCCAGGATCCATTTTAACCAAACTGGTCAGTCGCCCGATGGCCGAGTCTTAAATTGGGGGATGCCGAAACTCACGGGGGGAGTTACCATGCCAGGACTGCGGGATCACCTGGGAGCTGGCCATTCTCATGTACGCTGCTGATCTGTTGAGCATCACGCCTTGCTAACGCCAGAGCGGGAGGCGCTGATCGCCTCGCCCATTTTCTACGCAACCGCTTAGGGGTGGGTAGAAGGGGATCGGATATCGATCCTGACCCACAATAGTGTGGTCTATAGTGATCTGTTCTATGCCGTAGGCAAGATTGGAGCCATGTTGGCGCCCTGAACTGGCGGTAGCGGCGCAGGAACTAGCCTATACCGTCAACGATAGCCGGTCCAAGGTGTTGTTGTTCGGGCCCAAATTCGCCGCCACCCTGGCAGCGTTGCAGACCCAGATGGACCTGGGTATCTGCATCGCGCTGGAGGGCGCTGTTATCGACGGGGCCCTAAATTATGATGCAGGCCTAGATGCAGTGCCGGAGACGGAGCCGACTTGCCCTATTCGCCCTACGGCAAAGTACAGAAGGCAGAGCTCAAGCGACGCTATGTGGGTAGTGGTTAAAGTCTAAATGGAAACATCGTCACTACAGTGTGTTGTGTACGCCCCGTGCTGTACCCCCTCTCACTCTGGGAGAGGGCTGGGGAGATGGGATCAAACGAGAAATCAAGAAATGGGGCGTGGGTAATGAGCTGCTCTACGCTAACCACTTAGACAGTTGCCACTACCGCTATTCGAGGACCACCGATGATGGCGAACGATTGCAACTGACTTGCGTTGATTCGCGTTCATTTGCAGAAAAAAGAATTCCCAACAAACAAGGTAAAAACGGTTATGAAAAAATACGGTTTTGTCGCCTCCGGCGGCGGCTACAGAAGTTTTTATACGGAAGGGGCACTGGTCTGGTTGCGGCAGAATGAGATCTCGGTATCCCACATCGCCTCTACCAGCTCGGGGAACAATATCGCCTTAGACTATCTCCTCTGGGATCAGGAGCAAGAGGAGCTACCGCCGGTCCTCACCCGGACCATGCGCTTGAGCGTGGGGGACATCTTTCATGTCTTCAAAAACTTTCTGGGACTGCGGCCCTCCCTACTCCCCAACGGTTCTCACCTGTTCACCGTCGACAAGGCCAGTTGCCGTAATTCCCTGGCCCTGGATCAACCCGCACGACAGGAGATCCTGAGAAAAAATCTAGCCGCCGTAAGCTGGGATATCTTCGCCACCAACCTGACACGACGTGAAGGGAGATTTTTCCGCACCAACGATCTCCTATCCGAGATCAATCCTGGTACGCTGGATCGCTTCATGGACGTATTTCTGGCCGGCATTACGACTATCCCTTATTTCAAGTCGATCGAGATCGACGGCGATTTCTATCTGGAAGGCGGATACCTGGACAACACTCCCCTGAGGACCATGTTCGAAGACCCGGAAGTAGATGAGATCATCGCCGTCGACTTTACCGACTATGATTACCACGACGCGCTCAAAAAGCTGTATGCGACCCAGGTATTTACCTTGCCATTGAACAGCATCGACATGTATCTCCTGGTGAGCGACATCCAGTTGAGCCTCCCCAACACCAAGATCTTTGCAGAGGCCAATCGCATCAACCGCATGCTCGAAAAAGTTGGCAAGACCTCCCTTGAGCTCGACGGAAAGACCTACTATCGCAAGCCACTCCATGTATTGAGTCCCAAGAATCTGGAGAGCATGACTATCTCCTTGAAGGACAGTACGATCCAGAAAAAGTACTTCGAGCTTGGGGAAAACGACATGGCGGAATTATCGGCCAGCTGTTTGACATGACTCGGCGGGGTGTTGATTTGGCAAGCGTCCGCGTTCAAAAATCAACACCCACAACACAATGCTATTAAGAAGAAAAACTATAAATCGTGCGAATAAACGCAAATCAAGATTAGCGGACCAGGCAGCGTCGACGCTGGCGAGCTAATCTCGACGATTTGCGTTTATTCGCGGCAAAAAAGAATTCCCAATGGAAGAACCAAACCAATGTTATCGGAATTTGTTATCGGCATTTCGGTGCTGCCGTAGTGTAGTAGGAACGGACCAGCAGCGATTTGCGTCTTGCCACGAGTCAGGATCGGCGTGAGTGCCTGCCTCTTGGGTCAAGAGGTACGCTTCAATGGCGGGTACAAGCGTGACAATTCCCACCAGTCTCTTGGATTTAGTGCCTGTATGTCCCGAGGTGGATATAGTGGGGCGGGGCCCCCGTGTCCGCCGATTCGGTGCCTTCACCTGGCGGCGCGTCTCCCCGAAGCGGAACTCGCCCAACTGCCGCATGGCGGGCGGGGAGGGGGGTAAAGGTCTATAGTCTAGTCCCGATTGGACGATCCTCGTGAAGATTTTCTTCATCCGGGTTTAGGCGTGCCACCGCCTGACTTCTTCAGGGTGTCCTGGTGCTGGTGATGGCCCTGCGATTGACTGACCTTTCCGGCACGCTCGGTTGTTAGTGGCTAAATTTTAAGTGATGAAGCCTACTAACCCCAGCCTTATTATTCCGGTCAGAGAATGCCTGGAACCCAGGGCCAGGGATGGTAACAACTCCAACCGCTGTCGTCCCGCGGAAAACAAGCCCATCCAGCCAGCCAGGGGCAACAGCCCTCTTCTCCTGCCATCCCGGCAGGGATGGTATGGGATCTCAGGTACTGCGGTATCAGTTGTTTTTTGCACCCTGATCAATCCAAGCCTTTACCCGATTGATCTCGGCCTGGCTAGGCGTTTTCCCACCGTCATGGGGCATGCGCAGTGATGGATCTGCCCGTCCCTCCACCAGCATAACCAACGCGCTAGTGAAGCTGTCTCCCGGCTTGACGACGGGGCCGTAGGTGGTCCCTTTTATGAGGCTTTCGTAGTCGTCCATGTGCAGACCACTGGTTTCACTCCCTTCACCGCCCTCGCCATGGCAGCGCATACAGTAAGTGTCGAGGAAGGGCCTTACGTCGGCACTTATAGCTAACCGGTTGTTCTCCGCAGCCCAGCAAGGTCACGGCGGGGGACAGCAGAACGAGGGTACGCGCGAGTTTATTCATCATCGTTTACCACCAGATGGAAACTATGATTTTACAGTCCAAGTTTCGACCACTCCGTTTGCTATGTCAACGCGGATCGTACCGGTATCGATCCAAAAGATTTACCCTCCAGGTGTGGAGGGGCACGCCGCTGGTAGCCGGTAGCCGACGATTATGGCCAATCAATATTGACAATTCGAGAGGAAAACCCAAGACTTAGATTGGGATCCCAACAAGATTGGATTGATGTCATGACTCATCCTGTCCTGTAACGTAAACGAATTCAATGACGAGGGGACGGTGTTCAGGGTGGCCCGAGTAGGTGGAATTAGATGTCTTTAATCTGTAAATAGTACCCTGATCCTTATCGAGATCAAGTCATCCGTCAGCAAGGCCGATACACACCTTCAAGCGCAAGGTGCGCTTCTACGAGCGCTGCCATGAGCGTAAGGTGGAACGGTTCATCGTGATTTCACCCATGATCGACCCATGGACCTGGTAGACGGGTGAGCAGTTGGGGATGGAGCGTTATACCGATTCCGATTCCGCGGATATACCGACGCATGATGACACGCCAATACAGCCGTCGCCGGTACGTGGTTAAATTTCAAGTGGCATGGTTATATGATTCAAACCCCCACTGTTTTTGCGTCCACGGGCACCTGGATTCCAGGCAATCCCTGCCGGAATGACGGGGTCTCGATACCCGGCAGCCAGCGACCGGTGACTGAAGGCGGGTTAAAACATGAACATAGTCAATGCGTTCGTCGAGACCCCACTGGGGTCCCTCGGAATCCTGATGGGGGATGGCATCCTCTGCGGATTGGATCTGGAGCCGGACTGGACAACCAGGGTAAACGATACGCCGCCGACCATGGTCCGGGGACAGCTGATGGCCTATTTCAAGGACGGAAGCTACGCCTTCGGGTTGCCCTTGAACCTGCAGGGAACAGCCTTTCAGATTCGGGTTTGGGAGGCTTTGCGGGAGATCCCCTCCGGATGTACGGTTACTTACGGCGAGCTGGCATGGAAGCTCAGGACCGGCGCTCGCGCCATCGGGGGGGCCTGCCGTGCCAACCCTTGTCCTATTGTCGTACCCTGCCATCGCGTTGTCGCCAGCAAGGGCCTCGGCGGCTTTGCCGGTGATTCCAGCGGCCGTAAGCTCATGGTCAAGCGGTGGCTCCTGCGACATGAGGGGGCGCTGTCCTCAGAAGAACCGCCAGTCTCAAGGCAGTCGCTACCCGTGCATCAATCCCCCTTATGATCGAAGGCGCTGAACAGGATCTCATTGAGCGTTTTGCCGATGCCTTGTGGATGGAGCGGGGCTTGAGCGCGAATACCCTTGCCGCCTACCAGTCCGACCTGCGGGCCTTCGCCAGTTGGCTCTCCAAGGAACAGCGGAGAGGTTTGGCGCAAGCGCAGCGCAGCGATCTGCTAGACTATCTGACTCTGCTCTCCCGCCGGGGCCATAAGCCTCGCTCCTCCGCCCGGCTGCTTTCCTGTCTGCGCCAGTTCTATCAGTACCTATTGCGTCAGGGCACAATTCAAGGGGATCCAAGCACCCGGATAGAGGCCCCGAAGCTGGGCCGACCACTGCCTAAGATCCTCACCGAGGCCGAAGTGGAGGCCCTTTTGAGGGTACCGGATACGGACGATCCCCGAGGTCACCGCGACCGCACCATGTTGGAGCTCCTGTATGCCACCGGGCTGCGGGTGTCGGAGCTGGTAGGGTTGACGCCCCAGCAGGTGAGCTTGGTCCAAGGCGTCCTGCAGGTAACGGGGAAAGGGGGCAAGGAACGCCTAGTGCCCCTGGGCGAGGAAGCGGTGTTCTGGTTGCAGGATTACCTGCAGGGACCGCGCCGGGACCTGTTGGGGGGACGCCTGTGTGATTTCCTCTTTCCCACCTACCGCAGCGACTGCATGACGCGCCAGGCCTTCTGGCAGCTCATCAAACGTTACGCCGTGACGGCAGGTATCAGCAAGCCCCTGTCGCCGCATACCCTCCGCCACGCCTTTGCGACCCATCTGCTCAATCATGGGGCCGACCTGCGGGTAGTACAGATGCTGTTAGGCCACAGCGACCTCTCCCTCTCCACCACCCAGATTTATACTCATGTAGCCTGCGAAAGGCTCAAGCAGCTCCATGCCCGTCATCATCCCCGGGCCTGAACGATACCGGTCTTAACAGTGGGATTGAAAGCCTGCTTAGGCTACCGTACAACACTTCGGCAAATGGCAGATTGTTTCGTCCGTGGCCGATCGAGCGAATTTTCAGCTGGGGACTGAACTATGTGGAATCATCGAATCGCTTTCTTCGCCGGTGTGGTCTTGGCCCTAGCGGTCTCACCCTTGCTCGCAGGTGCTGATACCAAGATCAGGGCGCGGCTTGAAAAGGTGCTGTCACCCGGGTATGAAATCGGTGCTACCAAGGAGACGCCGATCAAGGGACTCTTCGAGGTCGTCGTGGGTGCAAATGTGATCTATGTAAGCGGCGACGGCAAGTACATGATTGATGGACGTTTAATCGATCTGACGAGTCAAAAAGACCTGACCGAGCTGCGTCAAGCTATGGTTCGTAAACGGGCCATCGATAAGATCGGCGAAGACCGGATGGTGATCTTCGCCCCCGGCAAATACAAACATACGATAACCGTGTTTACCGACATCGATTGTGGATATTGTCGCAAGCTTCACCGCGAAATTGCGGACTATGGTACCGAAGGTCTCCGGGTCCGTTACCTCTTCCTTCCGCGTGCGGGTGTCGATAGCGATTCCTTCAAAAAATCGGTCTCGGTCTGGTGTGCGGACGATCGCCGCCAGGCCCTGACCGACGCCAAAATAGGCAAGTCCCTGGAAACCAAAAGCTGTAAAAATCCGATCCAGGATCACCTGGAGCTGAGTATGCAGCTCGGAATCTCCGGGACGCCAACTATTGTGCTCGAGAGCGGCGACTTGGTGCCGGGATATGTTCCGGCCAAACGTCTGGCGGCCATGCTGAATGCAAAGGGACGTTAGCTCGCCTATCTCAGTGCGCCGCAACAGGCATCTAGCCTCCACCGGGAGGAGAGTCTTCCGAGTCTTCCCGGAAAACCGCCTGCTCGAACGCTCGAACGTCTGGCTGCAAGGCGCCGCGCGTCCTCCCCTTTTCGGTCGAGCGCTATCACAAGCTGCGGGACTCAGGAGTTGTGTCCATCAAGACGACGACATCTCCCCTGCATACCCTCCTTGCCCATCGCGCGCTCGATCACTTTGCGGTTGATCTGCAGCCGGCCTATTAGACCCGCTGACGCTCGCGACCTCGGAGCCTAAACCCGACATTGCAATAGAATAGTCACAAACTCCTACATAGCAGATAGTTGGTGACACTTATGATTTATATGTCGTCAGCTATCGACATATGGTAGTGGTAGGTTTTTAAATGGTAGAGTATGGTGATTAATTTCAAATCGGCAGTACTCACTTAGTGAGGTACATGGTGTACTGCTCAGGCAACGCATAACGTCGAACCACACTATCTGGCATCCCGCAGCCGCGGATCAAAGGCATCCCGCACCACGTCTGCGAACAGGTTGGCGAACAGGATTAAGGTAAACATAAACAGGAAGGCTGCGGTCAATGACCACCAAACCACCGGCTCCCGCGCCAACTCCAGGCGTGCACCGTTGATCATATTGCCCCAGCTGTCCATGGTTGGATCGACGCCGATATTGATGTAGGACAGCACCGCCTCGGCCAATACTAGGCCGCTGAAATCGAGCACCAAGGTAATCAGCACGATGTGCGAGACATTGGGCAGGATGTGGCGGCCGATGACCGTGGCATGGCTCACACCCAGGGCCACCGCCGCCTGCACATAGTCGACCTCCCTCAGCTTGAGGGACTCCCCGCGCAACAGCCGACACAGGCCTGTCCAGTTGGTCACGCCCAGGATAATGCACAGAAACAGTAACCGCAGATCTGCCCGCTCCACTAAGCTAGCGAAGTCCTGCTCGTGATTGCTCATGTAGATCTGGAGCATGAGAATAGCGGCAGCGATCAGGAGCACGCCGGGGATCGAGCTCAGGGTGGTGTAGAGGTATTGGATAATGTCATCCGCCAGACCCCGAAAATAGCCCGCCATAATGCCAAGCAGGATGGCTGCGGGCAGCATGACCAGGGTCGTCAGGGTACCGATGATAAGTCCGGTGCGTACACCCTTGAGGCTCTGATAGAAGACATCCTCACCCACCTTGTCGGTACCCAGGATGTGGTACTTGCCCACCAGTTCCCCGGCGACAAAACCTAGCATCAGCATAATCCCCAGGGTCAGTAAGGCCGCCCGCCAGGGGACCGACGTGCGGCCCGTCCAAACCAGCATCCAGGTCTGTCGCAACCCGACGCCCATGCGCCGCGCTTGGAGCCACAGCAGCAACCCGGCTAATAATAGCCAGCAGATCAGGCCCATGAGCAGACCACGTACGGCGCTCCAGGCAATGTCGGGAAGTCGGTCTTGGTGCGGATCGGCCAGGTGACGCCCGCCCCATTGCAGCCGCGGGTAGTCCTGGATTACCTGGCCGTCGGGCAGCTCCAGACGCTCCCTGGCGTAGAGGTGAGTCGCGAAGGGCGCGGAGTAGGTCTTCTCCTGGTGCTCGCGCAAGGGTGTCAGCCACAGATCCAGAAGACTCAGAACCTCCAGCGGATACACCGCTGTGTCTGACTCGGCCGAGTCCTCCTCCCGAGGGTGGAAATGCACACTATCTAACAGACCGATGGCTGCATAGAAGCCGAGGATGACCAGGGCCGACACCCCGATCTGACTGCGCCCAACCAGCCGCCAAGGCGCACGCAGGTGCTCATGGCGCGCGGCATAGAGGGTGAATCCCAGCACCAGCGCAAGCAGCAGGTAGATCAAGGCGTCGGTCAGTAGGATGACGGGCAATTCTGTATCCCTATTGACGATTATTTTTTGCCGCAAATAAACGCGAATCAACGCAAATTGGTCAAAATTGATTCACCGTAACAGTGTTGTTCAAGCACAAGGTTTCTCGTTCCACCCGAAATGGCAATCGACAAACTCGGTGAGGGCCTTGCTGATCGTGAACGAGGCGCGGTCGATCAGGTGTTTGAGCAAGCCACCAGCAGATCGTGGTGACTTGTCGACAAGCTGTCCCTCAGGAATTAAATCAGAATCGAGTCATACTCATCGTAATTGTCGCAGAGCTCCGCGATCAGTTTGTCCTTTTCTTCCAGGGCTTTGTTCTCCTCTTCACAGGGTCCTATTCTTCTCTTCAAGGGTCTTACTCATCCCCGCAAGCTGCCGTTCCATGTCCTTCAGTTCTACTAGGGTTTCATCCTCCACGTCCATGGTCTGTCTGATCTCCGGCTTGGAGATGGCCCGATTCAACCAGTATTCTTCAGGATATGCGCATCACTTGAATCTTTCAGGTGTTGGTCAAAGACAGCCAAAGATCATTTTGCAGTCGTTTCGCACTCCGAACCCAAGTAGGGAGCATGAATCACGAAGCTGTCGTGGGTAAGACTCTCGATGAATCCCTCCCGAGCGGAGATTGCTTGCCTAGTAACGGCGTCATAGTGGTTTCTAAGAACCTGTTCACGATCTTTGTATCCAAGTGATTTTGGTGCAAAGGTAGCTTGAGGAAATACGGTTTTCGTCAACGGCGCGTCTGAATAATGGATGGGTTAGAGTCCCTTGATCGGTGAACATACCTATTTTCAAGGTACCCATAAAGGAGGAGCGATGAGAGATTCCTACCCAAGTGACATAAGCCGAGAGCAGTTCGAGTCCATGCAGCTTTATTCGAGCAAACAAAAAAGAATGTCAGGCTGCAACCTGCTGACTTATATGGATATTTATGCGCTATTTTATATGTATTGAAAGTAGCTACCAATGGCAAATGCTACCCCGCGATTTTCCGAAATGGCAGGTGGTGTAATAGTGACCTTATGCATCCCTAACAGCACCTTGACACCTTGAATATCCATCCGTTATAAGTCGGTCAACTAATTTTATATCAGATATTCTGGAATCCACAGATCATGAAACCATCATGATCTGAACTGCTTATGAAGTTTCAGATTCTCTCATTCGGAAGTTTAATTCTAATGCATTTATCAATCATGACCCCTAAACTTGGCATATGACCACAGTATAACGCTATGTTCTCTACCCATCTACATGGATTAGATTCCTAATTCTACACATCTCTTTCTCTCTGTATTCTCTGTGTCTCTGCAGTTCGCGGTTCGGGCCAGCGCTGTCCTGAATATACGATTCTTTGCGCCTTTGCAGTTTAAATCAGTCCTATTGGCACGCCTCACATCCGGCATCCAGGATCGAACAGGCTTTGACCTCACCCGCCTCATTTCCTTTACTGGCGGGATAATCGCCACCCACGGCATTGAGTTGACTGGCCTTGGTGGCATCCACCATGGTGGATTTTTCCAGATGGATGGCGCCCAGGGAGCGCAGGTAGTAGGTGGTTTTGAGTCCCCGTACCCAGGCCAGTTTGTAGAGGTTGTCCAGTTTCTTTCCGTTCGGCTCGCGCATGTAGAGGTTGAGGCTCTGAGCTTGGTCAAGCCATTTCTGGCGTCGACTGGCGGCCTCTACCAGCCAGCGGGGGTCAATCTCGAGGGCGGTGGCGTAGAGTTCTTTGAGTTCTTGGGGGATGCGGTCGATGGTCTGGACGGAGCCGTCATAATACTTGAGGTCATTGACCATGACCGGATCCCACAGGCCACGTTTTTTCAGATCGCTGACTAAGTAGGAGTTCACTACCGTGAACTCGCCGGACAGGTTGGATTTGACGAACAGGTTCTGGTAGGTGGGCTCGATGGATTGGCTGACCCCAACGATGTTGGAGATGGTGGCCGTCGGGGCGATGGCCATGCAGTTGGAGTTGCGCATCCCGACGCTGCGTACTCGCTCGCGCAACCCGTTCCAGTCCAGGGTGCTGTTGCGGTCCATCTGCAGGTAGCCGCCGCGGCCTGCCTCGAGCTGGGCGATGGAGTCGATGGGCAGGATGCCCTGGCTCCACAGGGAGCCCTCGAAGCTGGGGTAACGCCCGCGCTCCTCGGCAAGCTCCGTGGAGGCACGGATGGCATGGTAGGCAATGACCTCCATGGAGAGGTCGGCAAAACGCACCGCCGCCTCACCGGCGTAGGGGATACGCAGTTTATAGAGGGCATCCTGAAAGCCCATGATGCCAAGCCCTACCGGGCGGTGGCGTAGGTTGGATTGCCGAGCCTGGGGCACACTATAGTAGTTGTAGTCGATCACATTATCGAGCATGCGCATCGCAATATTGACGGTTCTGGCCAAGCGGTCCGTGTCCAGCCCCCGTTCATTCACATGGGCGGCTAGGTTCACCGAGCCCAGGTTACACACGGCGATCTCCTGGTCATTGGTGTGCAGGGTGATTTCGGTGCACAGGTTGGAGCTATGCACTCGTCCTACATGTTGGTTGGTATAGCGCAGGTTGCAGGGGTCCTTGAAGGCGAGCCAGGGATGGCCAGTCTCGAACAACATGCCGAGCATCTTGCGCCACAGGTCCCAGGCCTTAATGGTCTTGCTGACCCGGAGCTCGCCGCGGGCGGCCTTTTGCTCGTAGGCGCAGTAGGCGTCTTCGAAGGCTTGACCGATGAGGTCGTGCAGATCCGGGGTCTCGTCCGGGGAGAACAGGGTCCAAGGGCCGTCCTCAGCGACTCGCCTCATGAACAGGTCCGGTACCCAATTGGCGGTATTCATGTCGTGGGTGCGACGACGGTCGTCGCCAGTGTTCTTGCGCAGCTCCAGGAATTCCTCCACGTCGATATGCCAAGTCTCCAGATAGGCACAGACGGCACCCTTCCGCTTGCCCCCGTTGTGGACCAGAGCGGCGGCGGTCATGTAGGTCGCGTCGCCCTCGACCTTGAGGTCGTGGACCTGGGGTACGGACCGGATGGGGGTAACGGATATGACTCTGGTGAAGATGCGGTTGCCGAGGTGGAACCAGTTATGTTTGGCTAACGGTGGCACGCCCACCAAACCGGCGATCTCGGGCACTGCCGGAATACGAAGGTCGAAGGCACGGGTAGTGCCGGTAAAGGCTACCACGGAGCCGTCGCTGTGGACATCAGTGTGGGCATTGTCCCGCTCCCGGTATTGGCCGTCGCAGGGGACACCGAGGCGTAGGAACTGATAGCGCAGGCCCTCGACGAGCGGAGCGGAGACGGAGGTAAAGTAGATTTCCTTGCTGCGCGAAATCCCACCTTTGATCTCCAACAACCCTTGCACCAAGGCCAGGGTCTGATCGTAGGGTAGATGACTGAAACGGCGGGCGATGTGCTTGTTGCCGGCGGCGTCGTAGAGGTCCTCATAGGTGAAGGGTAGACAGGAGTGATCCAGACCTACGGAGCGCCCGATAATAGCACAGCAGCCTAGGCCCTGACCGACGCTCCACTTGATCTGCAGATAGGCATCACCGCGCCCATTTTCCCAATAATGGATACCACGGGCATCCAGGTAGTCGCGTATGAATTGGAGGTGTCCGGTATCGTCGCAGGGATTGCCGAAGACCCTGAATTCCGAGCCGCGAGTCAGGTGACCATCCCCCAGCAGGATGCCATAGAAGCGGGCGTCGTCCCTGGTCAGTCCGGGCACTGGAACTACTTCGCTCGGGATGACCTGGGCCACATAGTCGCCACGCACGAGCCGGCCGGCCTCGATCCAGTCGGGAATGAAACACCTGTTTTCGATCTTTTTCAGGGTGCGTTCGATGGATTGCTCCATAGGCACACCCGTGATGGCCCAAACGGGGTGGCCGATGGTGACCTGCAGGTCCCGGATTGCGTGCTTGACCGCAATCCGTACCATGGGAGCGTTTTGCTGTTCATAGGCGAAGTGCTCCGTGACCTGCCTATAGCAGCCCTGTTGACCAAGTACTAGGTCGCCGACCTTGACGTCAGCAATAGGTTTGGGTCCGTCGGCAGTGAGGACGCTGGTATCCGGCGCGAAGCATTGGTTCACCGCAACCGCGGTGTCATTGGCTACCTTGAGGAAGGGTACCACTCCCTGACTCTTGCCGTTGGTGCCCTTGATGTGGGTGCCCATGCCCCGCACCCGGGTCCAGTCGTTACCCAGCCCGCCCGCGAACTTGGACAGCAAGGCGTTGTCCTTGATGGCGCTATAGATGCCCTCCAGGTCGTCCGGGATGGTGGTCAGATAGCAGGAGCTCAGCTGGGGGCGCGGGGTACCGGCATTGAATAGAGTCGGGGTCGAGCTCATGAAATCAAAGGAAGACAGGAGCCGGTAGAACTCGATGGTTCGCTCCTCGCAGTCGGGCTCGTTCATGGCAAGACCCATGGCAACCCGCATGAAGAAGGCTTGGGGCATCTCGAAGCGCACGCCCTGGGTGCTGTGGATGAAGTAGCGGTCGTAGAGGGTCTGCAACCCGAGATAGGTGAAGGCGAGGTCGCGCTCGGGTTTGAGGGCGGCGCCCAGGCGTCCCAGGTCGTACTGGGTCAGGCGGCGGTCCAGGAGCTCAAGGTCCGCCGCCTGTTTGACGTAGGCGGTGAAATAGTCACCATAGCGTTCTGCCAGATCCGCCTGGGTCTCGACCCCCACAGCCATACCCAGGAAACCTAGGGCCTCTCGGCGCAGGATATCTAGTAGCAGGCGGGCGGCGACAAGGCCGTAGTCCGGTTCCTGCTCGATCAGTGCACGGGCGCTCATGACCAGGGCCTGGCTCACGTCTGCCTCCTTGATCCCGTCGAACAGGTTGCGGCAGGTGTCGTCCAGGACAGCCTGACCGTCGACCGCCTCTAGGCCTTGGCAGGCCTCCGTCATCAGGCGTTGCAGACGGGTGATGTCCAGCGGGTAGGTACTGCCGTCGGCACGGGTAACCCCAATTCCCCGTACTTCCCGCGGTGCGGCGGCAACCCTCTCGGCCCGCTCGTGGGCCCGCTGCTCCCGATAGAGTACATAGGCGCGGGCTACCTTGTGCTCGCCGGCACGCATCAGGGCCAACTCCACTTGGTCCTGGATGTCCTCGATGTGCACCGTGCCACCACCGGGCAGACGACAGGTGAGGGCACCTACGACTTGGTCTGTAAGGGTCTGCACCCTGTCATGGATGCGGCTGGAGGCAACCGCGTTAGTTCCCTCGACGGCCAAGAAGGCCTTGGTCACAGCAACCATGATCTTGTTGGGGTCGAAGTGGGTGACCTCGGCGTTGCGTCGGATCACCTCCACCTGTCCGGGGACATGGGCAGCGGGCTCGGCCTGGTTATCCTGCGTCTTGCGGGCAGACGATGATGCAATGGGGTCTGGTGGAACGACGGATGGCACTTTATCAGGGGTCACGTTACCTCCTCAGGCGATTCGATTCGGAGTTTTCTCCAGGCTTTCCCACGGATGGTGTGGGTAGCGGGATCTGCTCTCGTAAACACGATATATACGGCAGCAGAAGTCTATCAAACACCATATCTTGTGTTAGACCTAGGGTGAGCGTGTATACGGTCCTGAATCATATTAGTGTTGTCCAGGGGATAAGAGCCACGAAAAACACGAACGAGCTGGACAGATCTCTCCTAACGTCGGGATGACAATTTTGTGTCTCTTCGTGTCTTTCGTGGTTGATAGACGCCTTCTCAGGCAGCACCAAATAATGCCGAACAATGCCGGGATCGAACAGGCAATAAAAAACCGCGAATCCACGCGAAAATTGATTCGCGCTGATTCGTAGTTTTTCCGTCTTAAGGCTTATGTAGCCGAATAGTTACCGGCGTTGTTGGATAGGTCCAACTAGGGCGTATTGATCTTTAGGAAGTCCACATAGCGGACCTAAAATAATCAAACGGTTAGCGTAGGGTCTGCTGTACGGAATACTCGGATATCGCGGCTATTCAACATCTGAAAACAGTCGGTTAGAGTTAAATGTCAACACCCCCTAGCACTCGTTTTAGTCCATTTTTCTGGTAGAGGGATGGTGGTCTAGCTCGTCCCTGATTTCTCCTATTATTTCAGTTTGATGGCCTCGATGGTAAGGCTTGCACGAGTTGATCGGGAGATAGGCCAATGGGTAAAAAAATATATCGTGCGTTTGACGGATGAGGAGCGTGAGCAGCCCACGGAGTGGGTGAATAAAAACAACGCAGCAGCGTACAAGATTAAGCATGCCACTGCGCTGTGGAAGGTCATGTGAGAGTCCTGAAGTGGCGTGATGTGAAAACCATGGAGGCATTCGCGTGTACCTCGTGAACCGCGTCTAACCTGCGGCAACGCTTTTGTGGAGAGGCTTGAAACTGCTCTGGAACGCAAGAAGCGAGAGCAACCGGCGCGCGCGGCTTCTGGATGATGGACGAGGAAGCGCACCCGATCCAGCTGGCCTGTAGCGAGCTACCTGCCAGCCATGCGCGGTGGACGTAAAAAACGAGTTGAGGCCACATCGAAGGACCTGTTGGATCATTCCACCGGAGCAATACGGCGAGTTTGTTGCTTGCATGAACGCTAGGTGATGTGTCCGGCTGAGCAGCCAGTCCAGTTAATCGGAGAAACACCTCGGCCCGTCCCGTCCGAGCTAGGTCAGCCGTATCGCTATGATTTAGGAGTACGAGCGGGTGGGAACGGCGGTCAACTTACTGAACCCTTGGGCGGTCGTCGCAAGGTCAGAGGGCAAGACGCTGCTCAATGTGGATTACGCCGATGCCGACCCAGGCGGTGCTGACTTGGGGCAAGTTGAACACCCACACCTCCGCTTCCTTAATGCAAAGCCCTTCCGACCGCCGAAGCACGGCGGTTGCCTGATCGGTTGGGGACTCATTACACCCCCAGGCATGGCGGTTGGGTTGGACATCGCCGAAGCCGAATTGAGCCTGTTCACCAAGCAATGCCTGAACCGGCGCATCTCGGATCTGGAAACACTCCGCCGTCAGGCAACTGCCTGGGCGCGGCGGCGCAATGTCGAACAGATTGGCGTTGATCGTCAATTCACCACCGAGGATACGCGCACCAAGCCCAAGTAACTCTATCCGCAATACTAAATTGATCTCACGTGACCCTTCCCATGGTCACGAAGGCCAAGTCGTAGCGGTTATACTCATCGTGCCATCCTCTGCCGCGCCAAGTTGGTTGTTAACGCGGTCTCTCCCTTAATTAGGGGTTCCAGACTTCTTAGGGGAGGTCATAGCCTTCGCTACCTCGTCGAATCCCGCATTCCGCATTAGTTAATTCAATGAGCTTTTCAGGTTTACGCGGCGCTGGTCAACCTCCTGTAAGTCAGTCCGCGATTCCTCATCCGGTCAACCGTCGTGGCGATGAATTGCCATGCCCACCACGGCTTGCTTCCCAACTAGCCTACCGTCGACGGCCCAAGCGCTGTCCTGGTTCACCACGGATTCAGCGCAACCACTGGTCGGCTGCCAGAGTGAACGGTCAGCTAGATTAACAGACGCGTGGCCTAAGTAATATACTACTACCCGGTATAATTTGAGCTTTTGATTTTCTCCCTCACCCCTGCCCTCTCCCGGAGGGAGAGGGCAGGAAATGTGCAGATTGTGCCGTGTGGCAGTATGTTAAGTTAAGGTTTTTTATGGATTCCGGACTGTTTTTTAGGGTGTTCTGACAAAGCGGCGCGGACGAATCGAACCATTGATGATGGAGGATATCGACAATGGTTGTCGATAAATCGGGCACCTGGTTCCTCATGCGCCGCGGCGACTGTGCTGGGAGTGCAGGTGTCGCCGAACCCAAAGCGGCGGCGAGCTGGTGCACCCCGGCGACCCAGTGGTTACATCAGCCACCGAGGATTCTGTTCAGTACTGGGGTCGGGTTGCCGCCGCATTCTAAAATGTCTGGTTGTCCTGCCATGACCGTGAGCAGTCTGGAATCCATAAAGAGCCATAAGTAAATGGTAAAAGCGTAATCTGTGTATAAAGAGGGTTTTTGTCGGGAATTCCGACCTACGTTCCTGATGGGATAAAGCCGATTTGCCTAGCAGCGGACAGGCGTAGGGGACTCGGAGTTCGCAATCAGGTGCTAACATAACCGCCATGACTACTTGCCAACCGCTGGTCTCCATCGTCGCCGCAATGTCCGAGAATCAGGTCATCGGACACCATAACCGCCTACCCTGGCACCTCCCCGCCGATCTCGCCCACTTCAAGGCTTTGACCCTGAACAAACCCATAGTCATGGGGTGGCGGACCTGGGAATCCCTACCAAGGCTGCTTCCACAACGCACCCACATCGTGGTCACCCGCAACCCTTCCTACAGGGCCCAGGGTTGCATTCTGGTGGGCTCGCCGACGGAGGCTATCGCAGCTGCAGGGTCTGCCCCAGAGCTGATGGTGATCGGTGGGACCGGTATCTACCGGGACATGCTGCCCTTAGCCCGGCGCATGTATCTAACCCTGGTGGCCACGACACTGGAGGGGGATGCCTTCTTCCCGGGCTTGGAAGACCGGTCTCGCTGGCGTGAAATGACCCGACAGGAGCGGCGGCACGATGAGTATAACCGCTACGACCTGGCCTTCGTGACCCTGGAGAGGGTCCCGTGAGATCAAACGGTCGTCGGCGTGTCGAGCAACGTCCGCGCTGTCACTGTGTCCTGACCGATCTGGGCCTTGAGCTCCTCGCAGGACCCGAATTTCTTCTCGTCCCGCAGCTTGCGTCGAAACTCGACTTCGAGATGCCGACCATAAAGATTGCCCGTGAAGTCGAACAGATGGATCTCAAGCAGGTACCGGGCGCTCTCATCCACTGTCGGTCTGGTCCCCAGATTCGCTACTCCCGGCCAGGGTCGGTCCGCGATGCCCCCGACCATCACCGCATAGACGCCGCGGAGGGGACTCACCCGGCGTTGCAGGTTCAGGTTCGCGGTCGGAAAATTAATGTCCCGCCCGCGCTTGTCGCCGTGTACCACACGCCCGCAGATACGGTAGGTCCGGCCCAACAGACGCCGGGCAAACTCGAAGTCCCCCCGCGCTAATGCCTCGCGGATGCGGGTGCTGCTCACCCGTTCATCCCCCTGGGTTATGGTGTGCAGACCCTCGACGGTAAAGCCGTGTTCCCGGCCCATCTCTTGCAATAACCGGAAATCCCCTGTCCGGCCATGACCAAAGCGGAAATCGTCGCCTACCAGCAAATACCGGGCACCTAGTCCGTCCACGAGCAACTCCTGCACAAACTCCCGCGCCTCCATCCGCGCCAGTTTGGGACCAAATCTGAGCAACATCGCCTGCTCAACGCCACAGTCCGCTAGGGCGGCGAGCTTCTCACGCAATCGGGTAAGGCGCGCCGGAGCCGCGTCCGGGGCGAAGTATTCCATGGCCTGGGGCTCGAAGGTGATCACTAGGGCCGGCAGTCGCAGTGCCCTCCCCTGTGCCAGCAGGTGCCCGCACACCGCCTTGTGCCCCAGATGCACCCCGTCGAAGTTGCCGATGGTCGCGACCATACCGCGTGGCTGGGATACTAGGTTGTGCAATCCGCAAATGACCTTCATGGGAGCGGGCACACCATAAAAACACCCGCCAGAGACACTCCTTCTCCCCCAGAGCAAGCGCGTATGGTTTTCTTTCCGATTAACAAGCTGTTACCGACTTCAAGCCGTGGTGTAATGGCATGAACCACATGTGATTTAAGAGGCCTAGCATTCGATGCCAGGTTACGGTACGTGCGATGCGGTTTATGTTCTGCGGGATCGGGCCTCAATTAGTAAGCAGCCATCGGTCGTCTTTCCCAGGAGGTCAGGAAACAGGATGAGGGCGCATGAATTTCTTTTCGATTATTAGAGTCGTCAAATCCGTAAAAGTCCCTCAGCGCCTGGGCCTGCCGCTCCGGCAGATAGTCCAAACAAGGGGGCTGACAGTGCACGACAATGGAACTGAGAGCCAGCATCAGGGCAGCGATAACCGTAAGCGTGCGTAGGCACCACACTATGTGCATGGTGTGCCAGATAGCCGCTGGCTCACCAGTTGACGGCAGAGCTGAGTAGGGCCGGAACGCGAGTAACAGGAGAGGTACCACGAGTGGCAATGCCCTAGTAAAGGGCAACGGCAAAGGGCGTCTTAGCAATCGCTCAGGACCGAAATCTGCCGTGCGGCACGGAATTCCGGCGTAGACCCCGGTAGTGCGTCAGTTTGAATTTTCACGCAGCTTTTTTCTTCGAAATGATAAGTGGTTATGGACTTAGATGGCTGTATCGTAATGTAGTGTAGTGTAATAATTAGGGAATTATATACATGACTAGCTC
>Ga0209680_1000061_pt1 | contig 29813 bp, 27 predicted proteins | sample WorMetLIZISLAND1_FD_187413 | JGI IMG/M metagenome (GOLD analysis project Ga0209680, IMG submission 187413) | Marine gutless worms symbiont microbial communities from Max Planck institute for Marine Microbiology, Germany - Olavius loisae LIZARD... ... | reverse complement strand
TCGCTGACTTGAGTGGTAACTTACCTGCCAACCGGTTTAGAAAGGCAGTATCGCTACGGACTCAGAATGCTCTCAAAGCGAAATCCTTTAAGTGTCCTCACTTAATCAGATACTCCTTAATCAAAAATCTAGAACCACATATCATCCCTCTTCCGAAGGCCACGTAACATCACGCTGCAACGTGGTTCGCGGTCGAGTCTCACACGGACCTGAAACATTATGCTGGATTCATTGATCCGCCGGAGAATGATTCCAAATCATCCAACATAATCTATGATTCTCTATGAAAACATATAAGTATTATTCTGTAGAGCCTCTAGTCATCCGCTATAATCTAGATATATCTAGGGGGTTTATTGGGGGACTTTCTAGTACAGTCTCCCACCTGGGATGGAGAATGATGGCGTGGCGATTCACAAACTTACCCCGCGAAAAGTAGCGAACCGTTGGTTCTAGTAAATATGAAGACAGCAGTAGCCTTCAGCTGGAGGTTTCCGATACCGGAGCCAAAATAGATGCTGCACTTCACCATCGAACGGCAAGCGCCGTGAGATGGGGTTGGGCAGTTTCCTAGATGATGGGATTAGCCGAGGCACGGGATAAAGCCGCCGAGCACCGGAAGCAAGCTAGGAACGGCATCGATCCCACCAGGGCACGGCAGACAGGACTGAAGACGCCCACCTTCACCACCTGTGCCACCCGTTACATCCGAGCACACTGGCACACGGCTGGATCAACGCCAAGCATGCCAGGCAGTGGGTAAGCACCCTCAAGACGCATGCCCGGACGGAGATCGGGTCAAAGAAGGTGGATGCCATTACCACCTGTGGCATTCTGAAGGTCCTGGCCCCACAAAGGTCCTGGCCTACACCAGAGACAATTCCTACCTCATCCCTCATCCCTGGATCCTCATAGCCGCCCCTGTCCAACAGGATGTTGCTACACCTGATGCACGGGCATGGGCTACGGGGTAAACGGCGACCGGGGCGATTCTGTGCCCTATGGCTTCCGTTCCAGCTTCAGCGACTGGTCCGGCGAAGTCCTGAGCCTTCCGCGAGACGTGCCGGGAATGGCCCTGGCCCAGGTCATCAAAAGCAAGGTGGAGACCGCCTACCAGCGCAGCGACCTGTTCGCCAAGCGCTGCAGGACGATGCAGGAGTGGGCCGACTACGTGGGCAAGCAGCAAGCCAAAGTGATCCCCCTCAACAAACACGCCCTACCCGCAACCAATTAGATTCCCGATAACATCCAATGACTTCTCAAAGCCCGCACTCTAGCGGGCCTCTGATTGCCTGCCTGTATAACAACGTCTAAGGTTATTCTATAAAAATCTTAAATCTGTCGAGGCTAGCCATTAGGATTAGGGTTACTCTAAGACTGACGGATCAGTTGTCCCCCACCTGTTGATTTCCGCTATTTCTTCGGAGGGGCAAATGGCGCGAGCAAAGAGGTAGCAGAACAACAAGGGTGCAAATCTAGGCGTTGAAGCCAAGCTATTCCTGGCTGCCGACAAGTTGCGCGGCAACTTGGAGCCATCCGGATACAAGCATGTTGTTCTGGGTCTCATCTTCCTCAAATACATCTCCGATGCCTTCGAGGCCAAGCATGCCGCGCTGCTCAAGGAGCAATACACCGACCCGGAAGACCCGGAAGAGTATCTCAAGGAAGCCCGCTGGTTTCACCTCCAGGTCAGACCAAGCAGCCCACCATCGGCAGGCTCATCGACGATGCTATGCTTGTACTATAGAGGTTAGCAACGCCTCGCTGAAAGGCGTTCTGTCCAAAGATTATGTAAAAAACCAACCCTGAACAAGGTCATGCTTGGGGAGCTGATTGACTGATCAGCGGCATTGTCATGAACGCAAAAGCCGACCACTCGAAGGACATTTCGAGGCGTGTCTACGAGTATTTCTTAGGTGGCTTCGCCGGGTCGGAAGGCAAGCGCGGCGGCGAGTTCTATACCCCTCGCTCTGTTGTCCGCCTCCTTGCCGAGATGCTGGAATCTTACAAGGGCCGTGTCTAGGACCTGCGTTATGGCTTCGGTGGCATGTTCGTGCAGTCCAAAATTCGTTGAGGAGCAGGGGAGGCGTATCGGCGACACCGCTATCTATAGTCAGAAGAGCAACTACAATCTGGCAGCTGGCCAGGATGAACCTCGCGGTGCGTGGCATCGACGCCGACATCCGGTGGGACAACGAGGGCAGTTTCCACAAGGATGTCCACAAGGACCTCAAGACCGATTACATCCTCGCCAATCCACCCTTCAACGTCTCAGGCTGAGGCGGTGAGCGCTTGCGTGAGGATATCCGGTTGAAATACGGCGTTCCGCTGGTTGGAAACCCAACTACGCTTGACTCCAGCGCACCCTCCACCACCTTGCGACTATAGGAACGGCCGGGGCGGTTCTATGTCTTCCACCCAGTCAGGGGAGGGCAGTATCCGCCGGACCATGGTCGAAGCTGACGTGGTGGACTGCATGATTGCCCTGCCCGGTCAGTTCTTCTATTCAACGCAGATTCCAGCCTGTCTATGGTCTCTCGCACGTGACAAGAAGAACCGCCAGTTCCGATATCATCATGGCGAAGACTATAATAAAGGCTGCCAGCCCCAAAGGTAACCCGGCGGATTGGCGTGATCTGGCACATCTGGCACACCCAGGGGTCCGGCAAGAGCCTGGCTTATGGCCTTCTATGCCGTGCGGATTGTGGCCCATTCAAGCATGGAGAATCCGACCGCTGGTCGTCATCACCGACCGCAATGACTTGGACAACCAGATTTTCTGGCACCTCCGGCATGTGCCGGGACCTCGTCTGGCAGACCCCACAGCAGGCCGAGAGCCATGAGGACCTCCGAAGGGTTCTGAACCGTCCCTCTGGCAGGGCCACCGACCATCCAGAATTTTCCCTGGCCAAAGGGGAGAGCGACTACCCCGTCCTGATAGACCGCCGGAATGTGGTGGTCATTGCCGATGAGGCGCACCGGAACCAGTACGGCCTCAAGGCCCGGGTTGAGAAGGGACCGGCGAGATTCCCTACGGCTTTGCTAAATACCTGCGCGACGCTCTCCCCAATGCGTCTTTCATCGGCTTTACGGGAACGCCGGTTGAGAAAGAGGACGTGAACACCCCGACAGTCTTTGGTGAGTACATCAATGTCTATGACATCAACCGGGGCATCGAGGACGGGGAAATTGCACCCATCTACTACGAGAGCCGGCTGGCCCGCATCGAACCAGATGAAGACGAGAGGCCCTGGGCGAGCAGGAAAAGCTCAAACGCAAATGGGCCAGCAGGCTTAACTCAAGATGAGCGATACAATCTTCTTGCGTTGGGAATCGCTCGGAAATCTGTATGACGTTCATAACATTCCGTCCTATGCAGGACATCTCGATCCAGTAACAGAACCAATATGTCCAGTGCAGAAAAGAATGTCATGACTCTTAAACTAGGAAGTCCCGAAAAAGTAACTTCCATCTCTATGTCCTCTATGCCCTGCGCCTCAATCGAGCACATCAGTGCCTAAGTATCAAGGTTCACAGCCTTAAGGCCCAACACCAGATCCATCACGTTAGTGCCGGTGGGGCCAGTGTGAATCAGGTCGCCGACGGCGGCCAGCAAAGTACCCGCATCCGCCGTGGCCAGCGCAGCATCGGCATCGAATCCGGCTTGCCTGGCCCGGTACAGGGTACCCCCATCTACCAAGCCGCCGGCGTCGTCGGTAGGACCGTCGGTACCGTCGGTACCGACGCTGAGCAAGAAACAGTCATCCTGGCCACCGGCCAATTCCACCGCCGCGGATAGAGCCAGCTGTTGATTGCGCCCGCCGCGTCCCGGATGCTCAGGCAGACGCACAATGGTCTCGCCACCCCAGATGTGCAGCCCAGTCGGTCCGTTGAGTAACCGCTGGGCCAGCACCCTTCCCCGTTCGGCGGCATCTCCTTCCAGTAATTCCCGATGCAGATGAACCTCGAGCCCTGCATCCCGAGCGGCAGCCGCCGCAGCGTCCTTTGCGATATCCAGGGTTGCCACTAGTTCGATCTCGGGACCCTGCTCAGGGATACCAACACGTTCGGCCACCGCTTGTTCGGTCCAGGTCCGTAGCCAGTCCGGCAGCTCCAGCGCCGCCAGCCGCGACGCAAGCTGGAGGTCGGGAACCAGAAGCCCGGAGCCAATGACGCCCGGATCGTCTCCCGGCACGTCTGAGATAGCCAGCACCCGCAAATTGCGTCCCCCGAGCTTGGTCAGGAGTCCACCACCCTTGATGCAGGAGACCGACTTGCGGATGAGGTTCATGGCCTCGATCGGCAACCCACTGCCCAGGAGCCACGCGTTGATGCGTGCCAACTCCACGCGACCGAACCCGGCGGTCGGCACTTCCACGAGACTGGAGGCACCGCCGGAAATCAGAAACAACAAGGTCTCCTCACCCTGCCCGTCCAACACCCGTTGCAGACGCCGTCCCACATCCAGACTGCCCTCAGTCGGGACGGGATGCCCACCGACGACGCCTTCAAGACCGAAGCGCGCCAACTGTTCAAGGACTAGGTGGCCCGACTTCGAGATCACAAGCCCGCCGCGGATCTGCCCGCCCAGAGCGTCCCAGGCACCCTCGGTCATGGACTGAGCTGCCTTGCCTACGGCGATGAGGGTCACCGGCCCCTCGATTCCCCGTTCCGTCAAGGCCCGCCGCACCACCGGCCGCCCCCGCACCGCCTCCAGAGCTTGACCAAAGACGCCAGTGAGCAGGCAACGAGGGGCAGAATCGACTCCCATTGGAAATCTCCGCGATGGAATGCAAAGGGGTATAAATAGCAAAGATAAAAGAACGAACAGGTTCCGTTCAATGAAGCTCTGCCGGAAATGCAACTCGTCCGCCCTGTCCTGCTTCGTGGTACCCTTCGTCTCTCACCTAGTTGACGCTTACCTACTCCGGGGTTGGAAAGACGAAGCTCGTCGCCGGGACGTTGGCCCCTTCCCCGCCGTCGTGGTCACCCTCCTACACTATGTCATCAGCTGCATGAAACGCTACTGCCGCCATGGGCGGCATGCCGGAACAACGGCAAAGTAGTCCCACTAAAGGCAGGTCGTCGGCCTCCTGGATTGAGGAGGTTTGCGGCCTGCCTCCTGTCTACTGTGCCCGGTCTGCCGTGCCGGGCGGGTCTGCCGTTCCTGGAGTAGTTGGCAGGTGCTCGCCGCATTACGGAAAAACCAAGGATCAGGTATAAAGGGAAGTGATGGCGAGTACCTGGGGAGACCGTCTCATCCTGAGGCTTTGAACCTGTCCGTAGATTCACCCCTCCGCCAACACCGAAGAGTATCCGAGGCTGGGAGCTAAGCTCGCGAGCCTGCATGCGCAAGGGTGGTCGGCGCGAGTTCAGGGTCGGGAAACTAGGTCACGATCCTAAAGGTTCAGGTGAGCCAGGTCTGCGGCTCTGGATGATTGCCGGGCTGGAACCTGATAGTGATCCCGCGATCCCCGAGGCTGCCAAACGCTTCACCGAGGCGACTGCAGACCCGTATCAAGACGATCAATGTCGTCGATGCCCATGCCCGTCCAGCCCTGGCAACGCCCGGATGCTCTGGTCCTGACCAGCCGCGCCTGTGCGCACCCCATTGCCTCCCTCAACGAGCTCCGAACCCAGACCAAAAACCAGCCCCAGGCCGCCCAACCCACCACGACGACACCAGATTTCCTGTCCCTAATCTGCAACACAGCATCGCCCGACTCGACGCCGAGATCGAATACCTGCGCCAACAGACCCGCGTCCTCATCGACACCGACGAGCCGCTCATCAATACCACCGGCATCGCCGACGCCGACACCATTCAACTCCTCGGTGAACCGCTGCTCCTGCCCAAGGAGATGCAGGCCAAGCAGTGGGGCGCCATGGCCGGGCTTGATCCGCCACAGATCCAGTCCGGCTTCAATGTCAACAAAAAACCGCCTCTCCAGAGCCGGCAACTGCTGCTTGCATATCGCCCTCTATATGCCCGCTCTGAGCGCTGTACGCCATGATCCCAATTCACGGCCTACTGCTCATCGAAAAACGTGGATCCAAGAAGCTTCAGGCCGTCTGTGCCGTCATGCGTAAGCTGCTGCATGCCTTCCACGCCATGCTCGAAAACCGAACACCCTGCTACAGCCGTCGCTTTGTCGATCACCACCTAACTTGGGCTTGCTCGGGAACAGGGTATCTTCAGCTTTGACCAATTACTCGACTACGAATTGCGCCGATTCACATGATTCGTAGCTTTTCCGTCTTAAGGCTGGGTAGCTGAATAGTTATATTTCATTTCCATCAGCAGAAAACCTGCGGATTGATAAAACGAGAGGGAATGCACTATTATAGGGTAGCCTGATACGTCAGACGCTTCACGGAAGTGATGTAATTATCCGAAGTAGACGAAAACCTGGTTGAAGACTGGATCTGCCGCGAGGGCCGATTGCAACTGGTCCCGGATATCCTCCGCGCGGGAGCATTCTCCGGCACAGACACCGAGCGGGAAGTACATTTCCACGTCGATGCGTCCGTTGAGATAGTGCAGGACAGTCCGCCGGCAGTTTATGGCCTCGGGTACTCCCTCCCAGAGTTGCTCGAGCCGAGTCAGGGTCTCGGCGCATGTGGGTAATGCAACCGAAATTGGCTCCCTTTCATCGTCCTCCGGATCGATATGGACGGTGACATCGGTAATCTCATCGATTTGTAACTTGAGCTGGTCCTCTACCAAGAGCGCGATCATGTGACCCTCTGAAACGCTCAACCGGGGATCGACCAGGACATGGACGTCTACCGAGGCTTGCCAGCCGTGCCTTCTCGTCCGTAGCCTATGGATACTCTTGACACCGCCGACCGATCCGATGATCTTCTTGATCGCAACCAAGTGCTCTGCCTCCAGTCCGGTATCCACCAGCTCCCGAATCGCTTGATGGCTGAGCTTCCAGCCAATATGGGCGACCATCACGGCGATGACGACCGCCGCAACGGCATCCAGGTAAGGCAAACCCATCAGAGTCCCAACCAGACCCGCCAGAGCCACGACCGAGGAAACGGCATCGGAGCGGTGATGCCAGGCATTGGCACGTAACATCTCCGAGCGAATACGACTCGCGTAACCGAGCGTCCACCAGTAGAGCCACTCCTTGACCAGGATAGACACTAGGACTGCAGCCAGCGCCAGTGGCTGTGGCTGCAAGAATTCGTCGGGAATAAAGATGAGATTACCGGCGTCCCAGCCGATGCCGCTGGCAACCATCAGCAGCAGGACACCCAGCACCAGGGTTGCCAGGGTCTCATAGCGTCCATGTCCGTAAGGATGCTCCTGGTCCGGGGCTCGGGCGGCGTGACACCCAGCATACCAAACCAATACATCAGACAACAGGTCGGAGATGGAATGGATACCGTCCGCAACCAAGGCTTGAGAATTCCACAGTATCCCTGCGCCGACTTTGATCACTGACAGGCCTAGGTTGACCAAGCCGCCGACCACAGCGGTCTTCGCAATGGCTCCGGCACGTTGTCCTGGTGGCTGTTCAAACAAGGTCTGCTACTCACCTGGGTAGTGGTAACTTTTCAAGTGGTGGAGATAAGTCTTTGCATGATTAGGATGATTCCGCTAGCTGCATCCGAAAACCGGAAACAAGCAACCTGTCAGCACAAATAGCCCTCTCCCTCCGGGAGAGGGCTTGGGGAGAGGGGATCGAACTGTTCCCACTTAAAACTTACTCACTACCCTCACATGCACCACCGACGCGCATGACCACGAAATACTCACCGTCCTTGCTGTAGGTACGCAGAACGGCGTGGCCGTTGATGCGACACCAGGCGGGTATATCTTGCAGCGCTCCAGGATCCGTGCAGACTGCCTCTACCTGGATCCCCGGCACCAAGTCTGCGACCTGATCTTGAACCCTGATGACCGGGAGCGGACACAGGAGCCGCCGGCAATCCACAACCACCGCGCCTAGAGTATCCAATCCTTGGGGATCTCCTGCAGGCTGAGGGGACGGACCTCGAGTGCTCGCGTAGAGCCTGAAAGGAGCCTGACCTCGACGCGGACGGATTCGCAGTCGCGTCCCTGACCATAGCGCGCTACCAGCCGCGCCGCCAACTCGATGTCGCTATCTGCCACCATACCATCGATCAAGGCCTCGGGCCCACCGTGACTGAGCGTCTTGATGCTGACAAAACGTTTACGGAACCCAGCCAGGAAGCGCCCTTCGCCTTCTTCGCGTGCGATGATGACCTTGAAGTCGGGGCGCGGCCGGATATGGCGCCCCACCTTCAGGAGCATGATATCGTCCAGGTCATAGACCCGATCACCGCGGCTGTTCCACAGGTCCGTCAGCTTCGCGGCGTACTGGGAATCGGTCAAGAAGCAGCAACCGCCAGCCGGTTGAGCATAGTCATTGATCCCATACGCCTTCGCCAATGCTATCTGTGGTTTTCTACTGCGCCCGGAGAAATCGAACAGACGTTCACGCTCCACCCAGCCCTCCCGCTCCGGCTGGGTTGGCGGCAGGCACCTGGCGGATAGGGGCCGCAGCAGTAAATCACCGGCTCCTGAGTCGTCTTGCACGATCAGCAGCGTGTCCTTGCGCTGAGACTTGGGCCGTTGCCCCACGACCTCACCGGTGACGATGAAGTCAAACCCGTGCTCACGCATCCACGCATAGGCCCGCCGTACCATGAAGATCTTACAATCGAGGCACGGATTGAGATTAGCCCCGTACCCATACCTCGGGTTCAGGACCACATCGCGGTAATCCTCGACCACGTCGACGAAATGTAACTTCACACCCAGGCACTCGGCTACCCAAAGCGCATTGTTGCGTTTGGGCTTGACGTTCTTACGGATGGCGTGTGTGTGACCCTCCACGCAGAAGCCGGTGAAGAAGTTCAGTCCCTCCACATGAATACCCTGGTCCTGGACGACGCGCACGGCGAGCATGGAGTCGAGACCCCCCGAAACCAGAGCGACCGCCTTGCGTTCAATCATCTTGACAAACTCAAAAACGACGTTATCTCCGATCATAAATGGATCAGGAGTTCCTGATCGGCGTGGGGATACGGTGGGAACCGCGCCCTTTTGGCTTTTCAGGGGAAAGTTTTCAATCCATGCCCTACCAGCCTTCTTTCCCCGCTGCGATTATGCAGACGGCGGCCGATCAGATGGCAAACCAGATCGGCCAGCTGCAGGCCTAGTAGGTTCTGTTTTTCGTCCATGAACACCACCTCGAACGGCAACCGTTGGCCGCGGAGCTTACTCCGTCACAGATACGCAGACACCAGCTCCAGGCCTCCATCAGAATAGGGGTTGTCGGGGTCCGCATAGCGATGATTCAGTCGCACCTTGTCGATGGCGCGGCGATCATGGTGTAGGACAAACGTTTCATGAGGGTGAATGAGGGTGAATGAGGGTGATAAGACCATCCAGAAATTGCTCCCATACCTTCCGTTCGAACAGGAAATTGAAGTTGCTCTTTTCCTTGCAGATTTCATGGGCATGGAGAATCACCGCTTCGTGCCCGAGCCAATGGTGTTTGAAGTCGATCACTTCCGGTGAAACCTATTGTCTGTAGTCGCACTTGGCGATCAGGCAGAAGGCCAGTACAAATAAGGGCTATTCCAGGTTAATGATAACTTAACAAACATCCTATTCTAGGATATTTCAAACTCTAACTATCATATTGAAGAGTATGCCATCCTAGACGATGAAAATCCGTAGGCGCGTGGCTTGTTTATGCTAGACAACTCTCATGACATGACTGGTAGGTCAAGGCTAGAAAGGGGCAGTAACTTTCACGATAAACACGTAAAGTAAATTTCTTTATGCAAAGAAAATATTATCTCCTAAACAAACCAAAGTACAGCTAGCCCAGATTTTTATCTGGGAAACACTTTGGACCTTCTGAAATCACTGCCACGGGCATGTTACGCCTATTGGGGGCGCTACGATGCCGATCCTGAAGGGTTGATCACTACCGGACGCAAGGGACCGCCCCTAGCATTTAGGATCCGCCCAGCTTCTCCCCAAAATCCCGTTCGACTACGCTCAGATCCACCTTCAGTTTTTTGGCAATTTCGCGGTATTTATGCTTGCGGGCAGCGTTGGTTTGGATTACCAACTGACTGACCCCTGGCATTCCTTTCTTCACTCGGAGATAGCCTCTGCTGGTTTCAGTGACTAGTCCTCTTTGTTTGGCCTCGCCGACGGACAGCGCATAAGCAACGGTGGGTAACAAGAGTGAGAGTGTCAGGGCGACGACCCAAGTGACTTGTTTGGTAACACCGATCTGTTTCTTCATGGCCTCGTCTCCGTTCCGAAAAGCTCCGGGTTCTCCTCTAGCGTACGCTTGACGGTCTCGTCGAGCTTGACTCTGACCTCATGCTCGATTTTCATATTGACATTGATCTCAATTGGCTTGTTGGGCACCTCGATCATAACGCGTGGTGAACAACCTATGCCGACAGTTGCCGCGAACAAGACCCAGACAATCCTCGACAACAGACGCATACCATAAGACCAGACTTGGTCGCGGGTCATGGTTGTTTGTTGGCTCCACTTACCGGCGTTGCTCATCCACATAGGCGCTGTCCTCTTGGATGCTGGATCCCTCCTCCGCCGTGGCTTACCCACTTTTACTTGAGATAGCGGTTCAGGACTTCCCTGAACCTTTCAGCAAAGGTAGCAATCACCAGGCTACGGTGGATAATCGTATCAAGCTCCCCCTCGATATTAAAGTTCAGCTCGAACGGGTGACCACCGTAGAGGTCGGGATTGCTACCCGCGAGCGAGATCGAGAGCTGCAGGTTATCCTGGGTCCTGCCGTTCAACCCGATAGATAGAGACTCGTAATGGAAATTCCGCAGGGTCTCGAACAGAAGTTCGGTTTGGCTGTTATTCTCAAAGAACCCCGGTTTTTCCTCAGGGCGATAGCGCAACAAGCCAGGCGTTTCGGCACTGATCAAGCCTTGATCGACAGCGATCTCGGAGCCGCGGATGCGTAGCGGTATCCGTCCGCTCAAGAACCCGGTACCCCATAGCCCATCGAGTGGGATCAGCTGAAGCAGGGGGTTCAATCTAATGGTCTCGAATATCAGAACGATGGAATGCTCTGCCGCAAGCCGATCGAATTGCAAAGCAAGGGGTTCTATTCGTATCCTACCATCCCCCCAGGCGAAGCAGAGCTGCTCGATACTGACGGACGGTGCCCCTCTGGTGTGGAATCGAATCAGGCCATTGTGCAAAGGTATACCGATGTCCAGGAGATCGACCCGAACTTCCTGGGTAGCCCACTGGTTTTGAACCGTCCGACCCGCGCGTTGAAGCTGCGTATTGAGCCCCCTCATCGACAGCCCTGGTGCATCGAATCCCAGATCGTGCAACGCCAAGCGCAAGTGGGTAGCGTGAACCCCCGCGACCCAGGAGAGACCACCGCTCAGGGTCAAGGAACCACGCACCTCGCTGACGAGTTTTCCCATCGCGGGGACTAGGTCGCTTGGCTGCAGCCCTTGCGGCGAGAATCGAATCTTATCTAGCTGATAACTCAGCTCACCTATGGCCAACCCTAAGTGGTGCTTACCCTGCGCGGAGAGCTTGAGCGGCACCCTGCGTCCTCGGGCTATCAGCTCGAACGCTATGCTTTTGTCTAAACGACTCTGCGCCTCGCCTGTGAGCACCAAGGCTGGGAAGTCAGGGGGGTGCGCAAGGCTGGTTGCGATCACGTGCTGTAAGGCTACAGAAGTCGCTCGCTCCTGCCGCAAAGCCAGCTCAATGTCCGAAACGGCTACTGCCTGCTCGGCGAGCTCCAGGTGCCCTCCCTGTGTGTCCAGCACTAGCTGGAGCGCTTTCTTGGTTGGATCAAATGTGGCGGACAGTCTTGCCTGGGGCATAGTACCAGCAAGCTTGAGGGGATCTTGCCCGCGCATGATCGCCAGGACCACAGGATGACTCGGAAGAGTCAGCGCCAGTAACCAGATCTTCTTGGCAGGATCGAATCGCAACAGCGGCCTTCCCTTGACCTGACGGACACACAGGTCGACCGGACGCAGCCACCGGATTTCCCCCAAATCCAGATGCTTTGCCTGTACTGATACGCAATCCCTCACTGTGAGTACCAGACCTTTATCCGTGTGCGTCAAACCTCCCTCCAGCTCGATTGCACCTCCGGTCAGGCGATCACCGCCGTGGGTGGCGTCGGAGACATCCACCCGCATGGAAACCCGTCCCTGCATCTGCGACGCCGTGCCGGCTAACCGCGCGTCCAGCGCCTGCACGCGAATTTGCATTCCGTCGTGGGTCCAGCTGGTAGGGTCAAGCCGGAGCTGCTCCAGGTCGAATCGGAGCCCATCTTCCGGAGCGTGTTCCACATGGACGGATACTGTCCCCGCGATCTTGGGTTGGGAGGGGGGGTCCTCAAGGGTAAAATCGACCGCACCCATAGCGGTCTGTCGCGCCAGATCGGTACTCGAGGTGAGCCTAAGGCCATGCCCTGTAACATCGGAGAGTCGGAAATTTACAAGCGGGTCAAAGCCAATCAGGCGACCGGTGACCTCCCAAGGCGATGCGAGTACGGCCAGGCGGGAAGCCTCGGATAAGGATAGGTTCAGATCGATGGTACCCGCCGCCTCCGCTACCAAGTCGGGAAGGGTGCCGTCCCGAATCTGGAGGGAAATTCGTCCATCCGCCGATGCGGTTTCCAATAAAGGTTCGGAAAGGTTGGGCAAAGCCCCCTCAATCCGGGCCTGCAAGGACACCTGACCAGCAAGACCAACATCGAATCCTGCTAGCTCATCCAGAGCAGCCAGATCCAGATCCGATGCATTCAGGTTCAATGTGAAGGCAGGCACCGAACCCGTCCCCTGGTCCCAGTCGGCTTGAATATCGAGCATCACAGGTGATCCGGCCAGGTACACTGTCAAGCTGCCGGTGCCGGAAAACTGCTCGTCCCCGTCCCATTCCACAGTAGCTTGGCCTGCCCCAAGAGCCTCCAACCCACCGGGATGCCATCCTTCGGCACCCGATAACACCACCTCCAGCTTCGTTGCGCCATCCTGTTCTAGTCGCCCCTTCAATGCGAGCTCCCCGCGCACCTCCAGCCCGCGGGCTTCCTGATAGTGCAATTCCAGTCGGGTGTCGAGGGCCCAGGCCCCGGCTCCGATGTCTGTTTGCGTCACTGTGCCGTGCAGCGGAATCCGCAGCGCCCCCAGCTCTGTTTCCAGGCTCAAGCGGCTGGATTGCAGCTCAATGCTGGCGACGGGGAATGCGGGTACCTTCAGGTCGGCCTTGTCCCGCAGCGTCTCAGGCAGGGAGATGCCCGCGAGCCGGGGAACACCGTCATCCCCCGAGATGAAACGCAGCTCCGCACTCTCGACCAGGGCCTTGTCCAGGGCTTGATCGCGCAACAATCGGGTTGGATGAAACAGCAGGGTAAGGCGCTTTAAACGTTGCTCCCGGTTCAGCCCAAAGCGGATATCCGAGAGCGACAGGCGGCTGAGAGAAAGGTCTTCGATGGCAAAATCCACATCGCCGAGGCCGTTCGCGGCGAGCTGGCCCTTTGCCCAATCCAGCAAGAGCACTCCGGCCATGATCAGGACCGTGGCAAAGGCGGCAAGGATCGATAGGGACAGTGCCAAGACTCGAATCGTTCGCTTCATCTCCCTAGGAGATTTCCTGAATTCCAAATGTACCGGCCGGTTACGTCCGAGAAAAATAGAATGACAGGTTACGCCAGTTGTTTTGCCCGACAGAGTGGAAGACGAGTGGCGACAAGGTAAGGTAGCCCGACCGATGGGCTCTTGTCCCAATTTCCCTAAAGACGCAGACCTTGCATTACCTAGTCCGCGACCCGAATAGATTCACGATCACGAGTTCACTGAAGGTCTATCCGTCCTGGAGGTCTTCGGTCCAGAGACGCCGCGCGCCGTTGCCGATCACGGACTCGATGATCGGGCTGTCCCAGAACGAAAGGTTAGCGGTTCCGCCCCATTTCGAGGCAGCGACAATCAGCGGCACTGAGGTGGAAACCATATCTGCGGTGTCTGAGAATGCAAAAATCGCCACGTGCACTGCCGGTACCCGGCACACCCTAGACTGCGTGCAGTCGCCTGTTTATCCGGTGCCTTCGCGTCGAACAGGTAGACAGATACATTGGTATCTAAAGAACCAGCGTTCACCGGTCATAGAGCTCGTCTCTACGCCATTGCCATTCACCGCGATTAATGAGATTCTCGCCTGAGACCTTCAGTAACTTGTCCAGTTCTGCCAAGCAAATCACCGCAAAAACATAAACCCAGTGTAGCACAGGGTTTCGGGATCCCTTACAGTGCTGTGAAACGATCTTCCGACAAGGATAGCGCCCGATCCTGGGTATTGCATCCGGGTCACTGGTTTAGCCCAGCTCCAACTAGGTCACCGTTCAGTCGCAGCTCGCTCCAATCCGGGAACGACTACCGTGCTAGCAGGGGCCCCTGAATTTAGCAACTTCTTGCCGATCCCATTGACGCCTGCCAGCAAGGTGACGCACCCCAGATCAAAGTGCCTGTCCCTCTGGAAGCACTTGAAATTCTTGACCTCCACGGATTCGATCACGTCTACACCTCCAAAACACGAACAATGAGCACACGAATCCGCGAGAAACGTATCTTCACTCTCACGGCATCCCCATTGTGGCGGAAATCGCAGCGACGAAACCCTGATTCGGATTCCAACAGATCGATAAAGACCTTGTTCACAGCCCCCTTAGCCTAATCAATCGTGCTGCCTGCTCGCGGACGGAATCCCCAGCCGATTCGTCGGAGACTAGGTCGTGTTGACATTTAGAACGACGCCCGTCTCACCGCCGTCCAGTCGGAGGTCGAACCCGAAGATCCAGAGCGCGCGCTCCATAGCCTGCTCGAATCCAGTGCGGTAGCCAATAAAAGACTGCCCGCCCGCTTTGTTGAGTTGTTCCATCGTCTTGGACAGGAACACGGTATTCAGCGACGCTCCGAATGCTACAGGTCAGATAACGCAGTACGCACTCGCGGTCGGCCATGGATCATCTTTTATACTCCTGTCGATTGCCTTCAAGGAGGAATCTGGTCACTTAAACTGATTGAGTTCCATCAGACGTTGCAACCCATCGACCACAATCCAACTCCCCTCCGCATCCGACGCAACGCAGGACACCGGAAATGGAATGTTCAACAGCAAGGACTCAATCAGGCGGCTCTTATTCGATTGCGATCAGATACCTACCTTTGCGCTGAAAATCCGGATTCAGGTCGATCTCCTTGTATCCGATCCGTTTTATCAAGGTGTCGACTCTCGGATTCCTGGTTATGATGTCGATTTTGGTAGGATTGAAAAGGGGAAAATTCCGGTGTCTCTATCCTGCTCCTCCTCACGTTCTACGCCGCTGGCTGGCGTGCCCCTCGGAATCCAATTCCTCTTCGATCAGTTCATCCAAGTTTTTGTTCATGGCTGGCAAGTCCCAATGTAAGATGATGCACCAAGCACCGCTCAGGGCAGCGGTCGTGTCCACCACAATGTACTGAGCACACCAAGGCTTCGCGTCTCTGCGGGATTGAACCGAGATTGGTGTCCATTCACGTGCATTTGCGGTTTGCATAAAGACCGACAGTAATGGTTCAGACTCCTAATTGGTTCCGCAGTTCATGGCACTGGATTCTGGCAAGCCCTGCCGGAATTCTGAACGATTACGACCGATATGACCGGCGTCGCCATTGAATCCCATGGAAACCGGATAAAAGAATCCGTGAAAATCTGCGGATAAAAACAGGCTCTATTCCGGACTCCGGACTGCTTTGGTGTATACCGGTAAAATGGCATGACTGCCCACCCGAGGTTACACCGTAGTCGTGCCGGAGAGGATAGTAACAGTCCGGGGTCCATGAAGGGCCTAAAAATATTCAGACAAGCGACAGGACGATCTTTCCGAAATGGGCACTCGCTTCCATATCACGATGGGCCTGGGCCACGTCGTCCAGCCGGTAGACCTTGTGAATCAGGGGCACAACCTTCCGCTCCGCCAGCAGGGGCAGCACGCGGTGCGAGAACTCGGCGGTGATCACCGCCTTTTCGGACACCGGCCGCGATCTGAGCACGGAGCCGATGATCTGCTGGCGTTTGACCATCATCAGGGCCAGATTCAGCTCCGCCTTGATACCACTAATCACGCCGATGATCACCAGACGTCCACCGACGGAGAGCGACTTTAGGTTAGAGGCCAGATAGGCGGCACCGATGTGGTCGAGAATCACCTGCACCCCTCGCCCGTCCGTAACGCGCCGGACCTCCTCGGCAAAATCCTGGGATCGATAGTCGATGACCAACTCCACCCCCAGCGCCGCGACCCGTTCCAGTTTGCCCGGCGAGGCCGTGACCAGGACCCGCGCCTTGGGCATCAAGGCCTGGCAGAGCTGAACTGCAGCGATGTTGACGCCGCCGCCGCCGCCGTGCAGTAGGACGCTGTCACCGTCATCAAGACCGCCGATCATGAAGATATTGAGATAGGCGGTGATATAGGCCTCGCAGATACAGGCCGCCTCCTCGAAACTCATGGACTCGGGGATCCGCATCAAGTGGTCTGCATAGGCAACGGCATATTCCGCATAGCCTCCACCGCTCACTAAGCCCATCACCCGGTCGCCGACGGACCAATGGTCCACCCCCACCCCCAGCGCCCGGACGGTCCCGGCTACCTCCAGGCCCAGAACCTCCGACTCCCCTCTGGGCGGGGGATACTTGCCTTTGCGCTGGACAATATCCGGGTAGTTAACCGAGGTGGCCACCACTCCTACCAACACCTGGCCGTTACCGGGCGTCGGCTGCTCTGCCTCCCCGATACGCAGGACCTCTGCCCCACCGAATTCGTGGATCAGTACCGCTTTCACGTTTCCCCTCGGGATGTAGGTCGGATTAAGCACGTCCCCATAGGGCTTAGGTATACTGCTGTGATCGGGACGCGCCATAACCCGACGTAGAAGTAACAATTACACTTGACAAGGATTTGCCAATTCACAAAAATCAAATCGCTATAAGTCTTGTGCCACTGCGGCAACGGCAACCAGAATCTTCCAGATCGAAAGACACCAATTCGGACGGTGGTGCAACCACCTGATCGGTATCGGCAAAAGCGGTCGATCTCGAGCCAGGCACAATTCCAGTGTGCTATGCGACCGGATCGGTCAGCCACGCGTACTACCCACCGTAGCGTGTGTACAGAATTTCTGTCTATGGTGGTCGTTTTTTGGGAGGCTCTTTATGGGCTCCAGACTGCAGAACGATCACGTGTAGGCGAACACCGGACATTTTGGAAGGGCCTTTATGTATTGCAATGAGTTCTTCCTTCTTTACCTAGGAATAAGGAGTAATCACCATCCCAACCTCCATACTAAAATTCACTTTTCGAAAAGTTCTACTTCACAGGAACCTAGAAAAACCGGAAACACCAATTTAGTTACTGATTTCATAGTCCTGAATTCTCATAACCCCTCTACCTGGTAGTGGTATATTTCAGAGTTTCTAGAGTTTCTAGAGTAGAGGGTGGCGGTAAAATCTTAAGTGGAGATGTCTGCTTTCCTCTTTTTGCCCACCGTTTCACGGGCTGGAAGTAAGGCTGGTAGCCGCATAATATGCTAATATAGATTGATCGGTTTTCTAAGGATTTAGGTCGAGTAAAACTCGAATATAATATTCTAACAAACAGTAACTTATGTTTTACATTTCAGATACTTATCAACGGAATTGATCGAGTATATTAATACGTTACATTTCACCCCATATATTCACCCCATATAATATTTTTATGTATTATTTTAAGGTTATAATCCTGTATCTCTATTTAATTATTTTTCAATATCCACTAGTTTAGCCAGGGCCAACCGCCAACCCTTCTGGGAGAAAATAAGCCACTCTCTCCTGCGGTTGATATGTAACATTCATTATAATGCTGCACAAGCATTGATAATTCCTTCAAATGTCTCCTCCATCTATTCCAAACCCTCTAGGGAGTATAGGCCAATTCTCATGAATTATAGACAATAATCGCCTATTCATAAATCTTGCGTTTATATCATGATGTAGAATATCGAAATGAGTATGCATCTTGCTTCTCTATTTTGACAAATAGAAGGCTTCTGCCCCTTTACCAAACCCTTACCTTATCCCGTTTCTCGCCACAGCATCGCCAAGATGGAAACGATGAACCCCATTGTTATAAATATTCGAATCAGTATAGTCAGGCTCGTTTTGCTTGTCGCTTAAGGTATATATTCCAATTATCTCCATTATCCATAATTACCGACTTTTCCTCAAATGATGTTGTGTAATCTCATTTGAGGAAAGTAATTAAGTATCAAAACATATGCCTATTTGGGTAGCCCATAGGTTGGAGCGAGGAACGAACCCCAACTTCCGCCGTTGGGGTTCTGTTGGGGGTCAGCCATCCATAGCCTCACTCCAACCTACCCCCCCAGCACTGCTTTCAGCGTGGTACCCAGCTCGGACGGCGAAGCCGAAACATGGATGCCGACGCTCTTCATCGCCTCGATCTTCTCCCTGGCACCGCCCTTGCCACCGGCGATGATCGCGCCCGCATGGCCCATACGGCGGCCCGGAGGCGCGGTAAGCCCGGCGATGAAGCCTACAGTGGGCTTCTTCTTGGTCTTGGCCTGCTTGAGGAAATCCGCGGCGTCTTCCTCCGCCGTACCCCCGATCTCACCGATCATGATGATGGACTCGGTCTTAGGGTCCTTAAGGAACATATCTAGGCAGTCGATGAAATTGGTACCGTTAACCGGATCACCGCCGATGCCGATGCAGGTGGACTGCCCCAGACCCACCGCCGTGGTCTGTTCCACCGCCTCGTAGGTCAGGGTCCCGGAACGGGAGACGATGCCCACACTCCCTGGCCGGTGGATGTGGCCGGGCATGATGCCGATCTTGCATTCATCAGGAGTGATGACGCCGGGGCAGTTGGGGCCCACCAGCCGGGTCTTGGAGCCGGTCAGTACCCGCCTGACCTTTACCATATCCGCGACCGGAACGCCTTCCGTGATACAGACCACCAGGGGGATCTCGGCATCGACCGCCTCCATAATGGAGTCCGCGGCGAAGGGTGGCGGCACATAGATGACGGAAGCCGTGGCACCGGTCTTGGCTACTGCGTCGGCCACCGTATCGAAGACCGGGAGTCCCAGATGCTTGGTTCCTCCCTTGCCGGGGGTGACACCGCCGACCATCTTGGTCCCGTAGGCAATCGCCTGCTCCGAATGGAAGGTGCCCTGAGCACCGGTGAAGCCCTGACAAATGACCTTGGTATCTTTATCGACGAGAATTGACATTAGTGTGCCTCCTTCAGGGCCGCGACGACCTTCTTTGCGGCGTCACCGAGACTGTCCGCTGCTACGATATCCAATCCGGATTTGTCGAGGATCGCCTTGCCCTTATCCACATTTGTGCCCTCCAGGCGCACCACCAGGGGCACGTGGATATCGAGCTCTTTGGCCGCCGCCACGATACCCTCGGCGATGGTGTCGCAGCGCATGATACCACCGAAGATATTAACCAGGATGCCCTTCACGTTGGGATCGGAAAGGATGATCTTGAAGCCGACGGTCACCCGCTCGGCGCTGGCGCCGCCCCCCACGTCTAGGAAATTAGCCGGATCGCTGCCTTCGAGCTTGATGATGTCCATGGTCGCCATAGCCAATCCCGCGCCGTTGACCATGCAGCCAATGGAGCCGTCCAGCTTGATGTAGTTGAGCTCGTGTTGACTCGCCTCCAGCTCTGCCGCATCTTCCTCGCTCTCGTCCCGCAGGTCGGCAACCTCTTTCTGGCGGAACAGTCCGTTGTTGTCGAAATTCATCTTGGCATCCAGGGCCAGCAACTTCCCCTCGCCGGTCACCACCAGCGGGTTGATCTCCACCAGGCTCGCGTCCAGCTCCGTATAGGCCTTGTACATGCCCTGCAGGAAGGCCACCGCCGAGCGGATCTGCGGACCACCCTCCAGGCTCAGCCCGAAGGCCAGCTTGTGGGCATGGAACGGTTGCAGACCGGTGGCGGGATCGATGGCTACCTTGATGATCTTCTCCGGGGTCTTGGCGGCCACCTCCTCAATGTCCATGCCGCCCTCGGTGGAGACCATCATGGTCACCCGGCTGGTAGCCCGGTCCAGCAACACACCCAGATAGAGCTCGCGGGCGATGTCGCAGCCCTCCTCGATATAGACTCGCTTTACCTCTTTACCCCCGAGTCCGGTCTGATGAGTGACCAGATTCATCCCCAACATCCGCTCGGCGGTCGTCTTGACCTCCTCACGGGACTTGACTACCTTCACGCCGCCGCCCTTACCGCGGCCGCCGGCATGGATCTGGGCCTTGACCACCCACCTCGAACCGCCTAACTTCTGCGCGGCCACCTCCGCCTCGGTGGGCGTGAACGCGACGTGGCCCCTGGGTACGGCGACGCCGAACTTGGCTAGAAGCCCTTTGGCTTGATATTCATGGATATTCATGCGCTCGTCATCCTCGTGCATCCGCCCGAATGCAAATGAAGAAACCCCGGCTGTTGGCATCAGGTATGCCAGCTTCCTCTGTCACAAAACAGCCTGAATCGGATCCGAACGGCAGTTGCGGATCGGGCGGCATTGGCTTGATAGGATTTATTTATCGGAATCTGGGAAACCTTGCCGCGTTGCGGCAACCTTGTAAAAATACCCTACCGGCGTGGTTTAACGCCAGTCCGAATCGGGAGCTGTCCGGTTATACCAAATTGCTCGTAAGAATTTCGGTAAGTTTAAGGTCTCGGTCATCCCGCAGAGGTCCCGGGACTGCGGCTGTTTGAGGATGCACAAAGTGCAACGTGCCCATCAAAGATGTGGCTCACCACATCCCACCCTTGAATTGCTCATGTCTTGGGTGGATGCCGCCTAGCCCGATCCATTGGGTTCTGCGGAAGCGCCTTAAACCCAAAATGGGTATACAATGGCCTAACTATTGAAAGACGAGATGGCCCGACGGTATAGCAGCTATAATGACCGAGCGGTCAGTAGACTTTGACAGGTGGAGTGCTTATGGCCTGGAATGAACCGGGGAGTGGGAACAAGGACCCGTGGAGTGGGAAGAGCTCAGATCAGGGACCGCCGGAGCTGGATGAGGTGGTACGCAAGCTTCAAGAACGCCTCGGCGGGCTGTTCGGAGGGAAGGGTCGGCGTGGATCGGACAAGTCCGATGGGAATGGCGGCTCACCGGGAGCGGGAGGCAGTATCAGCGGCAATGCCGTCATGCTCGGGGCAGCAGTCTTGTTCGTTATCTGGCTGGCATCGGGCATCTATATTGTAGGGCCCGCGGAACGTGGCGTCGTGCTGCGTTTCGGTGCCTATGCCAAGATCACCGACCCCGGACCCCACTGGCGGATCCCGTATCCGATTGATGAAGTGCGCAAGATCAATGTGGACGAGATTTCTTCCTTCACCCACAAGGCCGCTATGCTCACCAAGGACGAGAATATCGTCGACGTGGAGCTTACCGTGCAGTCCCGCATTCAAGATGCGGCGGACTACCTCTTCCAGGATCAGTCCCCAGAAAAGACCTTACGTGACGCCACCGAGACGGTGGTGCGTAAGACCATCGGCGGCAGTCGCCTGGACTTCATTCTGACCGAGGGGCGCAGCGCCGTCGCCGCGGCTATCCGCGAGCGTGCCCAAGACCTGGTCAACCAGTACAAGAGTGGCTTGGAGATCACCTCGGTGAACATGCAGCCGGCCAAGCCCCCGGAGCAGGTCAAAGAGGCCTTCGATGATGCCATAAAGGCGCGGGAGGACAAGGAACGCCTGGAGAATAAGGCTGAGGCCTATGCCAACGAGATCCTACCCCAGGCCCGTGGCGAAGCCGCGCGCGTGCTGGCAGATGCCAAGGCCTATCGGGACAAGGTAGTAGCCAGTGCCGAGGGCGAGACCTCGCGCTTTCTCGCCATCCTGAACGAGTACGAGAAGGCACCCCAGGTAACCCGCGAACGCCTGTATCTGGAGACCATGGAGCATGTCCTTGGCGGCTCCAACAAGGTCCTCCTGGACGTCGAGGAGGGAAATAGCCTCATGTATTTGCCCCTCGACCAGATGATCAACGCGGACAACCGCCGAGACCAAACGAGGGAGCTTAAAAACCCCACTTTAGCGGCTGATCAGGAACTGAAGTCGGTACCCCAGCGTAAGGTGGTTCGCGAACGGAGGTCTCGTCAATGAATCGAATCAAGATACTGGTGCCCATCGGGCTGATCCTAGTTGCCCTGGCGGTCTATGCCATGACCTTCACCGTCAACCAGTGGGAGGTGGCAATCAAGCTCCGCCTGGGTGAGATCGTCGACAGCGAATACGTACCTGGACTACATTTCATGGTCCCGGTGCTGAACAACATCAAGAAATTCGACGGTCGCATTCAAACCCTGGATTCCCGGCCCGAGCGATTCCTGACGGTGGAGAAGAAAGACGTGATCGTCGACTCCTTCGCCAAGTGGCGCATCACCAACCCGGGGCAGTTTTTCCGCTCCACCGGCGGTGACAGCGGGCGCACTGCTAGACTGCTCTCCGAGCGCGTCAACACGTCGCTGCGCGACGAGTTCGGTAAGCGCACTATTCAAGAGGTCGTCTCGGATGATCGTCTGGAACTGATGCAGATCCTGACCAAGAAGGTGGATACCAACGCTGCCGAGCTTGGGATCGAAGTGGTGGACGTCCGAGTCAAGAAGATCGATCTGCCGCCCGAGGTCAGTGAGTCGGTCTATCAGCGCATGCGCGCCGAACGCGAACGGGTGGCCCGGGATCTGCGCGCCAAGGGCGCGGAGGCCGCTGAGCGCATTCGCGCCGATGCCGACCGACAGCGGACTGTGATCCTGGCCGATGCCTACAAGGAGTCCGAACAGCTACGGGGCAAAGGCGACGCCAAGGCCTCGGAGATCTATGCCAATGCCTTCAACCGCAACCAGGATTTTTTCAGCTTCCACCGCAGCCTCAACGCCTACCGCAATACATTCGGGCGGGGTGGTGATGTGATGATCCTGCAGCCGGAGTCGGATTTTTTCCGTTATTTCAAGGAGCAGGCCCCAGCGGACATCGGTATTTCACCGACTTCTGGCACAGGCCCCACTTCCCGAGCCACAGCCGGTGAGGAACCTGCACCAAAGCTGCAGACCGCTGCTCCGATTCATGAACATGAACCAAGGCAAGTCTCTATGCGGTGGCAGTGACGGTGGCAGTTACCGTAACATCACCGGCCGCATGGGTGTCACGCTTACCGCCACTGGCAACGGCTGTTGCGCCTGGAGTTGCGTCTACGGTACCCCCACGACCATCATTTCCGAACGAACATATATGTTCGTACCCTTTGGTTTGCTGGTAGTGGATAAACGTTGTCATTCCTGCAGTGATGCGGGGTTCAAGTGTCAGGGGCGGCGGAAACAGTGGGGGTTCGAATCATTATGTCGCACAGCCATGTCACTTCATATTTAACCTCTACCAATGCGCTGCCTGTTGGTGTTCGAAAGTGCCTGGCCTTCTGTGAGCCTAGATTAGGCGTGCAGCACGCCTTGCGTCTGGTGATTGAACAGGATAACTGTTCATTGCAGTTGACCGGCTTGGTGAGCGTGGTGGTGGGTGTCGTACTCTTGTATGTGGTGAGTTGAAACCGGCTATGCGGAAGGAACGCTGGCTATTACCCGCCGGGACTGAAGAGATCCTACCTCCGCGGGCGCAGGTAATGGAATGTTTGCGCCGCGAGTTGCTAGATCTTTACGGAAGTTGGGGTTACGAGTTCGTTATCCCGCCGTTTGTCGACTATCTCGACTCCCTGCTCACGGGTACCGGCCACGATCTGGATCTCAAGACCTTCAAGTTTACCGATCAGCTGAGTGGCAGGATGCTCGGCGTGCGTGCCGATATGACGCCCCAGGTAGCGCGCATCGATGCCCATCATCTGCGCAGCGACGCGCCGACACGGCTCTGTTACCTGGGCACCGTGTTGCACACGCGGGCGGACGATTTCGCCAGCACCCGTAGTCCGATGCAGATCGGAGCGGAGCTTTATGGTCATTCGGGGGTTGAGAGTGACGTGGAGATTCTGCGCCTGGCCCTGCTGACCCTGGAGACGGCGGGCATTGGGGGCCTCTACTTAGGCCTGGGCCATGTCGGTATCTTTCGCGGACTCGCGCGCCAGGCAAGACTCGACGAACACCAGGAAATGGCTCTGTTCGAGGCATTGCAACGCAAGGCCGTGCCCGAAATCGAGCTTTTGATCGGGGCATACCGATTGGACGGTGTCCAGGCGCGAATGATGCTGGCCCTAGCGACGCTCAACGGCGACGATGTCCTGGATCAGGCAGCAACTGAGCTGGCGGCTGCCGGTCCGCCGGTGCAGGCCGCCATCGATCACTTGCGACGCGTGGCTGAGGAAACGCATAAATGGCTGCCAGACATACCGGTGCATTTCGATCTGGCGGAGCTGCGGGGCTACCATTACAAGACGGGCGTGGTGTTCGCCGCCTTCGTGCCTAACTGGGGCCAGGAAATCGCGCGTGGTGGGCGTTATGACGACATCGGTCGGGTGTTCGGGCGGTCCCGTCCCGCCGTTGGGTTCAGTACCGATCTCAACTGCCTGTTGCGCCTGGGTACCGGCATCGACGCACGTTATCAACGGCCCCGCCGGGTATTTGCACCCTGGTCATCGGACCCGGACCTACAGCGGGAGATCGAGCATCTGCGCCGAGAGGGACGGCAGGTGATCACGGAGCTGCCGGGGCAGGATAAAGGCGCGCGGGAGCTTGCGTGTGAAGCCCGCCTGGAACGTGCGGACACGGGCTGGGTGTTGGTCGCCGAGTATCCCGGGGTTGACGGAGGAACCCCAACCTACGCTGCTTCCATCGGGAATTCTGATTTGCCGCCAATGAACTGAACGGAACGAACGGAACGCTGTGTGAGTATGGGAAAGAACCTGGTCGTGATCGGAACCCAGTGGGGTGACGAAGGCAAGGGCAAGGTCGTGGATCTGCTGACGGAGCGGGCGGCGGCCGTGGTCCGCTTCCAGGGCGGACACAATGCAGGACACACGCTCGTCATTGACGGGATACAGACCATCCTGCACCTGATTCCCTCCGGGATCCTACGCGAGGACGTGGAATGTATCATCGGCAACGGGGTGGTACTGTCGCTGGGGGCCTTGCTGGAGGAGTTGCACATGCTCGAAAAGAGCGGTGTAGCGGTTCGTCGGCGGCTACATATTAGCCCCGCCTGCCCACTGATTTTATCTTACCACATCGCCTTGGATCAGGCACGGGAATACGCCCGCGGCAAACAAGCCCTCGGGACCACCGGTCGGGGTATCGGGCCGGCATACGAGGACAAAGTATCGCGACGGGGCCTGCGCATCGGGGATTTGCTCGATGCCAAGGGCTTCGCCAAGAAGCTGCGCGAGGTTATGGACTACCATAACTTCGTCCTGGTGCATTACTTCAAGGCCGAAGCAGTTGATTATCGGGGCGTCTTGGATGAGGCCCTCAGTCAGGCGGAAGCAATCGCCCCACTGGTCGGGGACGTTCCAGGCTTGCTCCACACCCTCGGTCGGGCAGGCAAAAACCTATTATTCGAAGGGGCGCAGGGCGCTTTGCTCGATATTGATCACGGTACCTATCCCTTCGTGACCTCCTCCACCACCACTGCCGGCGGGGCAGCCAGTGGTAGCGGTATGGGTCCGATGAGCCTGGACTATGTTCTGGGTATCGTAAAGGCCTATACGACCCGGGTCGGTGCCGGTCCCTTTCCCACGGAGCTATTCAACGCGGAGGGGGACCATCTGGGCGAGGTTGGCCGGGAATTCGGCGCCACCACCGGGCGCAAGCGCCGCTGCGGGTGGCTCGATATGGTGACCCTCAGGCGCTCACTCGATATCAACAGTGTCAGCGGTCTATGCATCACCAAGCTTGACGTCCTCGATGGCATACAGACGATCAGGATCTGCACCGACTACGCGCTGGATGGCCAGCAGCTGAACACACCGCCGACTACTGCCGACGCCCTAAGTCGATGCCGGCCACGCTATCTGGAGCTGCCCGGTTGGGAGACACCGACTCTGGGCACGAGATCCTACGATACACTGCCGCAGAACGCCCGCAGCTACCTGGCCAAGATCGAGGAGCTTTCGGGGCTGCCCATCGACCTCATCTCCACCGGACCGGATCGCGTGGATACCATCATCAAGCGGCATCCCTTTGATACCTGAGTCGAAGCGGTTAGGTTACGGTTACATCCTCACTGATCTCCTGTAGCGGCCAGTGTCAACCTCTTAGCGCGATTTACCTATGGTCCATGAGGCATCTGTTCGTGCTGCTTGCCCACGCGGGGCAATTATCCCTTGACGACATGTACAAAAATTGGAGGTCACATATGTCTTACCTCAACGCTGGAAAGTGCAACGCGAAAAAATTGATTTGGTGCTTTCCAATTTAGATTGGGAGAATGAGCAGATTATCACGGACTCTATTACTGGAAGGTAACTGCTCAAACATGTTGAGCACGACGCAAAATTATATTTGCCGGAACATGTTATTTACACAAGGCGCAGGCTGATAACGATTTTTTTCTGAAGCAAACGAGCTGTTAAGACGGGAAGAAATTAGGGGAGGAATAGAGCGACCCACAGAATTTTCTAATATTCTATTTCTAGAACCTATCAGAAAAATGAGAATGATCGCGAGAATCTGGGAGAGGGAAGGGTATTAGACAAAACATACTTCTGGAAAAGTTTCTGCCAGCTTCAACCAAATCAGACGCTGTGATCCTGGGTAGCCAGACCCCATGTGGAGGCGATGAAGCAGGCAGTGGCGGTGGCGTCAAATCCGGCACTGTGGGCGTCAAGTGTATGCCGATCCAAAGTTCGAGTACGGTGCTGGTCAATGGTCAACCCGTCATCCGCCATGGTGATCGCTTCACCATGAACGATGGCAACACCACCGGAAAGTTAGTCTATGTCGAAGACGCTGACGGGGTGGTGAGTATGATAGACCCACGATCCCGCCTGATGAAGATAAGGAGTTCTTCAGGAAGATCACCGATCTCAATGCGGAAGCAAATCTTATAGGGGGTGTCGCAGACAAGGTGGAGTGGAAAATTACCCTTCGATAAATCAGCAAACACGGTTCATCAGCAAAGTGAGGGAGAAATCGATCTCCCATATGATCAGGCAGTCGACAGAATGGAGGAATTAGAACAAGTGAAAAACGGAAACCGGCTTCCTTAACATAACATTAAGCAATCTTTGACCGTAGGTGATAGTTACGAAAGAAATCGAGCGATTGCCCAATGAAATCTGAGGTCGAGAGAGTTTATACATATTTATAATTCCGTCGGTACATCATTACTCCAGGTCCAGCGATGACAAAAGAATTGTCACGCTAAGAGTAAGGAACAAATGGATTGGGCGAGTAGAGATAATCGCCATCTCGATGTCTCAAATGTCAACGCATCCTGGAACCCGTGAGCAATACTGACGTCTGGAAAACCACTGCTGAGGTCGAGACCTGCATCCGGGGCATGGGCAGCAACCTGGCGAACCTGCTGGGGGTACGGCGGATTGACAAGCCCTTGATGATTGGCGTCCACACCGGCGGGGTTTGGTTGGCGCAACGCCTGCATAAGCAGATTGCCCTCGCTGATCCCTTGGGCCAACTCGATATCTCTTTCTACCGCGACGATTTCACCCGCATCGGCATGCATCCGCAAGTTCGTCCTTCCCGACTCCCGGTGCCGGTGGACAACCGCCATATCGTCCTGGTAGACGACGTGTTGCAGACCGGGCGCACCATTCGTGCCGCCCTGAATGTCCTGTTCGACTATGGCCGGCCGGCCTCGGTCTTGTTGGCTACCCTGGTCGAGCGCGCCGGACGGGAGTTGCCGATCAAGCCTAACCTAGCGGGGCTGACGGCCCGGCTCGAGCCGGGGCAACAGATCAAGCTCACCGGCCCGGACCCGCTCTGTCTCGTCCTGGGTCGGATCCCAGCGGAACGCGGTGGAACCAGTGGATCGGCAGTAGCCTCGCTATGAGCCTCTCCGATATCCAGCTCGACGGGCGGGGAAACCTCAAGCATTTCCTTACCATCGAGGGCTTGAACCGCACGTTCCTGAACGAGATCCTAGACAAGAGCGAGGGCTTTCTGGGGGTTGCCGAGCAGGCAGTTAAGAAGGTTCCCCTGTGTCGGGGCAAGATTGTCGCTAACCTCTTCTTCGAGACCAGCACTCGCACCCGCACTACTTTCGAGCTCGCCGCCAAGCGACTCTCCGCAGACGTACTCAACCTCAACATCGATACCTCGGCCACCGCCAAGGGGGAAACCCTACTCGACACCCTGCGCAACCTGGAGGCCATGCACGTGGACATGTTCGTGGTGCGCCACGCCGAGAGCGGCGCAGCCCACTTCATCGCCCAGCATGCGAGCCCCCACGTCAGCATCATCAACGCTGGCGACGGTCGCCATTCCCATCCCACCCAGGGAATGCTGGACATGTTCACCATCCGTCAGCACAAGGGAGATTTCGCCGCGCTGTGCGTGGCCGTAGTCGGGGACATCCTGCACTCGCGGGTGGCACGCTCCCAGCTCCTGGCGTTGAATACCCTCGGGGCCGGCGAAGTCCGCGTCATCGCCCCGCGGACCCTGATCCCTGCCCATATTGAGGCACTGGGAGCGCAGGTCATCCACGATCTGCGCGAAGGGGTGCGGGATGCCGATGTTATCATCATGCTGCGCCTGCAGCGTGAGCGGATGCGGGGGGCCATGTTCCCGAGTGAGCACGAGTACTTTCAGCTCTTCGGCCTCACTGAGGGGCGGCTCAGTACCGCCAAGCCGGACGCCATCGTCATGCATCCCGGACCCATCAACCGAGGGGTGGAGATGGCCTCTCAGGTGGCCGACGGACGGCGCTCGGTGATCCTGGAGCAGGTCAGCAACGGCATTGCGGTCCGCATGGCGGTCATGTCCATGTGCATCGGGACCCAGAATCTGCATGCTCAGGAAAGAGCACCTGGGTGACGGAACCAGGATTCGTCGACATTGGCCCGAACCAGGGCAATTGTGAGAGACTGTATAGGAACCAATCCGTTTAGTTATCATTTCGAACGTAGCGAGAAATCCTTGTCCCGACGGAGGAGGCATCTTATGCCCGAACAACAGTATTGCTGCGTGTTCAATGTAAAGGCCTCAGTATGGAGTTGGTTATGGAGATATCTCCCTGCGGTCAAGATGATAAGGTTAGTTTTTATACACCCTCTGAGGTATATTGCGGGCCGACAAAACACAGCAGGGAGGAATCAGAAGTATAGTTCCATCCAATCCTACAGGGAGAATATCCTCTGGAGTGGGTTTATCTCTCGTCGGTGGTCTGCTGGACGGCCTCCGGGGGCCCCCGGCCCCGCCAGCATATTCAGACATCCCTCCTCAGCATGTCTCTCCTCGATCTCTTGGGATAGGATAGGGAGTGGGAAAACAGGAACCACGATAAACACGAAAGGATGTAAATGCATACGCATGAAGGTTCGCGTCCTTTTGTACTATTCGTGGTTTTCTGGTTTTCGTACCAAAATTCATGCCTCGTCGGTCTGAGGCAAAGCCTTTCTAGGGAAATGTCAACAGGACCTAAAATCAGGTAGTGCGTCAGTTTGAATTTTCACGCAGCTTTTTTCTTGTATGGCCCTCTTCTCTTCTTCGGCAGCGGCTTCCGTGCGTCCATCAATCCCACGATCCATTCCGCATTTCTAACTGTATCAGATAA
>Ga0209680_1000059_pt1 | contig 31217 bp, 33 predicted proteins | sample WorMetLIZISLAND1_FD_187413 | JGI IMG/M metagenome (GOLD analysis project Ga0209680, IMG submission 187413) | Marine gutless worms symbiont microbial communities from Max Planck institute for Marine Microbiology, Germany - Olavius loisae LIZARD... ... | reverse complement strand
CCTTGCGAAGCCGTGTGTAAAACGAGGCCGCCGTGTTCCGGTGGACGCCAACCAACTCAGCGGCTGCTCGTGCCGTCGTCGCCGCCACAAAGTGCTCCATCAAACGATCACGCTTCCAACCACTGAGCCGGCTTCTTCTCGCATACATCCTGCAATCCTAGCCCAAGCATCTCGCTTAGCTAGGACAGCCCCTATTTTATTTGCCAACGATCTGGCCCGTGACGTCCTGGGACTGGACGATGAAGGCTTCGGCCGTTGCCGTCGGCGACGGCAAGACCATGCGGTCCTTTCCGGTCTCGGTGACCCCGAGGATCGAGTATCCGACCGCGACGACTCTCGGTTCCTGCCAAGTGCGCGTGATGACGTAAGCTCCCTTGACCATCGAGACGTTGGGATTGTTTTTGACGGCCATATCGAAAAGGGTCTTGTCCAGGTCTCCCCGGAGCTGTGCTGGAGAGAGCAGGTAGGCGACCTTTCGGGCGCGGACGATCCTGTCCATGACCAGATAGAAAGCGCTGTCGTCCAGGAAAGACTGCTGCTGCACGAGCGGGATCAGTTGCCTGACGGGGTCCGAGGGCAGGAGTTCGATCTCGATACCCTCGGCAAGGACGTTGATCGCGTGCGCGGCCATTTCAGCGGAGTCTCGCGTCGACAGGTGGCGCTTGAATTCCCGCATGGCATCGTCGTCACGTTCCAGCAGGCCGACCAACGAGCGCCCGAGCATCATCGCCGTAAAGGCGGCTGCGGGGACGGCTTCAGTGATCCCGGCCCCGCCCAGGGTTCGGGCCGGGCCCTCATCATAGGCGGCCCAGTTGCCGCCGACCGGTTTTCGATAGACGGTCCCCAACGGCGTGATGGTGCGGCGCGGAATCAAAGCCGTCAGCGACGGGGCGCCGCTCCACGCTTGCTTCTTGCGGGTGGCATCGAGCGTACTTCCCGCGAACTTGTCGAAAAGCAGACGGCCTTCCGTATAGGGCGGCAGGGTGCCGACGGCAAGTTGGCCGCCGGGCTCGATGGCCAAGGACACCTTGTGGAAGGGGTGGTAGGTCCGGTACTCGGTCATGCGCCAGAGGTTGACCGGGGCCATCTCGCGGCGCGCGATCAGGTTCATGTCCTGGTTCAACAGGATCCGCAATTCGGCCAGGCTTTGATAGGCGCCGGCAACCATGGTCTGGGAGGCGGGTCCGCAGGCCCGGTCCGGGTTCAATATCAGGTCCCATTTGGACATCTCGGCGCCGTCGCCCGATGCCCCTGAGCCGTAGGCTCGATCGAACAGCCTGAGCGCTTCGGCCCGAACATTGGCAATCGATTGATGGCCGGCCGGGTTGTCGGTGCACTTCCGTTGCACGTCCAGCGCCGTCAAAACCTGTCCCAGGCGCTCCGACATTAGATGGCGGTAACTGACGCCACCCAGGTAGGTGCCTCCCGCCTCGTCGGTGTCCCTGTTCTCCAGGATCAGTTGGGCCCGCGTGACGGCCTCGGCGGCGTTGGTGCCGCAATCGGCGAACTCCGGCGTCGCCGACAGTGCACGCGCCTTCTGCACGTCGGCGGCCAGTGTTGCTCCGTCGGGCCCTCCGGCGTCCCCGCGGTTTGACATGGAAACGCGCCATTCCAGTTCATGGCGTTCTTCCGGCGCCAGGAGGTTGCAGTTCAAGTTGACGAAGCGCCCGAGGTTCACGGCGATCCGGTTTTCGTCAGCGAGCGCGGGATGGGCCATGGCGGAAACGAGCAAGGCCAGGACCGATGTGCACGCGCCGCGATATCGAGCCATTTCACTTCTCCGCCGCATCAGCCCCGAGGGTGATGATGCGCGGTGGTTTTCCGGCGCCGCCGGAAATCAGGGCCTTGACCGTCTTTCCCGGAAAGACGGCCTCGCGGACGTTCTTGATGATGCGTTCGGCGCCGCCGAAGGGGCAGATCACGTCGATCAACCAGGGCCGATCGCCGCATTGCCAATCACCGGGCCGAAGGCGCCGATGACCGCGCTTAAACCGGTTTTCCGCTTCGACGTCGAGAAATGCCCAGGAAACGAATGCCCAGGGCGACTTTTCTGTCCGGTAAAGCCGGAACTGTTTGCTGATGACGGCAGGAACCGCGAGCCACTCCATGTCGGTGACGAACATGTGCTTATGGGCCGGCGACTGCATCATTAGCCAACAAACCTGCCCGAGAACCTGGGCGGCGGCCGGACTCGGCGGATTGCTGCCGGGGGGTGGCCGGCGCGTCCCCTCGTTCGTCAAGGCTCTCGGTTGGCCGGTCGAAGAGTCCTCGGGCGTTTTTCGGGTTGCCGTCGGCTTGCGGGCCGGCGCCGTCCGGCTCACCGGCTTTTTTGGCGCCGGCTTTGCGGCCGACTTCTTCTGGTCGTTGTTCTGGCAGCGGTTTCAGCGGCGGCTCTGGAGGCGGCCTTGCCGGACGTTTGGCGGCCGCCTTTTTTGGCCGCGCTCGCCGATTTCGCACCGGTTGCCTTGGCCGTCGACTTCTTTGCCGCTGGTCGTCCCTGTGCCGGCTTTGCCGCCGTCTTCTTGGCGGCCGGTTTCGCTTTCGGTTTTTCCGCCGCCTTGGCGCCGGTGCGCGTTTTCTTCGACGGTGTTTTTGCCATTTCCGTACCCCGCCCTGTTGTTGACCGTGGCTCACCGTGACGCCGCGCCTATGATCGCCACGGGATGGTTGCAGATATCACGCGACCTATCAACTGAGTAGAGCGCCGGCGCCGGCGGAGCGACTTGTTCTATTCGGTTTTGACTCGGGAGAAGGATAACAGGCGTTCGCCCAACTGGGTCGGCTGCATGCGTTGCGTCATTTCACTGCCGATGAAGGTGATGGTGCCGAACAGGTGATCGACGGTGTCCGTTGTGTGGCCGAGCAACGGGCAGACCAAGCGCTCGAATACGAGGTGATCAGGATTGTCGGCTCGCCGGACCCAGAAATGGGGGGCCTTGTTTTCGACGACCCAATCGTATGCGGCCGAGACTTCCGCGGCAGCGCCCGGCGTGTAGGCTTCGTCGATAAACCGCCCGGTCAACTCGATACCGAAGAACTCCGCAAGATGCGTTCCCCAAAACCGCCAACGGTATCGTATCCGCCCCGGCGGTTCCCGGACGATATCGGCAATCATCAATTGCGGGGCGATGGGCTGAAGATCCATGAGTTCGATATGGTGCAGACGCGGAAGAGGGGCCGGCGCGGCGCGTTCCGCAGGCTCCGTCCAATATCCGATAACCTGCGCCAAAGTGGGGTTGGGATCGGCTGGTAGGGGTTCCGATGGTATCAGCATGGCAAACAAACCTGGGCCCGAAGACGCCTTGCCAATATAGGCGCTCGGGCGCCAAATCTCCCAGCGTCACCGGCGTTCGATCCGATAGCCGATCCTCGGGAAATGGACGCAGACCGTGTCGACACGGTCGTCTTGGCGAATGATGGCGATCTCGTTCGGCGCGATCGATTGCACCGTGCCTTCGACCACGGCGCCGTCTGGTTCCGGGTAGACGAACACGGCGTCTCCGGGAGACAGTCCCAGGGGATCGTCGGGATCGGACGATTGCGGCGTTTCGGGCTGGGTGAGGGCGGCGATCTCAAGCGCGTCCGTGTCTGCGAGCTCCTGCGGGTTGCCGTGACCGATGGCCTCGACCCGGCCGGCCCATTCGAGAAGGTCTGGAAACTGGCCCAAAAACCCTCCGGCATCGGCCATGCGGTCCTTGAGAAACCAATAGAGGTAATAACAAAGCGCGTCCGGCAGTCCCGGTTCCGCGCCAAGCATGAAGTCGCGCGATTGCAGCCGTTCGTTCATCCATCCGAACTGAGCGCGCACGTTGGCGAGGCTCCGGGGCGCGCGAGCCTTCATTGCCTCGACGACGAACCCGGGACCGAAGTAAAGCGGCCCGCGGTCATTCATGAATTCCGCCGGCATCGACGCCGCCATTTCGGTAAGCGCGACGCAGACGGTGTCCGTGAAAAGGGCGCCGTCGGTCCATTCGGCGATGCCCCAGGCCAAGCCCTGGGCACCGCCCGGGTATAAAGTCGGATTGGGAAAGCGGCGTTCGATTTCGGCGATGATGCAATGGCTGTCGCAATAGATGTCGGCGCCGATCTGCATCACCGGCGTCAACCGATATCCGCCCGTGAGCGGCATGAGGTTGGGTTTCGGCGGCAGCCGTGGAATGATGACCGAGCGCCAGTCGAGACCTTTGATCCCGAGCACGACGCGGACTTTCTCCGAGACCGGCGATTGCGGATAGTGATGCAGAATGACGGCGTGTTCTGACATGGTGACTCCGGCACAGGATGTGGACCGGAGAATTAAAGGAGGGATACCACCGTCGGGTCCAGTGAAATCCGTGTTGTCGGTTGCCGGTATCCGTCACTCGGATTCCTGCAGGTGAGATTTGAACTGCATGTCCTCGGGCACGAGGTCATCCAGGAAAAGCTTGACCAGCGTATCAAGCGTATCGTGGGTAAAGCCGCTCCCGTCGAGACCCTCCGCCAAGATCGCGTCAACGCGGACGAGGGCACCGCTGTGGAATTCCCGGTGATTATCAACGCCAGGAAAACCGGCCTCGGCCATGATGGCGATTTCGTTATCGAAATGTTCGGCAAGGCGCTGCCTGAATGCCGCAGCATTCCGGGCGTTGTGATCGCGATCGGCGGTGTTCAACCGGGAGCGCCATTCGCCCAATAAACCGGCAATGTCCTCGTGTTCGCGATCTATTTCCGGATGGCCGATCTTGAGACCGTCCCCGAGAATCACCTCTGTCATATTTTTCACCCCCCGTCGGCGTTCTTTCGCCGGCGCAGGGGGATAACACGTCAGGCCCGGTCAGGTGTTGACGTTGGTTAAGAATCGGACCACTTGGCCGTCCCTTGGCATGCGAGGTTTTTTCAGTTGATGATGCGCCCTAAGCGCACTGCAGTCTGGCCTTTGTATAGGCGTCTCGACGGCATGATCAGGACACAGTCAGGGTAGGGCGTGCGGATTTCCTTTTCGCCGTCCCAACCGATCAACGTTCCCTCTTCGGCCAGAACCTCGAACCCGGTGAAAGGCTGGGCGAACCGGAATTCATCGGCCTCGATGGTGACCGGACCCGATACCTCGATCAGGCGCTGGCTGTCGGGAAGGGGCAGATGCCGGTCGGCGCCGAACGCGTCGTCGACGGTTCCCAGCATCTTCAGGAACCTTAGCGCCGTGTCGATTGCAACGTCGGCGCACGCCTTTTTCCAATGCTGGCCGCATTCCATGAGAAGCGCATTCTTGGGGCTGGCCGGATCACCGAAACCGCCGTAATCGCGCATACGTTTGCCCGACGCATGGCCTTCGTCGCTGACCACGTGGGCCGGCGTCGCGAGGTCGCGTGCGAACTGGCGACCTTTTTCCAAGGGGCCGCAAATCATCAGCGGCGGTGTCTTGTGTTGCATGGAATGAATGTCGAGGAGGAAGTCGGCCTGGTCGACGATCAGGCGCAACTCTCTGGCCCGCCGGGTCTCGACCGTGTCGCGTTCGCCGTCGAGCACGTCGAGGCCCCAGGTGCGATTGAAATCCTCTTCGACGAAGCGCGAACTCGCCGGATCGCCGGCGTCGAACCGGTGGTAAGCCGCATGGTTGGCAAAAGCGAGGGAGAGTTTGCCGGCGATGGGACGGACACCGGACCTGAACAGGTAGTCGAGTGCGATGGCGCCGCAAAGCTCGTTGCCGTGGACGACTGCCGTTACGAGCACATGCGGGCCGGTTTCGCCGCTATCCAATGTGGTCACGTATTCAACGCCGGTATTGCCCTCGCGGTAGGGTTCGATATCGACCGGTTCCAGTTCGACCGGATAGTTTTCGCCAGCGTCGGTTCTCGCGTCGTGCCCTGAGTCGTTCATGATGTCGTTACTCCTTGATGCCGCCGAAATGTCGAGCGGATGGTCAATACAATATCTTCATCCCCGCTGTCGCACTCCGCTTGAGCTGGCCGGCGAAGACCCGCGCGGGCCAGGCCGTACCGGCGGTCGAAGGCAGCATGGCGAATATCCGGTATGGGATCGCCGGAACGAACCGGCGAAAGGCGATGCGTTCCCAATAAATCTGGACAGAGGGAAACGGGTTGATGACGGCGACGCCGACACCGGCGCCGACCAGTTCGCAGGCGGAAACCGCAGTCGACGTTTCGATGGCGATCTCGCGTTTCACGCCTGCTTGTTCGAAGATGCGATCCAGTTCGACCCGGCTGGAAAACCGCCGGGACAACGCGATGAAACGCCGGCCTTCCAGGTCGCGCGGTCCGATTTCCGATTTCTCGGCAAGCGGATCTCCGCTCGGCATGATGCAGGCGGCATCGGTTTCGGCGAGCAAGTCGAGGCGGACTCCCTCATGATTGACCCGCGCACTGGAATCGGCGATGGCGATGTCCGCTTCTCCCGCCGATATGCGCCGTGCCCCCTCGTCCGAGGGTTGGGTTTCCAACTGCACCGTCACCGCCGGATGGTTCTTGGCAAACTCCGCGATTTCACTGTGGACGAAGCCGACATTGAAACTCGTCGGCGCAACCACGCGCAGCCGGCCGCCTTCCGGTTTGCGGTCGCGGGCGGCGAAGTGGGATATCCGGTCGAGCCCCTTGAACACAGGCGCCAGTTCGTCGTTTAAAGCGAGCGCGTCGGCAGTCGGCTGCAGGCGTCCTTCCCGGCGTTGAAACAAGACCACATCGAGACGGGCTCCAGTTGCGCCAGTGCGCGGCTGATCGCCGGTTGCGAGACGCCGAGACGGCTTGCCGCACCGGTCGCCGATCCGGCCCACAGGGTTTCGTGGAAGGCCTCGAGCTCACGGAGGTTAAGGGCTGGAATGGTCAACAGTCGTGCCTGTTGGTCCGTTGACGTCGAAGGAAGGGCTGCATAACGTCATAACGATAACGTAACGTCATAACGATAACGTATAGATACGAAAATTGAAAATAATTTTTCTTTATGAAACGATGATGCTGGCCTGAAGGTTGATCCGATGACTCATGCGGAAGGGAGATGAATTCATCGGTCGGTAACTGCGTTTGCGTCTTGAACGGCGCATCTTCCGGATGCAGGATACCGGTGGGATGCCATCGGCCCATCGAAACTCAACAAAACAGGCCGGTTTCATCGCGACTCAACAGGGAGGTATTAAGAATGTACTTCAGGAAATTCATGATCGGCATGGCCGTCGCCGCGGCGATGTCGATGTCGGCGGCCGCATCGGCCAAGACGTTGACCGTCGGTCTCAAGGCGGAGCCGTCGTCGATCGATCCGCATTACCACAACTTGACGCCCAACAGCGCCTTCGCGCGGGACATCTTCGACCGCTTGATCATGCCGGATGAGACCCAGCAGTTGAAACCGGGTCTCGCGGTATCGTGGAAGCCCCTCGACGACCTGACCTGGGAATTCAAGCTGCGCAAGGGTGTGAAGTTCCATGACGGTTCGCCGTTCACGGCCGACGACGTGGTCTTCACGGCCGAGCGCGCCCAGAACGTGCCCAACAGCCCATCGAGCTTCGGCACCTACTCTCAAGCTCAAGAAGTTCATCAAGATCGACGACCACACGGCCCACATCAAGACCGAGAAGCCCCATCCGCTGGTGCCGAATGACATGATGAACGTTTCCATCGTCTCCAAGAAGCATGGCGAGGGGGCGTCGACGGAAGACTACAACTCGGGCAAGGTGACCATCGGTACCGGCGCCTTCAAATTCGTCGAATGGGTTCCCGGTGATCGCATCGTGGTCGAGCGCAACGACGATTACTGGGGCGAGAAGCCCGAGTGGGAGAAGGTCGTCATCAAGCCGATCAAGTCGAACCCGGCCCGCGTCTCCGCTTTGCTGGCGGGCGATGTCGACTTCATTGACAACGTGCCGACGGTCGACATCAAGAAGCTGCAGAAAACACCGGACGTCAACGTGATGCAGAGCATCTCGAACCGCGTCATCTACCTGCACCTCGACCATTTCCGGGATGACTCGCCCTTCGTCAAGGCGCATGGTGGCGGCGCGCTCAAAAACCCGCTTCGTGACGTTCGGGTCCGCAAGGCCATCTCCATGGCCATCAACCGTGACGCCATCGTCGAACGGGTCATGGAAGGTGTCGCCATCAAGGCCGGCCAGCTGTTGCCGGACGGTTTCTTCGGTGTCAGCCCCAACCTCAAGCCGCTCGACTACGACCCGGCCGGCGCCACAAGAAACTCTTGGCCGAAGCCGGCGTGCCGGATGGCTTCCAGTTGACCATCCATGGCCCCAACGACCGCTACATCAACGACGCCAAGATTTGCGAGGCGATCGCCCAGATGCTGACCCGCGTCGGCATCAAGACCGAGGTCGTGACCATGCCGAAGGCCGTCTACTTCAAGCGCGCCTCGCGCGGCGGCCCCAACAAGACGCCCGAGTTCAGCTTCGTGCTGGTCGGCTGGGGCGCCGGTACGGGTGAGGCCTCGTCGCCGTTGAAGTCGCTGCTGCACACGCACGACAAGTCGCAGGGCTACGGCGCGTCCAACCGGGGCCGGTATTCCAACCCGGAAGTCGACAAGATCGTCGAAACGGCCCTGGCCACGGTCGATGATGCCAAGCGCCAGGACCTGCTGGCGAAGGCCACTGAGATCGCCATCGGCGATGTCGGCATCATCCCGCTGCACTACCAGGTGTCGACCTGGGCGTCGCGGAAAGGCTTCAACTTCAAGGCCCGGACTGACGAATCGACGGTCATTTCGGGAGTTTACTCCGAGTAACTGCGGAACATCGGGGCGGGTCCTCTAGGGGCCCGCCCTTATATTCCGGTTCTGTTCAACCTTTCGGGGTGCCGCCGTGTCGGTATTTATCATCCGCCGTCTGATGCAGAGCGTCCTGGTCGTATTGATCATGTCGGTCATCGTCTTCGTCGGCGTCCATGTCGTCGGCGACCCGGTCGACATGCTGATCAACCCGGAAGCCGATCAGGCTGAGATCGAGCGGGTCATCAAGAGCCTCGGCCTCGACCGGCCGCTGCACGAGCAATACTGGTTCTTCCTGATGAACGCGCTGGAGGGCGACCTCGGCAAGTCGTTCATCTTCGGCGAGCCGGCCCTCAAATTGATCGTCCAACGTATCCCCGCGACCTTCGAACTGGCACTCTGCGCCCTATTCATGGCCATCGTCATCGGTATCCCCTTGGGCGTTTTTGCTGGCCTCAAGCCGGAATCCAAGGTCTCCAAGACGATCATGGCGGGTTCCATATTGGGTTTCAGCCTGCCGACCTTCTGGGTCGGCCTGATGATGATCATGGTCTTTGCCGTCATGTTAGGCTGGCTGCCGTCGACCGGCCGCGGCGAGACTGTGCCGTTGTTCGGCCTGCAAGTCAGTTTCCTGACCATGGACGGATTGGCGCACCTGTTCATGCCGGCCCTCAACTTGGCCCTTTTCAAGATTTCTCTGGTGATACGGCTTTCGCGCGCCGGCACGCGAGAGGTGGCGCTGCAGGATTACATCAAGTTCGCCCGTGCCAAAGGCATCAGCCAGGGCCGCATCATCTTCGTGCACCTGATGAAGAATATCCTGATTCCGGTGGTCACTGTCCTCGGCCTCGAGTTCGGCGGCCTGATCGCCTTTTCCGTGGTCACCGAAACGGTGTTCGCATGGCCCGGCATGGGCAAGCTGATCATCGATTCGCTACACAATCTCGATCGCCCGGTGATCGTCGCCTATCTGATGGTCATCGTGCTGATCTTCGTCATCATCAACCTGTTGGTCGACATCATGTATTCCATACTCGACCCGCGGGTCCGGCTGCAGGACATGAAGGGATGACCGCGCCTCAGGATTCATCGGCCGTCGCCACCGCCGAAGAGGTCGCTGGCGAAGTCGCCAAGACGGTCAAGGTCGAAACGCCGTTGCAGCGGTTCCTCTCGGACTTTTTCGAGAGCCGGGTCGCCACGGCGGCGCTTGCCGTTCTCGGCGGGATTATTTTCATCGCCGTTTTCGCGCCCTGGATTGCGCCAACCAACCCCTACGACCTGGCCACCGTCAGCGTCATGGATGCACGCTTGCCTCCCGGCACCGAGAGTTTCGAAGGCATCACCTTCTGGCTCGGCACCGACGGTGCCGGCCGCGACCTTTTGAGCTCCATATTCTACGGTCTCAGGATCAGCCTCGGCGTTGGCGTCATGAGCGGCCTCATCGCCACGGTTGGTTTGACGGCGGCCTATTTCGGCGGCCGCGTCGACACCGTCATCATGCGTATCGTCGATATCCAGTTGAGCTTTCCGGCCATTCTGGTGGCTTTGATCCTGCTCGCCATTCTCGGCAAGGGCGTCGACAAGATCACGATTGCTCTGGTCATCGTGCAATGGGCCTATTATGCGCGTACGGTGCGGGCCAGTGCGCTGGTCGAGCGCAACAAGGAATATGTGGAGGCGGCGACCTGCCTGGCGCTGTCGCACAAGCGGATCGTCTTCAAGCACCTGCTTCCCAACTGCCTGCCGCCGCTGATCGTGGTCGTCACCGTGCAGACGGCGCACGCCATCTCGCTGGAAGCGACGCTCAGTTTCCTTGGCGTCGGCCTGCTAATCACCGAGCCCTCGCTGGGACTGCTCATCGCCAACGGGTTCGAGTACATGTTGAGCGAGAAATACTGGATCAGCTTCTTACCCCGGTGTCGCGCTCCTGATCACCATCGTCAGTATCAATTTGGTCGGCGACCAGTTGCGCGACGTGCTCAATCCGCGGCTGCGTAAGTAGGGACAACTATGGCCGACACGCCGACCCTGGTCGTCGAGGATCTGGAAACGCACTTCTTCACCAAGGACGGTGTTGCCAAGGCCGTCGACGGAATCAGTTTTTCGGTCGACAGTGGCGAGACCATGGGGCTGGTCGGCGAATCCGGGTCCGGCAAGTCGGTAAACCGGTACGGCGCTGATCTGGATCACCCATGACCTCGCCGTGATCGCCGGCCTCGCCGACAAGATCAGCGTCATGTACGCCGGCCGCATCGTCGAACAAGGTGCGCTCGATGATGTCCTCGACCAGCCGGTGCATCCCTACACGATCGGTCTCCTGGGTTCGGTCCCCGGCCACAACACGCGCGGCAAGCGGTTGCATCAAATTCCCGGCATGACGCCGTCTCTGCTGAGCTTGCCCACGGGCTGTGCGTTCAAGGCTCGGTGTCCGGTTGCGGACGCCGATTGCGAGTCGACAATCGCCATCACCCAGCCGATCTCCGAACGCAACGTCCGTTGCTGCCATCCTCAGGTCGAACCGACTGCGCACGGTTCCGAGGTGGCCGCCGATGGGGCACAGGAAGCTGCGCCATGACGGCCATGCTCGAAATCAAAGGTGTCCACAAGGACTTTGTCAAAAGGCTCGACATGGCGGCGAAGATCGCCGCCCGGCTCGGCGCCGATGTCAAGGAGGAGGTGGTTCACGCCGTCGACAACGTGACCATGGATGTCGCCAAGGGCGAGGTGGTCGGACTGGTCGGCGAGTCGGGTTGCGGCAAGTCGACCCTCGGGCGCATGGTTGCCGGCATCTTGGAGCCCACGGCGGGTGAGATCTTCTACCAAGGGAAAAAGGTCGCCGGCCAAGGGGAAAGCGAAAAGTCGCAGGCCATGCTGGCCATCCAGATGATCTTCCAGGACCCGTTTGCGTCCCTCAATCCCCGGATGAGGGTCGAGGACATCGTCGGAGAAGCGCCGGTCGTTCACAAGATCGTCGCCCAAAAGGACATGGCTGATTACGTGCGCGAGGTTATGCTGCGCGTCGGCCTCGACCCGGAGTACATCCGCCGCTACCCGCACCAGTTCTCCGGAGGCCAGCGCCAGCGTATCGGCATCGCCCGGGCGCTCGCCGTTAAGCCGGATTTCCTGGTCTGCGACGAAGCCATCGCGGCGCTCGACGTGTCGATCCAGGCCCAGGTGATCAACCTGTTCATGGACCTGCGCGAAGACCTGGATCTGACCTATCTCTTCATCAGCCACGACCTCAGCGTCGTCGAGCACATTTCGGACCGCATCGTCATCATGTATCTCGGCCGCGTCGTCGAAGTGGCGCCGACCGACAAACTTTTCGACCAGCCGAACCATCCCTACACGGTGGCGCTCCTGAAGGAGGTGCCGCGCCTCGATATCCGCGGCCTTGATTACAGCCCCATATCGGGGGAGATCCCGTCGCCGCTGGATCCGCCGCCGGGCTGCCATTTCCATCCGCGCTGCCCGCACGCGACGGAGCGCTGCCGGACGGAACAGCCAAAACTGAGAGAAATCGCTCCGGGCCGGGTCTCCGCTTGCCACCTGAACGACACCACGTGATGCTGACCTGGTTTACCGCGACGGCCGTCCCCTTGGTGCGGATAGTCCGGATATGAATCCGTCGGTATTCCCCAGGATCGAGGCCGGCGGCGACGCCCATACCTTCGGGCGGCAGATCGGCGAACGGGTCGGAGCGGCTTTCAGGGAGCGCGTGTTGGGGCAGCCCGAGTTCGCCGAAACGGCAAACCTGTGGAAGGGATCCGACTACGTATCGGACCTGTCGCAGCGGGCCCGTAGCGCCTTTCCCCGCTACCACAGGGAACTGGAGGGAATGGCCGACGGTGCCGGCGTCGATCCGGACGATCTGTTGATCTGGAATTTAAGGGGCGACCTCCGGTTTCCGCCCAACATGGCGCCGGCCGCTGCCGCCGCGCTGTCGGATAGCTGCACGACCGTCATGATTCCCGGCGACGACAATAAGCCCGGCATCATTGCCCACAACGAGGACGGTGCGCCGGAACTGGACGGCGGTTGTTACTGGCTGTCGGCACGGCCCGATGATGGTCTCGCCTTCGAGAGCTTCCTCTATCCGGGCTTGCTTCCCGGCAATGCCTTTGCCGCCAATTCGGCCGGCCTGGTTCAGACGATCAACAACATCCGCGTCCATGACCTGAAACCCGGGGTGCCACGTCATTTCATCACGCGGGCCGTCCTCGACTGCCGTACACTGGACGAAGCCGTCGCGGTGATCGGCCGTGAAGACAGGGCGGCCGGTTTCCACCACAGCCTGGGGCAGGCGGGAGACCGGCGCCTGTTGTCGGTCGAGGCACCGGCCAGCGGTTGCGCCGTGCGCGAGGTGGCCGAGGGGTCCGCCCACGCCAACCATTTGATCGACGAAAGCCTTATCGATATTCCTCAGGCCGTCACTGAATCGTCGACGATACGGCAGGCGCGGGCCGATGAACGCGGCGCCGCGGGTGCTGGGAGCGCGGCGGACGCGGAGGCCATCCTGGCTGATGATGAGATTCTCCGGCGCCCCGGCGACGGCATGGACGACTACGGCCGGACGCTGGCAACCGGCGTTTTCGCCATCGAGGCGAACGGGGTTCATTGGACGGTTCACCATAAACCGGAACAGAGCAACGTTAGGGAAGGCCGGATCGACGTCGGATGAACACTTCCGGACGGCCGGTGCCCGCGATCAATCATACGGGAGAAAGGTATGCGTGAGGAACGGTTGGAATCGGTTTGGCATCTTGCGGCGCCGGAAGGAGAACGGCTGCCGCTGGTCTTCGATTCACCGCACAGCGGGCTCGAATACCCGACCGATTTTCGGCCGGAGGCCGATATGCGTCGGGTCCGCAACGCCGAAGACGCCCATGTCGACGACCTATACGGTGATGCCCCGGACAACGGTGCGATGCTACTGAAGGCGCTGTTTCCGCGCATCTACATCGACCCCAACCGGGCGGCGGACGATCTCGATCCGGACCAGATCGACGGCGGCTGGCCGGAACCGACACGTCCGGGACCGAAAAGCAAACTTGGAGTCGGTCTCGTCTGGGTGCGAACCCGGCCCGACATCGCGCTCTACGACCGGAAGCTGACGACGGCGGAGATCCGCCATCGGATCGAGACTTATCACCGGCCCTACCAGACAAAGCTCGAATCCCTGCTCGATCAGGCTTATCAGAGATCCGGCGCCGTCTGGCACGTCAACTGCCACTCGATGCCGGCGATCACCGACGAGATGTCGCCGGAAGGGGAGGCCGGTCTCGAACGTCCAGATATGATTATCGGCACCCAGGACGGCACGACCTCAGGGCCGGAGTTCACAGAAAGGGTTCGAGCCACGCTCTCCGGTTTCGGTTACGACGTCAGGGTCGACGAGTATTTCAAGGGCGTCGAGTTGATCCGCGCCTTTTCGGACCCGGCCGTCGATCGCCACAGCCTGCAGATCGAGATCAACCGCGGCCTCTTCATGAACGAGGAAACGGGCGAGCGATCGGAGAACTACGGCACTCTGCGCGCCCATATCACCGGCCTGGTCAAGGCGCTCGCCGGCTACGCCCGGGAGAAGACGGGCAGGTAGCGGTTCAGATCGGCAGGGCGGTTTTGTAGACGACCTGTTTGAGAGCGAAGCTCGACTTGATGGAAGAGACGCCGGGCACCCGGGTCAGGTGGTCGAGCAGGAAGCGTTCATAGGCGGCGAGGTCGGCGGCGACGACGCGCAGCAGGTAGTCGGCATCGCCAGTCATCAGGTAACACTCCATCACTTCCGGCCGTTCGCGGATCGTCTCCTCGAAAGTCTCCAGGTTCTTCTCGATCTGCCGCTCGAGGGTGACGTTGACGAAAACGCTGACTGGCAAGCCGACCCGGTTCTGGTCGATAAGCGCCACGTAACCCTTGATGATGCCGTTCTTCTCGAGATTCCGGTTGCGCCTGAGGCAGGACGACGGCGACAGGTTGACCCGTTCGGACAGTTCGACATTGGTCAACCGCGCGTTCTCCTGCAACTGGATGAGGATTCGCCGGTCGATATCCTTCAAAGAATCATTTGGCATAAATCACTACTTTTTCACAAAAAACAGGCCTAATTCACTAATTATATCTAGAAAATTTCTGGAGAACGCAAGGATCAACCAGCGGCGTTGAGGTATCCTGTAGGACCTTCCTTCATGGAGCCCGTCACATGGTAACCGCTGAAAAGACCGCGCCTTCGATCCCAACCGGTCCCCTGGCCGCGAACGAGTTGGCCATTCTCGGCCAACTGGAGAAAAAGGTCCTGTGGCTGGCCAGTTGGATGATCCACAACGCCAACCACGTCCGGCCGAGCCGCGACGGAATCAAGGTCGGCGGCCATCAATCGTCCTGTGCGTCGGTGGCGACGATCATGTCGGCGCTCTACTTTCATGTGCTCAAACCGCAAGACCGGGTCGCCGTCAAACCCCATGCGTCGCCCGTCTTCCATGCGATCCAGTACCTGCTCGGAAACCAGGGCGTCGAACAGTTGCAGAAATTCCGCTCGCTCGGCGGGGCGCAATCCTATCCGTCGTGGACCAAGGACATCGACGATGTCGACTTCTCGACCGGTTCCGTCGGGCTCGGTGTCGGCGCCACCCTGTTCGCTTCCCTGATCCAGGACTACGTGCGCCGCCACCGCCTTGCGGACGACAACGGCGAGGCCGGGCGCATGATCGCCGTCGTCGGTGATGCGGAACTCGACGAGGGCAATGTCTACGAGGCGCTTCTCGAGGGGTGGAAGCATGACGTCCGGAACCTGTGGTGGATCATCGATTACAACCGCCAGAGCCTGGACGGGGTGGTCAACGATTTCCTGTTCCAGAAGATCAAGAGTTTCTTCGAGACCGTCGGCTGGCGCGTCATCAACATCAAACACGGCAAGCTGCAGCAGCAAGCCTTCCAGGGGCCGGCCGGCGGAGCGCTCAAGACATGGATCGACGACTGCCCCAACGATCTCTATTCGGCGCTGACCTTCAAGGGCGGTGCGGCGTGGCGCGAACGGCTGGCGGACGACCTCAAGGGAACCCGCGGATTGAAGGCACTCCTTGACGGCCACGATGACGACGCTCTGCACCGGCTGATGACCAACCTGGGCGGGCATGATCTGGAAGCCGTCCTCGAGGCCTTTCACGGGGCCGAGGGCGACGACGTTCCGACTTGTTTCGTCGCCTATACGATCAAGGGTTTCGGACTGCCGTTGGCCGGGCATAAGGACAATCATGCCGGCATCATGACGCCGGAGCAGATGGAACAGTTTAAACGCGCCAACAACATCGGTGATGGCGAGGAATGGGAACCGTTCTCCGGTCTCGACGTGGAGGCCGACCTGCTGAGCCAGTTCATTGATGCCGTGCCTTTCGGAGACCGGCAGCGTGCTGAGGGGCCGGCGCCTCGGGTGGCGATCGAACCGATCCCAGCCCCCGGTTCGGCCAACATTTCCACCCAGGTCGCCTTCGGCCAGATCATGAACGATCTCGCCAAGCGGGACGACGACCTGGCGCGGCGCATCGTCACCACCTCGCCGGACGTGACCGTATCGACCAACCTGTCGGGCTGGGTCAATCAGCGCGGCCTGTTTCGAAGCGAGGAACACCGGGACCGATTCCGAGCCGAGAAGGTGGCATCGCCCATAAAATGGGAGAAATCGCCGAACGGTCAGCACATCGAACTGGGGATCGCCGAGAACAACCTGTTCCTGGCCTTGTCGGCCATGGGGCTGTCCCATGACCTTTTTGACGCCCGGCTGCTGCCCGTGGGCACGCTCTACGACTCCTTCATCAGCCGCGGACTGGATGCATTGAACTACGCCTGTTACCAGGACGCCCGGTTCCTTTTGGTGGCGACGCCGTCGGGGATCGCCCTGGCGCCCGAGGGCGGCGCCCATCAATCCGTCGCGACACCGCTGATCGGCATGGCCCAGGATGGCCTCGCCGCCTTTGAGCCGGCCTACGCCGACGAACTGGCTGCCATCATGGCGTGGAGTTTCGATTACATGCAACGGGACGGCAGCGGCGCCTCGGAGATCGAGTGGCTGCGAGACCGGGAAGGGGGGGCGGTCTATTTGCGTTTGTCGACACGCAGCCTCGATCAACCTGAGCGGCCGTTCGATGAAAAGGTGCGGCGCGGCGTCATCGCTGGCGGTTATTGGCTGAAGGAACCGGATCCGGGAGCGGAACTGGCCATCGTCTATACGGGTGCCGTCGCACCGGAAGCCCTTGCCGCCTGGGAGCAGATGGTCGAACAAGTTCCGGGCGCCGGTCTTCTGGCCGTGACCTCGGCCGACCGTCTGAATGCCGGTTGGAGCGCCGCCGGGCGGGCCCGCCAAAAGGGCCAGATAGAAGCCCGCGCCCACATCGAGGATTTGCTGGCACCGCTTGCCCGTCAGGCCGCGCTGGTCACGCTCATCGACGGGCACCCGGCGACGCTGAGCTGGCTTGGCGGCGTGCGCGGCCAGAGAACGGAAAGCCTGGGCGTCGAGCATTTCGGCCAGTCCGGCGATCTGCCCGACCTTTACGGAAAATACAGGATCGATACGAGGGCGATCATCGAGGCTTGTACGGCCGCCCTCCAGGCGCGCGTTCGGCTGAGGGAAAAGGCGTGACCGACGGGGTCGGCCGCTCTAGCGCTCGGCCGCCAGTTTGATCCCGAACCCGATGAAAACCGCCCCGGCGACACGGAGTATCGCGCGTTCCGCTTTCGCATAGGCGTTTGCGATACGCGGCATGGTTACGGTGACGGCGACGATCGCGTACCATCCTCCGGCCATGACGACGACGGTCGAAACGATCAGGGCGTCGTACCAGAGCGGTGCGGACGGCGGCACGGCAACGGCGAACAGGCTGGTAAAGAAGGCGGCCGCCTTGGGGTTGCTCAAGTCGGTCAATAGCCCCCGGCGCAGGGCCCGGAATCCCCGTCCCGGACCGGTAGGGGGCGGGCCTGGACGCGAAGGGGTCGCCCGGGCCGCCATCATTCGGATACCGACGACCACCAAATAGATGGCGCCGGCTATACGGATCACGTGATAGAGCCACTGTGCGTTCTGGAACAAGAACCCGAGTCCCGCGAGGCTGACCGCGGCCCACAGCAACGTGCCGATCATGATCCCCAGCGAGACGAAAAGGCCGGCGCGGCGCGATTGGGAAAGGGCCGCGTGAGCGGCTGCCAGAAAGTTGGGGCCGGGCGTGACGACGGTAACCAGCCAGACGCCGACAACGCTGGCGAAACCGATCCAAAGAGTCGAGTCGCTCGAATGCTCCAAGATGGTCCCCTTTGCCTCACCCGCAAGCCATATTTAACCGGGAGCGGCAGCCTTACCAGTCACAATAGTCCGGTATTTAACCGAATCATCCCGTTCTGTTCCCGTGCTGTTTCCCGGACGTTTTCGAAGGTTTGGTAAGCCCCCAATATGTCGCGTATCCGGGATAAAATGAACACAACCAACAGATTCATTTCTCGGGGTGAATTTAACCATTCCGATTCAGATTCCGTTAAAGACTCTCCCCTACAATGGTCATCAATGAAAAGAGACGTTCGGAGATGACAATGACCCAGGGCAAAAGATTTCGCTTTCGCAAACCCAGTGGAGATGAGGTCCGGCGTTATTACCTGTCCAAACACTCGGCTGCCCCCGAGGAACTGTTTGGCAGCAAAATGGACCGGGAAGCCTATCTCGACAGCCTCATTCCGGAGCTTTTGACCCGAAAATCGATGCCGCAGGCCCGAGCCTAACCCCCCCCTCACCCCTCTCTCGGTTCGGGCACAATCGCCCGCCTCCGGTGGTCCGAACACACCGGAGGCGGGCTTTTCCTTGAATTTCTCGAACAGATCACTAATTTGTATTGCACCGCACAAAAATTGATGCATTGCGATACAAAATGGTGTATATGTGCGGGCAACTGTGACCGTGGAGAAGATGAATGCACAAAAAAGACTTGCTCCGCTTTCTTTCCGATGAGGCCGAAGAGCTGATCGGAAAGGCGGAATACGTGTCTCCCGAAGTTGCCGAGAGCTTTCGCAAGGAAGCCGAAGAACTGCTTGCCTTGAGGCATGAGATTGCCGTACGCACCGCGGGCGTCATCGACGTCAAGGAGGCGGCATAATGGCATCACGGAGAGTCGACACCAAGAAGCCTGAATCCGATCGCCCGCATGTGCGTAAAAAGCGCAAGTGTTTGATGTGTTCGAGCGAATTCGATTCGCATCATATCGGTGAACGGGTTTGTCCGTCCTGCAAAGAGACGACCGTTTGGCGGTCCGGCGGTATCGCCGCCTGATTGGACGGAATCCCCGGTTCGCCGGGATCCCAATACAGCTTTGGAAGAGTCAATAGAGGGGCGAGCGCCTCCTATTGACGATTCCGGCCGCTATCCTAGAATTGCGTCATGAACGTGTGGAAAGACGATGAGCCGTCATCGGCCGTGGTCGAGCCGTCGCCGATTGCCGGGACGGCCAAGTACACCATTGGCACGCAGGTGAAGCACCGCATCTACGGATTCCGCGGCGTCATCTTCGACGTCGATCCCGTGTTTAACAACACGGAGGAATGGTACGAAAGCATTCCCGAGGATGTGCGGCCGCGCAAGAACCAGCCGTTTTACCACCTGTTCGCCGAAACGCCGGAAAAAGCGCCCTATATCGCCTATGTCTCGGAACAAAACCTGGTTCCGGACGATGCCACGGAACCGATCCGCCATCCGGACATGGATGATTTCTTCTCCGGCATGGAGGAAGGGAAGTTCGTACCGCGCATCAAGGCGAACTGACGCATTTCCGTGACGCCTCCGGCCGCAATCCCGTTTCAACCCGACAAACGCGGATCGAACGGATAGGTGGAAAGGGTCACCGGTCCGTCGGCGGTGATCAGCACCTGTTCCTCCAGTTTGACCCCTTCCTTGCCGCCTTCGCGTCCAATGTAGCTCTCGACGCAGAGAACCATGTTTTCTTCGAGTTCGCCGCCGTAGCCCGCGGCATCCCAGTCCTCTGGATAGTATATGGCCGGATATTCGTCACAGAGCCCGACGCCGTGGAAGACAACGGAATAGCGATTGGCGGCGTAGTCATCAGGTAGCTTATAAGCATTCTCGGTGAGTTCCCGGAAGGTGGCACCGGGCCTCAGCAATTCCGTGTTGTAGACGATTTGCTCGCGGGCCAGGGCAAACAGTTCGCGTTGTTCGTTGCTCGGCCGTCCGTTGCCGCATAACCAGGTGCGCGAGATATCGGCGCACATGCCGTAGGGGCCGATCAGATCGGTGTCGAAAGCCAGCAAGTCGCCTTCCTCGACGACCCGGGCCGAGCACTCGGCGAACCAGGGGTTGGTCCGGGGACCGGACGCCAGTAGCCGGGTTTCGATCCATTCGCCGCCGCGCGCAATGTTCTCGGCGTGCAAATAGGACCACAGGCGTTGTTCGGTGACGCCGGGTTGCAAATGGCTCTCCATGATGGCCATGGCTTTCTCACAGGTCGCCACGGCGCAGCGCATGGCCTTGATCTCGTCAGTCGACTTGATGACCCGCGCCAGTTCCATGACCTCCTCGCCGTTGAACAGCGCGATCCCGAGTGCGTTCAAGGCATGGAGGCCTTCCGGATTGCAGCGGTCGATGGCGATGCGCCGATTGCCACCGCCATAGGTGTTCACTAGGTCGGCGATCTCGTCGGCCCATTTCCCGGCTAGGTCTTCGACCCGGTCGCCGACGCCGAAGTAGAACCACGCCTTGGCCGGGCGCGTCTCGTCGATGGTATCGATGGAATCCGATAAATGGGCGCAGCCGTGGAAATCGAACAGTACGACCGATCCCTCGGTGGCGACGAAGGCGTAGCGTACCGCATTGTGGGTGCACCAGACCTGCATGTTCGTGCAGTCGGTGGCGTAGCGGATATTGATCGGGTCGGCGACGAGAATCCCGGTCAGGTCGCGCCGGCGCAGTTGCGAACGGATTCGCTCCAACCGGTAACGACGTAGTGAGTCGATATCAGGAAGATCGAGACCCAATCCCCGCCACTCGCTGAGCGCCGGTTCTCCCGGTTGCAGCCCTGGGTTTGGGCTGGTCGCTATATGATCGGCGCCGCCGGGCGGTCCCGGGTCGATCTTCCGTCTGTGGCGCGACGACGGCAAGGCTTTGGATTCACTGTTCACGACTTGGCTTCCCTTAACCGAAGTCATGCCATTCCCCTCTAAGGCAGGCTAGCGTGCCTTGTCAACGACGTGATTTCTGTTGAATGCCCGACCCTGAATATCCAACTTCGTCCAGGGATGAAGTGGGCAGATTAACTCGGTCGGCTCGACCGACGCGGTCGTTTGGCCTAGACGCGGGCCAGCTGGAGGAGCCGATCTTGGCCACATTTTTTTCGACGTTTCTTTCTTACGGATTCCGCCCGTTTTTCCTGTTTGCCTTTGGCTATGCGGTGATCGCCATGGTCGCCTGGCTCGCCTGGATCGGCCTGCACGCGGCTGACGCCCATGTCGTCGAAATGACGACAGCAATGGCGCCGCACCACTGGCATGCCCATGAGATGATCTTCGGCTATACGCTGGCCGCGATCGCCGGGTTTTTCCTGACCGCCGTTCCAAACTGGACAGGCACGAAACCGGTTTCAGGAACCACCCTCGGCGTGTTGGTCGTGGCCTGGTTGGTGGGCCGGGCAGCCATCTGGTTTTCGACCTATCTGCCGGCTTCGATGGTTGCCGTCCTCGACCTGGCCTTTCTGCCGATCCTTCTGGTGGTCGTCGTCAAGTCGCTGTTTTCGCGGCCGACACGACGCAATCTCGTTTTCGTGCCCATCCTAGTCGGTCTTTTAGCGGGCAACGTTCTTGTCCATGCAGAGGGGCTGGGAATGTTCGGCGACGGCCTGGTGATGGGGCATGTATTGGTGATCGACACCGTGATCGTGCTCATATCCATTATCGGCGGGCGTATAACGCCAGCCTTTACGACCAATGCCCTGCGTCGGCTCGGCTACGAAGGCGACGATCTGCCGAAATCGAAAAAGCCCGTCGAAGTCCTCTCGGTCGGGTCCCTGATCGCACTGTTGGTGGCCGACGTGTTGGTTGGGCCGGGCCCCGTGACCGGCGTCCTGGCGGCAATCGCCGGCGCCGCAAATCTTTGGCGCCTGGCCGGCTGGAGTTGGCGATTGACCCTCAATCAGCCAATCGTTTGGGTCCTGCATTTGGGTTATTTGTGGCTGATCTTCGGGATGGCCTTGCGCGCCGTATCAGGTTTGACCGATGGCTTATCGGAGACGACGGCGATGCACGCGCTGACTGTCGGCGCGATCAGAACGATGACGCTCGGCGTCATGACCCGCGCGGCGCTCGGGCATACGAGGCGCCCACTGCAGGCGCCGCCGGCGGTCGTCTTTGCCTACGTGGCGGTTCCTGTCGCCGCGCTGATCAGAATCGTAGGGCCGGCGCTGTTGCCGCAATTCTACAACGAAGCCATGTTGGCTGCGGCGATCGTTTGGACCGTGGCCTTTGCGACGGTGGCGATCATGTTCTGGCCCATACTGACGACGCCCCGGGCTCGGGTTGGCGAAGATTAACCGTCGTTTCAGGCACCTTTCATCTCGACGTAGGCCATCTGTAGGGGACCGTCCTCTTCCTCATCGAGCATCTGGTCGAGGGCCGGCAGGAATCCCATCTCCTCCTTCTGGATATGGAAGATCTCGCGCTCAGCCACCTCGCCCCCGACATCGCGAAATTCGGCCCAGCTTTCGGCCGTGAACCCTGCGGATTTGGCGTCGCTGATGATCGTGACCAAACGTTCTGCGAGGGGACGAATGGTGTTGTGTTCACCGCGCAACATTTCCGGTATTCCGGCGTCCGCGAGCTCCGTGAAACGGGGAAAAAGGTGCGTTTCCTCGAAGGCGTAGTGGTGGGAGACATCGTCTCCAAGGGCGGCGGCAACGTCGGTGAGCAAACCGGCAACGGTACCCTCGGTGGCATCCGGTGGATCGCCGGCACCTTGCGCGGAGAGGAACTTTTCGAGTCTCTCGAGGGTATCGAGCATGGCGGCATGTTCATCATGCAAGGTGCGTAATATCTTGAGGCTAAGGGCGAACATGATCAGGTCGTTTCTTTTTTCGTCTTCGATTGAGAGCTGCTGTGGACCATCCACCAAACGCGGGTGGCAAATCCGACGAATATGAGGGCGCTAAAGAAACCGGCGATGGCGCCGGTTCGAACGTAAAGAGCGTCCTCCAGCGCTATACCCAGTCCGAGCAGAACGAGGGCCAGGAAATGAAGGGCCGCATGGCTGCGGAGCAAGGGTTCCGGTGCCAGCTCGCTCGGCCGTGGAGGTTTGTTGCCGGCGCCGGTGGCGTTCATGGCGCCGAGGAACGGCAGGATGCGTTGCAGGACACCGAGAAGAAAGGTCAATAGCCAGCCGAAGAGGATGAAGAACATTGACAGACGAAGCCCACGGTCTTCAAGCCAATCGCCGCTAACGGCGACAAACAACACGAGACCAACGATCAAAGACCCCCATCCCGAAACGATCATGGCCAAGGATACGCCCAGGTTCTTGCGCATGCCGCCGCGCAGGCACCGCCACATGCTCCTGAAATGGACGGCGGCCCCGACGATACCGAAAATGGCAGCGCCTCCGGCCAAGATCATCGTGCCGAGAAAGCTGCCAAGGGCAGCGGCACCGACCGCGACGACGACGAGACCGAAAGCCGCCCGGCTTTCCAACGCCGGAACACCCTGGGCAAGGGCGAAGAGCGGGATCAGGATATGGCTGAACCCGAAAGCGAGCATGCCCATGAAGCCGAAGACGGCGACGATCACATGAGCGCCGGCGACGTCGAGCCGTTGTTCCAGGATGCCATGACCGTCATCGACGATCAGGATCATGCCAAGGGCGACAGTGAGACCGAGGCCGATCATGGCCATTAGGCCGAAATGGCGGACAGCCTCGAAAGCAGCCGCCTTCCAGAGAACCTCGCCGACGAGAATCACGAAGATTGCGAACCCGCAAACGACGGCGATGCCGCCCGCCGCCATTGGCAGGTGTTCACCCTCATGCATGCCCCAGAGCAGGATGGCCGTTCCGGGGATGTAGAGCCACGAAACAAGGCGCGCCGCCGCCGTGCTTCTGAGCGGTACGCCCGTCGCCACCGGCAACACCTGAAATGCCGCCCCGAAAGCCGTCGCCGACAGGACACCGAGGGTCAAACCATGCAATGCGGCCAGAACCGGTCCGGGGCCGCCGACAAATTCGGCGACGGCCGTCGGGTTGAGAGCAATCAGTGCCCACAGCACAACGTGGAAGGCGAGGGCGGTAGCGAAATACCTGTAGGGTATGGTCGGGTCCAGAAGCCGGTCCTGGGCCCCCATGAGGATGGTCCCGGGAAGGTTCATCAGGGCGTACCGGCGGGCGAGTCGGAATTCCGGGTCAAGGTCAGAAAGAACCCGCCATCATCCGGTTGTTGCTTGCTCCACGACCAGCCGCGTTCGACAAGCTCCGGGTAGAGATGGATCGGATCACGCGCCATCAAGAGATGAACGCGGTTACCAGTGGTCGGCCGCTCGATCAATTCGATGATGGCGACAAGAGGTTTCGGAGGGGTAACGACAGCGCGGAGATCAAGCAGGGGAACTCCGTCTTCCCACGACACGGGCACGTCGCCAGCGACAGGCGAAAGCAGGTCATTTTCAGACATCGGTGCCTCGGACAACCTTCATTGAATACCGGTTGGGTACCGGACCTCCTCCCCAGGCGGTAACGATCAGGCCAGTCTTACACGCGAAGAGCGGCTGTCACCTTGACCGCAGTCAATCCGGGACCGGCCATGTGAGACGGGTCAAGGGGTCGCGCACACCCGGTCCATGAGGCGGGAGAAAAAGACCTCGCATTCCTCGATCTGGGAGATCTCGATGTACTCGTTGGGCTTATGGGCCTGGGCGATCGCGCCGGGTCCGCACACCACGGCGGGGATACCGCCGCGTTTCTCGAAAAGCCCGGCTTCCGTCCCGAACGCAACCTTGACGTGATCGTTTCGCCCGGCCAAGGCCTTGACGAAGGTGACGGCTTCCTCGTCGGCGCCGATATCAAGCCCCGGCATGTCGTTGACGCATTCGATATCGATTCCAGTGTCGGCAGAAACCGCCTTCATTTCGGGTTCCAAGACCTTTTTCGCGTATTCGTAGATCTCTGTTTCGATCGCTACCGGGTCGTCGCCGCCCACATAGCGGAACTCGAAGTCGATCCGACAGTCCTTGGGCACGATATTGAGGGCCGTACCCCCGCCTACAATTCCCGTATGGACGGTGGTATGGGTGACGTCATAAAGAGGGTCATGGGGGCCCGACACGGCGATCCGTTGCGCCATGCCTCTCATGTGGGTTATCAGTTCGGCGGCGTACTCGACGGCGTTGACGCCGTCGGGCGCCAGGCTCGAATGGGCCTCAAACCCCCGAACGCGCGCGATGTAAGACCTCTTGCCCTTGTGGCCGACGACGACCTCCATATTCGTCGGTTCCCCGACGATGCACATGGCCGGTTTGACCGGGAACGATTTGATCTTGTCGATAAGCCTCCGGACGCCGATGCATCCCACTTCCTCATCATAGGAAAACGCGAGATGCAACGGCGTCTTAAGGCCTCGTTCCATGAATTCGGGCAGTTTCGCCAACGTGATGGCGATGAAGCTCTTCATGTCGGACGTGCCGCGTCCGTAGAGGCGGCCCGACTTTTCCGTGACCGTGAACGGCGCCGTGTCCCAGGACTGGCCGTCGACGGGTACGACATCGGTATGCCCCGACAGCATTATGCCGGGCCTCTCGGGATCACCGACGGTGGCGAACAGGTTGGCTTTGGTCCCTTCGTCATTAGGCACGAGAATGCTCTCGACGCCCAAGTCTCCTAAGTAGTCGCGAATGAACTCGATGAGCTCGAGATTGGATTCGCGGCTGGTCGTGTCAAAGGAAATTAGTTTCTCGATGAGCTCGAGGACCTTCGCATCGGCCATTGGTACTCCATCCCCCTGGGGCAACGCCCTTGCCAGCGCTATCTCGGCTGTCATTTGATTTCAGGCGGGCGTGTGCCTTAATTCGATCACATAAACAAAATTGACGGATCGCCCTCAGTTTGCAAGCTTCACGATGAAAAGGGGGGCGGCGTGGACGATAATCGTGAAAGCCGGATCCGGGATTTTCTGACGGTACATCGAGCCGAGCAATTCGATTTCCTGGCGGCGATCGTGCGTGCCCCATCGGAAACCGTATCGGGGGATTTTTCGAAGCTCATCGAGAGACTTTCCGCATTCGCAGAATCGCGTCGGGTTACTCTCGAGCGGATCGACGTACCGGAAGAGGAATGTTGGAGGCATGACCGACAATCGGCGGTCAATCTTGTATTCCGCCACGATTTCGGTCCTGGGCCCAAAGTCGTACTGGCCGCTCACGGGGATACGGCGCCGGCGGGCGATGAATGGTCCCAAGACCCATTCAGCGCCGAGATCAAGGATGGTCGCATGTTCGGCCGTGGCGTCGCCTCGTCGAAAGGTGACATTGCTGCCTATCTATTTGCCCTGCTCGCGCTGGTCGACTCGGGAGACGGCTTGTCCGGCACGCTGGAGGTGCACGTGACCTTCGATGGAGAAAGCGGTGGCGACTTGGGTGCGGCATGGTTGATCGAGACGATGGATCCAAAACCCGATTTCGCCATCGCCTCGGGGCTCACGCACGCACTGGTCACATCGGCCTGCGGTTACATGCGCCTCGAGGTCGCCCTGAAAGGCCGCGGGGCGCCGGCAAGCGCGCCGGAAACCGGCGCCGACTCGATCGAGGCGGCCGGACGGATCCTAAGCGCGCTCTATGACCTCCGCCGCTCCTATGGGTCCGAAACGTCGGCCACACCCGGCATCGACCATCCAATCCTGGTCGTTACCGGTATTTCGGGCGGTGAGAGCCCGCAAACGGTAGCGGCAGGTGTTCGCCTACAGATCGAAAGGCGGCTCATACCGGAAGAAGATCCCGCTCGCGTCGAGAGAGACCTGACCACTGTGATCGGCTCTTGCATGGGCGACGTACCAGGCGTTCGGTGCAAGGTCCGGGTCACCAGCCTTTCGCCGGCGATGTCGCCGACGGAGGACACCGAGGCCCTCGTAGCCGCCTTTCAAGAGGACGCGGAACGGCGAAGGGGTTCGACGTTGCCGGTCCTCGGAATTTCCGGAGACACGGAGGGGCGGCACTACGCTGCCGCCGGAATTCCGACGGTGTTGTTCGGAGCCGGTCCAAAGACGCCCGGCGATGGCAACGTTGGCGGACCGGATGAGTTTCTTGTTTTGGACGACTTGCGGACGGCTACGGAAGTCGTGGCCAACGTGGTCGCGTCTTTGTTGTCGCCTTCCTTCACTCGATCGCCCCGTAGCCCGGAGAAAACGGAACCGTAAGACCCCAGGCGGCCTGGAGTTCCGCTGCCGAGCGCACCACCGTCTCATCGACCGCGATGTTGGGGGGCGGTACCGTTCCGCCGAAACCGTCCGTGACGACGATCCGTCCGGGATCGATGGCGACTTGGCGGAACAATGGCGTTCCGTAGGCCGTGTGGAATCCGAGAAAACCCGTTTCGTCGAAACGGATGCAACGGGCCTCCGCATTGTCTTCGAGCGTAAACATACCGAGATCGAGCCGCGATGGTTCGCGTTCTTCAAAACGGGGAACCGCATGCGCGAAGTGGGAACGATAGCGGTCCCGAGCCACCGCATCGGCAGAGTAGAGGTAGCTGCCCGGATCCCGTGCCCAATCGATCCCGTCGATCTGGATTTCCATGGCGAGTTGATCGTTGTGGGCATGCGCCCCAGGTCCGGTTGGTCCGATTGCTCCACATCGCACGCTGACGAAAAGTCGCGGGCCGCGCCAAAGGTATAAACCGAAGTCGGGGTAGGCGGCCGCCGTCAATTCTTCCATCAGCGATGCGTCGGCCAGTTCCAGGATGGTCCGGCGGAACCGGGATGCCGGCTGTGCCTCTACGCTGGCCTTTATGCGCCGGGTCTCCGCCGATTCAAGGGTTTCCGAATAGGGCAGTTTCTTCCCGCCGGCCAGCGCTGCCACGACCGCCGCCTCGACACCATGGGTGGAACCGGCGAATTCACGCAATTCGGCCCGATCGAAAAGGCCGGCCGCCGCCGCAACGCAGGCGCGGTGATCCAAGTGATTTTCGGTGAGGTCTGGACCGCGGTTTCCTGGCGAGAGCTTGAAGAACCGCCCGTTATCCGTATCGCCGATTTGCGCGACGGAACCATTGGGCTTCGTCACGTGCATGGTGAATTCCACCGCTGCCCGTAATTTGGCTGCCATCACATCGCCTAAAAACACATCGTCCGACAAGCGCGAAAGCACCGATCCGTCGATCCGGGGCATTAGGTTCCACTCTTCGGGAGCGATCGACGCCAAGGCCTGGCGGCGCTCCTGTGGCAGGCCGAGGATCAAGGCCGTCCCGAACACGGCCATTTCGGTCGATAGTCGATGGTAATTGGTGGAGGCTTCGAAATTGGTGCCGTCCGGCGCGAACTGTCGGTCGAATTCAGTCAAGAAAGTGCTGGCGGCGAAGGCCAGCCAGAGATTGGATTTGCGGCCCGGAGGCGGCCAGGCGGCGGCGAACAACAAGCCGGTGAGATCAGATAGAAAGTGATTGGCTCTTTGTTCCTCGTGCCATTCCAGGTTGGCGGCAATGTGCTCGCCATGGGCCAAGATCAGGGCATGGAACTCGGCGACGAAACCATCATCAAACCGGTACTGATTGAGCCGGAACAGATCAAACGCCAGAACCAGATTGGCGACCCGGATCGCGACGTCCATGGTACACGACCAGTTGACTCCGTATCCCGGGGGATTGCCGGCGGCGAAATCCAGGACCTGATTACGGTATTCCTCGGCATAGGCGACGCGTTTCTCGGAATCCCGTACGGTGAACCCGGCAAGCGCGAGTTGCACCAAATGGTGCATTCGCGTCAGTTCCCAGGGAACCTTGATGTCGACGCCGCGCTCGTGCCCCCAACGCACGGTTTCGGAACGCCGGTCTTCGCGCCACCGGTAACCGGATTTAAAATCCAACTGCCAGTCTATGGGACGGTATCCGATGGCGATGAGATTGCGGATTTCCCGCGCTCTTTGTCGGTTGCCGGGAGCGACTTTCACCGACAAGGTGGAGGCGGATTCGTCGGGCCAGTGCGGCGTATGGTGGGGGTTGATCAGGCTGTCGCGGTCGAGACCGTAGGCAACTTCCAACCACCCGGACCCCAAGATATTGAAACGGTGCTCGATATACCGTCCACAGACCCGTTGAATCATATCCGAAACCTGCGAAAGGGCCGAAATGTCCGGTAGGGTAAGAAGCGGAGGCCCTACAGGTGCGGTCAGCGGCGCCGGAATGGTTTGACGTTTTCGTCCCGCGGCGTCCTTGATGTGACTGACTATCGAATTGGTGCCGAACTTGATCGCCTTGCGAATGGCAACATCCGGCGAAAGCGTGGTCGCGTATTTGAAGAGGTGACGAAAGCTCATCGCTTCATTCGGTCTTTAGATTGAACGCTGTTAAGGGCGGGCGACGCAAACATTGGCGCCTTCCATGAATGGGACATCAACTGAGTGTTGAACACAACGTGCCGCTGGCCTAGCTTCGCATACGCGCCACTTGTCGTTTTCATCTTAACGCCGGCGATGGACGCATGAACATCGGGAACTGACATTTTATGCGAATAATCGTCAACGCCATATCGGCCAACACGGGAGGTATCGTCACTTACACATCCAATCTCATTAAATCGCTTGCCGATCGCGATATCGAGACAATCATCTATGTACCGCAGCAATTCGACGCGCAGTCCATCGATTCCCCCAACATCAAGACCATTCCGGTACCCGTCAAACGCTTCCACGGACCCGTTCACCGGTTTCTATGGGAACAAATCGTATGGCGAAAGATCATCAAGGAAAGCGGCGCGGATCTCCTTTTTTCGTCAGCCAATTACGGAGTTCTGTTTCCGCCCGTGCCACAGATTCTTCTGGTGCAGGGCGAAATCTATCTTAACCCCGTTTATCGAGAAAAAGTACTTCCTCACCTCAGCCTGACGGAGAAAGTCTCGGCCTTCTTTCGTCGGAACCTGATGCTGTATTCAGCTCGCCATTCCGAGTTTGCCCTGTTCCCGTCGCAAGTGGCGTTGGAGGCGGCCCTCGACTACGGGGCCGATGTCCGGGAAAAATCCAGGGTCAATTATCTGGGTGTCAGTTCGAGTTTCAATCTCAAGACGAGGAAACGAGGCTGGGGAGGGGGCGGGCATCTGAAGCTACTTTACGTGTCCGTCTATTATCCGCACAAGGATCCGGTGACCTTGGCCGAGGCGGCCCGAGTGTTGAACCAAAGAGGAATCCAGGCTAGCGCCCATATCACAATGGAGGTTCACGACTTCGACCCCTGGCCGACGTGCCGCCATGAACTTGACGAGTTGTTGTCGGACAAATTCAAGGAGTGCCTGAAGATCGGACGAATCGATCACGCTGATCTCGCCAAGGCCCTTGATGAATTCGACGTCTTCGTATTTCCGTCGATGGCGGAGACCTTTGGCTTTCCGATGGTCGAGGCGATGCGCGCCGGCATTCCTCTTGTCGTATCCGACATTCCCGTACACCGGGAAATCTGCGGCGAGTCGGCTCTTTATTTCAAACTGGGCGATCCCGAGGATCTCGCCGCCAGAATTCAGGAACTCGATTCCAATGCGGAGTTGCGGGACAGTTTGATCGAAAGCGGGAGGCGCCGTGCCACCGAGAATTTTACCTGGAAGAACCACATCGATTCTCTCCACGGTCTGTTCCGCGATGTATTGGCAGTTCGGCCTTTGCGTGTGCTGATCAATGCCCTGCATGCGAGAACCGGTGGTGGCGTCACCTACCTGGCGAATATGCTCCCGCTTTTGGCGAGTGACGAGAACGTTGAAGTTCACCTTTGTGCCCATGAGGACCAGGTCGACATCCTGCCGCCTAATCTCGAAGGCGTAACCTACCACTTTCTGAAATTCAAAAGAGGGTTCTGGAACGTACTCTTCCGCGAACAGATCGATTTGCCGGCGCTAGCCAGGCGAATCCGTACCGACGTGACCTTTTCGCCGGCGAACTATAGTCCTCTATTTGTGCGGAATGCCATTGTCATGGTTCGTAATGCGGTGAGTGTAGGGTTCGTCGAGCGGCGGCCCTTGAAGCTGGGATATTGGTTTCTCCTCTACCTGGCTACGCTTCTCTCCTTGGTCACATGCCGGCGGGCGATCGCCGTATCGGATTATGCACGGCGGGTCGGCACCGGTATTTTTGGCCCCTATTTCCGCAAGCGGATATCGGTTGTTCCCCACGGCGTCAACCGGACCTTCCGGTAGGTAGTGTCTCAGTTTGAAACATCTTTCTTGTATGGTCCACGTCGCCCTAGCTTCGGTGCCCGTGCGTCGATCAGGCCGACGATCCATTCCATGTCGCGAAGCGTATCGGACACTCCAGCCGCCATC
>Ga0209680_1000058_pt1 | contig 31351 bp, 24 predicted proteins | sample WorMetLIZISLAND1_FD_187413 | JGI IMG/M metagenome (GOLD analysis project Ga0209680, IMG submission 187413) | Marine gutless worms symbiont microbial communities from Max Planck institute for Marine Microbiology, Germany - Olavius loisae LIZARD... ... | reverse complement strand
TTATCTGATACAGTTAGAAATGCGGAATGGATCGTGGGATTGATGGACGCACGGAAGCCGCTGCCGAAGAAGAGAAGAGGGCCATACAAGAAAAAAGCTGCGTGAAAATTCAAACTGACGCACTACCGTGTATTAGGCCATGTTGACATTTAACTCCAAACCAACTGTTTTTTTATGTGTTAAATGGCCACAACCCAAGCGGTCCGCACAGCGGACCCTATGCTAACTGTATTGTAGGGTCCGCTGTGTGAACCATTCCTAATGGTCAAGGGGTTCTTCCAAGAAAAGGGGTTAAACCTGGAGGTGACCTACTTGACCAGAGGAGGCATCACGACGGCCCAGGCTTTGTTGGCCGGGCAGGTGGATTTCAGTTTCAATGCCATTGACCATGCCTTCAAGGCCGCCGCCTGAGGAAAAGACAATCTACATGTGGTTGCGCTGATGAACCGCGTGCCCGGCATAGTCCTGGTGGTCGACAGCAGATACCAAGATCCCATACGGGATATCGGAGACTTGGTCGGAAAAAGGTTAGGCGTCACCTCGAAGGGGTCCGGTACCTACATGGTGCTGAATTTCCTGCTCGCACAGAGAGGCGTAGACCCATAATTGGTTACGGTCGTGAATGCCGGTATCTCCACCTTCCCCGCCCTGAAGAATGGGAAGATCCACGGTGGAATCGCCTTCGAACTCTTCGCTTTGATCTTAATCGAACAGGGCAAAGTGAACGTCCTGATGGACCTCAGAAGTACAGATGACACGCCCGAAATTTTCGGAGGGCCGTGTACAGTCTGGCCGGGATCATGACCCGGCTAGACTGTCGTCGCCCGTGGATCCGGAGCTGGTACGCCGATTCGTTGCCGCTATCATCAGGGCTCTGCGCTAGATGTCGGAACACACGTCGGGGAACATTGCGGACGTGCTGCCGAAGACGGTTACCCGTTACGTCAAAATCTTGGGTAAGCTTCACGACTTCTACACCCTGGACGGCTATATCGACCCCAAAGGCGCGAACAACATATTGACCGCTATGGAGTTTTCCATGGTGTTCCAGACGGGACAGAACCTGAATGCCTTGGATTTTATTACGCACGACTTTCTACCGACACGGGCGCTAATCAATGAGGTCAGCTCGATAGTACGTGATCCAATGTAAATCAATCGAGTCTGACCTCATTACGCTGCTCCTTTTTGCTGCGCAGCAGGTGCTGGAAGTGACCGAGTAGGCGGGAACGGATCTTCTTCTCCTGGTGCCTTGAGGCCGCCGCCGAGCCCCGCTTGGCAATGCCGATGAGGGTCTCCTGGGCACCCTTGGCGGTATCGTCGGGCGGTCGGCGCTGGATATAGGTGCCGTCGGACTGCATGTCCCAGGCGGAACGCTGGTCGGCCAGCTGCGTATCCAGGATCAGCCGCAGCTCCTGGCGCATTTCAGGGTCCTCCACCGGCGCATGGACCTCCACCCGGCTTTCCAGGTTACGCTTCATCATATCCGCGGAGCCGATGTAGTACTCTTCGTCCCCTCCGTTGCGGAAATAGAGGATGCGGGCATGCTCCAGGAAGCGTCCGACGATGCCTACTACCCGAGCGTTTTCGGATAGGCCAGGGAGCCCGGGGCGGAACCGGCAGGTATCGCGCACGATGAGATCGATCGTCACCCCCGCGCAGCTAGCTTCGTAGAGGGCGCGCGTAACGTCCTTGTCTTCCAAGGCATTCATCTTAATCTGGATCAGCCCGTCGCGTCCTGCTTCCTGGTGGTGAATCTCGCGCTGAATCTTCTCTAGGATGGCGTGCTTCATTTGGTAGGGTGCGACCAGGGCCTTGCGGTACCTGGGGGACGGCGAGTAGCCGGTGATGAAGTTAAACAGTTCGGTGATGTCCTGCTCCAGGTCCTCATCGCAGCCCAGTATTCCCAGGTCCGTGTAGAGCTTCGAGGTGTCCGAATGGTAATTACCGGTGCCCACGTGGTAGTAGCGGCGTAGCCGCGCATAGTCCCGGCGGACGACAAAGATGAGCTTGCAGTGGGTCTTAAAGCCTAGCACGCCATAGTTGACGTGGATGCCCTCGGCCTCCAGCCGGCGCGCCCAGCGGATGTTGGCGGCCTCGTCGAAGCGGGCCTTGAGCTCCACCAGCACCGCCACCTGCTTGCCGTTGCGCGAGGCCCGGACCAGGGAGTCGAGGATCTTGCCCTCGGCCGAAATCCGGTAGAGGGTCATCTTGATGGCCAGGACCTTGGGGTCCTCAGCCGCGGTGTCGATGAATCGCTCCACGGTGGTCGCGAAGGGCTGGTAGGGATGCTGGAGCAGTAGGGGCCCGTTCTCACGGATGATGTGGAATATACTGCGGCGGTCCTTGTCGAGCAGCGGATGCTCGACCGGTTGATGCGGTTCGTCATGCAGTTCGGGAATATCCAGGGCGGCCAGCTCGAAGAGGTCGCGCATGGCTATCATACCTTCGGTCTCGAACACATCTTCGGTCTCGTCCAGTCCCAGTTCCGCAGCCAGCATCCCGCGTCGGACCGGAGCCATGCCCTGCTCCACCTCCAGCCGCACGATGGGTGCGAAGTGGCGCTCGCGCAACTCCGTCTCGATCATTTCCAAAAGGTCGCTCGCCGCCTCTTCGGATGGTTCCGTGATAGCGTTGCGGGTAACCCGGAACAGCTCGCAGGACTCGATCACCATGCCGGGGAACAGCATGTCCAGATTGTTGGCCATGAGGTCGTCCAGGGTCACGAAGCTGTGGCCACTGTTTATCGGTATCAGACGTCTGGAGATAGCCTTGGCTACTGGCACCTTCACCCGCGCCATACGGATCTCGCCAAGGGTCTCGCCGGCACCGGGGAAGCGCAGGGTCACCAGCAGATTGAGCGCCAGATTGGAGATGAAGGGGAAGGGATGCGCTGGGTCCATGGCTAAGGGGGTGAGGATCGGAAAGATGTCGGTACTGAAATGCTCCCGTAATTGTTTCCAGGTGGCCTCCGGCAGGTCTGCGACCTTGACGATCCGGATTTCGTGGGCTTCGAGCAGAGACAAGAGTTCATCAAAGATTCGCTTCTGCTCCGTGTGCAGCTCCCGGCATACGGCGTGACACTCCCTGACTTGGCGGCTGGGGGTGAGCCCGTCCACCGAGGTCTTGCGCACCCCGGCAGCGATTTGCTGCTTGAGCCCGCCGATGCGCTTCATGAAGAACTCGTCCAGGTTGTTGCTGACGATGGCCAGGAACTTGACCCGCTCCAATAGGGGGGTACGGGGATCGGCCGCTTCGTGCAGCACCCGGCGGTTGAATTCGAGCCAGGTCAGCTCTCGGTTGAGATAGAGCGCCGGATCGCCGAGGTCGACTTTGGGAACCTCTGGAAGTTCCCGCTTGGACACGGTTTCCTTCATCTCGGGGCTAGGATCAGGAGCGGGAACGGCTTGGAGTTTGTTCATAGCGGGATCTTCAGCTGATTGTGGAACGGCAACCGCCAGTTTAACAATGGCTGCCAGCCGACGTTTTACCACTCTTCTGTAGTTTTATGCCCGCCTGGGGGAGCAGTGGTGCCATCAAGTTGTTCCCGCTTTGCCTGATCTATCAGCCGTAAACTAGGTCCGGCAGCCAAGTAGCGATCTGCGGCCACAGCGCCAGTGCTCCCAGCATCAGCAATTGGATGCAGATAAAGGGAATAGCACCCCGGTAGATGTGGCTGGTCTTGATCTCTGGCGGTGCCACCCCGCGCAGATAGAACAGGGAAAAACCGAAGGGCGGGGTCAGGAAGGAGGTTTGCAGGTTGATGGCGATCATCACCCCGAGCCATACCGGGTCCAACCCCATTCCCAGCAGCACCGGCCCTACGATCGGGACAACCACGTAGGTGATTTCGATGAAGTCGAGGATGAACCCGAGCAGGAACATCACCAGCATCACCAGAGCGACGGTGCCCAGGGCGCCGCCCGGTAACCCGCCGAGGATGTCGGTCACCAATTCGTCGCCTTCGAAGCCACGGAACACCAGGGAGAACAGGGACGCGCCGATGAAGATAAAGAAGACCATGCTGGTGACGTTGGTGGTCTGAACCATCACCTCCCTCAGGGTCCCGAGGTTGAGGCGGCGGTGCGACCAAGCTAACAGCATAGCCCCCACCGCTCCCACGGAGGCAGCCTCCGTCGGCGTAGCCACGCCCCAGAGGATGGAGCCCAGCACCGCCACGATCAGCAGTAGGGGGGGCACGAGTACCAGGAGCACCCGGCGCCAAAGCGCACCCGGCGTGATCGTCCGCTCGGATTTGGGGATGGCCGGCACAGCCGCGGGACGCAGCCAAGCCACCCCGAGCAGGTAGAGCAGGTACAGCAGCACCAGCACCAGCCCAGGGATGAGGGCACCGACAAACAGATCTCCGACCGATACCGTCTCCGGCGCGAACAGGCCCATATCGAGTTGGGCCTGCTGGTAAGCGGAGGACAGCACGTCACCCAGGAGTACCAGCACGATGGACGGCGGGATGACCTGGCCTAGGGTCCCGGAGGCGCAGATAGTGCCTGCGGCGACCCCCGGACTATAGCCGCGCCGCAACATGGTTGGCAGGGACAGCAGGCTCATAGTCACCACAGTAGCGCCGACGATGCCGGTGCTGGCCGCGAGTAGCATCCCTACCAAGGTCACGGAGATCCCCAGGCCGCCACGCAGGGGTCCGAATAACATGGCCATGGTGTCCAACAGGTTCTCCGCTACCTGCGAGCGTTCGAGCATCACGCCCATGAACACGAACAGGGGCACGGCGATCAGGGTCTCATTGGTCATGACCCCGTAGATCCGGTTAGGAAGGGCGGTGATGAAGGCCGGATCGAACAGACCAAGCCAGTCGCCTACCAGAGCAAAGACCAGCGCCGTCCCGCCCAGGGACAGGGCTACCGGGTAGCCGGCCAAGAGCACTAGGCCTACTCCCAGAAACAGAAACAGGGGCATGAGCTCAAGCATTTCCGTCGTTCTCGCTCGGCGGGAGGATCTCTGGGACGCCGGCCAAGAAGAGCCCGGTACGCAGCATCCAGGCCACCCCCTGGATCAGCACCAGCGCCGGCATGACGATCATCAGGGTCTTGAGCAGATAGACGCCGGGAATGCCCCCCGCCTCCCTCGAGCCTTCCATGAGTTCCCAGGACATGAGTACATAGTCCCAGCCGATCCAGGCGATGAAGATACTGACCGGTATCAGGAGCAGGAGCGTACCCAGGAGGTCCACCCAGGCGCGTCCCCGCCGGGACAACTTCTGGTAGAAAATATCCACCCGCACGTGGCCGTTGCGTCGCAAGGTATAGGCAGCTCCGAGCATGAACAGGGCGGCGTACATGTAGGTCACCGACTCCTGCACGGCAATCCAGCCTAAATCGAAGGCGTAGCGCAACACCACCACCAGGAAGGTGATTAGCACCATGAAGAAGGAAAGCCAGGATACGATGCGTCCGGTCCAGTCGGCGATCGCTTCCAGGGCGACAACCAAGGAACGCAGGATGGCACCCCCCCCTGAGGGTGATTCATCGGCGGTCTTGTCGCTGGGTGTGCGAAGGGTAGGCAAGCAGGCCATGTATTCTTAAAGGTTGGACAAAGGGATACCGTCTTGGCAGCGTCCGAACCCGACGCTGTCTGCCAGCCCCTATTGCGTCATTCCGGCAGGGAGTGCCGGAAATCTAGTGCCAGGGATGGCAAAAGCGGTGAGGGTTCGAATCATCAAGTCGCATAACCATGCCACTTTAAATTTAACTACTACCAACCAATGATAGGGAAGTGATGGCGGGTACCTTGGGAAGCCGTCCCTTCCTGAGGCTTTGGGCCTGTCTGTAGATTAGCTCCCCGCCCTCTTCGCCAATACCTGAGGAGTATCCAAGGCCGGGAGTTAAACTCGTGAGCCTGCATACATAAGTTTAGTCGGCGCGGGTTCAGGGTCGGGGAACCAGATCACGAGCTTAGCCGATGTTAAGCCATTTGGAGAATCAGAACTGAAGAGCACTGGAATCAATGTCAACCATAAAACCGTGACCATGGCGATCAACCGCGAGGGGCGAACTGGATACCCCGTGAGATCAAGAACACCGCCTATCTAGCCCTGCCCTGATCCGAGTCCTGCGCAAGGCTCAGGTGAGCCGGGTTTGCGGCCCTGGTGATGCCGGGCTGGACCTGATATCTCCATGGCTGCTAAATGCTTCGCCGAGGCGATCAAGACTAATGTCGTCGATGCCGCCCGTCTCCAGCTCTGGCAACGCCCGGATGCCCTGGTCCTGACTAGCCGCGCCTGTGCGCACCCCATTGCTGCCCTCAATAAGCTCTGAACCCAGACCAAAACCAACTCCAGCTCGCCCAACTCGACGCTCGGATCTAACACCTGCGCCAACAGACCCGCGTCCTCATCGACACCGACGAGTCGCTCCAAGCCACCTTCGAGCTGCTCATCAGCGTCATGGAGATGCAGGCTAGGTAGTGGGGTACCATAGCCGGGCTTAATCCGCCCCAGCTCCAGTCCAGTTCCAGTGTCGACAAGAAAAATGCCTCTCCAGAGTCGGCAACCGCTACCTGTACATCGCCCTCTATATGCCCGCCCCGAGCTCTGTACGCCACGATCCCAATTCACAGCCTTGGCCTACTCCCCAACTCATTGAGAAACGCGGCCTCAATAAACTCCAGACTGTCTGTGCCGTCATGCATAGGCTGCTGCATGCCATCCACACCATGCTCAAGAACCGAACACTCTCCGACAGCCTTCGCTTCTACACACTGAGCGAGACGGTTGCCGATTAAGCCAATTCTATGCATCACACACAACTTTTTGTCGATCATCACCTAAATTTGGACTTGCTCGGGAACAGAGCATCTTACTATTACCAGTTGAACAGCACCCACTGGGATAACGCATTGTTCCAGACCCGATCCTTGCGGGTGTCGAGCTGCCCATCCCCCGTGGTATCCAGGAGATAGTAGGGAGGGCCGACCTGGGGCTGCACCTTCGCCATATAGAGCTGACTGCGCACCCGATACTCATAGGTGGTTCCCTGGCTGGTTTCGGTGATGGTGACCTCGGGCTCCACTATCTCACTCTGATAGACTGGCGGCGGTAGCTTGAGCGGCTCTGGATAGGTCTTGGGTTCGGTCTCGCTCTGGGCCGCTGCCGACAACGAGACGGTAGTGGCGAAGGTGGCTTTAAGGATCAATCGTTTCATCTGGCGTGCGGTTCCAGTCGGCTTGAAAAAGAGTAGGTTAATGGAAAGGGGAGGGATTGCCCGTCGAGAAACCGAGATGTCAACACAGCCTAGCTAAGGCTAGAGACTGCCTGGAAACCCATACCTTGTAGGTCAGTTAGTTATGAGAAGGAATCTTGCTAACCAAGGTTCCTCCTCGATAGTCCTGGTATATCATGGATTAGCTTGGGTAGATTGGAGAAGGCGATCAAGCCGATACTCGTCATTTTACCTCGAGTGCTGAACCGTTCAGTATCAGGTATGCAACCAAATGGGAAATTGATAAGAGCGCAATAGGGTAACCTATAATCACCAGCCGGAAGCGAAAATCATAAAGATAACGGCCTGGGCGCGACTAGGCAATTCCTTTCCTTTGCCGTAAAAGCTTGGCGCCATGATCAAAAACGGTGTAAACAAAACCAGTAAAATGATATCCACCACTGTCGAATAGACCACTAGGCGACCGTCTTACCGATATTTGCAGCGTACCGATTGTAAACTGAAGCGGAGAAACGATCTTTCCAATGCTGATAGAAGAACCAGACACTATCGAGTACATGACGGTCATGCAGGTGAAGGGCATACGAGAAATCATCGCTGGTTCGGATGGGAGAACAAGGAAAATGTCAACAGAATCGGAAGTAGAATCAGGGTGAGAATATTTGCGATATGTTTGGCTGATCGGCACTGGAAGAAAGGCAGGCTTTATATGATAATTGCGTGAACTTGATATTTGGGACCCGACATTTATTCATGATAAACGAAGAAACCCCGCCTGAGCGAGGTTTGAACAAGATTCGGTCCCTAACGCCGCATCAATGCGCAGGGGCCTCTTCAATGCCTTTTGGGACCCGGATATCATCGACTAGGTGTTGGATATGCTCCGGCGGCTCCGCGGTCACCTTCGAGACCAGGATCGCCACCACGAAGTTGACCAGCGCACCGACCGCCCCGAAGGCATTCGGCGAGATACCGAAAAACCAACTCGGCTCCAGATCACCTAAGAAGGCGGTGCCGGGGACGAAGAAGATGCCCTTGTGCTGGAACACATAGGCCATGGTCACGCTGATACCCGCGATCATGCCCCAGGTGGCCCCGGCCTTATTCACCTTCTTGTTGAAGATACCCATCATCAGCACCGGGAAGATGGAGCTCGCCGCCAGGCCGAAGGCGATGGCCACGGTGCCGGCCGCGAAGTCCGGCGGGTGCAGACCAAAGTATCCAGCCAGGGCAATGGTACCGGCCATGGAAATACGTCCTGCCAGCAGCTCTCTCTGCTCCGAGATGCCGGTCCAGAATACGCCCTTGAGCAGGTCATGGGAGATAGCCGAAGAGATTGCGAGCAAGAGACCGGCTGCCGTCGAGAGCGCAGCCGCCAAGCCTCCGGCTACCACTAATGCAATGACCCAGTTGGGCAGACCGGCGATCTCCGGATTGGCAAGGACCATGATGTCACGGTCGACCTTAACCATCTCGTTGCCCTTCCAGCCGAAGGACTCGGCCTTGGTTGCAAATTCCTTGTTCTTGTCGTCGTAGTACTGGACGCGCCCGTCGCTATTCTTGTCCTCGAACTTCAACAGTCCGGTGTTCTCCCAGTTCCTGAACCATTGCGGACGCTCATCGTAGACTAAGTTGCTGGTCTCCTCGCCGACGGGACCGATCTGGATGGTCTCCATCAGATTCAGGCGGGCCATAGCACCGACGGCAGGTGCCGTGGTGTAGAGAATGGCGATGAAGACCAGGGCCCAACCCGCGGAGCTGCGGGCGTCGGCGACCCTGGGTACGGTGAAGAAGCGGATGATGACATGGGGCAAACCCGCGGTCCCGATCATCAGGGATAGGGTGTAGACGAACATATTGAACTTACTGCCCATGATCTGGGTCGAGTATTCCTTAAAGCCGAGATCCATCATCACCTTATCGAGCTTGTCCAGCAAATACATCCCTGAGCCGTCGGCCATCTCACTGCCCAAACCGATCTGAGGGATAGGCATCCCAGTAAGGTTGAGCGAGATGAAGATCGCAGGGATAGTGTAGGCGAAAATGAGCACACAGTATTGGGCAATCTGGGTGTAGGTGATGCCTTTCATGCCGCCGAGAACGGCGTAGATAAACACGATCCCCATACCCACATACAGGCCTGCCTCATAGCTCATCTCTAGAAACCGGGAGAAAGCGACGCCGACTCCCTTCATCTGGCCGATGACATAGGTAATCGACGCGATGATCAGGCACAGGACGGCCACGATGCGAGCGGTCTTGGAGTAATAACGATCACCGATAAACTCCGGCACCGTGAACTTTCCGAACTTGCGCAGGTAGGGCGCTAGCAACATGGCCAGCAGTACATAGCCGCCGGTCCAGCCCATCAGGAATACGGAGGCTCCATAGCCGTTGAAGGCGATCAGACCCGCCATGGAAATAAAGGAGGCGGCGGACATCCAGTCAGCGGCGGTCGCCATCCCGTTGGCGATCGGATTGATACCCTTGCCGGCGACATAGAACTCGCCGGTCGATGCGGCGCGGGCCCAGAATGCGATACTGATGTAGAGCACGAAGGTCGCGCCGACGATGATGTAGGTAAGGAGTTTCAAATCCACCGCGCTTCCCCCTGTATCTCAATCTTCGTGAACGCCGAATTTCTTGTCTAGCTGACCCATACGCACGGTATAGACGAAAATCAGAACGAGAAAGGTATACATGGCTCCCTGCTGGGCGAACCAGAAACCCAGCTTATAACCGCTGAACGCAATGGTGTTGAGCTCATCCACCAACAGGATTCCGCAGCCGTAGGAGACCAGGAACCAGACGGTGAGCAATATGATCAGCAAACGCAGGTTTGCCGACCAGTAGGCAGCGCGATTTTCGGGTGTCATCAGTAGCCACTCCCATGGTAGATAGGTTTTTCGCTCATCGGGGCGACGGGCAAAAGCAAACCATCGCCACCCGCTCCCCGCCGCGCCGTCCCGGATTCGGCAGCGGCACAACCAAACTGGTTGTAGTGTAACCCTTCAGTCCCCACTTCGTCATCCCGGCACTCCCTGCCGGGATGACGAAGTGGGGACTGAAATGAACCGGCCTCATAATCTTTGACAGGGCATCCGTGGGATGCGGTGAGCGTGGTAGGTTTTACAGGATGGCATCACAAGGAAGCGCTGAAGCGCGTCAATGAACTATCGCCATGAAAAATCTACATGTGGTGGGTGATAGAATAGTCACATGTCCCGAAGATACGATCTCCATACTCACTCGACGGCCTCCGACGGTACCTTGACGCCATCGGAATTGATTGCCCTTGCCGCAGCTAAAGGTGTGGATGTACTGGCCCTGACGGATCACGATACCCTGGATGGACTGACCTCGGCCCAGGCGGCTGCGGATGCCGTCGGCCTGACCCTATCACCCGGCGTTGAAATCTCGGTCACCTGGGGTAGGCGCACTATCCATATCATCGGTTTAGGGATCAATTGCCGGAACCAAGTGCTACGCGATGGCTTGGCGGGGCTGTCGGCGTATCGTCACCGGCGGGCCGAGGTGATCGGCCACCGCCTCTCCAGGGAGGGAATTGAGGGGGCGTTCGAGGGTGCCAGGGCCTTTTCCAGTGGGCAGCTGATCGGTCGCACCCATTTCGCCCGCTTTCTCGTGCAGCAGGGTTATGTATCGAATGAGCGTGAGGTCTTCAGACACTATCTGGTCAAGGGTAAGCCCGGCCATGTGGCGGGAGATTGGGCGAGTCTTGAGGCCGCGGTGGGCTGGATCCGCGACGCCGGAGGACAGGCAGTGATTGCCCATCCGGGGCGCTATCGCTTCACGCACGCCAAGCTGCTGCGGCTTATCAGCGAGTTCGTGGAGCTCGGTGGTGTGGGCATCGAGGTAGTCTCCGGCAACCACACCCGGGACGAGAGCCTTCTATTCGCCTGTTATGCGCAGGAGAATCATCTCTTAGCTTCGGTAGGCTCCGATTTCCACGGGCCGGGAAATCCCTGGATCGGGCTCGGGAGTATGGCCTCGCTACCGAGTTTCTGCACGCCTATCTGGACTGACTGGGAAACACAACGGTTGCCCCGAGCTGTTTCCGGGTAAGCAGGGGGAAGTTTGGTATCCATCCATGGCACAGTTTTTTGAAATCCATTTCCGAGATCCCCAACCGCGCCTGATTCGGCGCACGGTAAATATCCTGCTGGAGGGTGGTGTGATCGTCTATCCCACCGACTCTTCCTATGCCTTGGGTTGTCAGGTCGGTGACAAGTCGGCATTGGAGCGTATGCGTGCCATTCGCGATCTGGACCACAAGCACAACTTCACCCTGGTGTGCCGCGACCTCTCAGAGATCACGACCTACGCCCGCGTCGACAACCAAGCCTTCCGGCTTCTCAAAAGTCTCACCCCCGGCCCCTACACCTTCATCCATCAGGCGACCAAACAGGTGCCGCGGCGTCTCCTGCATCCGCGGCGCGAGACCATCGGCATCCGGGTGCCGGACAATGTCATCTGCCGGACCCTGCTCGCGGAGCTGGGCCGGCCGATCCTGAGTACCACTCTGATGTTGCCGACGGATGACAGGCCTCTCACCGACCCCTACGAGATGCGCGCGCTACTGGATCAGAAAGTGGAGCTGGTGATCGACGGCGGCTTCTGCGGCTTGGAGCCGACCACAGTGTTAGATATGGCCCAGGAACCGCCGCTGGTGTTGAGGCAGGGCAAGGGCGATGCCTCCCGGTTCGACCGGGGGTGAGCCTGTATTGCCGACTTCGTTGCTGACTTTCGGCTACCCGGCGACTGATCGCCGACAGCTAGGGTCAGCTGGGTCCACCGACAATTCGTCCGACTGCAATAAAGTTCGCTTGCCGGAAGTCGGCGACTGGTAGCTGGTAACCAACCTCAACGCCGCCAAAACGCGGGCGAGAGGAGTACCAGCAGGGTGAAGATCTCCAAGCGGCCGAGCAACATGGCGAAGCACAGGATCCACTTGGCCGAATCGTGCAGCTTGGCATAGTTGGCACCGACGTCGGCTAGCCCTGGTCCTAAGTTGTTGATGCAGGCCGCTACGGCGGAGAAGGCGGTCACCAGATCGATACCTGTCGCCGCCAGGGCCAGATACATGGCAGTGAAGCTGGCCACATAGAGGGAGAAGAAGCCCCATACCGCGTCCACCACCCGGTGATTTACGGTCTTGCTCCCCATGCGTACCGGTATTTGGGCACTGGGGTGGATCAGGCGCGCGATTTCGCGCAAGCCCTGTTTGATAAGCAGCAGAAACCGGATCACTTTGATGCCGCCGCCAGTAGAGCCGGCGCAACCTCCGACAAAGCTGGCAAATAACAGCAGGATTTGGAGAAAGGGCGGCCAGACATAGAACTCGGCTGTGGTGAAGCCGGTGGTGGAGCCGATCGAGACCACCTGGAACAGCCCTTGGATTAAGGCCTCCGACCACAGGCCGTAGGTACCCGTGTAATAGAGCGCCAGGGTGACGACGATGGTAGAGGCACCCATGAGAAAAATGTAGAAACGGAACTCGCTGTCGTGTAGGTAGGCAGTCAGCAGTCGACGGTTCCAGGCCGTGAAGTGGAGGGCGAAGTTGACACCTGAGAGCAGCATGAAGACCACCGCGACCATCTCGATCGCCGTATTGTCGAAAAAGCCGATGCTCGCATCGTGGGTGGAGAAACCGCCGATGGCGACGGTGGAGAAGGCGTGGCCGACGGCATCGAACAGGGGCATGCCGGCGATCCGGTAGGCCACAACGCAGGCGACGGTCAGCCCCAGATAGATGTACCAGAGTGCCTTGGCAGTCTCGGTGATGCGGGGCGTGAGCTTGGAGTCCTTGATGGGCCCCGGGGTCTCGGCCCGGTAGAGCTGCATGCCACCGATGCCGAGCATGGGCAGCACGGCGACGGCCAGCACGATGATGCCCATCCCACCCAGCCATTGGAGCTGCTGGCGGTAATAGAGGATGGAGCGGGGTAGCTCGTCGATGCCGATGATGACGGTTGCCCCGGTCGTGGTGAGTCCGGATATGGACTCGAAAACGGCGTCGGTGACGGACAGGTGGGGACTCTCCGCCAGCATAAAGGGCAGTGAGCCGCTGACGCCGAGCACAGTCCAGAACAGGACCACTGCCAGGAAGCCGTCGCGCAGCCGCAGATCGTTCTTGCGCCGGATAACTGGCAGCAGGATAAGCAGACCGGTACCCAGAATGAGCCCGAAGGCACTGAGGAAGGGTAACACCGCACCGTCTTGGTACCACAGGGAGACCAGCACCGGCGGTATCATGCTGAGGCTGAACAACGTCAGCAACAGACCCAGAACCTTGCGCACCGCGGATGATTTCATACCCCCTCACAAGAATTTCGGTCCACCTGGAACAACCGCTCGACCTCCGGTACTCGCCGTTTGTCCTGCAAGAACAGGATCACATGGTCCTCAGGCGCGATGACGGTGTCGTGATGGGCGATAATCACCTCATCGCCGCGCACGATGGCGCCGATGTTGGTTCCCTCGGGCAGCTCGATATTTTCGATGGCGTTGCCGATAACCTTGCTAGAGTCCGCATCGCCGTGGGCGACGGCTTCAATGGCCTCGGCCGCGCCGCGCCGCAGGGAGTGCACCTCCACCACGTCGCCTCGCCGCACGTGCTTCAGCAGGCTGCCGATGGTGGTCTGTTGGGGTGAGATGGCCACGTCGATGGTACTGCCCTGGACCAAGTCTACGTAGGCGCTGCGACTGATGAGCGCCATCACCTTGCGGGCTCCCAGCCGTTTCGCCAGCATAGCCGAAAGGATGTTGGCCTCGTCGTCGTTAGTCACGGCGCAGAATACGTCCGTGTTTTCCACGTTCTCCTCGATAAGCAGCTCTTCGTCCGCCGCATCCCCTTGCAGCACGATGGTCCGTTCCAGCCCCTCGGCAATGCGTTTGCAGCGGTCCCGGACGCTCTCGATGACCTTGACCCGGTAATTGCGCTCCAAGGCGTTGGCCAGCCGGGTGCCGATGTTACCGCCCCCGGCGAAAATGAGCCGCCGGTAGGGCTTTTCCAGCCGGCGCAGTTCGCTCATCACGGCTCGGATATGCCTCGGTGCCGCGATGAAAAAGACCTCGTCGTTGGCCTTGATAACCGCGTTCCCTTCCGGCTGGATCGCCTGGTCCCGGCGGTAGATGGCAGCCACCCGGGCATCCACGTCGGGCATGTGGTCGTAGAGGGTGTGCAGCCTGTTGCCCACCAAAGGACCGCCATGGTACGCCTTTACTGCCACTAGGCGCACCTGGCCGGAAGCGAAGTCCTGTACCTGGAGAGCCCCAGGGGTTTCGATCAGACGCATGATGTGCTCGGTAACCAGCTGCTCGGGGCTGATATGCACATCAATCGGCAGGGCCTTGGGGGAGAAGAGCTCAGGGTAGTCTAGAAAGTCTTGGGAGCGTACCCGCGCGATCTTGGTAGGCGTGTTGAAGAGCGTGTAGGCGACCTGGCAGGCCACCATATTCGTCTCGTCGCTGTTGGTGACGGCGATGACCATATCCGCATCCGCGGCGCCAGCCCGCACCAGGACGTCCGGATGGGCCCCGTGACCCTCTACTGTGCGCAGGTCGAAGCGGTCTTGCAGGTCCCGCAGCAACTCCGCCTTCAAGTCGACCACCGTAATGTCGTTGGCCTCGCTGACCAAGTTAGCCGCCACCGAGGAACCCACTTGGCCGGCGCCGAGGATGATGATTTTCATTTTGAGCGTCCGGCTGTCAGCTACCAGTCATCGGTAGTATAGGACGGGCTGCCTGCCCGGCGGTAGAGCAAGTTACCCGATTGTGGTGCAGTTTGCTGCCCTTACTGTCTACCCCACGCATAGCGGTTCGCTATATCCGCGGCCGACAACCACAGTCTGCCTGTGACCGACAAGTCATCGGTAAACCCAGTCCACCCGACTTTGCCGATGCTCGGATACCGGCTCCAAGTGCCCGGTTCACACGCCGTCGCGCGGGGCATTGGATCGATAGCCCCGCAGGCCTTGCTTTTCTTCATCGTCGAGCTCCGAGAGGCTGGCACGGTAGCAGAGGCGCTCAAACCGAGCGTCTCTAGCCTCGGCGTTGAGGGTCTGGATGGTACCGAGCAGATCGGCCGCCCGCCCTGCTTCGGGGATCCCGGCCAGTAGGCTGGGATCGGTAAGTCGGCTCAGATAAGGCCGGTAACGCTCATCCAGGCTGTCTTCCAGGTAATGGACGAGCTGGGCCGTAGTCAGCTTGGGATCAGCGGCAATCCGTTCCAGGAGTTCGGACAGCAGCCCGAGGCTGGGTTTGTCGAGGGTCTTCCAGGCATCGTCCAACCCGGCTATCTGCACGGCTAGCCGTGGATGCTGCAAGATTAAAGCGACCGCCAGCCACTCCCGTGGCGGACGTTGGCGGAGCTCCGGCGGTCCGGTACGTCCCCTACTACCGGCAGTACCCGTGCCGGTATTGAGGCGGTTGCGGGCTATGCCGACCAGCTTGGCGAGGCGGGTACCCAACATGTTGCGAAACACGCCGGCTGGGATCCGGTCCAACAGGGGCTTGGCCAGGGTCGCCAAGCGGGCGCGGCCGTCCAGGCTGGACATATCGACCTGGGTGGCTAGGTGATCGAACAGGAAGTCAGACAGGGGCGTTGCGGTATCCAGGCGCCGCTCGAATGTGGCACGACCTTGACGCCGGATCAGGGTATCCGGGTCATCGCCCTCGGGCAGGAACAGGAAGCCGATCTGCTGGCGACCGGTGGCCAGCGGCAAGGCGGTTTCCAGGGCTTTCCAGGCAGCGTCACGCCCGGCACGGTCGCCGTCAAAGCAGAATACCAGCACCGGGGCAACGCGCAGGAGCAGCCGCAGGTGCTCAGCGCTGGTGGCGGTGCCCAGAGTGGCGATGGCGTAGGTGATGCCAAACTGGGCCAGGGCGATGACATCCATGTAGCCTTCGACCACCAACAGACGCTCGAGTCTCCAATTGGCCTGTTGGGCCTCGTACAGCCCGTAGAGCTCGCGCCTCTTGCGAAAAATCGGGGTCTCGGGTGAATTTAGATACTTGGGCTTGTCGTCGCCGATCACCCGGCCCCCGAGGCCGATCACCCGGCCCCGGCGGTCGCGGATGGGGAATATGATCCGGTCGCGGAAGCGATCATAGCACTTGCCGTCTTGCTCGATCACGAGCCCGCATTGAAGCAGGTGTTCGTGGATCTGGGCGCTGTCGCCGAAGGTATCGGTCAGAAAATCCCAGCCGGGCGGTGCGAATCCGAGCCCGAAGGCGGCAGCCATCTCCCCAGTCAAACCACGGCCCTTGAGGTATTCCACGGCCCGCAGGGCTGAGGGGTGTCGGCGCAGCTGGCGGCGATAGAGTGTAGCCACTTGGTCGAGCAGCTTGTAGAGAGGACGCGGATCCGGTCCCGCCCAGACCATTCTTCCGGCGGTGGGGATCTCCATGCCAGCCTGTTGCGCTAGATCTTCCACAGCCTCGCGGAACTCCTGGTGCTCGTACTCCATCAGGAAACCGATGGCAGTGCCATGGGCCCCACAGCCGAAACAATGGTAGAACTGCTTGTCGGGGCTGACGGTGAAAGATGGGGTCTTCTCGTCGTGAAAGGGGCAACAGGCCTCGTAGTCCTTTCCGGCCTTGCGCAGGGGGACCCGACCGTTGATGAGGCCGACGATGTCGGTGTGGGCGAGCAAGACATCGATAAATTCGGGCGGGATCCGGCCGGCCATGGGTCAAAACTAGCGTGTATCCACTAAGTCGTGTTGACATGTAGAAGGTCGGTACAACGGACCCTACAATAATCAAACGGTTAGCATAGGTCCCACTGTGCAGGCTACTCGGGTATTGCGGCTATTTAACATTTTAAAACAGTCAGTTGGAGTTAAATGTCAGCAGGTCCTAGTAAACGTAGCGAGTCTGTATGCAGCTATTTTTAAAGCCCCCGATTAGGGGATCTGTAAACCCTTCGCCTTTAGGCGACGGATCGGGAGTGTACAGGTTAAAGTTGGAAGATTGAGGATTACAAACGGGGTTCGCACACCATTTGGGAGTGTAAGTACCATTCTGGTATGGACGACGAAGTATCGGTACTAGGTGTTGGGTGGCGATATGGGCTACCGTTACCGAGAGCTGCTGAGGGAGGTTGCGCGGATCAAGGAGATACTGATCTAGGCGGGGTCGATCAACCGCGACCATGTACACATGCTGATTGGAATTCCGCCGCAGCTGTCGGTGCTGAGAGCCGTGCAGTATCTCAAAGGTGAGAGTTCGCATAAGCTGTTATTCGAAGTATCAGCACCTAAGTAAAACGATATTGGGGTCAGTCCCTGTGGGCAAAGGGCTGCTGGGTAGCCACGAGTGGGAATGTGACCGACGAGGCGTGGAAAGAACACATGAAGCGTCGGGGTCGAATGACGATTTCGAGGTTGTGTAGCGACAGCCATCGGCTGCATGGCCGACTAATCCGCTTTCTAGCCGTAACTCGAAGCCGCCGGTCCACTGGTAAGGTAAAACTGTTTCTAATTTCATGTTCATCGGGAAGATAGGAATAGAACACTCCCGGTGGTGACCCGTTTAAAATAGAAAACATACTGATGGTAAGATTTCCTTACAGTATACTTCTATTGGAACGAACTTGCATCTTATCTCTCTCCATGCTCCTCGTCTTTATCTATACTTGGATATTTCCTTCAATAATTCCAATGTTAAATAAACTCCAATATCTACTATAGGGTAGTAGAGTTGAAGATCCATGTCATTCATTTCATAGTCAACTTCATGCTCGCGCCATAAATTAAACTATCTACTCAATGCCATTTTCATGTAAACTGTGAATGCCAGTGGTATTCAACGCGTCCATAATTGCCTCTGAAAATCTAATAAAAAATGTAGTAAGATGAAAAACTGCGAATCAACGCAAATCTTCGCGAATTGACCCGCACCGATTCGCAGTTTCCCCCCATCGCTTACTCGGACTTAACCGAGTTCAGACCCGTTGGTACAGCGGCGCCGGGGTACACGCCTAGAATAGGAACTAGCTCGCGAGGCGTTCCTTGACCAGTCTGTTGATGGTGCCCATGTCCGCCCGACTCTGGGCCTGGAGTTTGGTCCAACCCATGACTTTTTGCCTATGTCCTTCACGGAAGCGGCCGCTACGGCGGCGATGGCTTCATCAATCGGTGCAACAACCAGCTCGTCTTCATCCAGGGCCGCGGGCAGGTATTCTCGGCAGACGCCGACCTCGTAGGCCTCCTGCTCGGCTAGGTCTTGCCGCTTTGCCTTGGTGTATTGCTTGATGGCATCACGCCGCTGCTTGACCAGCTTGTCGAGCACCGCCAGGATCTGGGTGTCACCGAGCGCGATTCGCTCGCCCACCTCCCGCTGCTTGATCGCGGCGAGTATGAGGCGGATGATGTCGAGTCGGCGCTTATCGCCCACCGGCAGGGTAGTCTTCATGTCATCCCTTCATGTCATCCTGGATGCGCTGTTTGAGCATGGGGTGTGCCCCGTGGGGTCCGGCTCAGTAAAAGCGGTCCCAACGCCGGTTCTCACGCTGTAGCTTTTTGTGATGGCGTTTGACGGCGGCGGCCTTTTTGCGCTTGCGCTCCGCGGTGGGCTTCTCGTAGAACTCGCGGCGGCGCACTTCTGCCAGTACGCCGGCCTTCTCGCAGGATCGCTTGAAACGACGCATGGCTACTTCGAAAGGTTCATTTTCCTTTATGCGGACATTGGGCATGAAACTGGTTTCCTCGTCTGGCCTCTCGTAACGGCTGAGATTAAAGGCGCGTATGATACTTGAACCACTTGCTGCCTTGCAAAGGCGAGTCTGGCTGATATGAAACGAGGCTCAAGGATAGGGCCGATTTCAAGGTGAAATGAGCCCGAAAAGAGCGATTCGTGTCCATGCCGGTCACCTCTGGTGACTCAGCGACCGGGAAAATTCGGCACCCGGGGACGATGCTGGCCGTCTCGGCGGGTTGCCCGGCTCGCATTCGCCGTCTGGTGAGGATTGGAAAAGACAGTCCCGAATATCCGATTCGGGACTGTCCAAAAATCAGTTATTTTAGTGGCTTCGATGGGCGGCGCTTTCCTTTGCTGCCTGGATGACATCTAAAAGACCGGCAATTCTTCCTTCAATCCGATCCCACCCAATCCTCTCGCCATAGATCATGACGTTCATGAGATTAAGGTTGATTTCCTTGTCTACCTCCGCGAGCGCTTTATAGCTTCGATTACGGTATTGAACATGGTTGATCCTCGTTCATTGTTGACCGCTTCTCGTTTTCTTATTCCGTATAGTATAAGATCTTTTGGACAATGACGAAGGACCTTCGGCTAGTTTAGGAGCGGGGGGCGGGAGACTGGATGGACTGTTCATGTCTCTCGAGGCTTTCTTTGATGTGCATGCCAGAACTAAGGCATGCGCTTGCACAGGAGTTTAATCCATTGCGGTATAGATGTTGTTTGTACAGATACCAGAACCTTTGCCCTCGACACCATGATTGTTGAGCGTGTCAGTAAAGTGGTTGCGAGTTTCGATGCCAGCAAGTCTGGCCTGAATAAACGCTTTGCTTTTCCCCTGTTTTCTCCAGGAAGAGACAGCTCGTTTCCGGCTTCGTTCTTTGACGACCTAGTTGGCTCAGGCGTGAAATTCCGGCAAGGGATACTTGGCGTGGACCAGCACGGTTTGCCAGTGCGCCCAGGTGCCACCGTTGCGGACTTGGGTTGTTTTGTAAATGTCACCTGCTGCGAAATTTAAATTTTTTACTGTAAGTTCAATCAATTAGTAGGCTGTTCTGCAGTTTCTGGACACCCGTCCAAACGTTTCAGACTTACACAGGTCTTGGTTTACTGGCTCACCTTCTGCAGATCGAGCTTTACGGCTGGCTTGTTCGCAGCAAACCACATGTCCGTAAGGCTGATAAATCCGTTGGAGTCGTACAAATAGGCGTGATTTGACTGAAAACACTATGTCTCTGCAGAAGACGCAGACGTGGAAAGGATAGCGGCAGGTTACCGGTCTGCGGGGCATAACTTTTCGGGGGCTACCCTAGGATTCGTTTCAGACCATTTTTCTGGTAGAGGGGTGGTAGTCTAGCTTGTCTCTGAATTCTCCTATTATTGCAGTTTGATAGCCCCGATGGTAAGGCTTGCACGAGTCGATCGGGAGGTAACCCAATGGATAAAAAATATATCGTGCGTTTAGACGGATGAGGGGCGTGCATGGGGTCCTATAAGAAACGAGTTGAGGCCGCATTGACGGACCCGTTGGGTCATTTCACCGGAGCAATACGACGAATTAGGCTGCTCAAGTCGGCATAGCGCATCATTAGAGGGTTTACTGACTCCAGCTACGAAACTAGCTATACACCGCCTGCCATTTCGGAAAATCGCGGGGTAGCATCCGCTATTGGAAACCACTTTTCAATTAAATCAGCAACTAGCGGCCTGGTCTTCTTCTTGACTTTCCTGAATAAATCCTGGAGGGACCTGAACTGCTCTCGGCTTATATCACTTATCACTTGGGTAGGAGTCTCTCATCGCTCTTCACTTTATGGGCACCTTGGAAAATAGGTATGTTCACCGATAAATGGAATTTAACCCATTGATTATTCAGACATGCCGTCGACGAAAACCGTATCTTTCAAGCTGCCTTTGCCCGGTTCGCGCAGAAAAAACCGGGGGCGGGATAAGACAGGTGAACTAAGGCGTGTTGATATTTAACGTCGTGTTGGATTACGCTGTATTCAGCCCTGTCACTGTACTTCGGGATCGGGCTAGCACGTCTAAACCCAATATCACCCAGCGCGACGTCCGTGCGTGCAGGTCGTGTGGAGCGGGGTACTGTTGGGTGTTGATTGCGTTGAGACGCTGGCACGGACACCGAAGGAAATCGACAAGCCTTTGTTGCGTCGAATACAACAAGCCAAACTTGTCTCGACGCAGGAATTCAGGATTGCTATCGAGCAGGCCGACCAATTCATGCGGTCCGTATCGCATCCAGGCTAACCACGGGTTCGTCCCCCACCACTTCCGCGCTATGGAGGGTATGTTTCGGAACTGCTAACAAGTCACCTGCCTCCAATATGGTGCTGCCCCCTTGCAGCGACATGCGGAAGCGCCCGGAGAGGACGCCGTCGATCTTGTTGACCCCGTGGTCGTGTTCCCGAAAGTACGTTCCTGGGGGATAGACATACCTGCTGGCGGTGTAACCGCGGGCCTGGAGCTTACGGCGCATGTTGGCCTCGGTGAGCTCGCCGTCACGCGTCGGATCCCAGCGTTCGATTTGCATATATCTCTCCCTAGAGAGATGTTACGAGATGTTACATGTGGTTGTCAGACTGCACCCTGGGACATCCTCATTTTCGATGTGTTCAAGGGGCGGCAATGTTTCTAATAGTGATATGGTTGTGTGACTTAATGATTCAAGCCCCCATTGCTTTTGCCATCCCTGGCACTGGATTCCAGAACTTCCTGCCGGATCCTGCCAGAATGACGTAGTTAGGAGCTGAACGAGCGGTGCAACTGCTGTTTTACTTCCAAATTGTAACGGCGAAGAGACAGGACCAAGCAAACTTCACCACCTTAAAGAAGTTTGTCCCCTACCCGAGGGACGATACCTAAAAATAGAGGAGCACAGGCGACGGAGGTATGGCAATGAAAGTGATCGAAATGCGTGAGACCGGCGGCCCCGAGGTCTTGACTCTGACCAAACGGGCGGTACCGGAGCTCTCTTCGCCCACCGGCCTGTTGGTGCGCTTGAAGGCAGCCGGGGTCAATCCCGTCGATACCAAGCTACGCGCGCGTGGGGTGTTGGCCCCGGACGGGCTACCAGCGGTGCTCGGTTGCGACGGTGCAGGGGTGGTGGAGATTGTCGGCGAGCGGGTCTCGCGCTTCAAGCCCGGCGACCCGGTCTGGTTCTGTCATGGGGGTCTTGGCGGACCCGAGGGTAACTACGCGGAGTATGCCCTGGTGGACGAGGGTATCGCCCAGCCAAAGCCCCGTAGCCTCGACTTCGTCCAGGCCGCTGCGGCCCCCCTGGTCTTGATTACGGCCTGGGAGGCCCTCTACGACCGCGCCGATCTGGTTGAAGGCAAGCGGGTGCTGATTCATGCCGGTGCTGGGGGGGTGGGGCATGTGGCGATCCAGCTGGCACGGCTGGCCGGTGCCCGAGTGTGCACCACGGTTAGCGGTGCTCAGAAGTCGGAACTAGTACGGGCGCTCGGTGCTGAATGTGTGATCAACTACCAGGAGGAAGACCTGGTCGCGGCAGTCATGGATTGGACCGAAGGCAAGGGTGTGGATGTGGCACTCGATACCGTGGGCCCAGAGGTCTTCGCCCGAACCGTACCGGCCATGGCCTACTCCGGTGACCTGGTCACCGTCCTGCAGCCTGGACCGGATCAGGACTGGAAGGAGGCCCGCAGCCGCAATCTGCGCATCGGCTTCGAGTGGATGTTGGTACCGATGCTGTACGAACAGCCCATTGCGCGCGCCCATCAGGGGGAGATCCTGCGCCGCTGTGCCCGGTGGATCGACACCGGCGAGCTGCGCATCCAGGTCTCCGAGACCTTCCTGCTCGAGCAGGTCGCCGCTGCCCATAATCGCATCGAGGAGGGCCACACCCAAGGCAAGTTGGTGCTTACCATGGATTAGGTCCTGTCGGCATTTACGACTACTACCAGGTCCTGACGGAGGATGGATCTAGGCCACCGGAGCGGCATCAATTTGCGTTGATGAACGTGTGCTTAAGTCTTGATTAACTTCTCGTTGGCTGGACGTCCCACGCTTATGAATGTAGTGCGAATGTAGCGCCAGGCGGCTAGGTGACCTACCAGCGGTTTGGTGTCGATTCCAGACAGTTCCTCCTCACCTACCGAGAAGTCATCACCTGGATGTCATCCGCGGAGGTGCCTTGGTTTGCTAGCTCCTTGTAGAAGGGCACGTTGGCGTTAGTCGTTGATGGTGAAACCACCACCGTTTTTTACCTTTGGGCCCGAATTTCCTGGTGTCGGCGACGATGGACTGCCAATCGGAGTGACTGAAGTGGGGTGTAGCTGATCATGATGTCCTTAGTTCGGCTACACCCTTTTGCTTCAGATAGGCCGCGAGGATCTTGTCGGTCGTGCATAGGTAGACATAGTCGGTGCCCGCAAGTACCCAACGCTTCACACCCACTCCTTCATCAGGTAGTAGTCGACAGCCGGGACAGCCTGCTGGTTGGGTGCGGCCCGTGTAGAAGGCGTTCTTGGAGGATTCCTCACCCTACATAACTGGACCGAAATAGATAGAGCAGGCCATTGAGCTCTGCGAACACCGGGAGCACGGATTTGCGGGAAACCGAAGTCCAGCGCTGAATACCACCGTGACCTTCTCCTTACTCGAGCAGCTCACTGGCCTTCTCAGCGACAGGGACTGGTCGGAGGCTGGGTCCACCGCCGTCGGTTCCAGCTGCCTGCCCAGCAGGCTGTCCTGCTTGTTCTGCTCGTTGATGAGCAGATGAGGCTGTGTTGCCGCCCAGGTTCTACTCCTGCATGATTAACCCCACGGTAACTAGCGCCTCGTGCACGCATCCTGTGCGCCGGCGCCTGAAGCACCAGGATCTCTAGCCTGGAACAAGGTTATCCGAATCTCCTAATAAATAGTATTTATGCGCGGTACTGTAAAACTATTTTGACGCCTTTATTGGTACATCATTATCTTTTCACCTCATAAGAAGAAGCGGCGGTTTCCGGTTGGGACGAGGGCCTAAATCAGGGCTCCGATCCGAATCGCGCAAGGTGACTTCAGGGACACCAAGCCGGCCGCAATGTCAGGGATGGCAGATCATCCGAGAATATCGGTAGGCTTGGGTTCACGGAAGCTACAGGTCGCCGGGTATCATCCATCGCGGCGGCTACACCGCAGTGAAACACTTAGGAGAGAATGCACCATGCCAACTTTTGTGCGTACTGAGAAGTGCGATGGCTGTAAAGGCCAGGACAAGACCGCTTGCATGTACATCTGCCCCCATGACTTGATGAAGCTTGATAAGGACGGGTCCGAGACGGGTCACGCCATGAAGTCTTACAACCAGGAGCCCGAGCAGTGCTGGGAGTGCTACTCCTGCATCAAGATCTGTCCGCAACAGGCCATTGAGGCTCGTCCCTACGCGGACATCGTGCCCCTAGGTGCCTCTGTGCAGCCTCTGCGCGGCACCGACTCTATCATGTGGACCATCAAATTCCGCAACGGTACCATGAAGCGCTTTAAGTTTCCGATCCGCACCACCCCAGAGGGTTCCATTGATCCCTACGGCGGCAAGCCCGAAGCCGACATCTCCAAGGTTACGAAACCCGGCTTCTTCGTGCAGGTCAACGGCTACCGCGCCGGCGATTCCAGTGAGCTGATTAAAAAGTAAGCCCTACAGTCGACTCCCAATTCAAGTCAGATACAGATTCAATGAGGTAATAGAATGGCCGGAGAGTTCGGAAAACCCGAGGTTATCGAGGAAGAGGTCGACATCCTCATCATTGGTGGTGGCATGGCGGCCTGCGGTGCTGCTTATGAGATTGGTCCCTGGATCGATGCGGCCGGCGGCGACATCAAGGTAAAGGTGGTCGATAAGGCCGCCCTGGATCGGTCCGGTGCCGTAGCGCAGGGTCTGTCCGCCATTAACACCTACATCGGTAGTGAGCAGGATCCCGCCGATTACGCTCGCATGGTCTCCAACGACCTGATGGGCATCACCCGCGACGACTTGGCCTACGATCTGGGCCGTCACGTCGACGAGTCTGTACACCTGTTCGAGGAGTGGGGCCTACCGATCTGGAAGACTGACGAGAACGGCGAACGCCACGATGGCACCAAGGGCCTGACCCCCCTGAAGGACGGTGGTAAGCCGGTGCGTTCCGGTAAGTGGCAGATCATGATCAACGGTGAGTCCTACAAGTGGATCGTCGCCGAGGCTGCCAAGAAGGCCTTGGGGATTGACCGCATTCAGGAGCGGGTCTTCATCGTCAAGTTGGTGAACGACAAGAACGACAAGAACCGCGTCGCCGGGGCGGTCGGTTTCTCGGTGCGAGAGCACCAGCTGTTCGTCTACAAGTTCAAGGCCTGCCTGCTGGTCGCCGGCGGCTGCGTGAACATCTTCCGGCCCCGCTCTGTGGGCGAGGGTCAGGGCCGCGCCTGGTATCCGGTATGGAACGCAGGCTCCACCTACGCCATGGCCGCCGAGGCCGGTGCCGAGATGACCATGATGGAAAATCGCTTCGTGCCGACCCGCTTCAAGGACGGTTACGGCCCGGTAGGCGCTTGGTTCCTGCTCTTCAAGTCCCAGGCTACCAACGGCTTCGGCGAAGTCTATATGCAACGTAACAAGGAGCTGTTAAACGACTATCCCCCCTATGGTCAGGCTGCCGTTCCCGCCTCCTGCCTGCGTAACCACCTGATGCTCAAGGAAATGCGCGAAGGCCGCGGCCCTATCTGGATGGACACGGTCACCGCCCTGGCCAAGCTACGCAAGACTTTGTCTCCCCGCGAGGTCAAGCACCTGGAGGCCGAGGCCTGGGAAGACTTCCTCGATATGTGCATCGGCCAGTGCGGCATCTGGGCTGGCGAGAACATTGAGCCGGAGAAGAAGAACTCCGAGCTCATGCCAACCGAGCCCTACCTGCTTGGCTCCCACTCCGGCTGCTGCGGCATCTGGGTCTCGGGTCCGGAGGATGTGGGTGCGCCGACCGAAGAGAAAGAGTCTGGCATCCCCGAGCACTTGCCTTCCGGTTGGCACTGGGGCTATCGTGGCATGACTACGGTCAAGGGCCTGTTCACCGCTGGTGACGGCGTCGGTGCCTCCGGGCACAAGTTCTCCTCCGGCTCTCATGCCGAAGGTCGGATCGCGGCCAAGGCCATGGTCAAGTTCGTCATGGACAACAAAGACTTCAAGCCCGAGCTGTCTACCGACGTAGAGGCTCTTATCGAGGATATCTACCGCCCGGTTCGCAACTTCCTGGAGTACAAGGACTACTCTACCGCGATCGACATCAATCCCAACTACATCACCCCGCGGATGCTACAGTTCCGGCTGCAGAAAATCATGGATGAGTACGTGGCCGGTGTGGCAACCTACTACACCACCAACGCCAACATGTTGGAGCTGGCTGAGCGGAAGCTGGAGATGCTCAAGGAAGACTCCCTAAAGATGCGGGCTAAGGATCTGCACGAGCTGCTGCGTGCTTGGGAGAACTACCACCGTATCCTCACCGCGGAGGCTCACATGAAGCACATCCAGTTCCGTGAGGAATCCCGCTATCCGGGTTTCTACTATCGAATGGACCACAACAAGGTCGACGAGGAGGACTGGCATTGCTTCGTGAACTCCATCTATGACAAGGAGTCCAAGCAGTGGACCTGCTTCAAACGGGCACACACGGATTTGGTGGATAAGTCCAAGCTGTTTAAGTCTTAGAACCTGTCCGACTCGTGCGTCGTGGTAGGGATTGAGGAGCCGAGGCAGATTTTACCTGCTTGATGGGAGGATGATTGAGCGGGAAATCTGGTCGGCTTCCTTGGATGGGCTCTTAAGGGCATGAAAATCTGGGTGCTGTGAAGTACCCAGATTTTTCGTGGGTTAGCGGTAGAGTGGGTTGTGCTCACTGCGCTTAATTTGATGTGGGTTGGCGTTTTCAATGGGAAAAGGCGCCAACAAGGCACCGGTGGAGATTTTCAACGGGCCTTGTGCGTATTGATGTGAAGTACCTTATGCCCGGATCACAACCACCGCAGCAACCTGTAGGCGCCCGCTGGATAAGTCAGCACGGGTTCACGAGCGGTTTCCTCCTGCGCCTGATCGGCACGGCGCCATTCACCATCGGGTCCTTACCGACAACGGTAAAGAGTTTACCGACCGCCTCCGCATCACACCACAGGCTAGTGTTGAACATCGCTTGATCATACCCAAGATCCCCCAAACTAGCGGCATGATCGAACGCTTCAACGGCGTATCGCCACGGTCTTGGCCACCGCCCGCTTTGACTCCGCCGAGCACCTGGTCGATTACCAGCAAACTACCAGCAAACGCTACGTCCAGGTCCACAATCAACACATTCCCTAAAAGGCGTTTGGCTACATTCCGCCTTTTCAGGCCATGAAGAACTGCTACAAGAAACAGTCAAACCTGTTCATAAAATGTGTCTATAACCTAGAGGGACTTGACAGGTATAGATGTCCCAGTAGCCAGGGAGGGCATGTCTTCAAGAAGTAGAATTCTACGTGAGGAGTGACCGTATCATGAGCGACGAGCGCTTCGATCTTCCCTTCGAGAGCCCCAGCCTGCCGCAGCTGCTCGCCAATGACACCAGGTTCAAGTTCCGGTGCTACCAGGGGATCTCCTGTTTCAATGCCTGCTGCAAGCGGGCCGACGTCACCCTGGCCCCCTATGACATCCTGCAGTTGAAGCAGCGATTCGGTCTGACCTCCGAGGAATTTCTCAAGCAATACACAGTCCCATTCCGGATAGATCAGGATAGCGTGCCCGGACTCAAGCTGCGCACCGACGACGAAGGCACCTGCCTGATGATGGACGGAGAAAACGGTTGCAAAGTCTACGAAGACCGACCCACCGTCTGCCGCTACTACCCGGTGGCCCTGCTCAACATGCGTAAGAAGGATTCTTCCCAAGCCGAGGAGAACTATTCCCTGATCTCCGAGAGCCACTGCAAGGGCCGTCTTGAAGACCGCGAGATCAATATTGAGGACTACCGTCTCGAGCAGGGATGCAAGGAGTACGATGATCGGAACCGAGACTGGTATCGCTTGGTCCTCAAGAAAAAGTCTGCCGGTCTGGGGGTAGGGCGTCCCTCCGAGATGAGCCTGCAGGTATTCTTCATGGCCTCCTACAACCTGGACATGTTCCGCCGCTTCGTGCTCAGCGAGAACTTCCGCCGGTCCTACCAGCTCAACGACGCTTTCTTTCAAGCGATCAAAACGGACGACCTGATTCTGATGGATTTCTCCTTCCAGTTCCTGCGCCAGGCCCTGTTCGGCGAGAAAAGCATTGAAGAAGTCGAGAACGCCTGGGAAAAACGGGTTGAAGAACGCAAAGATATCTGGAAGCTACGCACCCAGGCGGAGCTGGCGTGCAAACAACAGGACGAGGACGACAAATACCGTATCGGGGCCGAATGACAATAACCCGAATGTCCTTCTGAACCGCAAAATGGGAATGTTTTGTCTGTAATGAACGCGAATCGGTTCGCCGTTAGCGGTGGTTTTTGAACCAAGTACGTTCATTTGTGTTTATTTACGGATAAATTTTCCGTGAGAATCCTGCTCGTTCAATCTGCAGTTTTAATTTTTGTTTTTCCGAATCTACCCAGTTTCAATTGGACAGCAACATGTCCCGTTCCGGTTCGTCGATGGACTGGACAATCGCATCATGACCTCCACAGCCTCGCGCTTATCTATCGTGCAGCGGGAGATCGAGAATCTGGAATTCCGGCTGAATCCCAACCCGGATGCCAGGATCAGGCTACTCGGGGCTTGGGGACCGGATCGTGGATCTTTAGGCGGAGTTTGCGGCCTTGGAGCAGGGCGAGGCGGAAGTCTCGTCCTAAAGCAGGCAGTGATCGGTCGAGGCGTCCGGGAGGTCTATACCCTGTCCATGGGGCTACGCAACGGTTCTCGCTGCGTGGGCCCGTATCGGGCGGGCCCAGCCAGCGGCTGCGGCAGACCACGCCTACCCCGGGGTAGGGTATAGGGTACAGCCTACCCTACGCCCATGATCCTTCCCCGCCGCGCCTTGGGCTAAGAAAAATTCCTCGCAATCAATCTCGCTCAGATAAACATCAACAGGACCTAGTCCCAAGTCGCATAGCACGCTAGCTATTCCAACTAAACCATTTTAAAAGTTCACACCGCCCACAAACCCTCCCCAAAAGCCACAAATACTCTCTGGATACAAATCTGAGAACTACCTAAGGAGGGGAACTGTCTATTGCCCTCCGGCGATAAATCCCGCCACCAGGAAACCGGGGCCAAACGCGGAAACACATATCACACTACTGCAGAAGTTTAACATGTACGGGCTGACAGATGAAACAGATCTAACTTTCCTCTTGCGTAGACGAAAGCAAATATCAGGCTCAGATTTGTTTCACAGGATCGATTTGCGTCAGTATCGAAAGCCAATGCAAAATCAACAAGAAACCTATCGCTTATGAAGACCTTCAGCAGTTAATCGGCAACTCAGTCTTTGGTGCCACCATACAGGACGGTGGTTCAATCAATGTTGTTTTTATCGATAGTACCCGATTGAACGTATTCGACAGAAACTCCGATTCCTAGTCTTATCAAATAACGGATCCTGGTATAACAATTGTCGTATAATTGTTGGGCCTCGGGTGATAAACACAGGATAAACGAAAGGATGCTACTCCATATCTCCCACTGAGCTGGCATTCCTTTACCCCGGCGATCATGCTACCCCCTGCATCCCGCACTCGACACCATTGCGCACCAAACCTAGAACTCTACAAACTAACGGCATGATCGAACGCGTCTCAACCGAGCACTTGGCCGACACGATTAACGCTACGTCAACGTCTATAATCAACATATTCTGCAGGACGCCTTGGGTCATCTCTTACCCTTCCCAGCGATGAAAAGCTGTTCTCAAGAACAGTCAAGTCTCCTCAAAAATGTGCCTATAATCTGATGGGACTTGACGTCTATGTAATCATTCAGGGTACTGACTAACTTAGTCCGACCCCATTGATTATTAGGTATATCTTGATCAATCTCGCCGCTCAGAGCCTGATCCTCCTGGAGGAGAGTCGGGTGCTTGGGCGATATCGGGTCTCTACCGCCCGCAATGGTCCCGGCGAACGGCAGGGCAGCGGCTGTACGCCTCGTGGGTTGCACCGGATACGCATCCGGATCGGGGCCGGGTGTCCAGAAGGAACGGTGTTCGTGGGGCGCCGTCCGACAGGCGAGATCTACGACCTGGAGCTGGCGGGGCGATATCCCGAACGGGATTGGATCCTGACCCGCATCCTATGGCTCACTGGCCTGGAGTCTGGGTGTAATCGGGGCGGATACCTGGATACTTTGCGCCGTTATATCTACATCCACGGTTGCCCGGATACACAGCCCATGGGGGTGCCTTGCTCCCATGGTTGTATCCGCATGCGCAATCAGGATTTGATTGATCTCTTCGACTTGGTTCCGACTGGGACCCTGGTGGAGATTCGCTAACCAGTCTTGATTTTTGGGTAAGGGCCGACAAACCGGCTAGTTAGGGATAAAGGGATAACACGATGATTTTACTCGAGATGGACTAAGATTTCCCATGTCATCCGGCGGATGCCGTGGCCGGTTTCTAATATCAGAAGAATCATCGAGTTAAGTTCAACCCTGGAGTTTACCTCACGGATTCAGGTTGTTGATTGAGAACACCCCTTAGGGCAAGCGACCGACGTAGGGATAAGTAGAGTACCGAGAGACCCGGCAGATACGGCTGTGCCGCGTTGCTCCAGGAGTTCATGGTCCGGCAGCCGCAGCCGCAGGTGTGAAGTTTCGGATGCGAGGTTCGGAGGTTCGGGCGCCCCAGCATGGGCGAACCGGGCGAGCCAGTGCGGCCAGAACCAGCGGGTGAGTCTGCTGTGGCGTACTCGGTTGCGCCACATCCCGAACAGGTCCAACGCCGAACCGAGAGGGATAAGGCTTCGCGATCTCATGTCTGCAATCCGAACACGTCTTGCTGCTGGCAAAGAAACCCACCACGACTTGTCCGCCACGCATCGCCGCCCTGTACTCCAACTGCCGGCGAAACTCGAAAAGCCCATGTTGGTGATGGAGCACGTCAAGAAACTGGCGGGTGAGGTCGGTTGTGAGCTGACTGAAGTGCATTTGAACGGATATTGGCGATCCGGGCGTGCAGCCTCGCCAGTTTAGCTTTGCCTTGTGGCGATTGGCTGAGCCTTTCACCTTACGGCTCAACGAGCGAGATACGCGTCGCAGACGATCCAGCAAGGCTTTATGCGGCTTGGGACCGGGGATAGGTAGCTCTCCCGTCGAGAGCGTTGCTAGCGAGCGCCGACATATCTAAACCCACACCGACCGCGCCTTGGTTTTTGGCTTTGGGTAGATGCGAATCATCATAGATATCGACGGCGATGCTGACGAACCAGCGGTCGGCG
>Ga0209680_1000056_pt1 | contig 32186 bp, 29 predicted proteins | sample WorMetLIZISLAND1_FD_187413 | JGI IMG/M metagenome (GOLD analysis project Ga0209680, IMG submission 187413) | Marine gutless worms symbiont microbial communities from Max Planck institute for Marine Microbiology, Germany - Olavius loisae LIZARD... ... | reverse complement strand
ATAACCTACTGTTTTTACGTGCTAATCGGCCGAAACACCCACTCGTCTGCACAGCAGACCCTGCGCTAACCATTTGATTGATTATAAGGCCCGCTGTGCGGACCTTCCTAAAGGTCAACACGACATAATAAATAAGCTTGGAGGTATCAATGAGCACCCTGGACGCACTCGAACTAGCCACCCTTGCCATCCGCACCGGGCACCACAGGACTCTGGAGGGCGAGCATGGGGAACCCATCTTCACCACCTCCAGCTACGTCTTCGCCAACGCCCATGAGGCGGCATCCCGCTTCAGCGGTGATGAACCTGGCAATGTCTACTCTCGGTTTACCAACCCCACCGTGTCTATCTTCGAAGAGCGGCTAGCGGCCATGGAGGGGGGTGAATGTTGCGTCGCGACCGCCTCGGGCATGTCCGCGATCCTGAGCCTGTGCCTGGGGCTGTTGCAGGCGGGGGACCGGATCCTATCTTCCCGCAGCATCTTCGGTTCTACCACCATCCTGTTCAACAAATACCTAACCCGCTTCGGGATCGAGACCCGCTATGTATCCTTGGCAGATCCGGCAGCTTGGGAGCAGGCAATCGACCCCCATACCCGCTTGTTGTTTCTGGAGACACCCTCGAACCCCCTCACCGAGATGGCGGACATCCGGGTCCTGGCCGAACTCGCCCATGCTTACGGTTGTCTGTTGGTAGTGGACAACTGCTTCTGCACCCCAGCCCTGCAACGGCCCCTGACCCTAGGAGCGGACCTGGTGATGCACTCCGCCACTAAATATCTGGACGGGCAGGGCCGGTGCGTCGGCGGTGCCGTGATCGGCGACCGTAACCTGGTGGGCGAAGAAGTCTTCGGTGTGCTGCGTACCACCGGTCCCAGCATGAGCCCCTTCAATGCTTGGATCTTTCTTAAAGGGTTAGAGACCCTGGAGCTGCGGATGCTGGCCCATGCGCGTAATGCCCAGGCGCTTGCCGACTGGTTGCCAGGACAACCCGGCGTGACCGAGGTCTTCTATCCGGGCCTCGACACCCATCCCCAGCATCACCTGGTGGGGACCCAGCAGCGCACCGGCGGTGGGATCGTTACCTTCGATGTGCGCGGCGGCAGAGAGGCTGCCTGGCGAGTCATCGACGCGACACGCCTGCTCTCGATCACGGCCAATCTAGGAGACACCAAGACCACCATCACCCACCCTGCCACCACTACCCACGGCCGCCTTACCGATGAAGAACGGGAAATAGCGGGGATTGGTGAGGGCCTGATCCGAATCGCCGTCGGCTTAGAAGCGATCAAAGACATCAAAGTCGATCTGGCACGGGGGTTTACCGGGCTGTGAGCCTAGGTCGTGTTGACATTTAGGAGAATCACACAGCGGACCCTGTATAATCAACAGGATCCGCTGTGCGGCTGCTCGGGATGCGGCTATTTAACGCATAAAAATAGTTAGTTAAAGTTAAATGTTAACGTGCCCTAGTGCCTCATTTCAGTATATTTCCCCGGTACGATGCAGTCTGTTTCAATGGGCACGTAATTTCTCCTTAATATTGCGGATAGAGTCGCCTGAGCTTGGTGCGCACATCCTCGGTGGTGAATTGCCGATCAACGCTAACCTGTTCGACATTACGCCGCTGCGCCCAGGCAGTTGCCTGACGGCGGAGTGTTTCCAAATCCGGGATGCGCCGGTTCAGGCATTGCCTGGTGAACAGGCTCAGTTCGATTTCGGCGATGTCCAACCAACTGCAACGAATCTCCAACCGATCAAGCAACCGCCGTGCTTCGGCGATCGGAAGGTCTTTGTACAAGGAAGCAGGGGTGTGGGTATTCAATTTGTCTCAAATCAGCACCGCTTGGTCGGCATCGACGTAATCCACATCGAGCAACGTCTTGCCCTCCTGGGCCAGAGTCAGGTGCCGTTTTAGTGGTGCGCATACTAGCCTTGCGACGACTGCCCAAGGGTTCAGTAAGTTGAACACCATTCCCACCCGCTCGTACTCGTAGTCATAGCAATGTGGCTGAGTGATTCGTCATCAGAAATTACCATGGGAAGGTTGGATGTGGCATCCTGAGCGGGACGATGAGTTTTCTCGGCAGGATATCCAACGGATACGGAAATTGTTTGATGCGTGAACTGTTGGAACTAGCTGAGACTGCGGTGTAGAACACAAACAAGGCAGTATAATAGCTCTGAGCCAAAGTTCTAATAGCTTTGGATTATTATGAAAGCAATTATTTTCGCCGCTAGTTGTAGCAGACGTATACAAAACTTGGCCGATGAAGAACCGGAATGTCTGATTGAACTGCACGGAAAGCCATTTCTTGAATGGCAATTGGCTTCTTTGCGAGAAGCCGGGATCTCTGATATTGCGATTGTTACGGGTTAACGAATTATAGACTGACGGAATATCATAATCAGATCTGGGAGGAAATCAATATGGTTTCATTATTGGACTATGCGGAAGGTTAGCTGTGCGATGCTCCATGTATTGTTAGTTACTCTGACATCTTTTACACACCTCAGGCCATCACTTTTCTAAGTTGAGTGATGCGGGTAATATGGCTATAACTTAATGACCATAACTGGTTGGGGTTGGAAATAAGTCACGCACCATTAGATGAAATACAGGGGCAGTATATGGAGCTATCAGGAATAACACCGGCAGGCTGGGAGGAGATAACGCGCATTCGTTCAGGATTGAGTGCAATTGAATGCGATCATATGCATATGACGGGAATGTTGCAACAGATAATCAACGGGAATCGTGCTTACATCAAGGCGATCCCGTATGATGGTGAATGGGGTGAGATAGACGGCAAAGAGAATCTGCATGTCTACAAGAATAGGAATATTGCGGCCATGGGATATTTGTGATGAATAATTTGTGGAGTGATGAGGACATCATCGATATCCCAGTAGGGGATGATATTGCATTTAGAGTCTATTCCTCTCGTTTACTGGGGAAAGATGAATCACTGGTTTTGCATGGCGGTGGTAATACCTCGGTCAAGGTCCTAGAAAAGGACCGTTTTGGCGTAGAGGAAGCGATCCTCTATATAAAAGGCAGCGGTTGGGATTTGGAGACCATTGAAGCGGAAAGCTTTTCTCCCGTCCGATTGGAGCATTTGCAGAGGCTTGCCGGGTTGCCTTCACTCTCCGACCCGGAGATGGTGAATGAGCTGGTCACCCATATGACCCGTGCTACCGCTCCGACGCCTTCGGTCGAGGCGATTTTGCACGCCATCATCCCTCACAAGTATGTGGATCACACCCACGCCGACGCGGTAGTCACGATAACCAATTCACCGGAGGGTGAGGAGAAGATACGCCGGATCTATGGGGACGAGGTCATTGTAATTCCTTATGTGATGCCCGGCTTTGATCTGGCTCGTCTTTGTGCGGAACAACTGGACGCGAAGTTGACTTCGCACTCCATCGGCATGGTGTTGCTGAACCACGGCATCTTTTCCTTTGGTGAGTCCGCCAAAGCATCTTATGGGCGTATGATTTACCTGGTAGGGAAGGCCGAAGCCTATTTGCGGTCTCAGGCAGCCTGGGACATCACCAGTACCCCGGCGGAGCATGATCTGGATGCAGGCCTTCGGCTTGCAGAATTACGGTGCCGGATCGCCGCCGCGGCGGGTTTTCCCGTAGTCATGCGCCGCCATACGGACCCCGCAACAATGTCCTTTGTTTCGCGCCGGGATCTCGAGTCGATTGCACAGCAAGGGCCGGCTACGCCGGACCACGTGATCCGCACCAAGCGGTTGCCGATGATCGGGGGGAGTGTGGATGCCTATGTTAGGGCCTATAAGGCCTACTTCGCCGAGAATGAGCCGCTGGCTAAATCACGCAGGACCATACTCGATCCGGCCCCGCGCGTGGTACTCGACACTCTACTTGGGATGTGTACGGTCGGGCGATCTGCCAAGGAGGCGGGGATCGCGGCGGATATCTATAGGCACACCATGGCGATCATCCAGCGTGCTGAGAAATTAGGCGGTTATCGGGCCCTGCCGGCCAAGGATATTTTTGATGTGGAATACTGGGATCTCGAACAGGCCAAGTTGGAGAAGGTCGGTAGACAGCCCCGATTTGCTGGGGAAATCGCTTTGGTGACAGGTGCCGCCTCCGGCATCGGTAAGGCCTGCGTGGATGCCTTGCTGGCAAGTGGTGCTGCTGTTGTTGGTGTAGATATCAATCCGGGAATCGAGAGCCTGTATACGCAACCTGATTATCTCGGCCTAGTGGGTGATGTGACATCCGAGACTAGGCTCAAGGCGGTTTTGACGCAAACCGCAGATGCCTTTGGCGGACTGGACATGCTGGTGCTGAATGCCGGGGTATTTCCTGGTGGGTGCAGGATTGCTGAACTGCCACTGGACCAATGGCGCAAGGTGATGGCGTTGAACCTGGATGCCAACTTGGTATTGATGCACCAGGCCCACCCCTTCCTTAAACTGGCGCCTAACGGTGGGCGCGTTGTCATCATCGGTTCCAAGAATGTGTCCGCTCCAGGTCCCGGCGCGGCCGCCTACTCTGCCTCCAAGGCTGCCCTGAACCAAGTGGCGCGGGTTGCGGCCCTTGAATGGGGCGGGGATGGAATCCGGATTAACTCCGTTCATCCCAATGCAGTATTCGACACCGGTATCTGGACGGAAGAGGTGCTGGCTGCAAGGGCTGCCCACTATGGCCTGTCGGTGGATGAGTACAAGCGTAACAATATGCTGAAAACGGAAGTGACTAGTCGGAATGTTGCTGAACTGGTCATACAAATGTGCGGCTCGGCCTTTGCTAAAACCACCGGGGCGCAAGTGCCAGTAGACGGCGGCAATGATCGGGTTATCTGAGAAATTGTCTGGTAAGGCGGGGTCCGCGCGTACAAGTCGCGCGGGGAACAATGTGGGTGTAAGCTGCTTTAAGACGTCGAACACGCGACATCGAAAGAGACCGACAAGTCTTTATGCGTCGGATGCAACACATCAAATCCTCTGGACAACGCCAAATAATTCAGGATTGCTTTTAACCAGACGGCTTCTATGTATCCCATGCAAACGCCGCGGTTGATTTTGCTCCTACTGCCGACCTGTAGTCGCCCCGCACTAGTGGGGCATCTCCCCCAAAGCGTGGTCGGTCAGTCTACTTGCCCGGATGCCGTCGAAATCGTTCTGTATGTGGATGAGGATGATCTTGAGAGCCATCACCTTGACCACACGGGTATTCGGATTGACTAGATAATTGGCCTAAGGCCGACGATGGGGGGCTGTAACAACCGACTAGCCGTGAATGATCGCATCCGCTATCTGGAAGATGTAGTCTTTGAACATCAGATGAAACCTATACCAAACGAGGTTGATTCGATGCCGATTACACCTTTATAGCCTTGATCGGGGTGAGGCAGGTTGCAGCAAAGTGGTTGGAACAGGCTTTACTGAGCAAGCAGGTAGCGGAATATAAACCAACCAGGTGCAGAGACGTCATACCCTCTACTCCACCCTCGGTGCTGATGACTTACAGCAGGTAGTTGCTTTTTCATGGTGAGTTACCATGGCGTTGGAGGAGCTAGCTCTGTGGGCGTTATTTGACGGCCAATGGTTGGTTGCGGCCATTTGTCCGTTGAGGGTTTGTAGCAATTTGAGTTGGAACTAGCAATCGATGATAAACAATAAAACCAGATCCGTTCTCGGCATTATTGGAGGTAGCGGTATTTATGAGATTGATGGGTTGACCAATACCCGCTGGGAAATGCTCTTTTCACCGTTCGGTGAACCTTCCGATGCGTTGCTGCTTGGAGAATTGAATGGTCAACGGATAGTGTTTCTTCCCCGGCATGGCCGGGGGCACCAGATTCCCCCATCCGATATCAATTTTCGCGCCAATATCGATGTGCTTAAAAGGGCAGGTGTGACCGATTTAATCTCGGTAAGTGCAGTCGGTTCTCTGCGGGAACATCTGAGACCCGGGATGTTTGTCATCGTGGATCAATTCATCGACCGTACCTTTACGCGGGAGAAGAGCTTTTTCGGCATGGGACTGGTTGCTCATGTCTCCATGGCGCACCCGGTTTGTCACCGATTAGGAACTCATATCGAAGTTGCCGCGCGGGAGGCGAGTATCGAGGTGGCACGCGGCGGAACCTATCTGGTGATGGAAGGACCGCAGTTCTCCAGTCTGGCTGAATCCGAACTTTATCGCACCTGGAACTGTGATGTGATTGGTATGACCAACATGCCCGAGGCAAAACTCGCCCGCGAAGCAGAGATCTGTTATGCGACCGTGGCAATGGTGACGGATTATGATTGTTGGCATCCGAATCATGATGACGCGACGGTCGACGTAATCGTGCAGGTCCTGCAGGCCAATGCGGATAACGCCTGTTCGCTAGTAAAGAAGATCGCTCCACGCATCCAGGCGGACCAGTTGGCGCAAGGTTGTGGGTGTCGAACGGCGCTTGAATATGCGTTGGTTACCCTTTCCGATGGGCGTGATCCGGAACTGGTGAAAAAGCTGGATGCCATTGCCGGGCGGATGTTGAATCCCAATTAATTGGGAGGAGAATTTGAATGCCGATTAAGTCTCGTATCCGAACCGTTGAACACTACCCGAAACAGGGGATCATGTTTCGGGATATTACAACCCTGTTGAAAGATCCGGTCGGTTTGCGAATTACGATTCATGAGCTGGCCAACCGGTATACCAGCATCAAGATAGACAAGATAGCGGGGATCGAGTCTCGCGGTTTTATTCTGGCTGCTCCGCTGGCTTATCTGTTGGGGGTGGGCTTTGTACCGATCCGCAAGAAGGGTAAGCTGCCCGCAGAAACGGTTGGTCACGATTATGAGCTGGAGTATGGCACAGATCGGATCGAGATCCATACCGACGCCATTAACAAAGGTGATCAGGTTTTACTTGTAGATGACCTGATCGCGACTGGTGGCACCGCCGAGGCCGCAGTAAAGCTGATTCGGGATATGGATGCAGAAATCATCGAGTGTTGCTTTGTGATTGATTTACCGAATGTAGGTGGCAGGGCGCGTCTGGAAAAGCAAGGCAAGAAGGTCTTTTCGCTTTGCGAATTTGAGGGGGATTAATATGGAGGCCGGGGTCATTGGGAGTGATGTCGAGACATTGAGATGGAAAGATGGACATTTGGAGATGATCGACCAGCGGGTATTGCCTGCGCGTTTTGAATACATCTCGCATGACTCGGCGGTTGGTGTGGCGGATGGGATTCGCTCAATGGTGGTCCGTGGGGCCCCGGCAATCGGCTGCGCGGCAGCTTATGGGGTTGCGTTGGAGGCGTTGCAGCTCCGTGACCTGGATCTTGAAGCCTTCAGGGATGGCATGGAAGATGCGTTCGAGGTTCTGGCCGGGAGTAGACCTACTGCGGTGAACCTGTTTTGGGCCCTGGAACGCATGCGTGCCTGTATGGATGCCATGTCGGTTTCTGATCCATCAGAAATAGCGAAGGAGCTGTTGGAGAAGGCGCACGAGATTCTGGCGGAAGATATCCGGATCAATCGGACACTGGGTACCTTCGGCGCGGATCTCTTGCCCGATGGTGCATGTGTATTGACCCACTGTAACGCAGGTGCACTGGCGACGGCCGGACACGGCACAGCGTTGGGTGTCATTCGCTCTGCGGTGGAATCAGGCAAGGAGATATCAGTAATCGCGGGTGAGACGCGCCCGTTTCTTCAGGGTGCAAGATTGACCGCTTGGGAAATGGTGCAGGCGAAGATTCCGGTTACCCTGATCTCCGATAATATGGCCGGATATTTGATGAGTCAGGGTGGGATCGATGCGGTTGTTGTGGGTACGGATCGTGTAGCGGCCAACGGTGATATGGCAAACAAGATCGGTACCTATATGGTAGCGGTGTTGGCACGGCGCCATGAGATTCCCTTTTATGTGGCTTGTCCACTATCGACCATCGACCTCGGTATTTCAAGCGGTTCTGCAATCCCTATCGAAGAGCGGGCCGCAAACGAGGTGACGGGCTATCGGAATTGCCAATGGGCCACACAAGGGGTCTCGGTGCGTAATCCGGCGTTCGATGTTACCCCAGCAGAGCTAATAACTGCCCTGATTACGGAGAAGGGAATCGTAAAACAACCCTCTACCGATCGTGTGGCGTCATTGTTTTCATTCTGAGCCCCGTATGCCTGTTGCACCTGATGTTCGATCTGCACTATTTCTCGACAGAGATGGGGTCGTCAATGAAGAGCGGAACTATGTTTATCGTATAGAGGATTTCGAGTTCGTTGATGGCATTTTTGACCTCTGCTGGAGTGCTAAACTTGTAGGTATGGCGGTTGTTGTCATTACTAACCAAGCTGGAATTGGTCGTGGCTACTATATGGAAGCTCAGTTTCACGATTTAACCGAGTGGATGTGCAACCGTTTTTTGGAAAAGGGTGTTGCTATCGACGGTGTCTATTATTGCCCCTATCACCCAGTGTATGGTGTAGGAAAATACAATGCTGACTCATTTGATCGAAAGCCCAGTCCAGGGATGATCCTACAGGCGAGGGATGAACTTGGCCTCCGTCTTTCCGATTCGATTCTTATCGGGGACAAGGCATCGGACATTGCCGCGGCCAAGGCCGCAGGGGTAGGGAGGACGGTGTTGATAGCGCCATCCGCTTCTTCTGTTTCTATCTTACCCTTACCGGATCTGAGAATCGAGACCTTACGGGAAGCCCAAAGGCGGTTGTTCGGAGGGGGATGAAGCTTGCAGCGAAAATCTGATCCGGTAACGGGGTAGCAGAGTCTATTGACCGTCAGTTGTCCGAATACCTGTGCTCTCGAAAGATAAGGCCCTGCGTCTTTGGTAGGGATTATCGATTGGTATGGTCCTCACTGCACCGGGACCGCGCGTGGCGAACACCGTATCAACCGTTTCCGCCGGTAGCCTTCCGGCAACAGAATCGCAAGCACCAGTACCAGCATCAGTGCCTGATACCATAGGCTACCGAGCCAGCTCGGCGTGACCCCGGTCTCGAACCAAGTCTCCGCCAGACGTTGCATATTGAAAAAGCTGAAGTAGGTCAAGAGGGCCAAGAATATACGGCCGCCGGCGCGCTGGCGTGGTGACTTTTCCGTTAAGGGAATTGTCAATAACGTCAGGGTAAATATGGCAAGCGGACTGCCGATTCTATATTGCAGCTCCGCCTGATCTTCCAAATCCTCTGAGCCCAGAAGCGTTTTTGTCCGGAAGCTGGCTCGTTTCCTGGTCTGGAAGTGTTCAAATCCCGTCAGCTCAATGCGCAGATTATAGCGTTCAAAGGCGCTGATAGAATAGTCTGGTTGCCCTGGAATCCCCTCGTAATGGTGTCCGTTCAGCAGGGTCACGAACTGATCGCCCGACGCCTCGTCGACACAATGTACTCCTGTTTCACTGATTACCAATCTGATCCGATCCTGGCGACGGTCGTGGATAAAGACGTTACGAAACCGCTTTTTGTCCTCAATCTTTTCCGCATAGATTGTGATCAACCCCTGCTCGTACTGGTAGAAACGCCCCTGCTTAATTCCGCTGACTTGATGTGCCTGATCCTTGCGCTGATGAAGTATCTTCTGGATTTCGGAGATCACCAGGGGCCGTAGCGTGAAGGAAAGCCAGGCTGTCAAGAGGGCAATCGGCAACGCGAGGTAGAACAGGGAGCGATAAATGCGCCCGTTTCCCAGCCCACAGGCACTCAACGCGATCAATTCACTGTCGCGGGACATACGGCCGAGTGCAACCAGGACGGAGATGAAAAACGCTGGAGGCATCAGGCTGGAGAGATCCCGCGCAATCTGCAGGCCCACAAAGCGTAGGACTATATCGCTACCAAGGGCACCCACGTTCACCTCCTCCAGGGTACGCAGAAAGAGCATGCTGAGGACGACCAGTAGGAAGGTACCCAGAATGGCCATAAAGACCTTGAGCACTTCCAGCAGGATATAGCGGTCAACGATACCGAGCATGATTTCGGAGCAGGCGAGAAGGCATGGCTATAAGGCGATTTCCGTCATGGGCACCTATTTTCAAGGCCCTCTATTGTCGCACGCCACGGGCAAATTTCCTCCTGCTTGAGGATCTACCACATGTCGCAATACGCCCGTTTCTCCTTTCTTCTCGTCCTCCTGTCGTTGTTGACCTGCTGCATGCCCGCCCTGGAGCATCGGGTTATGGAGCTGCGGGGTGCCACTATGGGGACCTTCTACAGCATTCAGGTCGTGGATCTACCGCCGAAGATCAAGCCAACGAGGCTTCGGGGTAGGATTGAGGCCGAGCTGGAACTAGCCAACGCTCTGATGTCCACCTATCGGGACGACTCCGAGCTTTCGGGCTTCAATCGCAGCCGAACCACCGACTGGTTCGCCGTTTCCCCAGCGTTGGCCAAGCTGGTAAAGGAAGCCCTCTGGACCAGTGAAGTAAGCGATGGGGCCTTTGACGTCACGATCGGCCCCCTGGTGAACCTGTGGGGCTTCGGTCCGGGCGGCGGATCCGGTACCCTACCCGCGGATGCCGAGATTGTGCGGGCAAAAGCGCACGTTGGCTACCGCAAGCTATCCGTCCGTTCCAACCCGCCGGCGCTGAGGAAATCCGAGCCTACGCTGTACTTGGATCTCTCCGCAATCGCCAAGGGCTATAGTGTGGACCGCCTTGCCGAACTGCTCGATGCAACCGGGATCGCCAACTATCTGATCGAGGTTGGTGGTGAGCTAAGGGTCCGCGGATACAACGGCCAGAGCCTTCCCTGGCGTATCGCAGTGGAGCGCCCGGACCCTAGAGGACGGACAGTCCATAAGATCTTGGTGCCACGCAGTGGGGCGATAGCGACTTCTGGCGACTACCGCAATTTCTTCGAGCAGGACGGCAAGCGCTACTCCCACACCATCGACCCCAAGACAGGCTATCCGGTAACCCATCGGCTCGCATCCGTCACCGTGCTGGCGCCGCAGACGACACGGGCGGATGCCTTGGCGACGGCCTTCCTGGTCCTTGGACCACAGGCGGGATTCAATCTGGCCGAGTCCCTCCGGATCCCCACCCTGTTTATCGTCCGCGCGCCTGAGGGCTACTCCGAACTGCAAACGAACGATTTTGTGGACTATGTGCGCTCAGACCTAGATGCGGATCAATGACGCAGAGATTTTTAATTTTTGCGTTGCAAATTGTGAAAATTAAAGGCAGTGGTATATTTCAGAGTGATAGAATGGGGTGGTTCATTCGTAATCGTTCAACCTTCTAGGGTTTTTACTATTTACCCGGTACCTCACCCCAACAATCCTCTCCAAAATAACGTAGTAGGGTTTGAATGACCATCTTCAGTGCTAATTCAACTAAAGAGTTTTCAATTATGATTATTAAAATGATAAGTACATACCTTACGTAAATTTCACAACAAATAAATTGTCAAAAGTGGGTATGATAAGACACAGTATCATTGTAAAACCTGTAGTGCTTATGGTGTACCTGAACCTCGATATATGCTATACGGAGTAAGAAAGTGAACTCATTATAAAAGCTTATCAAGAATGACCGAGCATGCGCGGGGTTGAACGGACTCATTCTGTCGACATCAAGTCGCTCGGCGAATTAGGTGAAGCAGCAAGAGTTGCAGGCGGAAGGTTCAAGACCTGTTTCGGCTACAAAGTAAGCCCGGCAGGAAATCGCGAGGTACTGCCCACGCAGGGTAGGGGTGTGTTGCTGTGTTCCCGCACCTGACATGTGGAAATGTGGTGGGGCTGTGCTTTGTCGAGCACCGCCTGAAAGTTCCAGGGATTGAGATTTCCAGTTTTTCTTTTAAGGTCTCCTTAAATTCTACGGTGGCCTTCCATATTTGTAACGAAGTTTATCAGCGCAAAGCCTGTCTCAGGGCTGTTTCTTATTGGACTTGCCGGAGGCTAGTTGGGTAATATTCCGAACTGCCAGAACGGGATCGTTGCATTCCAAATTGCGGTCGAAGGTCTCCATAAGGAAAAAATTATCTGGGACACGTGAGAGGATCCTATTCTCGAAAACAGAATTAAAGTTTCCAAACATTCCTATATAGAAATCATCGCAGCCTTGTCGGAGGCTGAGCCAGTTAAACTGGACGGGTGCTACCTTGCGTTCTATGATGAGGGCCTTGAGAACCAGGGGGTAAAGCCTCACGCGTCTCACCGACGAGACCCTGGGGCGACTCGACACCTTGTTGCCAACGGTCCAGCCCCACGATAACCCGGTAAATATCAGAGCCGACGCTACGGGCGAACGCGATGCCGATGTTCCGCAGGTTCTGATCGCGGTCCAGGAGGTAGGCACGATTCTGGAGTGGTCCTGGCGGCGTACCGCTTACCAGCGGTAACGGTCCCTACCCGCATCGCTGGATCGCCGGCTCAGGCCGCGTAACTGGCTGAATCACCCAGCTTTCCATTTGCCGTCAAGCTCTTCTCTCCCGATATCGCCAGTCGCTCGGACGTGGGCGGCGTGACCCCCGGTCTGGACACTCCCCAGACGGGTGATGGAACCCGGAGCAGCACATCCGCTCGCGGCTGCAGCAGCTGTTCCTGGAGGCATCAGGTCGATGGATTCTCAGTACAGAAGATGGTGCATCTCCCCGGCAGCCAGAAGCTAATGGCAGGCGTTCAAGACCTGACTAGATTTGCAGGAAATCCGGGAACACCATCCACCCTCTAGGATGCTTGGGTAATATCGATTCCATTAAGTTAAGCGTTATGTACAGGCAAACAAAAGAAAAACTACGAATCACACGAATCCTCACGAAGTTGTTATCCCGAACCGAAGGGAGGGATCTTTTTCACGAGGATTCGCGTTTCGTCGTTTTCTCTTACCAAATCGGTCGTCGGGCAAGGGTGCGTCTGGATTTGTCTGCTTATCTCAACGCGGGGGTAGTTTCTGAACCGACCTACCACGACCGAGGGTCAGCAGCCGACTAACGGCATTTGTACATACCTCACAGCAGCTACATTGTACATACCTCACAGCAGCTACAAGGCTGATGCAAGGGCGGCGAGGAAGGTATCGTTCTCCTCCGCACGCCCCACTGTCACCCGTAAGCAGTCCTCAAGTAGCGGTTGGGTACCATCGAGGTTCTTGACCAAAACGCCGTTACGCTTGAGAGATTTGAAAATCTCACCGGCCTGACCGGCGGGCACCCGTAACAAGATAAAGTTGGCCTCGCTGGGATAGGGACGGATGCCATCCAGCCTGGACAGCTTGGCGAACAAACGGGAGCGCTCCACACGGATCCGCTGTGTCTGCTCGTCGAGAACCCCCCGGTGGTGCAGGGCGAAGACGGCGCTCACCTGGGTCAACACTCCGACATTGTAAGGCAACCGGGTCTTGTTGATCTCGGCGAGCAACTCGTTGGGACCGGCTAGGTAGCCAAGCCGCAGTCCAGCTAGCCCCATCTTGGAGAGGGTGCGCATCACCACCAAGTTAGGCCAGTCCCCGAGACGTGGCAGGAAACTGTAATCGGTGAAGGGAGCATAGGCCTCATCGAGGATGACCAGACCCGGTGCCGCCTCAATGATGCGCACGACGGCGTCGGCATCGAACAGGTTCCCGGTCGGATTGTTGGGATAGGCGACGAAGACGATGGCTGGCTGCTCCTTTTCCAGTGCCGCCAGCAGTGCCGACAGATCAAGCGAGAAATCCTCGGCCCGCAGCGGAACGCCGACATACTCCATACCGGCGAACAGCGCAATCATCCGGTACATGACAAAGCCAGGGTCCAGGGACAGTATCCTGCGTCCAGGCTGTGCCACCGCCAGCGCCAGCATCTGGATCAACTCGTCCGAGCCGTTGCCGAGCAGCAATCCCATTGCATCCGGGATACCCATGGATGCCCGCAGTACCGCTCGCAACTCATCTCCCCGAGGGTCTGGATAGCGATTCAGATGGACCACTCGCAGCGCTTCCAGCCACTCGTGACGCAACCCCTTAGGCCAAGTATAGGGGTTCTCCATTGCATCCAGCTTGATGAGCCCGGCGGTATCCGGGACCTGGTAGGCATCGAGATTCTGAATCTCCGGGCAAATCAGATGTTCGATCAGCTTGGACAAAAGAATGGCCCGCCACGGTTGAAGATGAGTTGGAACACGCCTATGCGCGTTGGGGGATTTTGGAGGAACGAAGGGATAAGGATAAAGGATAACAGAGTCATTATGGAGAAATGACCCTAATCGAGCGATAACACCAAATCGGCGGCGTGCTCATACATCCTTCAACAGCTGGTAGAAGATTTGGACGAGTTTGGTTCGTTCCAGGCAGGGCGGTGATGCCGTCATGGCATTACTGTCAATACGGAGCCCGGCGACGGGACTGAACTGGCGGGTCTGACCCGATCCCAAATCGATCTCTGCGGGAACTGTGCGTGAAACGGGGAGCTATCTTTATTGAACTGCAGCAAGCTAACGATGCTACCGAAGCCGATCTCCTGATCGATGATGCGCCTTTTGAGGCGCTGCGAGTCAGAAACCCTATGACTAACCGCTGGCGATGGTCGCCCGGGTTTCATGCTGGGGTAAGGTTAAAGCGGTGCTGCAACTTCCGAGCAATGGTACCAGACGCTTTGAGGTTACTAGTTATGAACACGCCCACAACAAAACGAAAGCCCGCACCAACCTGCACGGGCCTCTATCTACCAAGGAGGCTGCAGCTACGGATGAAGTTGAACCTGAGCGTTCAAACAGTGAAGGAAGACCCACAACCGCAGGTGGTGGTTGCGTTCGGGTTGCGAATGACGAACTGGGCACCCTGTAGCCCCTCCGTATAGTCGATCTCCGCACCGGTGAGGTATTGCATGCTCATGGGGTCGACCAATAGCTTGATACCGTCTGCAATCACTTCGGTATCTCCATCCTGGACCTGCTCTTCGAAGCTGAAGCCGTATTGAAACCCGGAACAACCACCGCCTTGGATGTAAACCCGTAGCATCAGACCAGGATTTCCCTCGTCTTTGATCAGCTGGGAAACTTTGGACACCGCTGCAGACGTGAGCTCCAGGGGAGCCTCAACAGCAGTTTCTGCACTCATTGGGATACACCTTAATCAGATCAATAAGATGGCATGGAACCACAATATTGACGATATTAGGATTTTTCCTACCTGATTCAAGGGCACCTTGAAAAATCGAGACTTTCAATCCTTCATCCTGATCGGTCTGGTATGGGAGAGCCGATCATAACAGGTTAAGCGATCCTGATCGAACAGCATCCACAGCAGGCCGGCACCGGCCGGCGCGAGACAGAGCATTGCCCATATCAGTCGTATAAGGGCGTCACCTAGTCCTAAAGGGGAACCGTCTTCGCGTACCAGCCGTATGTGCCAAGTGCGCATACCGAGTGTCTGGCCGCCGCGGACCCAGAAGAACATAAAAAACATGGCGATCGTTGTAATCAGGTAAAGGCGCAACCCGAAACGGTGGAAGTGCTCATCATGAGGGAAAGGCACACCCACGATGAAGTAATAGGGGACGATCAGGAAGGTGACTGCGACCAGGAGCACCCCGAACAGGAGCAGCAGGTCGTAAAGTAGGGCGGCGACCCGACGAAAAATGCCGGGGGAACACGTTTGTGGGAGGTCCGAATCCATAGGGTGGTGTCATCAATCGCCTGAAAGCGGTTGGATTGCGGAGTGTCCATCCGGACAATCGCCGTCTGACTGGGGTTCGAGCAGGTTCCGCGGCGGGTTACGGTGTGTTCAACGCTGTTTGTGTTCTTTAGCAAGTGTTGGGCACGGGCTATCCATTGATGCGGTTCGTGCCTCCTCATGGTGCTATCCTGTAGGACCTACCGCGCTCACTGCATCCTACGTCCATCCTTGGATGCTCCATTTCCGAGGGAAAACCAAGAATCCGGTATTAAAGGGGGATGATGCCGGCCTGGACCTGACCAGCCGCGCCTGTGCGCACCCCATTGCCGCCCTCAAAGCTCCGAACCCAGACCAGGAACCAGCTCCAGGCCGCCCAACTCACCGCGACGACACCAGATCTCCTGATCCCTGATCTGCATCACGGCCTACTACCTCAACTCATCGAGAAATGCGGTTCCTCCTTTGTTGCTCAGCAAAGCTGATAGAGCCCGCGTGAGCCCTTGGATCGGCCACGAAAGAGCCTGTCAGGTTGTCTAACTTTCCGCGATAGCGCATCCACTGCGATAGTGGCTTCGGCGATTAAGCCCATAACTCCTGAGCAGGAACAAAACCGGCTACGACTACTTATTTGTTGTTGGGCTGTTCGGGAACAGAGTATCTACGGCTTTGCCCAACCTACATCCGAAGCGAGGCCCGCGCACACAGGCCGTGGGGGGCTACGGATATACGTTGCATTGAAACGCCGACATCACCAGCAAAGTTGATCGACACGCCTTTGTGCGTCGCAACGCAATACGTCCAGTCCCCCGGGCCACGCCGAAAAATCCGAGGTGGATTATATCTGGTCACGGTCGGCGATGAAAATCGGTTCAGGCTTGAATCCTCTTCGGAACTTCATCGCAGCCCACAGTGAGTATTTTGAACCCCATCCCTGTCAAGCGATTTTTCTATCGACTTTTGCGTCTAGTGCCAATGCCCGTCATTTCTATTCTAGCGGGGGTAGCAGTAGGCTTGGCCGTATGGGGAGTGTTGGACCAGATTCAGGGCCGGGCGATTAAGAAGATTGCCGACAAGGAGCTGGAGGCGCAGCTTGATCGACGGGCTCGGGAGAGCCTGATCCGGTTCGATCAATACCTGAAAAACTATGCGATGACCGCCCGATTGCTGGCGAATCACCGCCGCTTGGCGGTGTATCTCGAACCCCTGTTTTGGTCGCCGCAAGATACGTTTGAGCCGGTCGTCTATCGTAAGTCCCCCCCCTCCTGGCTGACCGATTTCATCGAGCGTGATGCACTCTCCGCGCCCAGCCACATCTTGCTGGTAGACACCCGAGGTCGGATCCGGGAGGTCTACCAATCCGGAAACACGGAGCTGCCGCAGGAGCTGGAGCAAGGCATAGGTGAAAAATTCATGGATACCAGCGTGATACGCACGGTAGTCACCCGCTTCGACGACCGGCCCTATCTGCTGGTATGCGATGCGGTCGAAGACGTGGGTGGCTCCCGGATGGGTTACCTGATCGTGGTGGTAAACATTGACAACGCGTTTCTCGCCGCCTCTCAGCGTGGGTTGTCCTCTGGCCGCGCAGCCGTGGCATTGGTGGATGTGGATGAACAACGTATCCTGGCGAGCATCGATCCAGATTTGCTGACCCCCGGTACCCGGCTTTCCGAGTGGTGGGACACCTATCTGATCACGACCCAGTCGCTTCCCGGGTACGAAGGTACGGATTGGAACCTCTTGCTCGCTACCTTCATCTCCCACCGGGGTGTCACCAAGATGTCCGGCCGGGTGCGTAATTTCGAGCGCCAGCAGCGCGTCAGGGCTGCACTCGTCTATATCTTGGTCTTTACGCTGGTGATTTATCTAGTCTCGGCGCGCCTGAACAAGGTGCTCAAGCGCATGGCTGGGTTTTCACAGCGCGCGCTCGGCATTGAGCATCCGGGGTTCAGACGGGGCACCAACCAGCTGATGCTGCTTGAAGAGTGGATCCAGCACTTCACCCAGCTCGTGCTCAAGGCGCGCGAGGAAATGAATCGCAGGCACGAGAGTGAGATGCGCGCGAGCGAGGCCCTCAAAGCCGCCATCATGGAGGCCTCTCTCGATTCCATCGTTACCCTAAGTCGCAAGGGGAAAATCATCGAGATCAATCCTACCGCCGAGCGTACCCTCGCCCTTACCCGCGATCAGGCGATCGGTGGTAGCTTCAGCAAGCTCTTTCTGACCCTGGATGGAAGAAGGCGCTTTCTCGGTCTCTTGATGGACTCGCGGCGCGCCCGTCGCGAAGGTCGGATACCCCAGGCCCGCGGTCAGCTGATGGCCCGCCGCGCGGATGGCTCCGAGTTTCCTGTGGAGCTGTCCATCGTACCGATCCAACTGGATGACAAATTCGTCTACACCCTTTACATGCATGACATCACCAAACGCAGGAAGGCGGAGCGGGAAATCAAGAGCTTAGCCCGGTTCGCCGGTGAGAGCCCCAACCCGATCCTGCGCGTGAGTCCAGCCGGGCTTGTGGTCTACGCCAATGCCGCCGGCGCACCTTTGCTTACCGCCTGGGGCACGCGGGAAGGGGGCCTGCTGCCTGCGGAGTGGATCGAGGAGGTAGGTGAGGCACTGGGGGGTGGGCGTTCGCTCGAACGCGAAACGGAGATCGGTGACCAGGTTTATTCGTTGCTGTTTGCCCCGATTCAGGAGCTGGATTATGTGAACATTTATGCTCGGGATATCACGGCGGTGCGTCGCGCCGAACAGGAATCGCGTCGGCATCAGGCGGAGCTGGTTCATGTCTGCCGTTTGAGCACCATGGGAGAGGTGGCCACGGGGATGGCTCACGAGCTCAACCAACCACTCTCGGCCATCGTCAATTTCGCCAACGGTTGTAGCCGCCGTCTGCAAAGCAATCTGGGACCACGTCAGGAACTCGTGGATGCCATGGGCCAGATCACGACCCAGGCCCAGCGGGCTGGCGAGATCATCCGCCGGCTGCGGGCACTGGTCAATAAGCGGCCGCCGATCCAATCCGAAGTCGACCTCAACCATCTGGTACGGGAGATCTGCTCCTTCATGGAGTTCGATACCGACAAGATGGGCTTTGCGATCGAGCTTGATCTGGAACCGGACGGGATTGCGGTAGAGGTGGATCTGGTGCAGATCGAGCAGGTCCTGCTCAACCTGGTGCAAAATGCGCTGGATGCTCTGCAGGAAATACCGTTCTCGGCGCGGCATCTGAACGTGTGCACCCGCTCGATTGGCGAGGAGGCCGAAATCGTCGTTCGGGATTCCGGTCCGGGCATTGAACCGGAGCGCCTGCAATCCCTGTTTGATCCCTTCTTCACCACCAAAGCATCAGGCATGGGCATGGGGCTACCGATCAGCCAAACGATCATCGAGAATCATGGGGGACGCATCTGGGTGGAATCCGTCCCGCGGGAGGGGGCCGTCTTTTTTATCCGACTGCCGACTGCACCATCGGTACGCCAATCACTCGCAGCCGTAAGCTGACCACAGGCACCTCGGCCCAGGGTGGTAGTTAATTGGTAGTGGTTAAATTTAAACTGGTATGGTTGTGCAACCTGATGATTCGAGTCCCCATTGTTCTTGCCATCCTTGGTGCTGGATTCCGGTACTCCCTGCCGGAATTACGAGGTCGGGATTGGCAGACTTCACCACTTAAAATTTATCCACCACCCAGTTCGGGTTCACAGGAGAGAGGCACGCATGAACAGCGGACCCATACCCACGGTCTTCGTCGTGGACGACGATCAGGCGATGCGCAGCTCGCTCAAGTGGCTCATCGAATCCATCGGTATGCAGGTCAAAACCTATGGTTCGGCGGACGAATTTCTGAGCAGCTACTTTCTGGGCCGGGCTGGCTGTCTGCTCTTGGATCTCCGCATGCCAGGAATGAGCGGTTTGGATTTACAGGCCTATCTCGCGCAGGAGGATTCCCGGCTCCCGGTTATCATTATTACCGGACACGGTGATGTAGCGATGGCCGTCAAGGCCATGAAATCCGGGGCCGTGGATTTCATCGAGAAACCCTTCCACGATGAGGAGTTGCTCACCAGCATCCGTAATGCCTTGGAATTCGACGAGAAACGACGTGCGCTCCAGTCACGGCGGACGGAGATCACCGGCCGCTTGGCGGAGCTGACGCCCCGCGAGCACGAGGTCATGGCGATGGTCACCGAAGGCCGCGCCAACAAGGAAATTGCCACCGTACTGGGGGTGAGCGCCAAGACGGTAGAGGCACATCGGGCGCGGGTGATGGATAAGATGGGCGCAAGTTCCTTGGCCGAGCTGGTGCGGATGGCCTTGATCGTCGGTGGCGACAAGCAGTTGTCTTGAAGCTACGGTAGAGCGGTGGACCGCGAGGTGAACGGATGGCATCGGTGGTTGGGCAGGCAGCACTGACAACCGGGTTGGGGCACGCCGTCAAGTCCCGGGTAACGCTATACTAAACTAGAGGGTTATGGGTCGATCCGTATGTATCCAGACCCGCTTATAGTGGTGGGTGTGTTTAAAAGGACCTGCATCGTACGGAGAAAACAACATGCTCAAATCACTCGCTCCCACGAGGACAGCCCTGCTCGGGGGCATTTTGGCCGTATTGCTAGGGGCAGATTTTGCCCACGCTACTGAGAAACAAACGAATAAATCCATCTACGACAGACTCGGTGGGATGTATCCGGTCGCTGTCGTAGTGGGCAAGTTCGTCGATTTGCTGCTCGTGAACGATGTGGTCAATGCCAACCCAGAGGTCAAGGTTGGCTAGCATCGTGTGCCGGCACTTGGCCTGAAAGATCACCTGACCGCTATGGTTTTGCGGAAGACATGGTGGCCCATGTGAGTATACGGGCCGCAGTATGAAGGAACCCCACTGGTCGTCCCAGAATCAACGAAAAGAAGTAGCAGGCCATGACGACGGACCTTTGCCGTGTGATGAACACCTATTAAAGTGCCTGCGAAGGAGCAGGACGAGTTGATGGCCATCGTCAAGGGCACGAAGAAGGAGATCGCGGTTACCGAGTGACGCATAACCCCATCATAGCTAGACGCATGGTGGGCACAACCCATCCCATGGGTCCTTGAAATGGGCCTCTGTTGCATTGAGCATGGCCATAATCAGCGCTTCCTCAGTTCAGAACACCTTGAAAAACTCAGAGACTGCCTAAGAACCTGTTTACAATCTTTGTGTCAAAGTAGCTTTGACACAAGGGAAGCTTGGGAAATACGGTTTTCGTCAACGGCACGTCTGGATAATCAATGGATTAGAGTCCCTTGAGCGGTGAACATACCTATTTTTCGAGGTGCCAATAAAGGAAGAGCGATGAGAGATTCCTACCCAAGTGATATAAGCCGAAAGCAATGCGAGTCCATCCAATACTTATTCGAGCAGGATAAGAAGTAAAATCCGTAAATTGTTGATTTGGTATGGTGTTTATTCCGCTATTTTGTATGTATTGAGAAGTGGCATTCCAATGGTGAATGCTACCCTGTGATTTCCCGAAATGGCAGGTGGTGTATAGCTACCTTCGTCACTGGATTCAAAAACCCTCTGATGGTGAGTTGAACTGGCTTGAGTAGGCATTAGGTCCGTATCGACAGTGGTCGGGGCGAGAAGACAACCTTCGTGATATACAGGTACCGCAGAACAGAGGGGTTATGACATGGGTAAGCAGGTATCTGGCATCAAACGACACATTGCCGTGGATGCGCAAGGGTTTCCGCTTCCCTATGCGATAGCGGATGTCACCGACAGAGCAGGTTCCTCGGTGGCTTTCTCTAACCATTGAGACAGCTTGTCGGCAGCGGCGATTTGCTGGTTGATAGCGGTTATACGGGACAATCCATTTGCCATGCCGTACAGAATGTACTGGGGGCTACGGTAGAGGTCGCCAGGCGAAATGAACTGCCACACCTTTGCAGCGACTCCCAAACAATGGGTTGTCGAGCGTTCGTTTGCTTGGCTTGGAAATGTGTCGAAGGTTATGGAAAAACTGCGAGCGAAAACTCAATACCAGCTTGCAATTTGTGACCTTGGCTTTCCTGGCCTTGTTACTCCATAGATCGTAAACAGGCTCTAAGAACTATATCGCCACACGGCCCAATCTGGGCTTTTGACTTTCTCCCTTGTCCCTGCCATCTCCCGGAGAGAGAGGGAGTAAAATGTGCAGATTGTGCCGTGTGGAATCATAACGTGTTGATTTTTATTATTCCAACGCTCTGGCATAGGAACACCACTTAGGCCACTCCAGCAGCCAAGCCTAGTAGTACAGGAACGCCAAGACTTGTTCCCACGCTGGAGAGACTGTGAAGATATTGCTGAATTTACCGGGGTGGAAGGGCAAAGAGAACACAATTTTCCTGAATTAGGCAGCATGGCTTGCTCTTAACCTCACTCGGTGCGGAATTTAGCGTGAAATATGGCAGTTTCATCCACCGCTACCAGGAAAAGTGAATACTTCCACAATCTCCGAAGCCTGGGAGCCAGATGAATTCAGGATTGCTCCCTGGTTATGGGGATGATGGTAATGTCCACCCAGCGGTTACGACGGCGACTCACTTCTGTCTCGTTGCCGGTGATAGGTTGGTCCTCGCCGTAACCGATCTGATAGCCCTTGGTTGTATGCGTTCGAGTCGGTACTGTCAGTACGGTCGGTGATGGTAAGCCGGGTTCTCCTGGATTTGTTGACGACCCCCGGGATCTTGTCCGGGGTGCTGTGGAAGCCGGGTTTGATCCGGTCAGAATCCACCTCGAACGTGGTTCCATTGGTCATTCCGCCTAACAGCCGGTCGTCTGGAAGGGGCTCGACGCGGATGGCACGGGCGGCAATCTCCTGGGCCAGCAGCTTCTCGAAATCACGGCACTGTTGTTCCATGTAGTGGCCGGCCAAGTCGCCCCCACCGCGCTGAAGAGGTAAGAAGTGCGCCCTGCTCATCGGCGCGGGCTGCTTGGTGGAAGCAGGCATCTCCACGACCGCCGGATTCGTGAATGAGATATGCACGGCCGCTGGAAAAGATCTACCGCTACTGCATATCGGCGCTTCTGCCGGGCGGAGCGTCGGGATCTGATCGCCAAGTTCGTGGACCGGGCCAAGAGCAACTGGGCCCACATCGCCATCGCCGAGCTCATGAAGCATGGGTTTCGTAGATCGGGTGCTTACCGTCAACTTCGATCCGCTGGTGATCCGGACCTGTGCGCTAGTAGGGGAATTTCCAGCGGTCTATAATTTTGCCGTCTCCCACCCGCCGACACCCCCGACTAGGCCATGTTTTATCTGCGTGAGCAGCGTTCTCCATCAAGGGCTATGACGCAGACGGCTTCTTCGTGAAGCTGGCCCAGCAGCTTGAGTGTTTTCCGCCAGCATTCGTCGGTAGGCCCTTCAGCCACCTGAACCGGATGCTGGAGCTGGTAGCAGATTCCCACACACCAGGTCAGACCGCCGAATTCGGGGTCACTGCCCGCGACTGGATCACCGACGCTATCGACCGTTATGAAAAGGGAGAGAAATCGACCCACAGCGGAGCAGGACGCCGGGCAGCGCCGCATCCTGCACTCAGCCGTGGCGGCCCTGGCCCGAATTCCTTGCCGGGCGTAGCCTGGTCGGGGGAGGCCAATTGCCTCAAAAGAACAGGGCTTCAAGCACATCCATGGCCCTATCGACCAATTCACGGTCAGTCCCAGCACAGTTCTGTATCATACTGAGGATCATGGGGACTATAATACTGAGGGTCATGGAGGCTATATGTTCACTGTTCGCTGCAGGACTTTCAAGTTGATCCAGTATCTGACGAGCGGTGGACAGTGCAGTGTGCGGCTCGCCTGCACCATCGACGTGATCGGATTCGAAGCCTTGGTCGAGGATCTCTATGTGCATGATGTGATCGCCGTTCATCACACGGAGGTCTGTCGCTATCTGACGCGGGTGGTGTGCAATCCTCGGCCGGGAGAACCCCAAGCCCTGCCATAAGCTTATGACCCGTTGGCAGCGGACGCTCTCCGAGGCGGACCTGACTGACGGAGTTCCCTACGGGCCTGCCCGTCAGCGCGTAGCCCGGTTGTTGTTGCGCCTAGTGAGTCGGGTAAACAGCGAGTATGAACTCTATCTGATGTGAGGACATGGGCATCATGCTCGGGATTACCACTGAGACCACCAGCCTTACCATCGCCGAGTACAAGCGCTAGGGCCAGCTGGTGGAGGTGGTCCCCAATGCCTTCCGGATCGATGTTCCCAATCTACACCGGATCGCCGAGGATTGACGGGAGAACCTTGCCGGGGTCCCGGCCCGGCACATGGCGATTGACCGCTTTCAATACCGGTCTCCTGGGGACGCATTGACAAAACTGTGAGGAAATCCATGCAGTTCATCGACCTTCAGGCCCAGTACCGCCAGCTCAAGGAACGGATCGACGCCCGCATCCAACAGGTGTTGGACCACGGGCGCTACATCCTGGGTCCCGAGGTCGCGGAGCTCGAGGAACGGTTGGCCGAGTACGTTGGTGTCAAGCACTGCATCGGTATCTCCAGCGGAACTGATGCCCTGCTGGTATCCATGATGGCCCTAGGCATCGGACCGGGAGATGAAGTCATCACCACACCCTTCACCTTTATCGCCACCGGCGAAACGATTGCCCTACTCGGCGCGCAGCTGGTCTTCGTAGACATCAATCCGAGCACCTACAACATTGATCCGGACCTGATCGAGGCGGCCATCACACCGCGCACTCGCGCTATCATACCGGTCAGCCTGTACGGTCAATGTGCCGAGATGGATGCGATCAATGCCGTCGCCCGCCGCCATGGGCTACCGGTGATTGAGGACGCTGCACAAAGCTTCGGTGCAACCTATCGGGGTCGGCACTCCTGCGCCCTGTCCACCATCGGGTGCACGAGCTTCTTCCCCTCCAAGCCTTTGGGCTGTTATGGTGATGGTGGGGCCTGCTTTACGGACGATGAGACCCTTGCCGGTAGGATTCGTCAGCTCTCGGCGCATGGACAGGACCACCGCTATCATCATCTCCTGATCGGCATCAACGGGCGGTTGGACACGCTCCAGGCAGCGGTGTTGCTCGCAAAATTGGAGGTGTTTCCGCGGGAAGTCATGGTGCGGGAGCGGATCGGAAGGCGCTATACGGAGCGCCTTGCCGACGGCGTTCAGGTCCCCTACGTGGAACCCTATAATAGAAGTGTCTACGCCCAGTACACGATCCAGGTCCAGGCGCGTGATGAGCTGGCCGAGAAGCTGAGGGAGGTTGGTATTCCCACCGCCGTGCACTATCCGGTCCCACTGACAAGCCAACCCGCCCTAGGCGACCTGAACGCCCAGGTGCCGAATGCGACCGCGGTTGCCGGGCGGGTGCTCAGCCTTCCCATGTCGCCCTGGCTGACCGAATCCGACCAGGATGCGGTGATTGAGCAGGTTCAAGCCACGCAACTTGACGGGTTTTTAGCACAACACTAATCTGCCAGGGAACCTGTCACTTTTGAGTGATCACAACATGAAATCCTTTAGCTATACAGAGGCGCGGGACTGCCTGAAATATCTAATGGACCAAGTCAACGAGGATCATGCTCCCTTGTATATCCAGCGCCGCAGCGGCGGTCCCGATGGCGGAGTCCGATTACGCTGGGCTCCAGGAAACCATTTACCTGCTCGGAAACCCGGTCAATGCGGAGCGGCTCCTTGCAGCCTGGCGCAGAAGTCGAGAAGGACGGGATACCCTGGGAGGATGCTAAAGAGCGGCTTAGCCTGTGAGACAGCTGATCTTGGACCGGAAGACCTGCAAGGGTGGACGAGAACCGATAAGCGTGTGGCACTGAAGATTCTGCAGCTGTTGGAGGAAACAGTACGGAATCCATTCGCAGGTACAGGTAAACCGGAGGCCTTGAAGTTCAATCTTTCCGGGTGCTGGTCACGCCGCATCGACTTGGCGCATCGTCTCATTTATGAGGTCACCGAGAGTGACATCCGCGTGCTGTCTTATCGGTTTCACTATCGATGGTCCGGTGCGGACAGCAATCCTGAATGGTTTAGCGTAGTTTGGGGGCCGGACGTGTTAGGTTATGGTGCGTTCATAGGGTGTTTGTGTCCTTTGAGATCGGACAAGTGCGCCTAACCCAGCCTACTAGGTACAGGTTGGTTTAAGGGGCCGATACTAACTTGGCAGATGATCAGTACGCCCAGGACAGCGAGATGAGAATCCCCTTAGTGTTCCCAAATGCCCTTCCACTAGGCTTCCTTGTCAGCCTTGGAGCCAGCATTGGTTACAGGCCGCCGCGGCAGCTCCATCTGGGTGGCGTCCTTGATATCCTGGCCGGTAGGCAGGGGAGATTGTAGGCCTCCTCCAGACGCTCCGGCAGCGCATCGTTGAAATAGCGCTTGGCTGCTTGGCAATTGGCATCGCCTCGCCAGGGATGGCGGATCACATCCAGCACGGAGTGCGGCTGCTACTTGTCGCTGGGCTGGCCCCGGTTAGGGATTGATGGATATTGCCGGGCTGGGCTACGAGGTACTTCCTTATACCCATATAACCTCCCGTGCTGCTTGTCCGTGCGGGATTCCACACTGCACCTTGCGACGACCGCTCAAGGGTTCAGTAAGTTGATCGCCGTTCCCAACGGTTGGAGCGGAGATGGATGCCACCACGTCTAAAGTGACCAACTCCGCGGTCCACAACCGCAACGTCCACCGCGTGTGGCCGGTGGATAGCTCTGGTACCCACCATCCAGAAGCTGTGCGCGCCGGTTGCTTTCGCTTCTTGCGTTCCAGAGCAGCTTCAAGCCCCTCTACAAAGCGTTACCATAAGTTAGACACGGTTCGCGAGGCACATATAAATGCCTCCGCGGTTTGCACATCGCGCCACTTCAGGACCCCCTTCAATCGACTTTCTTAACCCTGTACGCTGCTGCGATTGCCTTCGTTCACCAACTCCGTGAAACGCACGATATATTTTTTACCCAGTTGGCCTACCTACCGATCAACTCACGCAAGCCTTACCATCAAGGCCGTCAAACTGTAATAATAGGAGAGACAATTAGAGGAGAAGAAATGGTTCGCTTGAATTGAAGAAGTTTTCATTGATAGTACAGTGATCGGGGTCCATCGGCACGCGGCCTGCGTACCCAAAAAAACGGCGCCGCAGGCGATCAGTCGCTCCCGTGCTTCCGGCGTGTCGCCACGCGCTACGATAAGCTGGATGGGTGCTCCCCCGCGTTCGTGATGAGGGCCTCGATCTTGATCTGTTTGGCTTAAGTGTCAACACAGCCTAGCGTCCACCCTGCCGATAGCTCCCCAGATTCTTTCACAGTCTCCGGAACGTGGGAACAAGTAAATGTTGGACACGCCGCCCCTGACAGCATTACCCAACACACTGACAAGAAACTAGCAGCCGGTAGCCGGCAGCTGCGCTTACTGCCCATCTGCATGGCTAGCCTTTGCGTCTTTGTTGTTTAAATATTACCTTTCAATTCAATCAGTTATTTCCCATGCCTGCGATCCGAGCTAAGTCCTGGACCTCGAAATCGATACCGAACTCCAGGCCGGGGTTAAGCGTAATGCCGTAACCGATGCCCAGTTTCTCCAGGATCCAGGTAAACTCGACGACCAAGCCACCACTATAGCCCGGGTAGTACTTCACGAAGGTCTTAGCGCGGTCGGGACTCGTGAACAGCACCAGTACCTCTGCGCCGTCCTCGGCCCGGATCTTGAGCGGCCGGGCCTTAGTGTCGGCTGTAAAGCCGCCGATCTGATGCTTCTCGTAAACGGGCATGAAGACCTCAGCGCCGAGCAAGGTCTGGAGGAAGGATTCCGGCGGGATCCGATTCTCCTGCGAGGCTATGAGCTGGCGTTCTAGGTCGTTTTGGGGTTGGAAATCGGTGGTCACGTGGCTGCTCCCGGAATCAGTTAGAATAAAAGAGGCTCATTATTCCTTTCCCCGGGCCCCTCGCTGTACCCGGGGCAGAGCTCCCTCCCCGGAGGGAGGGGGGTGTAGCCTGTGGGGTGCCCAACACACGACTAATGGCGATGTTTCACATTTAAACCTTCAGACCAGCGTTGCCCGGGAAAGCCAAGCTGGATGTCTTACGCTACCCTGTTTCGGAGGCCCGATTCGGGCTTGAATATCCTCATCGGCCCGTTGTCGGGCTAAGCTCAGATCGCTAGTCGGTTTGCAGATTCATCCAGAATTGCGCCGATATAGCCGGAGCGCCGTATCGGTAGTGTGGTGCTGACTGATTCCATATTCGTTCAGATATTCGGCGAGATGATTACCGGAGTGACTATAGGAGATATCGATGTTTACCTTCCACCCTTATCATCGGATCAAATGTCATTTTATCCCGCCAGCTGCTCCATCCGGAGCCGTACTACCTTGCCTGTTACGGATTCCAGATCCTGGATGCGGGCAAGGGCCCGGTTCATGCGGCCCTCCCGGACCCGATGACTGAGCATGATTAGGGGTACATAGGTGTTGCCTTCCTGCGGCTCCTTCTGTTGGATGGCCTCGATGCTGATGCCCTCCTCCCCCAAGATGCCGGCGATGCGAGCCATGACGCCTGGTTGATCCCGGACGATGACGCGCAGGTAGTATGCGGTCTCGACCTGTTCTATGGGCAATACGGGCATATCCGAGAGCTCGTCGGGCTGGAACGCGAGGTGGGGGACTCGGTTGTCGTGGTCGGTGGTGAGCGCACGGGTCACATCGACCACATCCGCCACCACCGCGGAAGCCGTGGGCATGGCACCAGCTCCGGCCCCATAATGGAGGGTGGGTCCTACCGCATCACCCTTGATAAGAACGGCGTTCATAATGCCGTTTACATTGGCGATTAAGCGCCGGTGGGGGATGAGCGTGGGGTGGACCCGCATTTCGATGCCCTGGTCGGTCTTGCGTGCGATACCCAAGTGCTTTATGGCATAGCCCAGGTCCGCTGCGTGAACGACGTCCTGGGTCTTGAACCCGGAGATGCCCTCGGTATAGGTCCGGTCGAACTGCAACGGGATTCCGAAGGCCAGTGACCCCAAGATGGTGAGCTTATGGGCGGCATCGATGCCCTCCACGTCGAACGTCGGATCCGACTCTGCATATCCTAGGGTTTGGGCCTCGGCGAGCACAGCACCGAAATCCCGATTCCGGTCCTGCATCTCGGTAAGGATATAGTTGCCAGTGCCGTTGATGATACCGGCGATCCATTCGATGTGATTGGCCGCCAATCCTTCGCGCAGAACCTTGACGATGGGGATACCGCCGGCCACGGCGGCCTCGAAGGCTACCATTACACCCCGCTCACGCGCAGCGGCGAAGATATCGTTGCCATGTAGGGCGATCAGGGCCTTGTTGGCGGTGACCACGTGCTTGCCGTTCTCGATGGCTCTGAGTACCAGATCCTTGGCCGGCGAGTAGCCCCCGATGAGCTCGATGACAATTTCGATGGCGGGATCTTCCACTACGGCAAAGGCGTCTTCCGAGATGCGTCCGATCCGATCCAGACCACTGATGCGTCGGGTATCGTAGCTGTGGGCTGCGGCATGGGCGATGCAAATTCCCCGACCAGCCCGGCGGGCGATCTCCCGCGCATTGCCGGTAAGCACGTTCACCGTGCCGCTGCCGACAGTACCCATTCCCAACAAACCGATGTTCACCGGTTCCATGCGTCTTTCCTCCTCTCGTTCCGGGTGGTGTTGGGTATCGACTAGTAGCATAACCGGATAGCCGGTGCAGCTAGGCATTCTGAACGAATGTGTATGTTAGTTTTTGGAATTTTAGAATATTCTCATCTTGCACCAACAATATTTACTTGAGATTGCTAGATAGAATCAAAAAATAACTTGTTAATTTAGCCAATCTTTGGCCTTCAAGAGCAAATATAGTTCCATTTTATAACCTCTGGTGATTTACCTGAAGACTTAGAAACAGCATTAAATGCTCTGCGATCATTTAATTGATAACAAATACCTATTGCTTAAGTGGGGTGATGCATCAAACACCCAAACTAATGATAACGTATAGTCACCATTGGGGTGTGCTTCTTTAATATTTGGATTTAAAACACCCCATCTTAGCGGTTCGGTTATGAATATTTATCCTGTCGATTCTAATTACCAATCCGCCATTAATTCATCTCAGTGTATATAAATCCATGTTTGTACAATCCTAATTTCCTCAGTTGGTATATCGCCTTCAATCCCATCACCCTTGGGTATGGGAAACACGCATCGTGCTTCTGGTATTTGATATGAATTGTAGTGGTTTATGTTGGCGGTTGTTAAAGAAACACATTGACACTATGATTTCATAAAATTATTTAAATAATAGCCATGCGAATATGTTCGTTTTACGTTCTGTGGGAAGGAGATAACGGACTTGTGGGTGGCATCCAACTTGGCAAGAACCACCAACCTTAGAATTAGCGGGTCAGTTGGAAGCTCTTGTCAGGTATCTGTGGTTTCCACACCGGACGGTCCGAATTTTCCTGACGACACGCTGCATCCTCGGCAATTGCCACGATGCTGCCGTCAAATCGTTCGGAGATTTCCTCGCGAGTCCGATGTATTGCTTCGATTACCGAATCAGCTACTTTCTGTATCATCGCCCAGCAATTCCTCTCTGTGATACAACAAGTTCATAGTGCTTCCGCTTGTCGTGCCATCAGCGGTGTGTCAGCAGTTGCCGGGCTTGCCGTTACGGTTTTCCTATTTGGTTTCTGCCGCAGTTAGCTGACGGTCGACGTTTCAATGTAAACCGTGTTCATATCAACGATTCATGATGCCTATATCGCGCCGCAGCATGTCGCGGATGCCGCGAACGGCTTGGCGGGTACGATGTTCGTTCTCGATCAAGCCGAAGCGCACATGGTCATCCCCATATTTGCCGAAGCCGATCCCGGGCGAAACCGCGACCTTTGCCTCCTGCAGCAGCTTTTTGGAGAACTCCAGTGAGCCCAGCTCCTGGTAAGGCTTGGGGATCGGCGCCCACACAAACATAGTAGCCTTGGGCTTCTCGATCCGCCAACCGGCTGCTGCAAGCCCGTCACACAATACATCCCGGCGGCGCTGGTAGCGATCGCGGATCTCGGTCACACAGTCCTGGGGGCCCTCCAAGGCGGTGATGGCGGCCACTTGGATCGGCGTGAAGGTCCCATAATCCAGGTAGGACTTGATCCGTGCCAGGGCGGCAACCAGCTCCTGGTTGCCGCACATGAAACCGATCCGCCAGCCGGGCATGTTGTAGCTCTTCGAGAGCGAGAAGAACTCTACCGCGACCTCCTCAGCACCCGCCACTTGGAGGATCGAGGGGGCCCGATAGCCATCGAAAACGATATCCGCATAGGCTAGGTCATGAACTACCCAGATGCCATGCTCGCGGGCGACGGCGACGACCTCCTCGAAATAGTCGAGATCCACGGAACGGGTAGTGGGATTGCTTGGGAAATTGAGGACCAGCAGCTTCGGCTTGGGCCAGGAGTCCTGGATGGCCTTACGGAGCTCATCGAAGAAGTTCACCCCCGGCACCATGGGAACGTGTCGCACGTCCGCCCCGGCGATGATGAAACCATAGGGATGAATGGGATAGGCAGGATTGGGCACCAGCACCGTGTCGCCGGCTCCCATGGTCGCCAGGGCGAGGTGGGCCAAGCCCTCTTTAGAGCCGATGGTCACGATTGCCTGAGTGTCCATGTCCAGCCGCACGCCGTAGCGCTCGCGGTACCAGCTGCAGATAGCACGCCGCAAACGCGGGATGCCGCGCGAGACCGAGTAGCGATGCGTATCCTTGCGCTGGGAGACTTCCACCAGCTTGTCCACGATATGCGATGGCGTGGGCTGGTCCGGGTTCCCCATGCCAAAGTCGATGATGTCTTCCCCCCGCGCGCGCGCTTCCGCCTTCAGTTGATTGACGATGCTGAAAATATAGGGCGGCAGACGTTTGATGCTGTGGAACTCATGGTGGAGCACGATGATGGAATCCTGACAGGAAACGGCACAATCAAACTCAATGATGAGTGTACCGCCATGGATGCAGGTTTCAAACGTACCTGCGACACATGCCGGGTGGGCACGTGCAACTTTCTTCTCGATTAGGTCATGTTGACATTCAAGAAGGCCCACACAGGTGACCCTAAAATCATCAATCGGTTAGCGTAGTGCCCGCTGTGCGGAGCACTCGGGTATCACGGCTATTTAATATCTTACAAACAGTCGGTTTAGGGTTAAATATCAACAGGACCTATTGATAGATCTTTTATCCCAAACTTAACAAGTCCGGTCTACCTTTGCAACTCATGTTTGTCATGAGCACTGAAATATAACCGCCCGTCGATCCCGACATCAGCCGTCCGCATGGTGGTAACGAAGCCGTCTACCTCCTCCACCGCCCATTTCTGGAAGCGGTATTTATCCCGCGTCTACAAGTTCTTTGCACCTTCCAGTGTTCGAGGTACGCATCGATCTTGAAATCTTTCCCCGCCTTTAATTCGCAACGCTTACCAAGCCTGAAGCCTGATGGCCGCCACGCGCTTTATCGCGTGAATAGCGATGTAGCGATGTAGCGATGTCTACCCGATCCACTTGCGTTTGAGGCTGTGAGCAGCTTCCAGTGT
>Ga0209680_1000055_pt1 | contig 32681 bp, 29 predicted proteins | sample WorMetLIZISLAND1_FD_187413 | JGI IMG/M metagenome (GOLD analysis project Ga0209680, IMG submission 187413) | Marine gutless worms symbiont microbial communities from Max Planck institute for Marine Microbiology, Germany - Olavius loisae LIZARD... ... | reverse complement strand
CGTTGGTGAGCGGCACCCGATGGGCACCCCGCCGGGTTTTCATCCGTGCCGCAGGGATGGTCCATACGGCGTTCTCTCGGTCGATTTCAGGCCACTGGGCGTGCAGCACCTCGCTGGTGCGGGTGGCGGTGAGAATCAGAAACCGCAGCGCCAGCGCCGCGCCGCTGTCGTTACCGGCCAGCTCCGCCATGAAGGCGGGCACCTCGGGATAGGGCATCGCAGGGTGGTGGCGGACCGTCTTCACCTGGGAGGGCTTTGGCAGCAGCTTGTCCAGGTGGCCCCGCCAGCGGGCCGGGTTCAGCGCGTCACGATACTGACGGGCGGCGGCATAGTCGAGGATGTTTTCGATCCGCGCCCGTACCCGCTTGGCGGTCTCGGTCTTGACGCCCCAGAGCGGCGACAGGACCTTCAGGATATCCTCGGTCGCGATGGCATCCACCCGCTTGGAGCCGATCACCGGCAGGGCATGGGTCCTGAGGCTGTTCACCCACTGCCGGGCATGCTTGGCGCTCGTCCAACCATGCCGGTGCGCCAGGATATAGCGGGCGGCGCAGGCCATGAAGGTGGGCGCTTCCGGTCTTATCCGCCGGGCTGCGATGGGGTCGATGCCGCGCTTGACCTGCTTCCGGCACTTGACGGCGGTCTCCCGCGCCTCAGCCAATCCCACGTCCGGGAAGCTGCCCAGGCCCATCTCGCGGCGCTTGCCGTGAAGGGTGAAGCGCAAAATCCATCTTCATGTTTACCCGGACCGGCGCTCCTGGCCTTGCGCGGGGTCAGCTTGTGTATCGGCATCCTTCTCCTTCCCGACCAGAATGGGGAACCCTGAGATAAAATCCGATTAGACCCCCAATATTCACGAATTATACTGGACGGCGATAGACTTTACTGGACCAGTATTTTATGTTTGTATAAAGACCTATTGGATTTTATTGGACGTCCTCGAACATCATTTCATCTGCTCCAGCATCCGCCATAAAAGGACGGATGCGCTTTTTTAAGCTCGACCGACAGACCCCATAATCCCGCGTATAGCGCGGCCTCTCGCTCTACTCAAGCCGCTTCTGTTCCTTCCCAGACTCCCGCAGCCCCGGGTCTGATTTCTGTCGATTTGGGGGTCCAATTGGGGGGAATTAGTGATTTATTAACTAATAATCATATGATTTATATGCTATTTATTTTTTATCTGGGCGGATGCTGGAGAAACCATCATAGCAAGCGCCCAGGTCTCCACATTGAGCAACCGGATCCCGCGCACGCTCGCCTTTGCTTTCTGCGCATCGGTCACCGCAACGCCGGGTTGGGCGGATTTGCCGCTCACGAACGATGATCTGTTGATTCGAGCACGAACCGTTCGCCTCGGCGTTGGCCTGGATTATGCCAACTGGACCCGCCGCAATTGGCTATCTCTGAACAATCTGGACGGTTTCCTGGCGCAGGCCGATGTGCGCTACGGCGTGTCTTCCGACTTGGAAGTCTATGGGCGGGTCAGCGGATTGTATTTACAGGAACGCTCATTATCGGTCTCGAATACCACCACGACCGCTTCCGCGTGGCGTTTCAATAACCTCTCCCTGGGATTGAACTACCAGTTTTCTCCCGACACCACGACCCCCGCGCTGCTCGGCCAGATCGAAACATCGATCGTGGAAAACGCGAGCGCCACCACGAAGACGAATTTCGTTTACGGGAAGACCTGGCAAGTTGGACTGACAACGTACCGCAGATTCGATCCGGTGGTGTTGGCCCTTTCTATCGGATATACGCATGCGCGGCCACGTCAATTCCTCAGCAATGATCGTCACTTGACTTTCAATCCTGGAAACATCTTCTCGTTCAATCCCTCTCTCAGTTTCGCAATCAATCCCGACGTTTCCGTGTCGGGGGGATTTGTCGTCACCTACAGCGATAAATCCGAGCTTGATAACGAACGCTCCGGCATGCCGTTAACACGAACGGAACTGGCTTTTTCCCTCGCTTTCGCGTTGAACGAAAAAACGATCGCTTTTTCCCGCTTGCTCACCGACATCAGCGGAGATGGCGGATCTACCGTGGGATTAAAGCTCAGTCATGCCTTTTAATCCCACCTCACTTGAGAAAAGAAACATGCTTAAACGGTCCAAATCAGCCTTGGTAGGATTCCTCATTTCCAGCGTGATCTTTCATGCTGCGCTGGGGAGCACCGCAAATGCGCACGGGATTGGCTACCCCATGCAGGATCCTGCTTTATCTCAATTGAATCACATTTTCGAGCGCCCCGATAGTACGGCGCTAACTGTCCTCACGGACAAGGAAATGGATTCAATCAAGGGCGCTTATCCGTGGTGGTGGTATCTGCGCTCGGTCTGGGTAGCAGCACACGCTGTCACCAGCATGTTTATTACGAAAAAGTGGACAAGAATTGGAAATTGGAATTATAGGTTTTTTTTTGATAAAAAGCCGCACTATTTTAGAGGAAGAGGAAGGCACAAAAAGGGCGACAAGACCAACTGGTCCAGAATAGGGCTTGGCGGTGACCGCAGACACTGGCAGATCACGCGGTACAAGCTGCAAAAAGATGAGAACGGTCAATTTACTCTACCCGCAAAAAAGAGCACGGGAGAGTATATTGGAAAGAATGGCCTGGAATACAGAGGTATCAAAGGTCAACCGCGCAAAAGTTAGCGAGTACCTTGGGGGAAAGAAAATCCTCCACCTCCATCCCAAAGTTCAAGCCACGCCTTGAGCGCCGCGTACAGCCTGGAAAGCGATGAGCGGCCGGTAGAGGAGCAGGTCGTTTTCGGGGAGCTTGAACTGTCCCCGGGGTTCATCGAGTTATTGAAGTCCGAGATAGCGGCAACAGCTTCTTCAGAAGCTGAAGCCCTCAGCGCGGCTTCAGCTGCGTTAACGCCACTTTCGGTGTCCTGCTCGGGGACCACGGGGATAACCGATTTGTGCCGATACCCATCGCTTACAGAGCCACCCTCCGGCTACGTCGCCCCGGATGTGAGCCAAAGGTTCGCAACCACCATGTTTTCCGTGATACAAGGTCGGTAGACGTTAAACGCGAAACGCAGGTCCCCTGCCTTTACTTTATGGAGCTACTGCATGCAATGGTATGCCAACATTACCAAGCGCCGGGCCGCTCATGTCGTAACGCACCTGGGGGACCTGCTACAACACCCAGACTTTGCGCACAAAACGTTGTTTATCTCTGGGGAGCAACCGGCTTTGGGAATTAAGGAGTTGGTTTCCAGGCTGGGGCTGAAGGGCGCTGAAACCCTATGGTGGAACGAGCAGAAAAGACATCAGTCGGGCTATTTTCTCCTGGAAACGCATAACCCCCCGGTCGCTCACACCATCTTTCAGGAAGCGAGCTGTGAATGGGAGGACAACGAAGGATATTTCGATGAATATCATCTCCAATTCGGGGTTCTCGCTCGGAACCTGAAAGGGGAAATTCTGAATCTTTTCTTAAAACAAGGATGGTGTAGTTTTTGGGATATGTTAAACCACCCTCCGGTGCAATCGGACGATTTCATTTATGAGATTGGCGGAGAACTCGGGGTGAGCGAGATTACGCAGGAGCAGGAAACCACGGAAATAGTTTACTCTGGCGACAAGATACCGGAGGAATTCAAGGCGCTCATTGAACCGAGTGACCCGGACTGCGCAATGGGAGCTATTAATTGGAGGACGACGGTTTCTAAACGCCGTGCGTGCGCGATTATCTCAAAAATAGGAGATTTACTGCAAAACCAGGAAATTCCCAATAAAACCCTTTACGTTCACGGGAGCATTGAGGGACGCCACGAATACTGGCTTCGAGAAACCTTGAGAAACACACGGGGCGTTGAAGTCCTGTGGTTGGGGTGGAGTAAAGATGCCTACACGCTTCCCTTTAGCCAAAAAAGTCTAACCTTTTTCCTGCGGCTGAATAGCCCGATTTCCGCAATCATCATTTTACAGGCTCTACAAGGTAATGGATTCAGCTTCGGGTACGGCGTATTCGTACCATCAGTGGGATAGCGAAGTTTTAGATAGTTTTTACAAGGGCGAAGTTTTTGTTGTTTTCTACGAAAAAGACAAGGTAAATTGCCTGGAGTTAAAGCTACATGATGCAATAGCCAATAAGCCAGACCATTTTGTCTATAAGATTTCTGGACACCCACTCGAAAGAGGAATAGAAGAAAACGTTTTCTGTGGAGAAGAATCGCCTTTAGCATTGAGAGAAGCGGTAAAGCTATGGCCATAGCGTCGTGGTTACGCCGCGCTTTCGACCCATGCAGTACTGCTCATCTCGTCCTGTGTGGTGGGATGTTGTTTTTCGGCCCTTCGGCCTTCGGGGGAAACGGGGCGGTGCATTTGGATACGAAAACCCTGATGGGCAGTTTGCCGATCAGGACCTGGAAGGAGCTACGCGACGAGGGGATAGAGAAACAGGATTTGGATATATCATGCGGAGCTGCCGCGACGGCAACCATTCTGCGGTCATTTTACGACTCGGATGTCTCCGAGAAAGCTGTGATATTCGAATCTTTAAAGGCGGATATAGAAGAAACGGCCTTCTCGGAAGGCATCAAGTCGATCATCTTTGAACTTCTCCAGACCAGTATCAAAACCACAACGTCTTTCGCGGACGTTCTGGTCAACCTGGAAAAGGCGATCAGGCTTGAGCGTGTTCAGGTTGAGCTGCCGACGTTTGAGGCGATCGAGGCCGAGTTCAAACGCGTGGGTATCGACGGGCGCGCTTCCTTCGCCAGCCTGAAGCAAGCGGTTAAGGGCTTCGGGTTCGACGCTTTGGGGCTTGTCGCAAACTTCGAGCACCTCAAGCGGCTGAAAATCCCCGTCCTGGTGTTTTTGCGCGATAAGGGCCGGGGACATTTCTCCGTGGTGCGTGGCGTCCACCCCTCCGGTTGGGTCTGGCTCGGCGATCCCCTGACCGGGAACCAAAAGCTCCGAGGGAGCCGCTTCAGGACCTTATGGGAATTCGGCGCAGGAACGGGAAGACTGCTGGTGTTTCTACCGGCAAGGGGCCTCGCCCACACGCGAACCCACGGTGAGTTCTACCGCTCACCCACGCTGAGCAACCTGCCCCTGCAGCACCTCATGTGGCAACCGGAGCGGCTCCGGGAGAAGGCCGGGATACGGAACTGAAGAGTTCGCGACCCGTGACCAGGAGTGGGGCGACAGGAGAAATAACCAGTGCGCACTATCAAGCGAAAGAAAGCAGCTCTCACTCTGGTAAACCTGGGGATGAGATAAGGGTTTGGGAACGGGAGCAAGGCGACATTGCACTGCGTATCGAGGCAGGGGTAGCTCGTCACCCGGAAACCAACCGGTGGGTCGAGTTGGGTCTGCCGTTCGGCCCCAAGGCCCGCCTGATCCTTGCCCACCTGAATCGTGAGGCGCTCGGGACCGGCTCTCCCGAAATCGAAGTCGAGCATAGCCTGACCGCTTTCGTCAGACGACTTCAAGACCCAACCCAACGGGGAAAATCGGGATCGAACGGTCGCGAAATCCATGTGTTTAAAGGGCAGTCGGGGCGCTTATCTTCTGCCCTCATTCACATCGCTACGATCCGTGACGACCGCACCGTACAGATTGATGGGAAGGTTGTTTCCGGCTTAGACATCTGGTTTCCAAAGGACGAACAACAGCGTGTCCTGTGGCCTTCGATCATCCAGCTTAGCCTCGACTACTTCGTGAGCTTACGGAAGCATGCCGTACCCCTCGATGAGCGGGCCTTAGCCGCACTGTCACACTCGGCTATGGCGCTTGACATCTACGCTTGGCTAGCCCAACGCCTACACCGTATACCTCACGGGAAGCCACAGTTCGTCTCGTGGGCGGCGATCAAGGGACAGTTCGGGGCTAATTTCGGGAGAAGGAACGATTTCAGGTCTAAATTCCATACCGCGATGCTCCAGATCCTTGGCTGCTACCCGAAGGCCAAGGTTGAGGCCGACTACCCTAAGACGCAGCCCACCCCCGGTTTCGGCGCGTGTGGTCCTCGTAGGAAAACCTGGCGATGAGTGAAGTTATCCACGGGCACTTGGCCGCACAATTTTATAATTATACCTACTAGCTTTACCGATAGTTAGCAGCCCAGACCCGTGGGAAAATCTCCATAACGGAACCTAACTTTACAAGTTGTGGCACAGCACTAGCCAGTCATCAGCCATCCTGACAAGGACAGAACGGCGGAGAGTCCAGAAAAAATCCCTGCCTAGAGAAAAGCTCGGAGCAAAAGGTAACGCCAAGGAGACCAATTCCAGCTCGCTGGCGCGGAACTGCAAACCCAAAACAACAATGATGTGCAGAAGCCACCCGAAAGGCTCTCAAAGTCTCTCTCAGGCAATTACAGGCTATGTTTGGTAAACAGCTCGGGGAGCAGGACGAAGCGGACCAGGTTATCCAAGGTATAGGGTATATCTGATAAAGGAAGATATGATTTAGAGAAACAATCATCTAGTGCCGGCTTAGCTAGCCACAAGTAGATGGCCCACTATGCCAACTAGCGCGACGCCGTCTCAGACATGATGACCGAACCCCACCATGCCCTGAAGTACGCTAACACCTTCCTGGACGAGCAGGGCTGGAACTCAGTGCAGGCATGAGAGTAGCGCCATGACATTCGAGTTCGCGACCGCCAGTCGCATCCTGTTCGGTGAAGGCGTTCTCAACTCAGTAAGCGCTTTGGCATCCGAGCTGGGTAACCGGATACTGGTAGTAAGCGGCGGCTCCCCAGTGCGGAGCGAGCCCCTGCTGGCCCTGCTTGAGGAGCAGCGGCTACCGGTCAGTACCCTTTCCGTTATCGGCGAACCCACGGTGGCAGCGGCCCTGGAAGGTACGGAGCAGGCTCGCGATTACGGCGTCGATCTGGTCATCGGCATGGGGGGCGGCAGCGTCATCGACGCGGCCAAGGCCATCGCCGCCCTGTTGACCAATTCCGGTGATCCTTTTAACTACCTAGAAATCATCGGCCACGGTCGGCCCTTAGCCGACCCAGCCGCGCCGCTCGTCGCTATCCCCACCACTGCGGGCACCGGCGCCGAAGTAACCCGCAACGCTGTACTCACGGCACCTGAACAAGGGGTCAAGGTAAGCTTGCGCCATCGATCCATGCTGCCCCGGATTGCCCTTATCGATCCGGTACTTACCTACACCGTGCCACCGGCGATCACCGCCAGCACCGGCCTAGATGCCCTGACCCAGTGCCTGGAGCCCTTTGTCTCCCACCTGGCCACCCCCCTCACTGACGGCTTCTGTCGCGAAGGGATGCGGTGTGCGGCACGCTCCCTACGCCGCGTCTTCCATGCGGGCTCGGATATCGAGGCACGCCGGGACATGGCCCTAGCCAGCCTGTGCGGCGGTTTGGCCTTGTCCAATGCCAAGCTAGGTGCGGTCCATGGCCTTGCCGCTCCTATCGGAGGTATGTTCAATGCGCCCCACGGTGCCGTCTGCGCACGCTTATTGCCCTTTGTGATGGAGACCAATGTGCGCGCATTGGAAGAACGCACCCCCACTGCGCCAGCCTTAGCCCGCTACCGAGAGGTTGCGGCCATCCTCACCGGCGATGCCACCGCCGAGGTCGCCGACGGCATCGCCTGGATCCGGGCACTCAGTGACGAGTTAGCCATGCCTGGCCTCACCGACTATGGCCTGACCCGGAGCCGAGTGGCCGCTATCGTGGACAAGGCTATGCTCTCCAGCAGCATACAGGGAAATCCGACTACCCTGACCAAAGTGGAACTGACTGCCCTGTTGACCCTCGCCTTGTAACGGGAACCGAAGTCACACAGGTTTTGAAGGATATAGAGAGTCGCGCTGCTGCCTAAAGAAGGGATGCTGACAACTCATTCTCATCAAAGCAGGCGAGATTTAGAACGCAAAACGAACGGAATGGCAGGAAGTTGGATTGCCGTTCGGCCCCAAGGCCCGCCTGATCCTTGCCTACCTGAATCGTGAGGCGCTCAGGACCGGCTCTCCTGAAATCGAAGTCGAGCATAGCCTGACCGCTTTCGTCAGATGACTTCAAGACCCAACCCAACGGGGAAAATCGGGACCGAACGGTCGCGAAATCCATGTGTTTAAAGGGCAGTCGGGGCGCTTATCTTCTGCCCTCATTCACGTCGCTACGATCCGTGACGACCGCACCGTACAGATTGATAGGAAGGTTGTTTCCGGCTTAGACATCTGGTTTCCAAAGGACGGACAACAGCGTGTCCTGTGGCCTTCGACCATCCAGCTTAGCCTTGATTACTTCGTGAGCTTTCAGAAGCACGCCGTACCCTTCGACGAGCGTGCTCTGTCCGCCTGCCGCCCTGGAACACTCGGCCATAGCGTTAGACATCTACGCCTGGCTCACCGCCTGCATCGTATCTCTCACGGGAAACCACAACTCATCACGTGGGCGGCCATCAAGGGGCTGACCTTAAGACACAGCCCACCCCCAGTTTCGGCGCGGATGGTCGTTGTGGAAAAACCCAAGAATCAGTGAAGTTATCCACAGGCACTTGGCCGCACAATCCTATATGTACCCTATAGGACATCCTATAGTTACATACATGCCACCCATGGATAACCTGAGAATCAGTAAAGTCTCCACAGGTACTTGGGAGAAGACAGTGCACTGAAGTGCTCTTCTAATCCGATCTGGAATGTACGCGCGTGCTCGCTCCGTCAACCCATAAGGGTCGGATCAGAAGGAATGTTATCCCCGTCTCACCAAGAGAATGGCTTAAAACGAACTGGAAGATCGAACAAGATGGTAACGACTGAGATAAGCTACGAAGAAAAATCAGACCAAACAAGCTATTTAGGTAAAGAATTTGACACCCAACAATAAGATTGCGAGCGCACGCACTGCGGGTCTGGACCCATGTCATGGGTTCTCACTGCCTAGTATCCGCTTTCAATGCTAGTAAGCGCTCCGAACACCTAGAACGGCAATACTTCGTCGAGTGTCCGGCGGATTTAGACGCTAAGTAAATAATCCAGCGGTCCCAAGACGCATGATTAGAAATACCACCCCTCATCAAGGACCACAACCTCAGCAAGGAAAGGAAACGGAGAGTCCCTTTTCGTATATTTTACAACGAGCTGGTTTTTACATTCATTGGAATTACGTGTGTTTCAATTTTCGTACCCTTCAATGGTTGCCAAGCGAGAGATTAGAGGTTTTTACCCTCGCAGGCGAATTATTCAATCAGAGATTCCTATCCCTCAACATCATTAGATACAACAACTGGATCCTAATCCGTTAGTAGCGTTGATTTCAGTTCATAAGGGGCAGTTCGGAGTGGACCACAGTCGGATGAATAATTTTAAAGCCGTCTTCCGTACCGCGCTGTTCCAGGTTCTTGCCTGCTACCCGAAGGCTAAAGTCGAGGTAGCCCATGGAGGATTGACGCTGAGGAACAGCCCACCTCCAGTTTCGGAGCGGATGAGCGCTGTGGATAAAACCTGAGAACCAGTGAGGTTATCCACGTCTACTTACCCGCACAGGACCCAAACTATAGATAACTCGCCGATCAGCCTTACTGTGGACATCCTCGCTACGCTCGGAGCGGGGGAAAACCCATTAGCAACCCATGCGGAACAGGCAAGCGGTTCCACACCGGTTGCTAACCGGGTTCCTCCCCTTGCCCACAGAGGCGATAGCTACAAACAGCAGATTTTTTATTTTTTCAGAGTTCAGAGAGCCGTCAGCCTGTAGACGCAAGCCCCAAACCCAGGATCGCAAGCAGCGCGGGGGAAGTGAACAAGCCGACAAGCGTTAAAACCCAGGCCAACACATTGACCCCGATGCCACCCCATGCGCATTCTTAGCGGCGATGATCGTTCCGACTAACGTAACAATCGCCGCCAACGGCACAAACAACATCCCCATGGTGAAAATTCCGAGGACTGCAAAGACGCAGGCGATAATCCCAGGCACCACGCCGGTTTTGGCGTTTCCTTGATCAGATTTGTCACTCATGATTTTTCCTTCTTTTCCCGTTGTTGCTTTTCATATTCCTGCTTCATCTCCTGGACAGATGGCAGATCAATCGTGTTCAGCCTGCAATTCCTAATCTGCGCGATGCGTGAGAGGTGGTTATATCGTTGGCGGTAGGCCTCATACTCTTGCGCTTCCGCGTTTTTGAAGTCCATGAAGAACAACGGAACAATCAAAAACCAGCCAGCAACACCAAGGGCTACATTTTTCGCAGTTTTGTCTTTTTGGGGTAGTAAACGCTGAATTTCAGCCTGTATGTCGTCCATTTCAAACCCAAGCTCCTTGCATGATTTTTCCCGGTCACTGTACTGAGTGATCAACACTGGATTAGGTGTCCGGCCAGCGCACGCGGCGAGAAAGCAAACAGCCGTTAAGGCGGCAATTAATCTCATGGTTTTTCCTTGTTGTTTCTCCGGCGGACACCAAACGCCCGTTTCAGGGGCCCTGGAGGATAGGTAGGGGGGGGGTTTGGGTTAGATAACCGCAGGGAATGGCTCTTAAAGCCGCTGAGAGGCTTCTAAAGCCAGAGTTTAAGGGCCGCTACGACGAGGCCGCCGACGGCCAAGGTGGTGGCGAATGACCACACCATGAAACGGTCGATCCGCCGCGTCAATTCCTCGAAGCGCCGATCCATGCTCTGCTGCATACTCTCGAAGCGCCGGTCCATGCTCTCGAAGCGCTTATCCATGCTCTGCTGCATGGCCTCGAAGCGCTTATCCATCTGCTCCAGGATGGTCTTGATCAGCTCGCGCTGGTGCTTGAGCTCTTCCTCGATGCGCACCATGCGCTCGCGCAACTCGATCTCATAGACCGCCGGTGGCTTTCCCAAGGACTGCTCAGCGAGCCACTCCCCAAGATGCGCCTTGATATACGCGAGGTCTTCTGCGGCGAGGTTTGTAGTGGTCATCGGCGTTTCCTTGTGGGAAGACTTCAGGGCTTGGGCAATTCAATAACCGCAGACGAGCACATCACATCGCAAGCTGCTTGGCGATCTCAAGCGCTCGGCGCTTACCGACGTTGAGGTAGGCCGAGGTTGCTGAAATTGTGCTTTGCCCCAGAAGCTCGCGCACGGCCTCCACATTGCGCGTCTTCTCGTAGATGTACGCGGCTTTCGTTCGGCGCAGGCTGTGTGAACTGTAAACCGCAGGGTCTAGGCGGGCAAATCCCACCCACTTTTTCACGAGCATCCGGTATTGCCAGGTTGAAATCGCCTGGTCCGGGTCGCCACGGAGCCTGGTGAAAAGCGGCATCCAGGGGAACTTGCGGCTCGCCGCGATCCACTGAGCGAGCACCTTGCGGGTATCGGGCGTAAGGGACACCAAGGTTCCTTTGCCGGTCTTCTGTTGACGAACCACGAACTCATCCCGTATCCGCCCTTCGTGGTCGGTCACATCGGCGACGGTGAGGGCGAGCAAGTCAACGCCGCGCAGCATCGTGTCGATGGCGGTGGAGAACAGCGCCAGGTCCCGTAGGTTGTCCTCAGCTTCCAACAGCCGCCGGATGGTCTGGACCTGCTCACGGCTCAAGGGACGCATTTGGCCGATGCTCCGGCCCTTATTCCAAGGTGGATTTGAAGCTGGCTTCTGGTTCATCTTCACTTTTCCATGTTACGGATTCCTATCTAATTATACAGAAAGCGTGTGTATTGTAAACAGACTGAAACTGTAAAGACACTCAACTGATTGATTTAATTTTAAATTCCTAAAAACGTAATACCCACGCTAACGTCCTTAGCGTGGGTAAATTCCCAGACTGCTCGCAGGCCCCTTAGGAAACCTTTACTGCGTATTGTGTGGATATTGCGTATAGGAATAGAAATTCAGATTTCATTTCACATATCCCACGCAAACCATTGAAATTCCAGGCAAGCCTAGACCTCCGTGCAGCTTTCAAGCCCTGGGGTGCAACACTTATCGGGAATCATGTTTCAATTTTCCAATGCTGCTGGACCGCGCAAATATCTCGCTGCTGAAGGAACACCCCTTCCTCGAGGCCGCCGAGCACCCCGACCGTCAGATGCACCACGAACTGCACGCGAAAGAGTGTCTAGGAAGCCCTGAAAGGGCCATAGAAGCCGTTGACGAAGATGAGGTGGGGGTATATAGAGGGGGGGTGGGGGTAGGGACCGCGGATCGCTTAGAAAGGCCCTCAGAACATATCCATAAACCTTGACTCCACTTCCGGGATCATATCCTTTTGTTCCCGCAGATCAGCTGCGAGATCACGTAACAACCTCCAAGTACCACCTTTGTAGGCATTCTGGGACGCCTTCGCCTTACCGGCCTCGGTCCTCGGCCCGGTCGCCTTCTCCCACGGGCGCCACTGCCGGATCAGTTCGGCTTGGCGTGCACGCCGCTCCGGGGTCCAACCGTTCGCCATCTTTTTCCTCCAATAGTTCGTTTTGCAAAGCGCGATCTTCCCCCGCACGAGAGGCGCTATTAGGCACAGTCGATGCGTTGTTCACCTGCTGCGGGCCGTTGGCGATGTTGGCTTGGCGGACGTAGCCCATCAGCGGCGGGTGCTTGACAGTCGCCAGTACCTCCCAGGTAGCTCGGCACTGCGACTGCGCCCGTAGGGCAAGCTTGAGATAACGATCGAGGTTGTCCATGTACTCGGCGTTGACGGCCCGCTGCGCAAGATTATTGAAAATCGCATCCAAGGTGTGAGCCTGGGTCGCGAGCATGGCCTCGGCGCGTTGCAGATCGCCAGTACTGATCGCACGGGTCTGTTCCGACAACTCATTGCGCAGACCGCCCAAGTCAAGCTCACCATAGAGCCTTCCGTATTCCTTGAGCGTGACCGCCGCCTGCGTGGTTGGGTGTAACACCGTGCGCGAGAGGGTGGCAACCGAATCCTCACCGGGCTTGGGAACGACCGCCAGTTGGTTCGGGCCGGGTTTCTTGGAAGGCTTGCGTTTAGTCGACATGAGCATCGTCTTCTGTGTCCGCTTTCAAGACGCCAGGTGACGTCAGGTGACGCCAAAAAAAATAATGGCGTCACCTTGGCGTCACCCAAGGTCCGTTTTCTTGCCCAGACAATGCGGCTCCATCAATGCCCATTGACGATCCGTGATCACAAGACGCTCTGCTGTTATTCAAACCTCCTTCGAAAGGCAGCTTAAATCACAAATCAACGCGTTTGGAAATCCTGAATCTCAACAGACCCTAGTCGCGGAAGCTGGAACGTATGCCCATCAATGGGTACGTCCCCTTTACTCGTTGGGAAAGTCTGTTCCGTGATCTTCTCGGAGCATGAGCGCAGCGGTCTTGGTGTCGTAACGATACTGCGTGATTGTCTTATCCTTGATCTTCTCGACGGCGTCGTCTATCACGTACAGAGGCACCAGGAACCACTCACGCGGCACGACAGGATTTCCAAAGCGGTCTTTGATCTCGATATCCAAGCGCGCGGGGGCGAAGATGCGGTGGATCAGGTTTTCGAGCTTGGTGCGGTTAATGTTGTAAAGCGCATAGGTGACGACAACCTCCACGTCGGCCATGAGGAATGTCGGCTGTAATCTGGCGCCAGCGATCCGCTTATGGACGTCGAGGTTGGTGATCCCGATCTTGTGTATCAGCTCGCGGTTCTCGGCGATCACAGGAAGCTCAGACTTGCTGCGTAGCACGTAAATGGTACCGCTTGCTTCATCGTCCTCCTGGGTGTCTTGGGCAAAGAGCGGACCGGGATGCGGTTCGGTAATACGGCGTCCTGCTTCATCCTTGTTCAACGCCCGTTGCAAAGACCGCATGAGCAGGTTGCTTTCGGTACCGTTGTCGAATATGACGCGCAGCCGTGCATCAGTCCGTCCCTGGGCATTCGTGAAAACCTCATCCATCTCTGCGACGTAAGCCTTCTGGCCGCCGACGATAAACAAGCGGCCAGCCTCGATGTCTGCCTTCAGCTCGAAGGGTCGGGTTTCACGGATGCCGGTTTCGAGATCGTTCTGTACCTGCTCGAAAATCGGTTTGAAGCTGTCGAAGTCAGCACATCGCTGGCGATTGGCGACCTCTTCGGCTGCACGCTTCTCGTTGCTTGACCGAACATGCCTCAGATCGGTGATGCTGGCAGTTTCTTCTCCGACCTCGGCAAGCTCCGCGAGAAGCTTGTCCTCGTCGATCTCGTCCACTTCAGCATCCGTTGGTATATCCTCAGGCGTCAGCAATCCCTGACGATCGAGAGGCTCCAATAGGTTGCGGCATTCTTCCAGAACACGCAGACGATTCAGCCGCACGGCATAAAGACGTTCGAAAATATCGCGCTCCTCACCGTTCTGCGGGGCTCGGCCATGCTCCTCGAAGAAACGCTGAATGTCCTCGAAGCCCGCAATGATCCGCTCTTCCCTCGGGGAACGGGCAACCTGCTTCTTGGACGTATCGAAGTCAGAGAGCTCCTCCGCCAGTTGATCCAGGTCGATGTCAGTCATAGCGGCCTTCCTTCTTAAACCGCACGAAAGCCGCCGCGCCCTCGGCCATGCGACGCTCCCAGGCGTCTGCCGATGTTGGTGACGGCACGCGTCCGCGCTCCTTCTTAAAGCGGACCGCGCGGAACGCGAGGTCTTTGGCTTCCTCTGGAGAAAACGCCGTGCGTTTGCCGGAAATCACGGCTGCGACCTGCCTCAGGCTCTCTTCGCTCATGGACTTGGCGAGGATTGCGTAAGCTTCACCGAAGGGGTTGATGCTGTCGATCAGGTCGATGTCGAGCTCACGCACATCCATCGCGAATTTGCGCACCCCGTCGATCAGCGCCGTGCTGCCGCCCTTCTCGCTGTCACCACCTTCAACGGCGATTTTCTTAGCCTGTTGCGTGAGGTTCAGCGCGGCGATCGCATGCTGGCGCACCGCCTCCTGGTCTTCCTCCGCCAGCTCGGGATACTTGTCCTTGATGATCTTGCCCATGCGAACCTGGGTGAGCTCTTCCGGCACCATTTCTTCATCGAAGAGACCTCGCTCGATCGCCGTCTTATCCTGAACGAGGGCGGTAATGACCTCGTTCAGGTCTTCCTGGCAGATGCGCTCGCCCCCCTTCGTCTTGGGCTGCGCAAGTCCCTTGACCTCAATCTGGAACTGGCCGGTCTCCTCGTTGAAGCCGACGTTTTCTTTGCCTTGATCGTAGCCGCCATCGCCGTAGTCGAAGCCCTCGACCGGTCCACTCTCTGGCGTCTTCGGTGTGAAGTTGAAACGGGGAGCAAGCACCTGCTCCATGAGCAAGCTTGCAGCGATCGCCTTCAGCGTATCGTTGACCGCCTCGGTCACGGCCTCCCCGGAGGCGTCTGGCTCGGCGATCAGGTTGGTAAAACGAGCGCGGGTCTTGCCCGGCGCATCACGCGTCGCCCGGCCGATGATCTGCACAACTTCGGTCAGGCTGGCACGATAGCCGACAGTCAGGGCGTGCTCGCACCAGACCCAATCGAAGCCCTCTTTGGCCATGCCCAGGGCGATGATAATGTCCACATGGTCGCGGTTGTTTTTCTCGCTCGGGTCCTTCAGCGACGCAACGACGTGATCGCGCTTGGCAGCATCGTCATCGACCAGGTCCGCGATCCGGAGCACACAGCCATTCTTACTCTTTACGAGTTGGAAGCCGGTCGTCAGATCCGTGCCCTGCCACTCGCCCAGCTCCTCGATGATGTGTTCGATTTCCCTGACCTTATCCTTCGTGCTCTCCCGCGAGTTGACCGAGGGGATGTGGACGATCGTCTTCTCGTCCGGGTTGAGAACCTTCAGGATGTCGTCGGCATAGCTTCCCGTGTAGAAGAAATAGCCGATGTCGAGTTGCTTAAGATACTCGTAGCCGTTGAGCTGCTCGTAATAAGTGTAGGTAACAGTGTCGAACTTCTCCTCGTCTTGCGGCGCGAGCACCGCCTCAGCATCGCCCCGGAAATAGGAGCCTGTCATGGCCACGACATGCACCCGGTCGCGGGCAATGAACCGGCCGAGATGCATTCCCAGCTTGTTGTCGGGGTTGGCAGAGACATGGTGAAACTCGTCCACTGCGATCAGCCGGTTATCAAAGGCTTCGACCCCGAACTGTTCGACGGCAAAACGAAACGTCGCATGGGTGCAGACCAGTACCTTGTCGTCGCCGTCGAGAAAAGTTTTTACCGCGTTGACCTTGCCGCCATCGGTACCGGGCGCGTTGCAAAGGTTCCACTTCGGCGGCACCGTCCAGTCGGTCCAGAAACCGAACTTGCTGAGCGGCTCGTCGTTGAAGCTCGCGCCGATCGACTTTTCCGGGACCACGATGACCGCCTGGCGAAGTCCCTGGTTGTGAATCTTGTCGAGCGCGATGAACATCAATGCTCGGCTCTTGCCGGAAGCAGGAGGCGATTTGATCAGGAGATATTGTTCGCCTCGCTTCTCATAGGCACGCTCCTGCATCGGGCGCATCCCGAGCTCGTTCGACGAAGTCGAACTGCCCGTGCGGGCGTAGGAAACCGAAACGGAGGGAACGGATTTCGCTTCTGCCATGATACTCACGCCTCTGCCTTACGCTTCTTCTGTACGCCCTTTGCGGCGGTCATCTTGGTGTACATCTCAAAGAGTTTCTCCAGCCGCTCGGTGTCGTTTTTGAAGCGGCGACCGATATAGATGCGCTCCAAGGTTTCGTCGTTGCGGTCATGCGCGTCGCGCAGGTCATCCGGCATCTTCTCGGGATCGTAGAGATCGGCAATCGTGTCCGGGAAGTGCGCCTCGCGGGCCATGAGGATGTCTTCAGCGCAATGGGTTAGGTCGGACTTGTTCTTCTTGGTAAGCGCAGGTACTGGGAAGGTGTTCCAACCGAGGGTGTTGGAGTAACGAAAATCAGTCTTCAACTTACCGCATACTGTGGAAATCCAGACCAAATGTAGTCTCGATGAAATCAGTGCGAGTTCCAATGTCCCTCCATTGACAATTTGCATGTGAGGAGCAATTGCTAGTTCCATTTCACAAAGCAGCCCCACAGTTACATATTCTCTGCGTTCAGACAATATCTGAGGGACGAACACTCTCCGTCCGTCGCTGTGTCTTGGCTCCGCATAAAGATGAGGAACGTTAGCAAGTTTTGCTGTTACAGCTCTCTTACTGCTAGCTCGATATTTTTTTACTTCCTCAAATATATCGGCGAAATATTCTCTCTGATCTTCATCAATTTCATAACCCGGAGGAACATAAATAGTTCTTCGAATTTTCCCTCTGACAAATTCAGATCCTCCCACTGCAACCCTCAGGAGTTCTCGATTCCTTGGGTTCCTAATCAGTGCTTCTTTGTATCGACTATCATCGAGTGTAAAGAAGTTGGAGTCATTCGACATACTGCCGTAGATCATCTCCTTAATGTCAGAGATCGGATGGCTAGCCTTCCGAATAACTAAACGAGGCATTTGGACCAAATAGGGGCCAATATTTGATGCTTCTCTTAGGTTTATACCATCAGAAATGGTTCTCTTTACAGAGAATTTAATAGCAGATACCAAACAAATGCAGCACGAAACACCGGCATTGTTTTTTGCGTTGTTAGACCATTTAAAAGACGTGTGAGCATATTTAATATCAAGTCCATATTTATCTAATAACCAAAGGAATATTTCTGCCTGCTCACCTTGAAATATGCTGTTTGTTGTAACGAATGAAAATCTTGATGAAATTTGATTCTGAACGATCTGCGCTGCCTTTTTCAGCCAGCCAAGAACATAGTCTGCATTCCCTACCTTGATTGGAACGTCCGAAAAAACGTGATTGAGATCAGACTTGTCCTGCTTGGATTGGTACTTGGTTCCGATATACGGTGGGTTACCGCAGATGTAGGTCTCCCCTCCCTCGTTCTTGAAATCTATCTCTGTCTGGTCGAGTGGGGTATGAAACAGGTCATCAGCATGATGCTTTACGCCAGTTCCAGTCGGCGGACAGATACCTAACCAGTCGATCCGCAGGGCATTGCCGCAGGTGATCCAGTTCATGGCATCGAGCGGCAAAAACTCGGCTAGCGCCTCCTTCTGCCCGCGATAGAGCACGTCGCACTGATACTCGGCGATGATGATGGCGAGACGCGCGATCTCGGCGGTAAAGCCCCTGATCTCGATCCCCCGGAAATTGGTCAACGGGATGTCCGATCTGCGCCCGCTCTCCCGGCGGCGCTTGTTAATCTTGGCTTCGATCTCCCGCATTTCTTTATAAGCGATCACGAGAAAGTTGCCGGAGCCACAAGCGGGATCGAAGACCCTGATCTTGGCCATCCGGTTGCGCAGGTTCAGGAGCCTGCGGGTGTTGTCGCCGGCCTCCTCCAGCTTCTCGCGTAGATCGTCAAGGAAGAGCGGGTTTAGCACCTTCAGGATGTTGGGCACGCTCGTGTAATGCATGCCAAGGCCCCCCCTCTCTTCGTCCTCCGCAATGGCTTGGATCATCGAGCCGAATATGTCCGGGTTGATCTTCGTCCAGTCGAGATTGCCGATGTGCAGCAGATAGGAACGCGCAATCCGGCTGAAGCGTGGGACATCGCTGCTTTTCGAGAACAGACCGCCGTTCACATGCGGGAACACGTCGGCCCAACGGGGTAGCTTCGCCCCCGCGCGATCTGGAAGCGAAGTGTTCATGGCACGGAAAAGCTCTGAGATCACCTCATGCGTGTTCGAGGAGTCCCGCGCGCTCATCTGCTCGATCGTGGCGGTAAAGTGAGCCTCGCCATTGAAGATATCGGTGTCCTCGGCGAAGAAGCAGAAGATCAGCCGTGCCATAAAATGGTTCATCTCATCGCGGCGCTTGGCTAAGCCCCACTCAGGGTTATCTTTCAGCAGTTCGACGTAGAGCCGGTTCAAACGGCCGGTCGCTTTGATGTCGAAGGCGCTCTCGCGGATTTGCTTGACGGTTGTGATACCCGCGAGCGGCAGGAAGAATCCGAAGTGATTCGGGAAGTCCGGGTAGCCGCAGACAACCGTCTCGCCTGAGTTGAGATCCTCGGCCTCGAAGGCATCCCCATCGGTCGCTAGCACAAACTTGGCCTTATACCGCGTCGTCGCCGGGTTCACCTTCAGCGCGGCGAGAGTCTTCGTCGCCTCGCCGTCAGGGCAGGTGACGATGTGGATATTGTTGGTCTGAAGGACTCCTCCCAGGTCAGACTTGTTTGACGTGCCGGAGCGCAGCCGTTTGATCGTGGTCGCCTTGTTGCCGAACGCTTCCAGGAAGGCGAAGGGAAACTCCTTCGCGTCAAATGGCTGCTCTGCGAGCGCGGAAATTGCTTCTTCGATCTCGATAGCATTCATAGAGCACCCCAACAGCGTCTGGCCGTAAAGCTGTCCTGTTCAACTTTCAGCATGATTTTCGTTTTTCTTTCGGAAAGCTGGCATCTTTCTATTTTGCTTTAGGGCCTGTTGAGATTCATGATTTCCAAACGCGTTGATTTGTGATTCAAGCTACCTTTCGAAGGAGGTTTGAATGACAGCAAAGCTGTCTTGTGATCGGAGCTTGAACGATGGGTACCACGATTGCTTACCAAGACCTGGAAAATCTGCCGGAGCGGTTCATTGGATAATTTTTCAATGAACGGCTCCACGCGCAGTCGCGTCCCGCCGCACTGCATGTGGTGGCTGGCTCTGTGCTCGGAGCCGGTTTGTATCGTTTCTTTGGTTGATCGATCCGATCAAGCGGGTCCTGGAAGCCTACTGACTAGCGGATGGCGAATGGCGGAGAATCGGACGCTACACGGATACGGTCCAGGTCGCCATACCGCCCTTTGACGCAGTGCCGTTCGACCTGGGTAGTTTGTGGATGCCAACCGGCTGATGGTTTGTCTGTAAAAGCTGAATTTGTACGTTCATTGGGAGATCGCAAGTCCGGGGATGTGTGATTTTTGGCCACTACACCTAGGGTTCCAGAAAGTAATCAGAGTCGATTTTCTTAACTTCGTAAGAAGCGACCGTCGATACACCGACACTGTGGTCGATCATGTGTTGGACGAGTGTCTGCCCATCGATGAGGATGATCTTGCTATCGATCCGCGAGACGAAATCTAGAGCCTCCTTGGAGAAATCCGACGTGGTAATGAAGATACCCTTCCTAGCCCGATGTCCTTGCAAGGCACCGGCGAACTTCTGCACCTCCGGCCGTCCGACGGTGTTATTCGTGTCCCAACGTTTGGCCTGGATGTAGATGATATCCAGTCCGAGGCGGTCCTCCTTGACGATGCCGTCAATGCCACCGTCTCCGCTTCTGCCGACCGCCTGACCGGCCTCTTTTCGGGAACCGCCGTAGCCCATCTTGAGGAGCACGTCGACCACTAGCCGCTCGAAGAACTCTGGGGAACAGCCCTTGATCGTCCGAAGCAGCTCTGTCGCCAAGCCTCTTCGGACTTTCTGGTAGGCCGATTCAAGGGATTCTTCCGGGGTCTGCTCGTCAGTTTGCAACTCATCGGTCCCGGAGGGGCTTGGCTTCTTGTCTTGGGACCAAAACTCGATGAACTCAGGATACTGCTCTAGGAAGGCGATGTTGATCTTGGGCGGGTTCGTCTTGAGTGCCTCCAGGCCACGGGATGTAATGCGAAAGTGCCCCCGTTTTGGAAGCTCAATGAGCCCGGCCTTGGTCAGGTACGTGCGCGCCCATCCGACGCGGTTATTGAAGGTGGCCTGGCGGCCACTCGGCAAGAGCTCCTTGCGGTCCACTTCGGTCAGACGGAACTCGGCGGCCAGGGCATCGATGGCTTCTCTGAAGACATGTTCCTGCCCGTCGCCCGCGAGGCGCAGCAACGGCAACATGATCGACTGAAAATCAGGAGTCCCCATCCTGCTCCCTCTCCGCTCCGTCACTTGAATCACCAGTACCTTGCCAGCTTCCAAAAGCACGCAGTGCCAACTCGGCGAGCGCGTACTGGTCACCCTGGCGCACTTTGGTTTGGGCGGGGAACCAAACTGTCGGAAAAGGACATTTCACACGCGCAAACCCTGGTCGAGCAAGGCAATCCCTTGCAAGAAATTGCCGCCCTGTTCAATGTGCACAGGCCCGCAGAGCGGGCCTATACGTTAGGCTTCGTGTTCGCGGCTTCGTTTCCTCCATGCCCGACTATTTCAGTGGGGATAAAATCCCTCGATCATGAGAAAAAACAATCTCACGGTGCGAAAAGTAGCGACGGTTGGCCCTGGTAAGTACGCAGACGGAGCGGGGTTGCAGCTGGTCGTCTCCCAATCCGGCTCCCGGCGTTGGGTCTTCCGGTTCATGCTCAACGGATGCGCCCGCGAGATGGGTTTAGGCGGCTATCCGAACATGAGTTTAGCCGCGGCCTGCGATAAGGCCGCCGAGCACCGAAGGAAGGTAAAATCCGGTATTGATCCCATCGAAGAAGCGCGAGCCAAAGCCCAGGCCAAACCGGAGAAGACGCCTACCTTCACCAGGTGCGCGGCTCAGTACATTCTGGCGCATCGCAACGGATGGGAAAATACCAAACACGCCCATCAATGGGTGCGCATGCTTAAAACCTATGTTCGCCCAAAGATCGGCACCAAGCCGGTAGACGCTATCGGCACGGAAGATGTACTGAACGTCCTCAAGCCAATTTGGGATACCAAGACCGAGACCGCCAAGCGAGTGCAGAGACACATCGAGAACGTTATGGATTACGCGGCGGCGTATGGCTACCGGGACCAGACCAACCCGGCCCGCTGGCGGGGACACCTGGACAAGCTGTTACCGAAGCCCTCACGTGTAAAGAGGCTCAATCGCCACCCCTCTATGCCCTATCCCGAAGTGCCCGCCTTTATGGTGGAACTGGCCGGTAACGACAGTATATCGGCACTGGCACTGCGGTTCCTGATCCTTACGGCCACCCGCACCAGTGAAGCATTGCAAGCACAGTGGAACGAAATTGACCTGGAAACCACTGTCTGGACCATACCCGCCGAATGGATGAAAGCCCGGCGGAAACATCGGGTGCCCCTCTCCGATGCCGCCATGCGCATTCTAGGGACTTTGCCCCGTATCGAGGATAACCCTTACCTGTTCCCCGGTGCCCGTCATGGCCACCCCTTATCCAATATGGCATTGCTGCGATTGATGCACGGCATGGGCTACGGGGTGAACGGCAACCGGGGCGACTACGTGCCACACGGTTTCCGTTCCAGTTTCCGTGACTGGTCCAGTGAGGTTTCGAGCTTTCCGCGAGACGTGGCGGAAATGGCCCTGGCCCATGTCATCGGAAACAAGGTGGAGGCCGCCTACCGGCGCGGCGACCTGTTCGCCAAGCGTTGTAAGATGATGCAAGAATGGGCGGACTATGTGTACGCCTCGAACAGTGCGGCGCGGGGGTTGGTGGCTCAGGTGGCCGTCGTTCCGGCCAAGACGCCGAGCCGATGTTGCGGCCTGAGCCCGATCACTAGGGCACGTTCCATACTGAGAGGCCCTACTGAGAAGCCCTGGGAGCCTCCGTGAGGCTCCGGTGCTCTGGCCTATGGATAGACCCCGATGGCTTTTGAAGGGATCGGCTAAAAACGCCGTTTATGGAGGACTATTCCCTTGGTGAGATGGAGAAATCGACATTCCCTCGTACCCGACAAACAGCGTACTTCACCCCCTTCCCTTGCCAACGGCTACGCCGTCCTACAGTCGCTACGCTCCTTACGGCCCCTTCGGGGTGACTTCGGTTCGGAGCCTCTTGTCACGCTGAAAGTGTCGGGTACGAGGGGATTTCAAATCAATAAATTTGTATTTCCAGGTGACTCTCATAGGGGATAGCCTAATTTATCTAGTTTAGCGAAAAGCAAGTTAAAACAACCACTTAAATGGTGGACGTTTTTGAAAGATGGTTTAAAAATACCCTACTAATTAGGAAGGACATATAAATGGAGAATGATACTTTTTGTCTGCTTGGGCATATCCGATTGCACCCATGGTGGGTAGCTGTGGATAAGAAATTATCTGATTAGTATTAATCTGATTAGAAAGGAATGACACTTAGTTGTCTTTCACATGACACTTATTATCCACAGGGCGAGTCCCCGACAGGGTTGTTGCAATATATTCTGCTGTTCCGTGCGTGAAAGCTCGGCAGCAAGGCAAAAAAAAGGGCCTTTCGGCCCGTTTCGGTAGTTGCGTGTAATAGGCTCCCGTAGCGGAGTTTCGTTCTCCGCTCGTCGATCCATGTCCTCTGTGATTCGACGCTAGGTAGGTAACGATTGGGGACTTCGGTAGACGCCCGGAAGCAATTTCTTGGCTTCCTCGTAGATTCTATCTCGGCTCCAATCCGGGTGTTCTATCTTGATACCAAGCGCGAGTTTGGATATGGCGGCTCTGGCTTCAGGATTGAGCTGATCGAGGTATTTGATCACTGGATCGAGGCTGCGGGTGCCGGTCGTGGCGGTGATGGTTTGCACGGGCGTCGGCCAATCCTTAGCTGCCTTCTCCTGAGCCGTTGCGTCCGCATTGAAGATATGACTTGTTGGGGCCATGCCGGTGATTTGCGCGGTCAGCCGCTTCACCATCGTTGCCCCTCTTTTGGCGCATGCCTTCTCATAGGCTTTCTGTTTTTTCCTGAGCCGCTCTCTGGCTTTCGCACGTTCCTTGTCAAGCCAACCACGCAGTCCCAGAGCGTCGAAGAGCGTGGTGGCAATGATTTTGATCGCGGCAAAACTTCTGTAGGAGCCATCCTTCAAGCGTTCCCGGATTTGGGACACGGCGAGATACCCGGCGTCTTTGAGCGTCGCTACGATCCGCGCCGCGCGCCTTTCGCCTAACCCCGCCCAGGTCGCCAGGTGGTCCATGGTGTAGTTGAAGAAGCCATGTTCCGTCGGGAAGCCCACGCGTCCGGTCGCTAAATCCATACGCAGCACCAGCGCGACGAGAAACATGCCGATGCCGTCGCGGCGCTCGCTGCGGACTTTGCGTCCGTCGGCGTGGAAATTTAAAACAGGTAGTAATCCTGTTTTTTCAACGTGCGACAGTAACTTTCTTGCTGCTTCCTGGGTGAATTTTGGGCGATGTTTCGGTATCGGGATCCCGAGGAGCTTGGGATGTTTCGGATCGTGCCCGCAGCGGTTACCGCTTCTGCGGGGCTTCTCGTAAGGCGTGGGGACCGGGTAAGGGGTGGAAGGAAGCGCGTTCGTGGGGCGCTGAGGGCCACCTGGGGCGGTTTCTAACCCTGACCCGAAGATGGCTTGCTTGAGGGAGGACTCGAAGTAATCCTGCTTCTTGAGAGCGGCCGCTATCTTCTTATATAGCCTGGACTGGAAGACGTCATTCTTCCGTGATTTCCGGGACTTTCTGGATTTAGGGGCACTCTGGTTGCCCGTCGGCGCAGGGATGCCGGAAGGAAAGGTCCTGTCGAAAACGAGGTTGCAACCTGGTTCAGGAAAGTGTAACTTTTTCTTTGCTGCTTTCATTGCCTTGGCGGGTGAGAAACGTAGCATTCCCGGCAGTGCTATCAACACTAACCGGGAACTGCAAAGGCTCAGAGACTTCGGTCACTGGGCCTTTGTTCTTTGTGGGGTCGTTTCGTGACCTGATAGACTCCGGTATGGACGCTGAGAGGCGAGGCGGACAGCCGGTCGCTTTAATCACCATCCGGCATCCGGCATCCGGCATCCGGCATCCGGCATCCGGCATCCGGCATCCGGCATCCGGAAAAATATGGATTAGCCCTTAAAAAAGTCAACGATTTAGACCGGCAAAATCAGAATTTCTCGTCGTCCTGCTCTCGTTTCGCCAACCTGGCTTTTCCTTCCCTCCTCGCCCCCCGTTCCTTTTCCCCATTCCTTTTCCGCGACAGGAAGGCCGCCTTCTGCGATCTCCGAGGCATGGCTTCGCCTATTGTTGCCCTATGCGGAATTCGGTCGCCTCGATAGGATCGGGGTCATCCACCGGGAAATGCCAGCCCTCGTAGTCCTCAACGAGGGTTGCGAGCGTGTCAAACTCGTCATCCTCGGCCGGTGAACGCTCCCAATCCATGAGCGCTTCAATGCGAGCAAGAGCGCTGGCGTAGTCCTGCTCGGTACGGATTGATCTCACACGAGACGCACTCATCGCAGGAGTCGGGATACCTCGCAAGCGATTATGGAATTGGCACGGCTGGAAGAATACCAAAAGGATTGATGCGGGGCGAGCCAGTCCTCTCGCTTCCAGCGCCGCACCGTCGGTAGAGTTTTTCGCGCCCCAGTAACCAATGTTGTCGGATTAGGTTTCTTCAGACGCGCTGTCCGGGCGCTTTAACGGCCTGGGCATGACGAGTACCCAAGGCAAGGGTAGGCGATAACGCACCGCGATCCTGGCCAGTGAGGTCTGTACAAAGGCATTGTGCTGCGCTGTCAACCGCTCGAAGGTGCTCCAGTGCATCCCCTTGGGGCTTGCCAGCCCTTTACTACCCCCCCTTCAGCTTCCTAAATATCCGGTCTTCACCCCCACCTGCTTCCTGCTTCCTGTTCCGTGCAGGCGACTCGACGCTCCTATCTGCTGACTGTAAAGAAACCAGATAACTATTTTCATAACCTTACGTAGATTTACTTACTGTATAGTTTACCCGTTTTAAAGCCAAGAACTGCGAGGTTTGGATGCGAGAATGGAATGTCAAAGAAACGAACGTTTTATTTACTGTATCGGTCAAAGATTCCCTCGTCAATTCTGCGTTTTTAATAATAGGTACTGAAATTAGCATATTAAATGTATTTAATGGATCTTGTACGTGATTCCAGCTGGGTTCGTGATACCTCTGCTGTTGGAGGGGATAGGTAGGGTTCTGGCGTGTGAACCTCTGAGAAACCCGTAGAGCGGTTTTTTCTTTCCTTGTTACTCTCAAACACTACAAACATCTATAATCGCTTGAGAGGGGTTCTGAGGGCCTTTCCGACGGCTTCTGCGCATCGTTGCTGCTTCGGATTTGGCGTTCCTCCGTGCCAGTGAGCTTGAGTTGGGCTCCTTGGCTCTACCTTTTGCTCCAAGCGTTTCCCTTGGTAGGAATTTCTCCCTGTAGACTTTTCTGTTGGATTCTCTACTGTTCTGTCCTTGTCAGGATGGCTGATGACTGGCTGGTACTGTGCCACAGGTTGTGGAGTTAGGTTCTGTTGTAGGGGTTCTTCCACAGATCTATGCTGATACCTATCGGTAGCTATAGGTATACCTATAGGATTGTCCACCAAAGTGCCCGTGGATAACTTCACCGATCACCAGGTTTTTCCACAAAGATCACGCGGGCAGAAACTGGAGGTGGGCTGTTCCTCAGCGTCAATCCTCCATGGGCTACCTCGACCTTGGCCCTCGGGTAGCACCGAAAGACCTGTGACAGCGCGGCACGGAAGACGGTTATTTGTCCATCCGACTGTGGCCTACCCCGAACTGCCCCTTGATGGCCGCCCATGAGACGAACTGCGGCTTCCCATGAGGGATACGGTGCAACCTTTGGGCGAGCCAGGCGTAGATGTCCAGGGCCATAGCGGAGTGCGATAGCGCCGCCAGCGCGCGCTCGTCGAGGGGTACGGCGTGCTTCTGTAGGCTCACGAAGTAATCGAGGCTAAGCCGGATGGTCGAAGACCACAGGACACGCTGTTGTTCGTCCTTTGGAAACCATAAATCGAAGCCGGAAACGACCTTTCCGTCGATCTGAAAGGGGTGGTTGTCATTGATCGCAGATATGCGAAGAAGCGCGGTAGATAAACGCCCTAACTGGTCCTTAAACACGTGGATTTCGCGACCGTTCGGTCCCGATTTTCCCCGTTTGGTCGGGTCTTGAAGGCGTCTGATGAAAGCGGTCAGGCTACGTTCGACTTCGATTTCGGGAGATCCGGTCCTGAGTGCCTCGGCGTTCAGGTGAGCCAGGATCAAGCGTGCCTTGGGACCGAACGGTAGACCCAACTCGACCCATCGATCAGTTTCCGGGTGATCCGCGGCTCCTGCTTCGATCCGCAGCTTAATGTCGCCTTGCCTCCGCTCCCAAACCCTCACCTCATCCCCAGGATTGCGGTACGGCATGCAGGTTTGGCAGAGCACGGTGTGCTGGAAGGCGAGCTGCTCTAGGGTCTCCGTTGCAATGGAGACGCTGGCTTCCAGGCTTCGTTTCTCTACCAGAGTTAACTGGCGTGGGTGTTTGCGCGGTTTTCGTTCAGGCGTGTTTGGATTACCGGCGATTTTATTGAGGCTGGAATCGCGTGCTTCCTTCGTGTCTTTCATCGATTCATCTCTTGGAGGGTGTGTGACCTATAAACAGGTACTGTCTACTCGGTCTCCCAGATTTCCATATCCTCAAATTGTTGAATGTCTATGAGGCAGCGCGACATTCCCTTGGGGCTAACATGGTTATCGGCTTCTTGTGTCGTAGGTGTCGCAAGTGTCGCTGTCACAGTGCCAGTATTACCAAAGAGTGGGTAGGCGATAACGCACCGCGATCCTGGCCAGTGAGGTCTGTACAAAGGCATTGTGCTGCGCTGTCAACCGCTCGAAGGTGCTCCAGTGCATCCCCTTGGGCTTGCCGCCGTTGCCGTTGAGAAATCCCGGTTCCCAGCCCAGCTTGTCGCGGATTCTGTTTGCCCGTCGCGCCATCCGGTTATAGCTGGTTTCCCGCTGGCTGGGATAGGTCAAGCGGTAACAGTGGCGGCAGGCAAAGATACCGCCACCATAGAGGATCGCCACCCGCCGACCACAACCCCGGACGGGACAAAGGAACCAGGGGCGTTTCCCCCCAAGGTTGCCGTCGGTCCAGTCGAGAGAGACGGGATAGCTTGCGTCCTTCCAATCTTTACCACCGCTTCGGTGACGGTAGGTGAGGATCACCGGTCTGGTTCGGTGCGCACGCGGATGGAAGACACCACCTCGCCCTGGCGGGACCACGTACAGTCGAAGGATTGATGCGGGGCGAGCCGGCCATTCCGTTTCCAGCGCCGTACGTCGATGGAGAGGTAATCGGCAGTCGAGTTTCCCGTGAACCAGCACCGCTGGCGTCCGCTACCGATACCGCCCATGCCAGACTCCCCTTCGTTTTTTTGTCGAAATCATGTGGGAAATTCGGATTTCCCCCCACGGGCACTGGGTGGCTTGAATTTCCAAATGCCCTGGAGGGTACTGCAGAAACCACCAAAACCACCAATACTCATTTCCAAGTGGGTTTCTGTAGTTTCTGTAGTAGGTGTTTGGGGCATTTCCGACAATTCGCCCTCGCTTGCTTCAAGCTCCCGCTGCCATCTTATGCCGCAGAGCGGGGTTCACCCGGTAGACAATGGTGGGCCGCCCACCTTCCCCTTGCTTGGATGCTTTGCGTTCACCACGGATACGACAGTGATCCTCCAGTATCGCGAGTGCTCCCGGTGTCGTTTCGCGGGTCAAATGCGCCCACCCGCGACGGGAGATGTTGCTTGCGGTGAACCCGTCTTCCAGGTCCGGTAATCGCTTATCTAACGCTGTTGCGGCGGCCATCTCAGGGGCGGTCACGCTCGCATACAGCCGGCGGGCATGGCTCTCCAGATACTGTGCCCAAGCGCATGCGCTCATAAGCGCCTCCTCCCCGACAGGTCCTCCTAGCGGGTGATCGGCAAGGTGTATCAGCAGCGCCAAGCTCGGAACCAGAGAAACGAATTTGGATAAGTGGGCTTCCAGGGCCGGCTCCATATCGGCAGCCCGGATGCGCTGCATGTGCTTTTCATACCATGTGTCGAATACCCCTTGAGCCGCCTGGTCGAATCGAAACCCAGGGATACCGCCATCTTCCCGGTCAGCACCCAGAGCTGCGGCATCCATGGCATCCAACCGCTTGAACACCTCCCACGCCTGTTGACACGCGGGGGCGTCGGGCCGGCGGTCTACGTGCTTATAGCTGGTCGGTGTGTCCGGCCAAACCAACAACTGGAAGCGTTGAATCAAGCCATCGTCTCCGGCGCCTCCGGCCAGTGCCGCCCGCAGGTGGGCTTGAAGGGGTCCGGGTTGGATTCCGCCTAAGAGGGAGACGCACGCGGCCTCGATTTCGACCGTTCCGCGTCCGATGCGGTCGAATGTGAATCTCCCCGTCCCGTCCCAGGCCTCGATATAGAAGCTGCGGCTTCCCTCCCGGCCCTCTTTGTCGAGATTTTTGAGAAACCCGATTAATTCATCCCGAAAGACCAGGATGCCGCGCAGGTTGGCGGCCAACAATTCTCCGAGCTTCTCGACGGTGGGATCGTTGGTTACATAGCGCCTCCGGGCCGGTGGAGCTTCCTCCGTTGCATCGATTATGCGCCCTGCGATGTCCTTCGCTTTGTCCTTGCTATTACCTTGGTCACTGCTCTTCAAGGCTTTGTCCAGCTCCGTCTTATCCTTCTTAACTTGCACCTGGGCAATGAGGGAATGAACCTCGTATTCGCGAGTTTCTCGCTCGTGATCCTCCTTGGCGGCCATCTCCAGGCGTAAGAGCATGTCCATAGGAACATTCAGGGCGGGTGACTTGAGTACACTTGGGCGCCCCCCGGCACCGCCCCATAGATTCGGCACCACGAGCCAATCGTCGTGTCGTTTCGGTCGGATGCCGATTTGCCGCCCCACCACAGCCCCTTCTGCCACCATCGCTCCCACTGCGGTAAAGTCCAGAGGGCATTGCATCCGGGCGGCGGCATCCTCCATCCAGGGACGGAACGAGGTGGGCAATAGCTCAGGTGCGAAAGGGTCTACCGTCGGTAGAGCCGTCGGTAGGGGTTGCGGCTCCGGCCAGTCGGTTGCCGCCGGTGCCTCCGGGTACGGTGGCGCTTGATCCGGGTAGGCCGGGTCGTCGGTCAGGTGGTGCCTGTTCGCTGCGCCATCCCCGGCACCAGCCATTCGCTTTAGCTCCTTAAGATCGAGCCCGTAAGCATTGGTAGGTGAGTTATCCATGTGTCACCTCCGCTGCCTTCAGTCGTTCATATGCAACCTCGATGTAGGCCCGATCTTTGATGGATAGCGGTTTACCCGCTTCAATATCGGCAACCGCTATGCGTAGGGTAATCCGCTCAAGCACCAGTGGATCAGACGCCGCCAGGGTCCCCGTTGGGCATACCGCCGGGCGGCCTCGTGGGACCTCTGGCGGGCACAGGTCCAGGGTTCGGGATAAAGGTCCCGCCACCGTAAGCCGACGGCTTTCAATACGGCTTCTGGGTCGCATTCCGCAAAGCAGTGAATGAGCACGCGGTTTTCTGCATCCCGGATGCTCAGGGAGGGCGCGCGGTCGTCATGGGCAGGGCAGCGCGCATACCAGCGATTCGCACCAGCAGACCTCACGCCTTCCAATCGGGATAACAGCGGTGCGGCAAGACTAGCCATGGCCGTGCCCTCCCTGGTTGATCCGGGCAGGTATTAGCCGGTGACCATGGGTGCGGACGGGTGCCGTCACTACATCATGAAAGTTGGAGAGAGCATCAAGCATCGTGCAGCCCTCTCCCCGGTGGGTGAGCAGCCGGTCCGTCGACCTAAGAGGCCGCCATCCCCACAAGGACAGGGTAGTCATGCGGCCCTTAACGCAAGGACCAAGGCCGGTAGAATGAAAAGTGCTTTTAGAAGTCTTCGGGGTCGTCTGGTGCCAACCAGCGCGGCCCTTTCTGTTTATGGTCATGACCGTGGCCTCCCCTCAGTGCGCAGCCTTGCGGCTGGCTTCGATCTGCTGGTTCAGCCAGTCGTTCACCTCCGCCTCGACCCATCCCACGGCACGGCCTCCAAGGGAGATAGGCTTCGGGAAGCTGCCTTCGGAGATGCGCAGGTAGATGGTGGAGCGAGAAAGCCCGGTACGGACCTGGACGGAAGGAAGTCGCAGGATAGATGTAACCGAATTCATTAGTGCCTCCTTAGGGCGTAACGGAAGATTCGGTTACGTATTATTAAGACGCGGCCAGAATTTACATCGCAATTGCGGAGGCCGGTTTCGCAATTGCGGAACTATTGGGATTGAAGAGCTCGCTTAGCTTCGGGGAATTTTCGGGAAAGGTTGCTCTTTGATAACCCGCTATAACCCTGGAAGTGATCTCCAATTGCCTCGATCAGTTTTGCCTCGCTGGGGAAGGACGGGTGCTTTTCGATGTTGGGAAGATTACCCGCAATACAGTCGAGTAGAGCGGCGATGATGTTTTGGTAGGTAGATTCGGCTCGTTTACCAGGTATTCCCGTTTTGTCTACCATAGATTTTTCGATGGTACCCTTTTCACTGCGTAATTTCTCTAATTCGCGGTTGGTGTTCTCCAGGCGTTGTTCCAGTTCATCGCGTTCGGTTTTCAAGGCATGATAGGCGTCAGCGCTGATGGTTGCCGATGTGGGTCTTTCGGTCGATTCCTCCGGCAGCAGGTGCGGAAAATGCGTTTCAGCGAAACCCAGCCAAGGGATGTCGAACTTAATTTCCTTCGCAAATCGCACAAATTTGCTTGGTTGAAGACGCAAGACATTTTTTCCTTTTGGAACCTTCCAGCCGTTAGCACCCCTATGTTCAATCCATCTGGGAAGCAAGAGATTTATTCCTCTGCGGAGCTGTTGAAGTAGCTGTCCGTGGATGTTAGCATTCCTATATTCAGTCCATTTTTTCGACAGGGTCTTGATTTCCCTGTGGTTTTGTCGAAGTAGTTGACAGTAGATCTCAAGAGTTATTGTATTCTTTCTTAGGGCAAGTCCATCAAGTCGTAGCAACCAAGGGTCTGAGTCGCGGGACACTTTTCCCAGTATCCACTCTGCGGTCGGATGCCCCGGCAAATCCCACTCTTCGGTATACCGTCCGCCATACTATTTCTGTGCTGGTACGTTCCTCTCTAACAGATCGGAAAGGGATAAACCAGCCAACGCGCAGGGACAGAAACCGGAAAGCAGAACCAGCCCCATAAGCTCGGTCCAGTTATCGAGCAAGGCAAAATAACTGAGCAGGAGGGGAGGTAAATTTCCGGTTAGTGAAATTTCCGTCCCTGGGTTCACGTTCTCGTGGCTCTCATAAAGTTCGGCTACACGACGGGTTATTTTGAACAGGCCCCAAGTTTTGCTATCCACCAGGTTCGGCATTTGCCCGTAAAGATCAGCCACCTGGCGGGGTATTTCTTTTACAAGCTCAGGTGTAACCTCGAACTCAGCTGGAGGCCACTCTCGGCCTTCCAATAGGATGGGGTCGAAATGCCGCACGTCGCGCCTCCTTCGAGCGCCTTCAGGTGGAGAGGGGCCAAGCCAGGGCGGGTGAAGGAGGCCGCCGGTTCGGGAGCTACCCTAGGCTTGGCATAACGGATTAGAGAATCTGCGAATAGCTCTTCTCCGATTTCGGACAGAGCGATTCTTTACGCTCCATTAAACACCTAAATTATATGGGCACAGTGGATAGCAGCTATCATCTGTTCCTGCTTATCTAAAAAACCCGCCCATGCCTGCATCATCTGGCGGCGTTTTTCGAACAGGTCACCGCGCCGATAGGCGGCTTCGACCCGGTTGTCGATGACATGGGCCAGGGCCATTTCCGCCACATCACGCGGGAAGCTCGAAACCTCCCCAGACCAGTCGCGGAAGCTGGCGCGGAAGCCATGCGGCACGTAGTCGCCCCGATTGCCGTTCGCTCCGTAGCCCAGGCTGCGCATCAACAGCAGCAACGCCATGCCGGACAGGGAGCGCCCGTGACGAGCGCCGGGGAAAAGGTAGGGGTTGTCGCTCCGGCGCGGCAGCGCCTCCAGGAGGCTCACGGTGGCGTTGGTGAGCGGCACCCGATGGGCACCCCGCCGGGTTTTCATCCGTGCCGCAGGGATGGTCCATACGGCGTTCTCTCGGTCGATTTCAGGCCACTGGGCGTGCAGCACCTCGCTGGTGCGGGTGGC
>Ga0209680_1000053_pt1 | contig 33119 bp, 33 predicted proteins | sample WorMetLIZISLAND1_FD_187413 | JGI IMG/M metagenome (GOLD analysis project Ga0209680, IMG submission 187413) | Marine gutless worms symbiont microbial communities from Max Planck institute for Marine Microbiology, Germany - Olavius loisae LIZARD... ... | reverse complement strand
AGACAGGGCGCCAAATTGCTGAAGAAAGGCATCACCTGGCGCCGGCGTAAGGACCGCCGCACAATCACGGTGCCGGCGTCGTCAATACCGTGAACCTGAAAAACGTTCTTCGCCAGATCGAGGCCGATGGTGGTAACTTGCATGGCGGATGGCTCCTCTTGCTCGTGGTCCTTGATGGAATCCACACTTTGGCACATTGCGATGCCGGGAGCGGGAGCCATCCACTCCATCTGCTTCGCGGTAATGGGGGACTTTCGCAACAATGACGGGTTCTGGATCAGTTTTCCGGCATCGGTGGGTGCCTGTGGTAAAACCGGTATGAACCAGATTCGAACGCGTTCCCCTCTGGTTGGTCGTAGTCGAGCGCATCGAATTAACGTGTATCGGTGTTTGCTGCGGAAACGAACAGGTTCGTACCCATTTTCGGAAAATTAGCGGTATTTGACCGCCGTAATGAACTCGGAGAAAGCCTCGCACCAGACGAGAGCCGTCGTGTATTCCGTGACGTCGACGTCTGCCGGAACATCGAGGAAAAACCCGTCGAAGGTCTTTATGTCGCCAATGACACGCGCGTCCTGCTTGATCGGCAGAAACTCGTCCTCGTGTTCGACGAATTCTTTCACCAGATAGAGTTTGTAATCCGGACCCGGTGCTAGGCGGCCCTCGTGAATGACCTGCGTTTGCGTGATGCTGACGGTGCCCTCACCCCAATGTAAAAAATCGCTGCCCCTGAGATCTCGAGCCAGGTCGCCCTTAAAGATCGCTTCGGCCGCCATTTCTTCCAAAACGCCAGCATCCGGTGACTTTGGTGCCGTCAAGATCGGAAGGAAATAGATGCCCAGTGCAAATCCGACCGCTAGGGCAACAGCGTGCGTCGCCGTTCCGAATATCAACTTACGCATTACTTTCTCCCGCTTCTTTAGGGCATTTAAGGTCTTGCCGCCGCGATTTCATCTCTCAAACTCCGATCTACTGACATTTGCTAGTTTGGGTCATCTCCGGTCCAACGGGCGTTGGACCTCTGACACCTGCTTTCTGATCAAATGGCAGATATCCACTGCGATAAGGATTTTTTTGGATCATGCAGCCTTATGGGAGGCCAAATCTCGAGTGCGGAATGGCGGTAACAGCGGCTGTACATTCTTTGAAAATCAATAGCCTGCAGTTCCTCATCATCGGAACTTTGCCTTGAACCTTCCGCTTACCTTGAAAAATACACTCATTTTACATAAAATGAATATGTGTGTGGATTACTCCCATCCGCGCATCATCTTCGGTTGTACGACCTGATTCGTTGTCGATTTAGAGACGGGAAGCATGACATGAAGAAACTCAAAATGATCCTGGCGGCGATTGCCGTCGCTGGTGTGACGGCGCTGCCGATGGCCTCGGCCGAGGCCTTCTTCTGGCCTTTCGGTGGCCGGGGCGGCCCCTGGGGCGGCTATCCCGGCTGGGGCGGCTACCCGTACGGCGGCGGCTACCCAGGCTACTGGGGCGGCTACCCCTACGGCGGCTACGTGCACCCCTACGCCTATCCTTACGCGGCGCCGACCGTGCCTCAAACGAAATCCGCGGAATAAGCGGGCCCTCAACCGGGAGCGGGAGGGGCCTGGCCTCTCCCAACCGGTTCACTGATCAATCGCTTGGGTGTGAATGCCGGGGCGTCAGCGCAACCTGAGCGTATCCGGGAATTTGAACTCGCCGCACCAGTGATCCATGCCCACCGCGATGGGTTCTGGATAACGGCGGCACTGGGCCGCTTCGCAAAAGGCGCAGTTGAGGCAGATCCTGCGGGCCACATTGCGGGCGACCGTGTTGTTGATCTGAAAATGGCGCATCAAAAATTTCGCGCCCGCGTCACGCTCGGCACCGTTTGGGAAGTCGATGACCAGACCGCGGGAACCGTCGTAATAGACGGGGTAGGTGGGCCACTGACGTTTGATCGGCTGAACGAAATTGCCCATATCCTCCGCATCGCATTCGAGGCGGTAGATGTATTCAACCATTGACGGATGCCCTTTACCTGAACCGTTTCGATTCGAGCAAGTACACGGTCCCCGAGTCGCGTGATGGACATATGGATTGCCCCGGTCAGAGTCAATAAATGCCGTCTGTCAGCTCTGTGAATGTCGGTAAAAGACCGAATAGCAAGACCTTGGTGTTTTCTGAGACGCTTGCCGATTGGCAGCACGCAATTGAGTAGACCGTTCGGACTTGCGTATCTTCGCATACCGGTCCCAGGAACACTCGACGAGGTCTACATGATTTTCGCGGGGGGACTTCGTGAACATCACATAGCCGATACTTTTTTACCGACACCTTGGTTTTCTCAATGAGTGCATCAACGTCCGGGTGACGCTTCAGGGTCGGGTCCAAGTTATGGTCGATGCCGATCTCAGTGTCGACCCGACGGCCCGCGATCTCACTTTCGGTGGCGAGGCCGGCGACGTTACCCTGTTCGTCGACCTTCAGGTCCCGGTTGGCCTTCCAACATGCGGACCCGCGCCGACGAGGTGCCGACCGTGGCGAAGACCTTGGTCACCGGTTTGGCCGAAGTTGCCGGTGGAAACGCAACCGGACCCACGGCGATAAAGGCGGCGATGACGACTGAGATGAGCAGGGATCTTGCGATCACGTCCTGGAAAACTCTCTGCTGTCGCGCATAATGACCGAAGGCACGTCGTGAATCCACGCGGCCCCTCACTTCCCATCGAGCATGGCTTTGCTATCCAGGGGCCACGAAACGGGAGGAGATCGATTATGGACGAACCCTTGATCCGTAGAAAATTCGGCGCCCCCATCGATCAGGCCAAGGTCGCTGCCGACTGGCGCGAGCGCGGGTATTCCTGCGATTTGTTCGTTGATCCACCGGGGCGTCGCTGGGAAGATTTCGTGCACGGCTGTAATGAACTGGTCACGGTCGTGGAGGGACGTCTCGAAATGGAGGTCGCCGGCGACGTCATGACCATGGAACCGGGCGACGAGGTGTTCATCCCCAAGGGTGCCGTCCATTCCGTGCGCAATATCCATTCCGGTACGACCCGCTGGCTATTCGGTTACGACTGACCCAGCGATACACCGCTCAGAAATTCGAAATCGTATCGCTCCGCGATTGCAGGTCGGGTGGGTTGATGATCCAGTCGGCGGCATCGGCGATCAGAAAGCCAGTAGCCAGCGTCATGAGAACGACGATGGCGCGCATGGGCTTCGGGCTACGCTTGATCACCGGGGTCGGTCTCGCGTTATCGAGGATTTCCTGGTCGGGCGGAAAATGTTCGCGCCGGCGGTTGGTGACGTAGTTTTCCTCGATCTTCTGGAAGCCACTGTCGATGCTGAAGTAGGCGTGGAACATCGGAAGCGCCGTGCCAACCATGTAGAGGGCCACCGCAGCAAGGCCGCCCCAAGGGATACGTTCGGCACCGATCACGTAACCGGCGTAACCGGTAGCGACAACGATACCAAAAGCATTAACGGCGATGTGCCAAGGCATGGAAAATGATCCGGTCGTCCTTATGACTTGAAAGACTACCCCGGCCGCCGTCTACCGGCAAATTCACCGGGACAGCAGCACCGTTCGCCAGCCCTTTAGCGTGGCGTACTGGACCAGCTTCAGGCCGTGTGTTTCGTGGGCCCAGAGGACGCGCCTGGCGTCCCGCTCGAGAAACCCGGACACGATCGCGGTGCCGCCGGGGCGCAGATGGCTTTTGAGGTCGCCGGCCATGGCGACGAGAGGGCGAGTCAGGATGTTGGCCAGGATTAGATCGTAGGGAGCGCATCGCCGCACGGCGGGGGCGGCATATCCGACACCGCAAAAGGCTGTGACCCGCGCGGCGACACCGTTGTTTTCCGCGTTGAGTACCGTGACACGGGCCGCCTCGTCGTCTATGTCGCTGGCCGTGATCCTTGCATCGGGTCAGGTCTTGGCGGCGGCGACCGAGAGCACGCCCGAGCCGCAGCCCATGTCGAGGATCCGTAAAAACCGGTGACGGCGGGCGAGGCGGTCGAGAAAGCGTAGACAGGTTTCGGTCGTTGCATGTTCGCCGGAACCGAAGGCCGTGCCGGCATCCAGCTCGATGGTAAGCGCGCCGGCCGGCGCCGGGCCGTTGAAGTGCGAACCGTGGAAGAAATAGCGGCCGATCCGGAGCGGTGGGAATTGGGCCAGGTTCTCGGCCAGCCAGTCCCGGGGCGGCACCAGGTCGATCTTCGGTTTCGGCGGCTCGACACTGACCTTGCGGGCCGTTGCGGCGAGACCGTTCACCAGGCCCCGCTCGTCAGGTTCAGCGTCGACGAAACCCTCGACGATCCAGGTGCGATCAGCTTCGTTCTCGAAGGCGCTTACCACCGACGATACGGTTTCCAGATAGTCCTCGAATGCGCTACGGGCCGGCTCGGGCACGGTGACGCCGATCCGCCACAGGAAGGTCGGTGCGGTCATCGTTCAGGGCGTTTCCACAAAACTGTCCATGACCTTCTTGGTGCCGGCTTTCTCGAAGTCGATCTCGAGTTTGTTACCGTCGATGGCGACAATGCGCCCGTACCCGAACTTCTGGTGGAAGATACGCTCGCCGACCTCGAAAGTTCGTCCCGGTCCTTCCCGCTCACTGACCTGCCAGTCAGTATCCTCGATCAGCGGCGTTGGGCGGCGGTTGACACGGCGCCCGGATGGGAAACCCGCGCCGCCAAAACCGGACCCAAAGGAGTTGCCGAGGCCGTCATCGAAGCCTTCGCTGAAACCACCACGGGCGGCGCCGAGGCCGGTCTCCGCGTCGATAACCACGTTGTCATCGGGAATTTCCTCGATGAACCGCGACGGATAGGCGCTTTGCCACTGGCCGTAAACGCGGCGGTTGGCGGCATGCAGGATGGTGGCGCGCTTGCGGGCCCGGGTCAGGCCGACGTAGGCGAGGCGGCGCTCCTCCTCGAGCGCGCTCAATCCCCCTTCGTCCAGCGCCCGCTGGTGCGGAAACAGTCCTTCCTCCCAACCCGGCAGGAAGACGGTATCGAACTCCAACCCCTTGGCGCCGTGCAGGGTCATGAGGGTCATCTTGTCGTCCGATGTGTTCTCCTCGTTCTCCATGACCAGGCTGACGTGTTCCAGGAACCCGCCCAGGGTCTCGAATTCCTCGAGGGCAACGATCATTTCCTTCAGGTTGTCGAGCCGGCCCGGTGCCTCCGGTGCCTTGCTCTCACGCCACATGGCGGTGTAGCCCGATTCGTCCAAGACGATGCCGGCCAACTCAGGGTGCGGCACCACGTCGAGCATCTGCCGCCAGCGGGCGAAGTCTTCCATCAGGGCTCGGAGCGTGTTTCTCGGTTTCGGCCGAAGCTCGTCCGTCTCGCAGAGTCGGATCACCGCCTGGGTCAGGGGCAAGGTCTCGGCCCGGGCGAACTGGTGGATGGTGCGCATGGCCGCCTGGCCGATGCCGCGCTTCGGCAGGTTGACGATGCGCTCGAAGGCGAGGTCGTCGTCCGGTTGCTGGACGACCCGGAGATAAGCGATGGCGTCGCGGATTTCCTGGCGCTCGTAGAACCGCGGGCCGCCGATGACCCGGTAGGGAATGCCAAGCGTGATCAGCCGCTCCTCGAACTCGCGGGTCTGGAAACTGGCCCGGACCAGCACCGCCATGCCGTTGAGCGCCTGGCCCTTGGCGTGCAATGCCTCGACCGCGTCGCCGACGGCGCGCGCCTCTTGTTCGCCGTCCCACACGCTTCTGACGGTGATCGGCTCGCCCTCGTTGACGTCGGTCCACAGGGTCTTGCCAAGGCGCCCGTCGTTATGCGCGATCAGACCCGAGGCGGCAGCCAGGATGTGCGGTGTCGAACGGTAGTTGCGCTCAAGGCGTACCACCTCGGCACCGGGGAAATCCTCCTCGAAACGCAAAATGTTGCCGACTTCGGCGCCGCGCCAGGAATAGATCGACTGGTCATCGTCTCCGACGCAGCAGATGTTGCGGTGCGCCTGGGCCAAGAGCCGCAGCCAAAGGTACTGCGCGACATTGGTGTCCTGATACTCGTCGACCAGAATGTAGCGGAACTGGCCCTGGTAGCGGGCTAGGATCTCCGGTTCGTCCTGGAAGAGCTGCAGACAGAGCAACAGAAGGTCGCCGAAGTCGGCGGCGTTGAGCACCTTCAACCGCTCTTGGTATTCGGCGTAAAGCGAGAGGATTCGCCCGTCGGCGATGTCGCTGCCTTCGCCCGGCGTCACCCGGTCCGGCGGTAGGCCGCGGTCCTTCCAGCGCTGGATGGTGGACGCAATGACCCGCGCCGGCCAGCGCTTGTCGTCGAGCTCATGAACGTCGACCAGCTGCTTGATTAGGCGCACCTGATCGTCGGTGTCGAGGATCGAGAAGTTGGGTTTCAGCCCGGCCGCTTCCGCGTGCGCCCTCAGGATGCGTGCGCCGATGGCGTGGAAGGTGCCGACCCACCAGCCCTCGACCGGTGCGTTGAGGAGCGCAGCCACACGCTCCTTCATCTCGCGCGCCGCCTTGTTGGTGAAGGTCACGGCCATTACCTGCCAGGGTCGGGCCCGGCCCTCGATCAGGATATGGGCGAGCCGCGTCGTCAGGACGCGTGTCTTTCCGGTACCGGCGCCGGCCAGCACCAGGACCGGCCCGTCGATGGTCTCCACGGCCTTGAGCTGGGTCTCGTTGAGGGTGGCCAGATAGGCGCGGGGACCGGGAGCCGGCGGACGCGGAGGCGCCGGTGGGTCGGTGAGGTCGAAGGGGTTTTCCATAGGCGATATATAGCATGGGGAACGGAGGCGGCCATCATCGGATCGCGCCCGAACTGCCGCTCTCCCCGGGACCAGACGAATCCTTGCGAAACGGTTGGCAGGGAACCGATTTCGGCGCATGATCGAAGCCAAGAACAAGACGAGGGAAGACAAAGGGGGGCGGCCGGCATGACCGGTTACAACGGCGACCCGCTCAGCCATATCGAATTGTTGGCGCCGGTTCCTGTTGCGGAGCGGAAGGCATTGGCCAAGCAGTGCCATTGGCGGGAGTATGCCGCCAAACAGGTCGTATTCGACAAGCGGAGCGAGAACACGGACGTCATGTTCGTCGTGTCCGGACGGGTCAACGTCACCGGCTATTCCCTAGCCGGACGGGAGATTTCCTTTGCCGAGATCGGCGAAGGGGACTTTTTCGGCGAGGTTTCGGCCGTCGACGGCAAGGCGCGGTCGGCCAGTGTGACCGCCATCTCCGATTGCCGCCTGGCCTCGTTAACGGCGCCCCTGTTCCGGGCTCTGCTCGAAAGTCACCCCGACGTCGCCGCCACCGTCATGCGCCGACTGAGCGGCATCATCCGCCGTTCGACCGAACGCCTCATGGACTTCAAGACCCTGAACGCACATCAGCGTGTCTGCGCCGAGGTGTTGCGTATCGCCCAGCCGAGCGCCGCCGTAGCCGGTCACTGGGAGATCTACCCGATGCCGACCCAGGTCGTTATCGCCAGCCGCGTTGGGGCCAGTCGCGAGACTGTGGCCCGTGTCCTCGGCGATCTCGCCCGTGGCGGAATCATCGCCCGCAAGGGCCGCACCGTAACGATCCTCGAACGCGGCAACTTGGAGCGCTTAACTGAGAGGTTGGGAGACGATGCCTGACGGCAACCGCCGCAGTTGCAGGGCGTCCTTTCGACAATTCACGTCGCCCCTGCGCACGCTCGAATGCGACGCCGCGCGAATGATGGCACCGCCAGCGACGGGGCGGCGTTTCGCGGGGGGGGGGTGACGCGGTGACCATCAGTCTGTTCGAACTCTTCAAGATCGGCATCGGCCCGTCCAGTTCGCATACAGTCGGGCCTATGGTGGCGGCCGGGCGGTTCCTCGACGAGGCCCGCGACGCCGACATTTTCGGCGAAATCGAGCGTGTCCACGTGCGCCTTTATGGGTCGCTTGCCTTCACCGGTGAAGGCCACCAGTCGGATACGGCCGTGCTGCTCGGTCTCGCCGGTGAGACGCCGGACGGCGTCGACCCGGACCGGGTGCCGGCAATCCTCCAAGAGATTGCCGAACAGGAATCGATCGTACTTGGCGGCGAAAGGGCGATCGCCTTCGACCGCGATGCCGACCTCGTCTTCGATTACGGCGAACCGCTGCCGGCCCATGCCAACGGCATGCGGTTCCAGGCCTTCGACCATGCCGGCGAGGAACTCGCCGAGACCGTCTATTACTCTGTCGGCGGCGGTTTCGTCGCCTCCGAGGACGAGATGGCGGCCGAGGCCGACGTGCGGACCGGCGACAGCGCCGTGCCCTATCCGTTCGCTTCGGCTGCCGAATTGCTGGCCACAGGTCGTTCGACCGGTAAGAGCATCGCGGAAATGGTCATGGCTAACGAGACGACGGAACGCAACGAAGCCGAAGTGCTCGCCGGCATCGACCGCATCTGGTCGGCCATGCGCGATTGCATGGAACGCGGTATGAAGGGCGACGGGATGCTGCCCGGCGTTCTTCACGTCAAACGCCGCGCCAAGCAAATCCTCGACGGCCTCGAGAGCGCCCGTGGCATCAACGCCAAGCTGCCGCACGAGTGCATGGACTGGATCAGTCTCTATGCCATCGCCGTTAACGAAGAGAACGCATCCGGCGGTCGCGTCGTTACGGCCCCGACCAATGGGGCGGCCGGGGTCATCCCGGCGGTGCTCCGCTACTACATGGAATCGTGCCCTGGCGCCGATAACAAAGGTGTGTGCGATTTCCTGCTGACGGCGACCGCCATCGGCTCTCTAATCAAGCTCAACGCTTCGATCTCGGGTGCCGAGGTCGGCTGCCAGGGCGAGGTCGGCTCGGCCTCTGCCATGGCGGCGGCCGGTCTGGCGGCAGCCTTGGGCGGCAGCAACGAACAGGTCGAGAACGCTGCCGAGATCGCCGTCGAGCATCACTTGGGGCTCACCTGTGATCCCATCGGCGGCCTCGTCCAGGTGCCCTGCATCGAACGCAACGCCATGGGCGCCGTAAAGGCGATCAACGCCGCCTCGCTGGCCCTGAAGGGCGACGGCACCCATTTCGTGTCCCTCGATGCCGTCATTGAGACCATGCGTCAGACCGGCGAGGATATGCAGGACAAGTACAAGGAAACCAGCCTCGGCGGCCTCGCCGTCAACGTCGTCGCCTGTTAGGTGTGCGAAATCCCACTTGGCGTATTGAAGTGGGCAGTCCAGGTCTAACGCCCGCCCTTCAGGATGGCCCGGCATTTCTCCGCGATCTCCAGGGTCACCGTGTCGTTCATGGGCTGGCCGTTGAAATAGAGCGCGCCGGTCTTGATGTTGAATTTCACGGTGCCAAGGGTGAGCGCCATGTCGGGGATGCTGACCGCTTCCTTGAAGGCGGCTTCGGTCGCGGTGTTGGCCGTCGTCGCTTCCGTACCTTCCGTCGTTGCGCTGGCGGCAGACGTGTTGAGGTTCGTGGCGCTGGTGCGGAGCGCAGTGACGTCGGCGTCCTCGGTGTATCCGACGCCCTTGGCCGCGGTGACGGCACTCGCGGCGGAGGTGAGAGCCGAGGCGGCATCACCGGACGCGGCCGAGGTTTGGGCCGATGACAGTGCCGTTTGCGCTGTGTTCAACGCCGAGGAGGCGGAACTGACGGCCGCCTTCTTGGTGGCGTTCGTCGGGTCGGCTACATATGCGGCGACGGCGGTGTCATAGATCGTTTGCGCGCCCTGTACGGCCTCGTCGGCGGCGATCACCGCGGCCTGGGCGGAGACGGTCTGGGCGCTGCCGGCGGCGCTCACCGTCTCGCTTGCCTTGGTCGCCGTCTCGACCGATTGGTCGGCGCTGTCGGCGGCGGTGCGGGCACTGCTGGCGGCGCTGCTCGCGGCGCTGCTCGCGGAGGAGGCCGCCGCCGTCGATGTGGTGCTGCTTGCCGACACGCTGACGCCGGCCGACGAAACGGTCGTCGATGCCGACTGTGCCGAGGTCGACGCGCTCGAATAGTCGCCGGCCGCATAGGAGGTTTCGGCACTGGTCAGGGAGGCCTGCGCCACGGTCAAGGCGGCTTCGGCAGCGGTATAGGCTTCGGCGTCGGCAGCGCTTTCCGGATGCGCCGTTTTCTGGGCCAGGGCCGCATCGCGTTCGGTGGTCATGGCAGCGACGGCCGCCGTCGCGTCTTCGATGGCGACGAAGGCGCTCGATTGCGAGGCCAGGGTCTCGGCCGAGGCCGCCGCCGTCTCCGCCGCCTCCGCCGCCGTCTGCGCCTGGTCGGCGGCATTGGCCGCGGCCTGCGCCGCCGCGGCGTCGGCCTCCGGCTTGTAGGCCACATCACCCCGTGCCCGGTGGCGGGCCATCAGGCGCCGGCAATCGCGTTTGCTGATCTGCACGCGCGGTTCCGCTGGTGCGCGTTCGGCACCATTCCCGCCTGCCTGCCCGTTGTCGGCGGCCAGGGTGGTGTACGGGTTTATGGCGATCATGGAGACCGCCAAGAATATCGCTGGGAGCGGAAATCTAATCGGCATCAGGACTCGCGACCGTCTCCAGGGACAGCTTTCTGAGTCTAGCAGGGTAAGGGAAGAGGGTTAACAGATGGTGTCTGAATCGACGATGACGGGTCAACGGCCTTCGGCACCAAACAAGGGAATACGCGATCGCTTGATCAGCCGCCTCATCGTTCCTGCAGCGCCAGGCGCGCACCCAAGGCACAGTAGATGCCGCCGACCACTTTCCCCTGCCATTTCAGGACGGTCGGATTGCGGCGAAGAAACAGACCGAGCCGACCGGCGCCGAGGGCGAAGACGACGGTGCTGACGAGCCCCAACAGGACGAAGACGATGCCGAGCGTCATCAATTGCAGGGCCACGGACCCGTTCTCGAGTCGCACGAATTGGGGAAGGAATGCGAGGAAGAATAAGGCAGTCTTGGGATTGAGGACTTCGGCCAGGATCGCTTGGCGAAAGGCCTTTTTGGCGGACAGGGGGAACCTCTTGGTGCTCAGGTCCAAGACTTTTCAAGGATGGCGCGGATGCCGAGAAAAACCAGATAGGCGGCACCTAGGTATTTGATGATGCTGAACAACACAGCTGACGCCGCGATGATCGCCGATATGCCGACGATCGCCATCACCGTATGGACGAGGTCGCCAGCCGCGATCTCGGCGCCGGTCGCGATGCCGACCCTGACGCCTGAACTCGTTGCCCGCGCCACGGTGAGGATCGTCGCCGGGCCGGGAATGAACACGAACCCGAGAACGACCGCAACGTAAGTGATCAATGTCGCCGGATCGACCAAGGCGGAATCCTCCTTAGTTCTCGCGCCGAAAGGAAGCCATTGTTCCGGCGGAAAGGCAATGGGCGGGAGTTTTACCTGTCAGGTCAGCTCTTGCCGGCCGCCAGTTGGGCCTTCACGTAGGCCGGAAAGGCTTGGCTTTCGTATGCCTTTTCGCGCACGTAGCGGAACATGGAAACGAAGTAGTTGGGCCGGAAATAGCCCTGCATGCGCGACACTTCCAGGTCCTTGATGCCGGCTGCCGTTCCCTGCGCAGGGGGCTCGCCCAAAAAGATGATGGTCGGCGAGAAACGGATACCCCATTTCTTTCGGAGTTTGCTCTCCGACAGCGTCTCGCCGTCGAAGTCGGTGACCTCGGCCGAGCCCTTCATGTCGATCTGCACCATCTCGAAGTTCTCGCGGATGTAACCGCGGATCTCCGGGTCAGCGAAGTTGACCAGGTGCGTTTCCCGGCAATAGGGGCAGCCTTCGAGCTCGAAGATGACGGCCAGGCGCTTGCCGTTCTCGGCGGCCATCGTCAGATCCTCGTTCATGTCGAGGAAGCTAGACAAGAACCAGGTCTGGCGGTAGTGGCCACCGGACTTCTCGACCGTGCTCAGGTCCTTCTCCCCGGCCCGCGCCGGGACCGGAAACCAGGACCCCGCCAAACCGGAGGCCAGTGTCGTGCCGGCGGCCAAAAGCCGTTTCGAGAACCCGCGCCGTGTCTGCATGGTGTCACCTCGTGCCCGTTGCCAATCGGTCAGGAAACCGCATTTCTTATACATTAAACGAATATGACGGGCTACCATGTCCCGACGGGCCCGGAGGATAAGCCGACATGAAAGAAATCGTCGCTGTCATCGTTGTCGTCTTTGTGCTGATCCTGACGGTCGCTCCGGACCGGCCGGCGGCCGGCGAAACCGGCGACTTCAACGCCGCCGTAGCCGACGCCTACGGCCACTACCGTCAGGCCGTCTTCTTCCTGCGCACCAAGAACCCGGGTGTCGCCGCTCTCGAGATCTCGATGATGGCCGAAAAGTGGAACGCTCTCGCCGATCGCCACGCCGGATCGCCGCCCGATGCTTACGATGGAGACGCTGAATTCCAGGGCACCATGCGCGCCGTTGCGGAGCAATTGGCCAAGGCGGCAAGCGCGGCCGAGGTCATGGAAGTGGAAACGGCGTCCGAGGCCATGAAGCCGGTCCGCACGATGATCGCCGGGCTGCGCCGGCGCAGCGGCATCGTCACCTTTTCCGATTGTGTTGACGCCATCAATGCCTCCATGGACCGCCTGTGGCCCTACCGGCACAATCCACCCGATTTCGAAAATCCGGAAGCCGTGGATGCGCTTCGCCAGGAGCTCGGCATATCGCTTTACCTTTACAAGAAATGCTACGAGGAAGCGCCCCAGGCCTATCGGGAAGACGAGGAGTTCCAACGCTTGTTCGAGAACGGTATCGATTCCTTCACCCGCATCTGGGAGCCGGTACGCGACAAGAACGCCGTTGGCGTCATCAACTTCCTGCGCGAGCTGCGCTCGCTCGACAAAATGATCTTCCTGCGATTCGGGTAAGCGACGGGTTCGAATCCGTTTCTCCGAACACCCACCTCTGCGACCTACGGACCAAGTTGAACAGGCGAATTTCGGCAATTGCCGGCCGTTGGGCGTCAGCCGGCCTGTCGAACGGCCTCGCCCGGCCAGGGCAGTTCATTCTTCTCCAGGGCCTCCCCCGGGAAGGGCAGCGAATCCTTGTTCAGCGCTTCGCCGGGGAAGGGTAAGCCGTCGTCTTCTCTCGCGGTTCCGGCTTGGCTCCCGTCGCTTTCCTGTTCCCAGTCCAATTCAGCCACATTCCGGGGTCGGAAGTCGTCAACCATGTCCCGCGCCCGGTCCAGGTTCTTGGCGGTAATCGCCGCCAGGCGGTGGTTGCTGCGCGCCTCGTAGACCTCGAGGGCCTGCTCGAAGGCGGCGACGGAGGCCTCTAGGCGTTCGACATTGCGGGTCTGTTTGCCGAGCAGGAACAGCGCGCTGCCCAGGTTGTTCTGCGACGCTGCCCACAGCATCGGTGTCTTCGAACGGCTCCTCACCTCAAGGACGGCCCTGCTGGCGTTGGCCGCCGTCGCCAGGGCCTCCAGGCTTTTCACGTGTTCGCCCAGGACCTGGGCGGCCTGGGCCACGTTGCTCATGATCTCGGCCCAGCGCATCGGCGTCTGGTCGCGTGTATAGATGGCGAGTGCCGACTTGAAGCGCCTCAGTGCGCGTTTCAGCTCGGCGGTGTCGCCGCTCTCGAAGCCGCGGCGGTAGCTGATCAAACCGAGCCGGTTCTGCAATGCCCCCCAGGCCCTCGGATGGCCCGTACGGTCAAGGATATCGGCGGCGTCGATGAGCAGGGATTCCGCTTCGTCCAGCATCGCCGGGTCGCGGTTGCGCTCACCTTCGATGTGCAGGATCGACCCCAGGTGCTTGTGGACGCGGGCCCAGTCCTCGGGCGATTCCTTCTCGTTGAGAACCGAAGCCGCGACGCGGTAACGCTCGGCCGCGCGGTCCAGGAGCTCGGCGTCGTATCCCGGCCGGGCGGCGGCGGCTAGCACTGAGGCGTACCCGGATTGAAGGGTGGCCCGCTCGCGGCTGGTCATCTCCGGAAGTACCTGGGCGAGGGCGGCGGGCTCGAGGCCATCGGCCAGGGCGCGTTTCTTCAGGGCTTCCTTGGCCCGGGTGCCCGGCAGGGCGGCGGCCAGGGTGACGGCGCGCAGAAGGTCGGCGACCTCCGCGCCGAACCTGGCGGGTACGGCGAGAATAGTCTCGATGTCGAAGGCGCCCGGCGCCTGCTGGTCCCAGTTGGCGAGTGTCACGAAGTGCAGATGCAACGCACTACCCGGAGCCGGCACGTGACCCCAGATGAGGACGTCGGCATCGGTATCAATAAGCCAACGCCGGGCAGTCATGGAGATGCGATCGATCTGTTTGGTTCGATCGGCGTTGACGTCGAATTTGAGGGCCTTGGTCAGGCCGCGCGTCTGGATGGCCGGCGAGTTGCCGAGCGCAGCGATGAGATGGCGTGTGTTCTGCTCCGCGTTTTCGCCGGTGAGCTTGGCGATGCGCACGCCGATGCGCTCCTGGTCGGTGCCGAGGCCGTCGATCAGACGCCGCAACAGTCCCGGATTGCTGTAGGAACCGCCGTCAGCCGCGGGCGCCGGCTTGCCGCCGCGCAGCCGCTTGATCAACCGGCCCATCATACCCAGCGTCGATTCCGGGGTCTGCTGCATGGAGTCGATGAGGCCGCCCCGGTCCATGGAACGCACAACGGTGCGACCGACAGCGCGCGCTGTCGCTCCGTGGACGCCGCCGTCGAGGACCGCCATCTCGCCGAACATCTCGCCAGGCCCAAGATAACCCTGGTGGACCGGCTTGCCGCCCTCGTCCTTGAGAATCTCGACCTTGCCGGAGAAGATTTCGTAGGCGCGGTCGCTCGTCTCCCCCTCGCGGAAGATCACATCCCCGTCGGCGAATATCTCCTTGCTGCGCGTCAAACCCCTCTCCGCTCAGCCAAATACATGTCGAGGTCCGCCGGGCAAAACCTGACGACCCACGATGAGGCTAGCAGAAGGTTCCTACCGAACCGTTAACGGGAACCGGCGCGATGGTTCTATCTAATTGGAATCTATAGAGAAGGCGGCGCCGATTTCGGATCCTGGAGCGGTGCTCAGAGCTGTACGGGCGTTGGCGCCTTGATGCCGATTTCCTCTCGGAGCGCCTTGCGCACGTCGGCGAACACCTGGTCCTAGGCGCCGGGACGCTTCTGACGGAACAAGCGGACTGTCGGATACCAGGGCGAACCTTCCTTGTCGGTCAGCCAGCGCCAATCGGCGGCGAAGGGGATGACCACCCAGGTCGGTTTGCCGAGTGCCGCAGCCAGGTGCGCGATGGCCGTATCGACGGTGATGACCATATCGAGTTGCTGGACCACGGAGGCCGTATCCGCGAAGTCGTTCAAACGCGGGCCCAGATTGAAGACCAGGGCCTCGCAACCGGTCTCCTTGATGTCGACCTCGCGCGGGCCCTTCTGCAGACTGTAGACGATGACGCCGGGGATGCCCAAGAGCTCGACGAACTGGGTGAAGTCGCAGGACCGGTTCTTGTCGTTCTAATGGGTCGGCTTGCCGGCCCAGGAGATGCCGATCTGGCGCTGGCGTTCCAAGGATGCGGGCAACTGCACGGCATGCATCTCGGGCGCCGTCAGGTAGGGGACCTCGACCGGGATGGTCTCGGCCGTGGTGCCGAGGACGCGGGCCAGGGACATCATCGGGATGTAATAATCGAACTTGGGCAGCGGCGCGCCCCGGTTGACCACCTTGTCGACGCCGGGCACGGTGGAGAACAGACGGGCCAATTCCGGCTGGGTCTCGAGAACCACGTTGCCGACCCGTTCCTTTACCATGGGCACGTAGCGGGCGAAGTGGATCATGTCGCCGAAACCCTGCTCCTGGTGGATCAACAGGGTTTTGCCCTTCAGTTCCGAGCCGTCCCACATGGGTTGGGAGAAGCCGCGCGGCGGGCTGCGTTCCAGTCTCCAGCGCCATTCATATTGCTCGAACCCTTCCGCGAACTCACCTTTGGTGAGCAGCGTCAGCGCCCGGTCCCAGCGGCAATCCACGTGTTCCGGCACCATTGTAAGTGTCGTCTCGAAGGCGGCCAGCGCCTGGTCGGTCTGGCCCAGGTCACGTAGTGCCAAACCCATGTTGTAGAAATACTCGGCGCCCTTCGGATCCAGGCGCACGGCCTGCTGATGGGCGGCAACGGCCAATTGCAGGCGGCCCAACTCGCGGAGCGCGTTGCCCATGTTGGAGTAGGCGCCTGCGTTGTTGGGGCGTAGCACCAGGGAACGGCGATAACACGCGATCGACGCCTCAAGCTTGCCCATCTGCCTGAGGGCGACGCCCATGTTATTGTAGGTGTCGGGAATCTTTGGATTGAGCAGCAGCGACTTGCCGTAGGCCTCAACAGCCTCCGCATATTCGCCTTTCTGGTGATGTTCGACGCCGACTCCGAAAACCCGGGCCGCCTCGCGTTCGCGAAGGGCCAGTTTCTGTTCCGCCGGCAGCGCCTTCCAGGCGGCGATTTGTTCGGCCGTTGGCTGGTGGCTGGACGTCGGCTTGGCCATGGCCGCGTCGCCGGGAGTCGGGCTCACCGGTTTCAGGGTCGCCGATACAGCGCCGACGGCACCATTCGCCGGTTTATTCGTCTTGGGTGCGGCCTTCTTGGCAGCCATTGCGTCCCCGCTCGAACCCCCACTGTAATGACCCCTGGGCACGCCCAACCACAGCCGATTGCTATAGTGAATCGTCGTCCCCCTCCGGGCAAGAAAAAGCGCTCGACAAGCGCAGCGTCCTGCCTTTGATGGTCTCCGGGCGGGTCAGGTCAGGGTCGAGGCAGAGCCGGGTCAGAGAATATCGAGCACGCTTTCCGGCGGCCGGCCCATGGCCGCCTTGGCGCCCTTAATGACGATCGGACGCTGCAGGGCCCGCGGGTGCCGGGCGATGGCCGCGATCAAAGCGTCACCGTCGAGGCCCGGATCGATGCCTTCCTCCTTGGCTTCCTTGGCGCGCAGTACGTCCTTCGGGCCAAGGCCCAGTTTGGCGAGCACGTCCTTCAACTCGGCGGCGCTCGGCGGCGACGTCAGGTATTCGACGACTTCCGGCTCGACGCCGTTGTCCTGCAACAACGCCAGGGTCTGGCGGGACTTCGAACAGCGCGGGTTGTGGTAGATCTTGACCGTCATGGTTCCTCCTCCTGTTATTCCGAACCCTCGGCTGCGACCGGTTCGGTCTCGCCGCTGGTGCCTGGCGGCACGAAAATCTCCGGGCGCTCCGAGGGTATGTGCTCAACATATAAGGACTGGCTTGGGAAGGCGAAACCCGTGCCGGCCCCTTCCACGATTTCCTTGATGCGCAGGGCGAGGCTCTCCTTAATCTTCAGCCATTCGCCCCAATCGGTGGTACGGGTAAAGCAATAAAGCATGATGTCGATCGACGAATCGCTGAAGCGGTCGATGCGCACGAAGGTGGAAACTTCTTCGGGATCGGCGAATTCCGGGCTGTCGGTCACATAGCCCTCAATCTCGTCGCGGATCCGGCGCAGCTGCTCGATGGTGGTGCGGTACTCGAGACCGATGGTCCAGTAGATGCGTCGGTGCGTCATGCCCGAGAAATTGATGACCGCCGTGTCCGCCAGCTTAGCGTTGGGCACCAGGACCGGCGCCTTGTCGAAACGGCGGACCACGGTCGAACGGAAACCGATGCTCTCGACGGTGCCTTCAACCGTGCCTTCGACGCGGATCCAATCGCCGATGCGGAAGCGCTTCTCGCCGAGGATGAGAATGCCGGCGATCAGGTTCTTGAACAGGTCCTGCGCACCCAAGGCGACGGCAACACCGAAGAGCCCGGCGCCGGCAATGATGGGGCCGACCTGGATTCCCCAGACCTGCAGGATGGTGGCAACGCCGACGACCATAACGGCGACGTGGATAGCCTTGACGATCCATTCGACGAGTTCATGGGTGAACACCCGTTCCAACCGGCGCAACAGGAACGACAATGGGATGGTCAGGCGATAAGCGCCCCAGAAGATGCAAACCGCGATTAGGGTCTTGACCACGTTGTCCGCGATCTCAGCGTATATGTCTTCGAAGGCCAGATATTCGCTGGCGACGAAGACGCCGATGACGACCGGCACCAGGCGGACCGGCGCTTCGAGGCTGGCGACCATTTTATCGTCGAGGCGGTTGGTCGTTCGCTTGGCGATGGCGTTGAGGCGGCCGATGACGAGGCGCGTGAAAAGCCCTCTCAACAGAAAGAAGACGGCGAGGATTAGGATGGCGATGAGGGCTTTGCCGATATCCACGCCGCCGATGCCGGTGTTCTACACCTCGACCACTAGTCGCCAGAATTCCTTCACTTGCTCCACCGCCGGGTCCCCCGTCCTTCGGTCTTCATGGAAATGTTCACGGCAAGGTCCTTGAAATAGTCCGTCCACTCGGCAAAATCAAACGCGCGCCGGAAAGAACAGGGCGAACGGCCCGAGCGGCCGGATGATCAGGCATCAAGGAGGGGAGCGTTTCGTTGGTCGATTTCAGCGAACACAAACAGGCGATGCTGGAGACCGGCTTCTGGGGTCGAGCCGCCGCCGGTGCGCTGATCCTCGCCAGGAGCACCCGACGGATGCTGATCGCTCACCGCGCCGAGGGAACACTGCAACCGAATACCTGGGGAACTTGGGGTGGCGCCGTCGATCACGGGGAATCGCCGATGCAGACGGTCACCCGCGAGGTCCGCGAGGAAGCGGGCTACGAGGGCGAGTTCGAGGCGACTCCCTTATACGTTTTCGAACACGAATCCGGGTTCCGGTACAGCAATTTCCTGGTCGTCATCGGCGAGGAATTCGAACCGACCTTGAACTGGGAGACTCAGGGTTACGGCTGGTTTGAGTTCGGCAAATGGCCGGATCCCCTGCACTTCGGGCTGGTCAACCTTCTGGATCACGCCGAGAGCCGATCCGTGATTGCACGGGCCGCCGGCGCCGAAGCATAGATTAGAATTTCCGCGCTGCGCCGGGAGCCTGCCGTCAGATGCGGGTTTCCATGGCAAGGCGTATGCCGAGCGCGATCAAGACGGTGCCGGCCAACGCATGAATGCGCCGGCCAGCGTTTTCGCTGGTCGAGAAAAAACGCCGGACTTGTCCACCGGCCAACCCCGCCGTGGCCATAACAACGAAAGAGACGGCCATGAAGATAAAACCAAGGATCGCGAACTGGTAAGCAACGGGGCCGGCCCCGGGGTCGACGAACTGAGGCAGGAAAGCGAGGAAGAACAACGCCACTTTAGGGTTGAGTAGGTTCATGACGACAGTCTGCCGATAGATGGAACCAATCGGCACCGGATCGCCGCCATTGGAAAAATCAAGTTTGTCGCGATGGCGCCACATGCGCACGCCGAGATAAATGAGGTAGGCGGCGCCGAGCACCTTGACGGCGGTAAAGGCGATTGCCGAGGCTGCAAGGACCGCCGTCAGCCCGACGATACAAAGCAGGGTGTGGCCGATGATCCCCGTACACAGACCGGCTGCCGCGGCGACGCCGGCCCGCGGCCCTTGAGCAGCGCCGCGGACGATGACGTAGATGATGTCGGGTCCCGGCGTGATGCCAAGAATGAAAGAAGCGACGGCAAAGGTCGCGAGATGGCTCCACTCGGGCATGGCGCTGAACTCACCCGCCCATCAGTTCCGGCCGCACCGCCCAGGCGACGATCCAGCCGTCACCGTTGTCGCCGCGCTCGAGCGCAACCACGGTGCCGGGCAGGAAGTGCACGACGGTCTCTTCCTCGGCACCGCAAATCAGACGGGACACCAGGCGGCTCATATAGGGAAGGTGGCCAACGACCATGACGTCACCTGTGGAACCCTCTTCCGGCCACGCTTCAATCGCCTCGTAAAGGGCATCGGTGGGGTCATTCGGCGCGATCGGATACAGGCTCTGCTCGATGATACGTCCCGGCCCCAGGGTGTCGGCCAGAATCAAAGCCGTCTCCTGAGCGCGGAGCTTACCGGCATGCAAAACGCGAGCGACGCGGATGCGGCTGCGTGCCAGGAACGACGTCATGCGGGCGACATCCTTCCGCCCCGTTTCGCTCAAGGGGCGCTCCGGGTGTTCGTCCTTGGGAACGGCGGTGCCGTGTTGAACCAAATACAACCGCATGACCCGAGACTATCAAAGGCATGGGAGCGGATAAAGCGATGGCGTTGCCATCGCCGTCCTCTTCAGGTCATGGCAGACCATTGTTTCCTGGTCAGGTGATAACGGCGAAATCCAGCGGTACCGCCAAAGCCTTCCTGAATCAGGTGCATCCCGACCCCTTCCAATATCCGACAAGACCGTTCATTGGTCGCCAGAGCCAAAGCGGAAAACTCGTCGAGGAATGCTTCCGTAAAACCGTGTTCGACCGCGGCGGCGACGGCCTCCGCCGCCAGCCGCCGTCCCCACCATGTGCGGTCGATGGTATAGCGCAGCGTCAATTCCGGCAGGTCGTCCCGTTTGGCGAAACCGCACTCGCCGATGAACGAGCGCGAGTCCTTGTGCTCAACGGCAAAGACGCCGATACCGGAGTCCCGCCACTGCGCCCTGTAATCCGCGAATTGCCGGACCGCCGCTTCGCCGGTCATCGGCCCGACGGTCGTACCGGCCATGTTGGCGAGGTCCTTTTTTAGTGCCACGAATACGCCCTCGTCCGTTTTCTCGAACGGTCTGAGGATCAATCTTGTCGTAACGATCTCGAGCATTTCCATCTCCTGATTGCGATTGGTGCCGATGCCGAATGAGCGCCTGCCGAACGGGCAGGCACCTCGTCATCGTCGTCGCAATCGGGTTCGGGTCGTCACGGTCTTCCGTCTCTTTCACAACGAAAAAACGCGGCACCGGGTGCCGCGTTTCAGATGAGTATCCTATAGGATCAGATCATGCGGACGCGGCGGCAAGCATGGCTTCCGCGATACGTCGTTCCGCCTCGCATTTCGCTTTATCGTCTTCTTCGGCTTCGGCCTGTTTCGCCGCTTCCAGACGCTGTTCGGCGGCGCTTCTGTCGATGTCCTCGACGTGTACGGCCTCCTCGGCCAGCACCGTGCAATGGGACGGCGAAATATCGCAAAAGCCGCCGGCGACGAATATCCGCTCCTTGACGGTGGTGTCCTCATGGATGGCGATGACGCCGGGGCGCACCGTCGCGATCAGCGGCGAGTGCCCCGGCAGGACACCGAGGTCGCCCTCGGCGCCGGGAACGACGACCATTTCGACGGGCTCGGAAACGAGCAGCCGTTGCGGCGAGACCAGTTCGAATTCGACCTTTTCGGCCATATCCTCCTCCTCGGAAGTAAGCGTTTCGACCGTATCGATCGCTTACGCCGCCTCCGCGGCCAGACGCTTTGCCTTTTCAAGCGCCTCGTCGATGGTGCCGACCATATAGAAGGCAGCTTCCGGAATGTGGTCGTATTCGCCGGCGACGATGCCCTTGAAGCCCTTGATGGTGTCTTCGAGGCTGACGAAGACACCCGGCGTACCGGTGAACACCTCGGCCACGTGGAACGGCTGCGACAGGAAGCGCTGAATCTTACGCGCCCGGGCGACGGTCAGTTTGTCCTCTTCCGAAAGCTCATCCATGCCGAGAATGGCGATGATATCCTGCAGGCCCTTGTAGGTCTGCAGAACGCGCTGCACTTCGGTGGCGACACCATAATGCTCTTCGCCGATGACCCGCGGGTCGAGGATCCGCGAGGTCGAGTCGAGCGGGTCGACGGCCGGGTAGATACCGAGTTCGGCGATCTGCCGGCTGAGCACCGTGGTCGCGTCCAAGTGCGAGAATGAGGTCGCTGGTGCCGGGTCGGTGAGGTCGTCGGCCGGCACGTAGATGGCCTGCACGGACGTGATCGAGCCCTTGGTCGTCGAGGTAATGCGTTCCTGGAGCGTGCCCATGTCGGTGGCCAGGGTCGGCTGGTATCCAACGGCCGACGGGATACGGCCCAGCAGCGCCGACACTTCGGAGCCGGCCTGAGTGAAGCGGAAGATGTTGTCGATGAAGAGCAGCACGTCCTGGCCTTCCTCGTCGCGGAAGTACTCCGCCAGGGTCAGGCCGGTCAGACCGACGCGCGCGCGGGCTCCCGGCGGTTCGTTCATCTGGCCGTAGACCAGGGCCGCCTTGGAGTTGTCGCCCTCGAGGTCGATAACGCCCGATTCGATCATCTCGTGATAAAGGTCGTTGCCCTCGCGGGTCCGCTCGCCGACTCCGGCAAACACCGAGAAGCCACCGTGGCCCTTGGCGATGTTGTTGATCAGCTCCATGATGATGACGGTCTTGCCGACACCGGCGCCACCGAAGAGCCCGATCTTACCGCCCTTGGCATAAGGCGCGATGAGGTCGACGACCTTGATGCCGGTGGTCAGGATCTCCGTTTCCGTCGCCTGGTCGACGAACTCCGGCGCCGGACGGTGGATGGGCAGAGTCTTCGATGTTTCGACCGGGCCGCGCTCGTCGACCGGGTCGCCGATGACGTTGAGGATGCGGCCGAGCGTTTCCGGTCCCACCGGCACGGCGATCGGGTCGCCGGTATCCTTGACCTCGGTGCCACGCTGCATGCCCTCCGTCGAGTCCATGGCGACGGTGCGCACGGCGTTCTCTCCGAGGTGCTGGGCGACTTCCAGGACCAGCAGTTTTCCGGCGTTCTCCGTATGAAGGGCGTTCAGGATCTCCGGCAGTTCGCCTTCGAACTGGACGTCCACAACGGCCCCCATAACCTGCGTGACCCTACCGATGTCATTCTTTGCCATCGCTGCTGCTCCTGTATGCTTCTCAGCGTTTCATCTGTTCAAAAGGACGATCTAGAGCGCTTCGGCGCCCGAGATGATCTCAATCAGTTCCTTGGTGATATAGGCCTGGCGTGTCCGGTTGTAGGTCAGTGTCAGGCTGTCGATCATATCACCGGCGTTCCGGGTGGCGCTGTCCATGGCCGTCATCCGTGCCCCGTGCTCGGAGGCGGCGCTCTCCAGCATCGCCTGGAAAACCTGGACGGCCAGGTTCCTCGGCAGAAGATCGGCCAGGATCTCCTCTTCGTCCGGCTCGAAGATGTAGACCGCCTTCGGTCCGTGCTCTCCGGTCAAATCTTCAACGTCTTCCGGTCTTTCGGTCGACTGGAAGGGGATCAGTTGCTGGGCCGTCACCACCTGGGTCATTGCCGACTTGAACCGGTTGAAGACGATGGTACAGACGTCGAAGGCCCCTTCGTCGAGAAGCCCGGCGATTTGCTCGGCGACGCCTTGCGCCTCATGGTATTCGACGCCGCGCCGGCCGATACCGGTGACGACCTCGATGATGTTCGACGGAAACTCGCGTTTGAGGACATCGTTGCCCTTGCGGCCGACACAGAAAATCTTGACCGTCTTGCCGCTCGAGATCAGGTCGGTCGCCATGGCTCGCACCTTTCGGACGATCGAGCTATTGAAGCCACCGCAAAGGCCGCGATCACCGGTGAAGGCGACGATCAGAAACGTCTCGTTGCCGCCGGTTCCGGCAAGCAGGGCCGGCGCCCCTTCCGTATTGCCAAGCGATTCGGCGAGCGAGCCCAGCATGCGCTCCATGCGGGCCGCGTAGGGGCGGGCTTGTTCCGCCGATTCCTGCGCCCGGCGCAACTTGGCGGCCGCGACCATCTTCATGGCGGAGGTGATCTTCTGCGTCGATTTGACGCTGTCGATCCTGACTTTCAGGTCCTTGAGGCTGGGCATCGGCGCCTATCCGAATTGGTTGTTCCGAGCGGTCTCGCCGTCAAGCGAAGGTCTTGACGAAGTCGTCGAGAAACTTCTTCAGCTTCTCTTCCGTTTCGTCGGAAATGGCCTGCTCATCGTGGATCGTTTTCAACAGATCGGCCTGGTTGGCCCGCGCCTCGTCGATCAGCTGCTTTTCAAAGGCGGTCACCTGAGCAACGTCGATGCCGTCCGTGTAACCGTTGACGCCGGCGAAGATGACGACCACCTGTTCTTCGACCGGTATCGGCGTGTACTGCGGCTGTTTCAGCAGCTCGGTGAGGCGTGCACCGCGGGCCAACAGCCTTTGAGTCGCCGGATCGAGGTCCGAGGCGAACTGGGCGAAGGCCGCCATCTCGCGGTACTGGGCCAGTTCCAGTTTGATACTGCCCGCCACCTGTTTCATGGCCTTGACCTGGGCCGCCGAGCCGACACGGCTGACGCTGAGGCCGACGTTCACGGCCGGACGGATGCCCCGGAAAAAGAGCTCCGTTTCCAGGAAGATCTGGCCGTCGGTAATGGAGATCACGTTGGTCGGGATATAGGCCGACACGTCACCGGCCTGGGTTTCGATGACCGGCAACGCGGTCAAAGAGCCGGCGCCGTGCTCCTCGTTCATCTTGGCGGCGCGTTCAAGCAGCCGCGAATGCAAATAGAAGACGTCACCGGGATAAGCTTCGCGCCCCGGCGGGCGGCGCAGCAGCAGCGACATCTGGCGATAAGCGACCGCCTGTTTCGACAGGTCGTCGTAGAAGATCACCGCGTGCATGCCGTTGTCGCGGAAATACTCGCCCATCGTACAGCCGGTATAGGGCGCCAGGAACTGCAGGGGCGCCGGTTCGGAGGCGGTGGCGGCAACGACGATGGAATACTTGAGGGCGTCGTTGTCCTCGAGGGTCTTGACCAACTGCGCAACGGTCGAACGTTTCTGGCCGACGGCGACGTAGACGCAGTAGAGCTTCTTCGATTCGTCGCCCGCTTCGTTGACCCGCTTCTGGTTGATGATGGTATCGACGATGACGGCGGTCTTGCCGGTCTGGCGGTCGCCGATGATCAGTTCGCGCTGGCCGCGGCCGACGGGGATCAGCGAGTCGATGGCCTTGAGGCCGGTCTGCACCGGCTCGTGCACCGATTTCCGCGGAATGATGCCGGGTGCCTTGACCTCGACCATGCTGCGCTCGTCGGCTTCGATCAGGCCCTTGCCGTCGATGGGGTTGCCAAGCGCGTCGACGACGCGGCCGAGAAGGCCCTTGCCGACCGGAACGTCGACAATGTCGCCGGTCCGTTTGACCGTATCACCTTCGCGGATCGAACGGTCATCGCCGAAGATGACGATACCGACGTTGTCCTGCTCCAGGTTCAGGGCCATTCCCTTGATGCCGCCCGGGAATTCGACCATTTCACCGGCCTGAACCTGATCGAGGCCATGGACGCGGGCGATACCGTCGCCGACGGACAGAACCTGCCCGACCTCGGCGACCTCGGCTTCGCTGCCGAAATCGGCGATCTGCTTTTTCAGAATTGCGGAAATTTCTGCGGCACGGATTTCCATTTAACCGATCCCTTTCATAGCGAAGCGAAGTTGATCGAGCTTCGTCTTCAAAGAACTGTCAACCATGCGCGAACCGACACGTACGACCAGCCCGCCCAAGATCTCTTCGTCGACCTTGGCGTCGATGGCAACGTCGACGCCCATGGCTTTTTTAAGCGAATTTTTAACGGCGTCGAGCTGACTGTCCGAAAGCTCCGACGCGGATACGACCTCGGCGGTCGTTTCTCCCCGCCGATCGGCGAGCAGTTTGACAAAACTCTTGATCATGGAGGGAAGCGCGAACAAACGGCGATTGGCGGCAACGACACCGATGAACTTCTGCGTCAACTCGCCGATCTCCGCGGCTTCGAGGACGGCGTCCATTGCTCGGCTCTGGTCTTCTCGGGAAATGACCGGCGACCGGATCAGGCGGGTCAGATCATCCGACCCCTCGATCATGGCGCCAATTGTTTCCAAATCCCCGGAGACCGCTTCCAAGGCATTGTCCGCGTCCGCCAGCTCAAAAAGCGCCGTCGCATAACGGCCTGCGAGGCCGGTGGCGGCGATGACATCCGATGACACCTAGGGAACCCCTTTTCCGGTTGTTTTTCAGAACGCCTGAGCGGCCGCGGTGAACGGTAATCCCCTCATTGACGCCCCCGTCCCGCCTGGGACGGCCCCTCCAAAACGGGGCTTGTCGTAGCATACTCACTCCGGGTATGCAACAAGACTCGGAGAACTTTTTGCATTGCAAAAAACGGCAGTTTTCCGGGGCTTTCAGGCGAACATGAAGAGACAGTCAGGGTTCCCGTGCGAGCTGTCCGGGGCGGCTGTCCCAGTGCCTTTGCCTGGCGCTCACACTGACGAGCGTCGGTTTCAGAAAAAACTATAGGGATCCACGTCGATCTGGACCCTGACTTTCTTCGGCCATCGCGTCCGTGCAAGCCACTGACGCACGGTCTGCTGGACGTTGACGGTCTTGGCGGCCTTCAACAGCAGCCGATGGCGGTGGCGGCCGCGCAACAGGGCGAAAGCGGCGGGCGCCGGGCCGAGCGTTACCAACTCGTCGCCCTGCGGCGCCGTCCGCCCGAGGGCCCGGGACGCTTCTTCGACGGCACGTTCATCCTTGCCGGAAACAATCAGTCCGACCAGGCGGCCGAACGGCGGCATGGCGGCCTCGGCACGCGCCTCTCGTTCGGCCGCGAGAAATCGATTCCGGTCGCCGACTGCCAGTGCAGCCATCACGGGATGGGCGGCCATATAGGACTGCAAAAGAACGCGTCCCGGTTTTTCGCCGCGCCCCGCTCGGCCCGACACCTGGTAGAGCAATTGATAGGTGCGTTCGGCGGCGCGCAGGTCGCCACCTTGCAGGCCGAGGTCCGCATCGACGGCGCCGACCAAGGTAAGCAACGGAAAATGATAGCCCTTGGCCACGATCTGGGTGCCGATGACGACGTCCAGTTCATGGTCCTCCACCTGAGAGACCAGTTCGCGGACGGCGTTGGGAGAAGTCAGGTTGTCGCTGGCGGCAATGGTCAGGCGCACGTCCGGAATTAACAACCGCACCTCCTCGGCCAGCCGTTCGACGCCCGGCCCACAAGCGGTCAGGTCGTCGACGGCGCCGCATTCGGGACAGGTTTCGGGAGCATCGATCCGAAAGCCGCAATGATGGCATTGCAGGGTTCCGGCCAGGCGGTGTTCGACCAACCAAGCGGTACAACGCGGGCATTGGAAACGGAAGCCGCATTTCCGGCAAAGGGTCAACGGCGCGTATCCGCGACGGTTCAAGTAAAGCAGGGCCTGCTCTCCCTTTGCCACGGTCTCGGTCAGTTCGTTAGCCAAGGTAGGTGACAGCCATCGGCCCCGCGGCGGTTGATCGGCTAGCATGTCGACGAGACGGATTTCCGGCAGCTGCGCCCCACCGTGGCGGGACGGCAGTTCGAGGTGGCGGTATTTGCCGCTTTCGGCATTGACCACCGTTTCGAGAGAGGGTGTCGCCGAGACCAGGGCGATGGCGCTGTCGCCGATGCGGGCCCGGACGACGGCCATATCGCGGGCATTGTAGATGACACCGTCCTCTTGTTTAAACGCGTTCTCGTGTTCCTCGTCTATCACGATCAGGCCCAGGTCTCGGAACGGCAGGAACAGTGCCGAACGGGCGCCGACGACAACCCGGACCCGCCCTTCAGCGACGGCTCGCCAAGTGTTGCGCCGAGTTGCGTGGGTCAGGTCGGAATGCCACTCGGCCGGCGGCGCGCCGAACCGGTTTTCGAACCGGTTCAGCCATTGCGCACCCAGCGCGATTTCCGGCAGCAGGACGAGAACTTGTTTGCCTCGCGAAAGCGCCTCGGCGACGGCTTCGAAATAAACCTCGGTCTTGCCCGAACCGGGGACGCCGTCGAGCAGGGTGACGTGAAAACGGTTCTCACGGATGCTGGCCCGCAGGTCGGCGGCGGCCTCGGCTTGTTCCGGCGACAGGTCGGGGCCCGGACGGTTGGGGTCCGGTGCCGGGAAATCGGTCGCTGCCGGCAATTCAACGCGGCGGAGGGCACCGGCTTCCAAGAGCCCCTTGACGACACCGGGTCCGGTTCCGGCTTCACGGGCCAATTCCGTCACCGGACGGGGTAGACCGTCAGCAAGGACGCCGAGAACCCGCTTGCGGGCTTCGGTAATCCGGATCTCCGGTGGTCGCGGCACGGCGGTAAAGGCGGCAATCGGTTTGGGTGGATAGAGAGCGTCGGGGACGCTCATCATCATCTTAAGGACGGCGCCCCTAGACTGCAGGGTATAGGCGGCGACCCATTCGGCGAACCGCTGCAATTCGGGCGCTAAGGACGGGCAATCAACGGTATCGATGATCTCCTTGAGTTTCGTATCGTCGATTTCGCCTACCCCGACACCCCAAACGACACCTTCGACCGTTCGATTGCCGAGGGGAACGACGACGAATTCGCCAACCTCGACCGACATCCCTTCGGGGACGCGGTAATCATAGGCGCCGCTCAACGGCAACGGCAGGAGTACCGCGATCCGCTCGCCAGCCGAGAAGGCGACGGCCTCGGGTTCGGTCGATCGGGTAACGGTCATCGGATCAGCGTTTCTTATTTGTTAAGTGCGGCGCGGTGTATAATAGGGTGATTCGCAGTATGGACGAGCGATAAAGGGGATGCGGGCATGACGCAACAGCCGGAGAACGCGGGAGCCGTCCCGGAAAGCGGCGAGGGCGAACCGAAGGAGCGGGCAGTCGCCGAATTTCTCTTGCGGAACCCCGATTTTTTCCAGCGCCACCCAGAATTGCTCGAGACCCTCGAAATGTCCGAACGCTGGAGCGGCGACGGTGTCGTCGATATGCAGCGATACCTGCTCGATCGCAGATCGACCGAGATCGACGAGCTTCGCAATTGCGCGCAGGAGGTGATTGAGACCAGCCGCTCCAACATGTCGACCCAAACCAGGACCCACGCGGCCGTTCTCGCATTGCTGGCGACAACGGACCTGGATGACTTGGGAAGGATCATCGTCGACGACCTGCCGTTCCTGCTGGACGTCGATGTCGTCGCCGTCGGATTCGAGCCGCAGACGCCGCCGGATCCCGCTTTCGTCTCCCACCACCTCAGAACTTTGCCCGAGGGGACGGTCGATGCCGTTCTCGGTGTTGATCAAGAGGTTGGACTGTTCCGGAACATGAATGACGACGGCACGCTCTTCGGATCCGGTGCCGGTTTGGTCCGCTCCGCCGCCGTCGTCCGCCTGCGGCCTCTTTTCGGTCCGCCATGCGGCGCCTTTTGCCTGGGTTCGCGAAGCAGCGTTTTTCACCCGGGACAGGGGACCGAGCTGATCTCGTTCCTGGCCCGTGTCGTCGAAGCGATGGTTCAGGCGCGCGCGGACACATCCCCTTGATCGTTTACGCGGCCGAACCGGCTTTGGCTGCGATGGCCGGTGAATGGCGGGACTGGCTGACCCATGAAAAGCGGTCGTCGAAAAACACCGTCGAAGGGTATTGCCGGGACCTGGCGGCCTTCCTGTCGTTCGTGTCCGAACACCTGGGATACCCCCCCGGATTCACGGAATTGGAACAATTGCGTTCGGCGGATTTCCGGGCCTACCTGGCCCGCCGCGGCCGCGACGGATTGGAGCGAAGCTCGCTGGCACGATCCGTGTCGTCGTTGAAGAGTTTCTTCCGGTTCCTCGAACAACGCCGCGGCTTGTCCAACGCGGCCGCCTCGTCGCTGCGTGCTCCGAGAATCCCCAAATCCGTGCCGAAGCCGTTGACGGTCGAAGACGCCCTGAAGGCCGTCGCCGTAGTCGAGGAATTGAGCGACGAGCCATGGATCGGCAAACGCGACAAAGCGCTCCTGGCCCTGCTCTATGGTTGCGGCCTGCGCCTCGGCGAGGCGCTCGGTTTGACCCTGGACGACCTGTCTGTGGTCGGTCGTGAGGGCGGAACGCTCCGCGTGACCGGCAAAGGCAACAAGCAGCGTGTCGTTCCCGTGCTGCCCAGCGTGGCCAGGGCGGTTGCCGAATACGTCGCCATCCGGCCGGGTGCCGACAACGAGGATGGGCCATTGTTTATCGGGGCCCGGGGAAAGGGGCTCAATCCCGGCGTCGCGCAGCGCCGGGTCCGCGAGCTTCGCCAACTGCTGGCCCTGCCAGAGACGGCGACCCCGCATGCGCTCCGCCACAGTTTCGCGACCCACCTCCTCGGTGGCGGCGGCGATCTCAGAACCATCCAGGAGTTGATGGGCCACGCCTCGCTGTCGACGACGCAGCGCTACACGGACGTGGACACGGAACACCTCTCCACCGTTTACGACCAGGCCCATCCCCGCGCCCGTCGGCGATAGCCAGACCCGCGTGATCAGGCGACCGTTTGTTCCGCGAGCTCGGCCAGTTCGAAATAGAACGTGGTGCCGACCCTGAGGGCCGTGTGAAAACTGATGTTGCCGCGGTGCAGATCGATAATGCTTTTGGAAATGCTCAAGCCCAATCCCGTACCGGCCGTCGTTCGCGTATCCGAAGAATCGGCCTGCGTAAACCGATTGAAGACCTGATCGCGGAACTTGGTCGGGATTCCCGGACCGCGGTCGCTAACGGAGACACGAACCCAGTTGCCGCGTCGATTGATCAGAATCTCGACCTCGTCTCCTTCGCTGGAATGTTTGACGGCATTGGAAATCAGATTATCCATGACCTGCATGAGGCGTTGACGGTCGCCATTGACCCGGGTCTCCGGCGCGTCGTCGACGATGGTCAAGGTTGCGCCGAATCGCTTGGCGTAGCCCTGGTTGGCTTCAACCGAGGCGTTGATCAGGTCGCGCACGGCGAAGGGCTCAATTTCCAGCTGAAAGTCGCCGAACCGCATCTTTTCGAGATCGAGGATATTGTTGATCAGATTGAGCAAGCGTTCGCTATTTTGCGAGGCGACCTCCAATAGGTCACCAGCCTGATGGGTCAATTCGCCGACGGCACCACCGCGAATAAGTTTGAGCGAACCGATGATTGACGTCAGGGGCGTGCGCAATTCGTGACTGATCGTGGACACGAATTGATCCTTCATGCGGTCGACTTTTCTCCGCTCGGTGAAGTCGCGGAAAACAGCGACGTACCCGCCCTCCGACAGCGGATTAACTCGGTATTCGACCCATCGCCCGTTTTCGAATTTTTTCTCTTCGTTAATGACGTTCCCACCTGACTTCAACTCCGGGAACGGCCTGGCATCGGTGCCATCGATGCCAGTGAGGTTGCGGGTCAGTTCTTGGCGCATGGTCCGCGCTGCCTCAGGTGTCACATCCGTGCCAAGCTCTCTGTGGTTCATTAGCGACAGCAATCCGATGTTCCACGCCAGCGGTTGCTGGTCTGAATCGAGGAGGAGAATTCCGTCTGGAATCGTCCGGAACGCCGTTTCGAGGACTTCGACCTTCTCCTCCACTTTCCGTTCGGCCTCTTTTAAAGAGGTGATCTCGGTCCCCAGGGTCACGCAACTGCCTTCGGGCAGACTTTGTTCATGAACCAGAAAACAGGTTCCTTCCTGGCGGCGCAGCTCGAACGGTGGATTTATGGATCGATGGCCGGCCAACCGGTCATTGAACCACGCCTCCTCGCAACCGACGGCGTCCGGGACAAGGCCGGCCTCGAGGATCATCGACAGGTGTTCGCGGAAGGTGACGCCGGGTGCGGTGGCCTCGGGAACAGCCGCATTGATGAGACGAAACCGTTCGTTGCAGAAAACCAATCTGTCTTCATTGTCCCAGAGTGCGAACACCTCGCTCAGGTTGTCGACCGCGGCTTCGAGAAGTGTCGATGTTCGTTCGGCCCGGACCTGATCGGAGATATCGGCGCCCGAACCGCGATAACCGAAAAACCGACCATCAGCCTCGAAGACCGGGATGCCACTGATTTTCATCCACCTGATGCCGGTCGGTCCCCTTTGCTGGTAAATGAAATTGGAGAACCGCAGCCGGCCGGCCAGCGCTTCGTTAAACGTGCGCCAGGATTCGGCATTGACGGCTTCCTTTAGGCCGACTTCCTCACGGTTCTTCCCGTAGTACCACTCGGGCGGGACACCGGTTACATCGTAAATACTCGGCGAAATGTAGGTAAAACGGTGCTCGGCATCCGTTTCCCAGTACCACTCCTCCGTGGATTTTAGGAAATCACTGAAGCGCTGTCTTTCAACCGCTAGCTCCGCTGCTAAGATCTCGCGATCGTCCTCAACCGGGTCGGCCTCATTTTCCTCGGCCAACTCCTCTTTCGGGTTCGAACCTTTTGCAGGCACAGCCTTCAGGCTCCTTCTTTAGTCAGCGCACCTGTAGGGCCGGCAACCGCAAGGCGCGTTACAGGCCTCAAGTTTACGGTACCCGTTCCACATGAACCCGGGCTCTACACCTCTGTTTTACGATGTTTCTGGGGCCGCTTCATGTAAAAAAGGTTGAAGGCTCGCTTTGAAACGGTCCACGAAATCCCGCAATAACAGGGATCGCGGGTGGTAGACGGGATAGAGCAAATCCAAGTTAAAGGGGATCGCGGGGGCAAAACGACGGATTGCCAACCCCTTTTCGGCATACTCCTGAGCGTCGATCGAACTGACGATGGCGACGCCGAGGCCCTGGCCGACCATGATACAAGCGGTGGCGAACTGTCGCGTTTCGACGCGTCCGGTGAATTTCGCGCCCGCATTGTCGAAGGCTTCTTCTAGCGTCCGATAGAAACCGTGGTCCCTGTTCGGGGTAATCACCGACTCGCCGCTCAAATCCGTTGGAGTGATCACCGATTTCTCGGTCAGGGGGTGGTCCTCGGGGAGAATGCAAACCGAGCGGACGGATATGGAATCGCAGGTAATCGCTGAATGTCCTTCGAACTCATCGGCAATGCCGATGTCGTATTGTTGCGCCGCGATCCATTCGCGAACGCGCGCGCTGCTGCGTGGCTGAAACGACACGGTGACGTCCGGACGACCCTCCAGGAATTCCGCGATCACCCGTGGCAGCAATGATGTCGCGAACCCCGGCAGACAGGCGATCCTGAGGTGGCCCGTCTTGCGGTTGCGGATATCGTCGGAGATTTTCGATATGTGATCGAGGCTGGCGATGGCCCGGTTGACTTCACCGAACAGGAAATCCGCCTCCGGCGTCGGGTGGAGACGCCCTTGACGGCGTTCAAAAAGCGGGAACTTGAGCGTTTGTTCGAGATTCGTGATCAGGCGGCTTACCGCCGGTTGGGATATGCGCAGGAGATCCCCCGCCTGCGTCACGCCGCCTGCGATCATGACGGCCCGGAAGGCCTCAAGCTGACGCAACCGAATCATGTTAATGCCTCTCACACGGTTAAAAGATTCCATAACATAAGATTATGGAGCTGTGTAAAAATTAGGGGCTGTCCTAGCTAAGCGAGATGCTTGGGCTAGGATTGCAGGATGTATGCGAGAAGAAGCCGGCTCAGTGGTTGGAAGCGTGATCGTTTGATGGAGCACTTTGTGGCGGGGACGACGGCACGAGCAGCCGCTGAGTTGGTTGGCGTCCACCGGAACACGGCGGCCTCGTTTTACACACGGCTTCGCAAGG
>Ga0209680_1000052_pt1 | contig 33427 bp, 24 predicted proteins | sample WorMetLIZISLAND1_FD_187413 | JGI IMG/M metagenome (GOLD analysis project Ga0209680, IMG submission 187413) | Marine gutless worms symbiont microbial communities from Max Planck institute for Marine Microbiology, Germany - Olavius loisae LIZARD... ... | reverse complement strand
CACTTCCCCGCTCCGTTAAGACGAGTCTCCGCGCCAAGGGTAATACCTCCTCTGCTTGAATATTCTATCATTTTTATAATGGATATATATCCGCTTTGGTGCATTTACTGACTAGCAGAATTGCTCTATGGCGATAGTGCATGGTACGATTAGCCAGAGTAAAAGAATGAGCCGCGTGCAAATTAATAGGAAATTTTTTGATTGGGCTCTCGAGCGTTCCAGGAAAAGCGCGGAAGAACTCGTGGAAAAAGACAAGGCACTCAGTAAACTTGAGCAGTGGCGCGGGGGCGAGCTTTACCCAACCCTTAGGCAACTCGAGAATTTTGCCAAAAAAACCCACGTTCCATTGGGATATTTCTTCCTCTCGGACCCACCTGATGAGGAAATGCCAATTCCTGATTTCCGAACTACCAAAGATACTCCATCTACTCGGCCAAGCGGTGATTTGCTAGACACCATCTACACCATGCAACGCAGGCAGGACTGGCTAAGCGAGGAGATAAAAAACGAGTGGGAGGCGGATGCCCTTGATTTTGTAGGTAGCGTCAGTTTGCAGGATAATCCCAGGGAAGTTGGGAAAAAAATGAGAAGTGTTGTGGATGATAAATGGACTAGAAAACGGGAAGTTGGCTACCTACGCGAATGTATAGAGCAAATAGGCGTTATGGCGGTGATTAACGGCGTGGTGGGCAACTACAATAATCGAAAATTGAGAGTTGAAGAATTCCGCGGTTTCGCGCTGGTTGATAAGTATGCCCCTCTAATTTTTGTTAATGGTGCCGATTCGAAGGCAGCACAGTTGTTCACCCTGGCCCATGAGTTAGCACATATCTTCCTAGAAGGGGGAGAGGGTATTAGTATCCTAGAAGGGGGAGAGGGTATTAGTAGAGATTTTCTCAGTGAAGATAACCGAATCGAGGAATTCTGCAATCAGGCAGCGGCGGAATTTCTTGTTCCGGCCCAGGAGCTGAAGAATAAATGGCCCAATGAGGTAGAGCTGTCTGGACTAATCGTGTATATGGCTAAGTTTTTCAAGGTTAGTCCCATTGTTATCGGGCGCCGAGCTATGGATTTAGGGCTCATAACCCGAGATGAATTCTTTGAATTTCACGATAAGTACACTAAACAAGAACAGGAGCAAACCAAGAGCTCCGCAAGTGGCGGTGATTTCTACAAAAATCAGAATTTTCGCATCGGAAAGTTTTTCGCAACAGCCGTTATTCACGCGGCCATGGAAGGGAGGCTGGGATTCAGGGATGCATATAGGCTTACGGGTCTTCGCGGTGCAACTCTTCAGAAGTATGCCCTGCAAGAACTCGATATAGACATGATTCCATGACTTACTAGATGCCAGCGTGCTTATCGATGCAAGCAATAGTTATTATTCATCCGATATCTGCCCTGGTTTCTGGGAAGCTCTTAGCCAAGTAAAAAGCGTTATAAGCATCGACAGAGTGAAACACGAAATAGTAAAAAAAGAAGAAAAAAAAGATGAAGAAGTTAAACTCGCTAAGTGGGCAAAGAATGTCCAAAAATCCTTTTTTGTCAGTACCGACGATGAAAGTGTAATATCAAAACAAGAAGAAATTGCTAACTGGATATGGAAATTGGAGAAGCCCAAGGATTTCACCAAGAAGTATTTCCTTGAAGGCGCGGATATCTGGTTAATAGCATACTCGATTGTTCACGAAACAGTGATGGTTACCCTAGAGATACCCGTTAATTCGGAATCTAAAAAAATCAAAATCCCCAATGTTTGTAAAGAATTTAACGTGGAGTGTGTGAACACCTTCCACATGCTCAAAGAATTAGGCATAGAGTTTCGTCTTAGCCGAAAAGACAATTCCTTAGAACGCGGGGGCTTTGAAGAGCCTTGATGGCCCGCCCATGCATCGCGGCTTTCCGGCCTCAGGCCCAGGTTAGGCGCGGCGCCAAAAAGATGGCGTTAACAGTATGAGCACCGTATACACCTCGAGCCGCCCCGCCAGCATGGCAACACTCAGTACCCACTTAACAACTGGGTGGTAAAAGGCATAATTCATCGTGGGGCCAATCAACCCAAATCCCGGGCCGATATTCCCCACGGTTGCCAAGGCGGTTGAGAACGCCGTGGCTATATCCGCCGCCTCGAAGAAGCTCACTATAGCAGTAACAAACAGCAGGCAAAGTAAATAGAGAACGAAGAAGCCGCTAACCGAATAAAGGAGATTCTTCTTAACCGGCTCGCCATTGATATGAACCCGAAAAATCCCCCTCGGGCGCGACATATATCTCATCTCCTTTAGGGCAAGCCTGACTAGCGTGACAACGCGAATAACCTTGGGACCACCGCCAGTTGAACCGGAACATCCCCCCACGAACATCAGTAGCAGCAGCACCCCCTTTGCCGCCATTGGCCACATATCGAAATCGGCCGTGGCAAAACCAGTTGTAGTGATAATGGACACCGCCTGGAATCCCGCATAGCGTAGAGACTTACCGAAATCGCCATAAACCTTGAGAAGTACCAGAGTGATTATGAGTGCCGAAGTAACAATTATAAGAACATAGGTTTTGAATTCCGTATTCCGTGCAATATCCCTCAAATCCCCTCGCAGCAATTTATAGAAGACCCCAAAATTTATCCCGGCAATTATCATAAAAGCTATGATAACCCAGTCTATAAAACTCGAGTTATATGCTCCAACGCTTGCATCTCTAGGCGAGAATCCCCCCGTGGCCAGAGTTCCAAAGGTGTGCGTAAGAGCATCGAAAAGGCTCATACCTCCAGCCATCAGCAGCACTGTTTCTAGAACAGTGAAGCCCAGGTATATGAACCAGAGAATTTTCGCCGTCTGCGTTATCTTTGGGGCCATTTTATCCAAGGTGGGGCCGGGTGATTCCGCTCTAACCAACTGAACACCGCCAACTCCCAGAAATGGCAGGATGGCCACTGTCAATACAACAATACCCATGCCGCCGAGCCAGTGAGTAAGAGAACGCCAGAACAGAACCGATCTGGGAAGAGTTTCGATTGCGGTGAGAACAGAGGCGCCGGTGGTAGTGAAGCCGCTTATAGTTTCGAAAAAAGCATCGGTATACGATGAGATTGTTCCAGAGAGTACAAAGGGAACTGCTCCAACAGCGGAAGCCGAAATCCAGCTCGCGGTTACAAGTAAAAACCCCTCTCTTGTTCGCAACTGCCGGCCTAAGCCATTCTTCGGCCTGGTTAACCACCACAGAAGTGAGCAGAGAATGGCCGTGAAGGTTATAGTGAATCCAAAGGCTCGCGCCGATGCCGGATTCCCGTTGTATATGGCAATCCCCAGGGGCGCCAGCATGAAAAAAGATATGATTAGCAGGAGTAGACTCACCACATGTAGAACCGGAACAAATCGGATCATAGTCCGGTAACAGCTTCCTCCAGCTTTTTTACTTCCTCTCTGAGAGTGATAGCTATTATCCTTTCCCCTTCGCTTAGTTCCAGATTTCCGTCGGGAAGCTGATACTCCGAGCCGCGTTTAACCGTTAGAATCAAACTGTTTTTGGGAAGCCCGCAGTTCCTTATAGTCTTACCTACTAGAGGCGAGTCTCGATCGAGCAGGAAGTCTATTATCTCGAAATCGCTACCCGCGATAGTATGAATACTGCGGATGTTTCCCTTCCTCAGAATCCTGAGAATACCGTCAACCATGGTATCGGAAACACTTACCGTAACATCCACCCCCAGTTCCCTTGCCATTCCCACATAGGAAGCCATTCTAACAAGGGCGATAGTTCTAGTAACACCGTGGTTTTTCGCATACAAGGCGCTAATCAGGTTTAGTTCCTGATTGCCCGTGGCACTCACTAGAAGATCGCAACCCTCCAGGAGCCCCGTTTCCGAAATTTCCTCGTCGGAGATATCGGCATTGCTTATCAGGGCCGAGGGGTATCTATCCGCCAGCTCACGGCCAACCGCATAGTCGCGTTCAATAAAATGAACCTTGCGCGCGGGTGTTTTATTTCGGAAGCGATCGATTATTCTCTTCCAGGTTCCGACATTGCTCATCTCCTCATCATCTTCCTTGCCAAGAAGATAGTCGGCCACATAGCGGGCAATGCGTCCGCCCCCAACAATCGCAATTCTTCTTAACTCACTCCTTCGCAGACCGGATGCGAGAATCAACTCATCGGTGTCCCCCGGCTTCGCGATAACATACAGCATATCGTTTACCAGTATCTCGGTATCGCCAACGGGAATTGACGTTTCACCATTTCGAGTAATCAGCGGTACCAGAAAATTCCCGCTAAGGTTACTTCGAATTTCCCTAATCGACTTACCAATGAATGGGCAGCCCGGAAGGATGGAAACAGATGTAAGTGTCAAACCCGAATCGGAGAAGTGTCTCACGGTTCCAACCGCCCCTCGCTCTAGCGAGCGAATAACCGCGTGGGCCGCCTCTATTTCCGGATTTATGATATGGTCGATACCGTATAGGCGCTGCCGTATCATTCGCGTACTCGAGTAGGCAACATTCCTAACCCGAGCCACCGTAACCGGTTCAGAATATTCAGCGGAAACCAGGCTGCAGGCTATCATGTTTATCTCGTCGGACTCGGTTACACTCACAAAATAGTCGGCGTCTTCAATACCGGCCCTACGGAGAATCGGAAGGTTGTTTCCCTCGCCGGTAATCACCCTGCAATCCAGGCGATCGGCTATTCGCAATCCCTCCTCCGGATTTTTTTCGATTATCGTTATTTCCTTGCCCTCGATAATCAATTGTCGCGCAAGCTGCCGGCCAACTCTTCCGGCTCCAAGGATAATAACATTCACGATATTCGCATGGAGCTCACTTAGCGGCCAGTACAGCCTGAGCCGCGGCCAGTCTGGCGATGGGCACGCGGTATGGCGAGCAGGAAACATAGTTGAGATTGGCCTTGTAGCAGAAAGCTATGGAAGAAGGATCGCCGCCATGCTCGCCGCAGATACCGGTTTTCAACGCGGGTTTCACGCCGCGCCCCTTGCGCACGCCCATTTCCACCAACTGGCCCACCCCGGAAGCATCGAGCGTTTGAAAGGGATCAGAGGGTAGAATCTTCTTCTCGATATACTCGGGTACGAAGGTTCCCACATCATCCCTGCTGAATCCAAAAGTCATCTGAGTTAGATCGTTCGTGCCAAAGGAATAGAAATCGGCATGGGGCGCTATCAAATCGGCAGTCAGTGCCGCTCTGGGAATCTCTATCATCGTGCCAATAAGGTAGTCGATTCTAACACTCACCTTATTCAGCACTCGTTCTATAACCTTCCGCGCATTTGTCCTCAAAACCTCAAGCTCCGCGGTACTCCCTATAAGTGGAATCATTATTTCGGGTTGAACTGCAATTCCCGCCTCAGCCTCTGCAACCGCGGCAGACATGATTGCCTCAACCTGCATATCGTAAACCTCAGGATAGGTTATTCCCAATCGGCAGCCCCGATGGCCCAACATCGGATTGAGCTCCTGCAAGCTTCTAACACGTTTCAATAATTTCCCGGCATCCGTTTTCAGTTCCTTAGCCAGTTCAAGTACTTCCGCCTCGGAATGAGGTACAAACTCGTGCAGCGGAGGATCCAGCAATCGAATGGTAACCGGCTTCCCATCCATTACCCTAAATATACCTCTGAAATCCTCGATTTGCAGCCTCAGTATCGGCTTAAGAGCGTCTACCCGCTCCTGCAGATTATCTGCAATAATCATGCGGCGAAAGGAGGTGAGCTTAGTCTCATCGAAGAACATATGCTCTGTTCGTGTAAGTCCAATCCCCTCGGCTCCAAAATCCACCGCCAGTTTTGCATCCTGAGGTAAGTCTGCATTGGTTCTAACCATAAACCCATCCTCGACGCCCTTTCTTTTTGCCGAATGCCTTATTCTATCGGCCCAGGATAGCAATTCGTTTAATTCACCGCCCAGCGATGGTTTCTCGAGTTCGATTGAACCCGCGTATACCTCTCCATCCGAGCCGTCCAGAGTAATGAAATCTCCCTCTCTGTAAACCATGCCGCCTACGCTAAAGGTTTTTGCGGCTTCATCGATTACAATGTCCTTACAGCCCGCAACACAGGGTTTCCCCATTCCTCTGGCCACCACCGCCGCGTGGCTGGTCATACCGCCGGTGGAAGTGAGAATGCCCTCCGCTACATGCATTCCGCCAATATCCTCGGGGCTGGTTTCACGGCGCACCAGCACCACCTTCTCGCCGCGGGTAGTCCAATCCTCCGCCTCATCGGCGCTGAACACCGCCTTCCCCACGGCGGCTCCGGGAGAGGCCTCCAAACCCCTGGCCATGGGCTTCAAGGTTTCTTTTACCTTCGGAGAAATCATGGGATGCAGCAGCTGGTCCAGTTGCTCCGCGGTAATCCGGCTAACCGCATTCTCCCTGCTAATCATACCTTCATTGACTAAATCCACCGCCACCTTCACCGCGGCTCTTCCGGTGCGCTTCCCGTTTCGAGTCTGGAGCAAAAACAGCCGCCCTTCCTGGATGGTGAATTCCATATCCTGCATATCCTTGTAATGCCTCTCGAGTCTCTCTTTGACATCGACGAGCTGCTGATAAACCTTGGGATTGGCCCTTTCGAGCGAACTTAGCGGCTCGGGCGTACGAATACCCGCTACAACGTCTTCGCCCTGGGCGTTCATCAGATATTCACCATAGAAATAATTCTCGCCGGTTGAAGGATCCCTGCTGAAGCACACCCCGGTACCCGAGGAATCAGACCAGTTCCCATAAACCATCGACTGAACATTCACCGCGGTTCCCAGAAGGTCTCCAATCTTGTTTATACGGCGGTACTTGAGCGCCCTATCGTTGTTCCACGAGCCGAAAACCGCGTCGATGGTCCCCCAGAGCTGCTCCATGGGATCCTGCGGGAAGCTCTTGTTAACCGTTCTTTCATAGACAGCCAGGTAATTCTCGACAACCCTTCTCAAATCGTCCGCATCCAATTCGGTATCAGCCTCAACACCCCTTTCCTTCTTAATCGCGTTGAGAGCGTTCTCGAAATTCTCGTGCGGTACGCCCATAACTACATCGCCGTACATTTGGATAAAGCGTCGATAGGCATCCCATGCAAAACGTGCATTGCCAGTGTTGCCTGCAATTCCCTTCACCGCCGAGGAGTTCAATCCGAGATTCAATACCGTATCCATCATGCCCGGCATTGAAACCGCGGCTCCCGAGCGGACTGACACCAGAAGAGGATCGTTCCGGTCGCCAAGTTTTTTCCCCATCTCCCGTTCCAAGCGGCCGAGGTTTTCCGCAACTTGCGCCCTCACCTCGTTGGGGTAAGTTCGATTATTCTTGTAATACAGGGAGCAAACCTCGGTTGAAATAGTGAAGCCCGGCGGAACTGGAATACTCAGATTGGTCATTTCCGCCAAATTTGCGCCCTTACCACCTAGAAGCTCTTTCATCTCGGCCCTACCCTCGGCCCTACCGGCACCGAAATAATAGACATACTGATTGCTCATAATTTCCTCGCCTAGTCGATATGGATTGGATGTTTAACGTTAGATGATGAACTGCCCTTATGTCAATGAAGCGGCGCCGGAAAGCTCCAGCTCGAGTTCAGGCCCCCCTACCTGCATCCCCCGACTGGAACCTGAGCTTGTCGACAGCGTTATGAATTCAGAACTCTGGGAATCGGCCCGGCCCTCTACTAGGCCGCGATATAATCTTGCAAATACTGACGCCTAGAGGGGTGTCGCAACCTATCTAGAGCTTTCTTCTCGATTTGCCTAATCCGCTCCTTGGTAAGGCCATAGAAATTGCCGATGTCCTTGAGCGAGAGCGGTTCTCGCCCACCAAGACCGAAACGATGCCTGATAATTTCCGCCTCCTTATCATCGAGCGTATCGAGAATCGATTCGATATCATCCGAAAGCGAACTCATCAAAGCCGGTTTATCGGGGCTATCGTGAAAATCATCTTCGATGAACTCGCCCAAGGAGGAAGAGCCGTCCTCCTCATAAGCCGGCAATTCTAAAGAAATCGGATCTCTACTTACCGTTAGAAGACTACTTACATCCTTAACTTTTATGCCTGTGATATCAGCAATCTCCCTATCACTCGGATCGTCTCCAGTTTCAGTAAGCATTAGCTTCCGTATCTTTTCAATCTGAACCAGTTCGTTCACCCTATTCAGGGGAAGGCGAATCATTCTGGATTTTTCGTATATCGCCTTCAATATGCTCTGCCTAATCCACCAAACCGCGTAGGAAATAAAATGATAGCCCTTATCGGGATCGTAACGCTCAACCGCGTTTATCAATCCGATATTCCCCTCGCTAACAATGTCCTCCAAAGGCAGTCCCTGGTTTTGGTACTGCTTGGCCACGTTGATAACAAATCTCAAATTAGCTTCCACTAGCCGCGCCTGCGCATCCTTATCTCCGGCAATCGCCCTTCTGGATATCGCATCCTCCTGCTCCCGAGTTAGAAGCGGGATTCTGTTAATCTCCCTTAGATATGTAGCAAGCGTGGATTCTTCATCATGATTCATAAGGTCTCCCAGCCTTCACCAGCAATAATTGTGCCATGTCTGAATAAAGTATTATATAATATATAATTAACTATTTTCAGCCGTGATTGTGCAGCGGGGATAAGCCTGTTCTCATCACTTCAGGAGCAGTTGTGGGTAAAACTGACCCATATCGTGATTTCGGAAAGTATTACGCGACAAAATGACCCACTCCACATATCCGACTCTTCTATATCGGATCAAACAGATTTCATTCGATGGGGTTAAAACTAGCTTCCCGGAACTCCGGCCTGAGCGGAATTCACCGACATTTCTACTTGACCCCCGCTCTTCCCATTCCGTATATTTTCATCGGGTGATTTTTAGCTCCATCTATCGGGAGAGAAGAGTTGCTACAATAATTTGATTTCGTGAGGATTCAAGATGACAGTCAAACCTTTGAAGGATCGGGTCTTGATTAAGGTGATGGAGGCGGAGACGAAAACCGCTTCAGGCATTTACATCCCGGACACCGCCCAGGAAAAAACACAAACCGGTTCGGTTATTGCCGTCGGCGACGATAAAGAGTCGATTACCGTTAAGGTTGGAGACAAGGTGATGTACGACAAATACGCCGGTACTGCAATCAGCATCGATAATGTTGATCACCTCATTGTCAAGTCTTCGGATATTTTGGCCATAGTAAGCTAAAATCGCCTGCGCGGTAAAAAGGGCCCTCCCAGCGGATGGTCCTTTTTTATTGAAGCAGCCTCTAACGCATCCATAGTCTTGTCGACGGCTCGAGTTGTGCCTGCCCTTGGGAGGTGTGGAACTTTTGTTTGGACGCGGCTAAGTTGGTAACTCTTTCAATGCCTTAACGTATTGGAGGCGTTGGTAGTAAGCGCCGCGCTTCTTGAAGCTGAGCAGGCCCTGGAAGTCTGAAATTTTGGAGTAGTTATGCTCTTTCATCCAGGCTTCCAAGTTTTCCCTGATCGCGGCCAGTGTACCAAGGCCCCTTCGATATAGAACACTGCATAGCTGCACCGCATCGCCGCCGACCAGTAACGTCTTTATTACATCAGGGGCCCCATGTATGCCGGTAGAGGCGGCGATGTCGAGATTGGTGAGATTGGATACAATTCCAATCCACCTGAGAACCGGTGCGAGCTCCTCCCGAGTAGAGAGGGGGTTGCCGGGTTTGAATTCAATCTTTTCGATGTCGATATCGAATCTGTAATAGCGATTGAAGAGGGTTAGACCCTCGGCGCCGGCCTGATGTAACCTTAGGACAAGATGCGGTAGCGCCGAGAAATACTGACCGATTTTTACGGCTATGGGTATCTTCACTACCCCACGCGCAAGCTCTACCAGGGCCGCCAGCTCATCCTCCAATCGAGAGGCCCCTATCTTCGAATCCGTGGCCAGCGGCGCGATATTCAACTCGATTGCGTTTGCGCCGACTTTCTCGATACGCCGAGCATAATCTGCCCACCAGTTTGCGGAATAGCAGTTCAAACTGGCGATTATCGGCACATCCGCCAATCGAACGCTGCTCTCAACTAGGCTAAGATACTCATCCGGCTCGAGAATCATGCCCATTTGCCGCAGGTAGGATTCCGCCTCGGGATGGGATTCACTTACCTCGGTTCTCATCCGCTCTACCGCGGCGGCAATGTCTTCTTCGAACAGAGACTTGAGCACAACGGCGCCGGCACCGGCCTCCACCGCCTGCTTCACTCCTTCCAGGTTCGCGCTCAAACCTGATGAGGATACAATCAGGGGATTGGGCATTCGAAGCCCCATGAAACAAGTCGATAAATCCATAGCTAAAGATATTACCCTGTTAGGCGTCAGAGAGTCATGGCCATGGGTTATCATCGCTGATAAGGGGGGAAGTGGCTCTCCAAAAACTCCATCTTTAACTTACATTCCCAGCGCCGCGGCCACTATCTCGAAGAATTCCGGCCTCGCGTGCCATCGTTTACATTCGCGAAATCCTACCGAACTTAGAATTTAGACGCGAGTTATTCCCAATAAGCTTGGGCTCGAGCGGCCTCGAGCTATTCTTGACCTACCTGCTTCAAAGGGATATTTTCTCGCATAAGTCTCCCACCTATTAAGGAGTCAACCAGCATGGAATCGAAAATCCCAGTTGCCATCCTCGGCGCCACCGGAACTGTTGGCCAGAAATTCGTTTTGCTGCTTCAGAATCATCCCTGGTTCGAAATAAGAGAACTCGCGGCCTCACCCCGCTCAGCCAACAAAGCTTACAAAAATGCCTGCTCTTGGAAGCAAGACAAGCCAATTCCGGGTTTGCTGCGCGATAAGCCGCTTCTCGAAGCCGGCGCGAGGTTGTCGAGTAGAATTCTCTTCTCCGGGATGGACTCATCGGTTGCCGGACCAATTGAAGAGGACTACGCCTCAAGAGGGCATATCGTGATATCCAATTCGAAGAATCATCGGATGGACCCGGATGTTCCAATCATAATACCCGAGGTTAATCCGGATCATTTTGAAATTACGAAAAAACAACGATTCATAGGGGCAATAATCACCAATTCCAACTGCGCTATTATGCCCGTGGCCATGGTTCTCGCTCCGCTTCACCGGGTATTCAAGGTTAAATGGGTGCAGCTTTCTTCCATGCAGGCAGTTAGCGGAGCCGGTTATCCCGGGGTGCCATCCTACGACATCCTGGGCAACATAGTGCCCTTTATCGAGGGAGAAGAATCCAAGGTGGAAACTGAATCGCAGAAAATACTCGGCCAACTAAATGGGGATGTGATAGAACCGGCGAATTTCATAGTCAGCGCTCAGTGCAACAGAGTTCCCTTGATAGACGGCCACACCATCAACCTAAGCATAAAATTCGAAGAAAAACCGAGTCCGAGGCAGGTAAGGGATATCCTAGGCACATGGAAATCGCTTCCGCAGAAAAAAAAGCTGCCAACCGCTCCCAGTAGTCCCATCATAGTGTTTGAAGAAGAAAACCGACCCCAGCCGGCCCGTGATATCCTGCTGGAAAACGGCATGGCCGCCTGTGTAGGTAGAATACGAGAATGCCCTATCGGCCATATCAAGATGGTTGTATTGAGCCACAACACGATTCGAGGCGCGGCCGGAGCAGCCATACTGAACGCCGAAGCCTATGTGAGCCTCGGCTACTTCCAATAGAACCATCCGAATCGATGAAACCGAGGGCCTCGGGCTGAACCGTAACGGAGAGTCGCGGGGAAGGGCTTTACCGCGTTCGGATTTCTTTGGAGCTACCCATAGGGCTCCAAAAAGGCTCGAAGCAGAGCCACGGCCAAGTATAGAAGAATGCTAAGAATAGTAACCAAACCCGAGATAACGATTCGATTTATCCGCGAATCAGTTCGAAATGGAAGTGTTATCGCATAGCCAAGTGTAGAAAACAAACCTGAAATCGCGCAAATGGCCAGTGTCCAAGATTCAATTACGATAAGGGCAAACAGAGTGTTATCAGAAAATTTCTGGCGATTCCCAACGATATAGAAATACAGAACCAGCAGGGAAAAAACGAACAACAGGGCCGTTAGCCTTCCGAAGATGCTGGGAAGCCAAAATCGCCGAGGGCGCCAAGCAGTTCCGGTTTTCAAAACAGGTTTCTCACAAGTTCAAAACTCCCGCGAGTTGTTAAATACCACCCTCCATACTATCATGCCAAAGAATGCCGGCAATGCAGAAATTCGAAATAAAGTCGAAACTAATCAAACTAAGCCCCATACCCACTCACCTCAAGCCAAAACTGAATGTTCCAAAGCCAATACGCGCGGTGCTATTCGACATATATGGAACACTGCTGATATCCGGTAGCGGCGATATAAGCCACGCCAAACTAATCTCCGGCAAGGGTGGCATTAGCTACGCCGAACATCGGGCGGGCGTTAAAATCGATGAACTCTTCAAGAACTGCGGGTACAAGCCCTCAAAGCGACTGAGCGCCCGTTTAGTTAGCGGCACGCTAAGGCAGAAAATTATCGAACGCCATGGGCAGCTAAAGGCCCAGGGCATAGAGCACCCCGAAGTGGACATTCGCGATATCTGGAGGAAAACCCTAAACACCCTGTGGGAAGGCAAAATGCTCCTTGAGCCTCCCTCTCCTTCTTCCGCCGGCCTGCCGGCGCTGCAATACGAACTCGCCACCAATCCAGTGTGGCCCATGCCCGGGTTCCCAAGCATTATCCGTGAGCTCCGCGACATCGGACTAAGAGTTGGAATAGTTTCCAACGCCCAGTTCTACACCCCCCTCGTTCTCCAGGAGATATGCGGCAAAACAATCTCTCAAATTGGATTCGAAGAAAACCTGTGCTCCTGGTCGTACAAGCTCTCTGAGGCCAAACCCTCTACCAACATATTCAAATCACCGTTGGCACAACTTGGTAAAGACCAAATAAGGGCGGATGAGGTATTATACATAGGAAACGACATGTTAAACGACATAGCAAGTGCATCCAGGGTTGGCTGCAAAACCGCGCTATTCGCGGGAGATAAACGCTCACTAAGACTTCGAGAGAATAACCCGGGGGCAGATATCGAACCCGACATGGTAATCACCAAACTATCAGAGCTCAGTATACTAAGGAGGCAGTAAATGGCCGGCAGAAGAGAACAATCGAATAGAAACAAATCGAAGAATTCCGCGGGGGGATTTTTTGCAACTCTCCTGATACTCCTGATAACAGGCGGCGTTGTATTCGGTGTTGGCTGGATGCAGCTTCGCCTAGAAGAAAATGAATACGCGGTGATATACAGGAAGTCCCACGGCTATGAGGCAGAACTGATTAAAGGCGAAGATTTTGAATGGCGATGGGAGGCCCTGATTCCAACCTACCTAACCCTCAAGAAATTCAATCTGAAACCCCAATCCGTGGATATAGGACAAAGCGGCGTTCTGCCCTCGGATAAAATCTACAAGGCAATCGTTGGTGATAACATCGATTTCAACTGGGAAATCGAAGCAAGGATTAATTACCGAGTTAATCCGGATAGCCTATTATCACTCGTGGAGAGTGGTTTCGACGATTTGAACTTATTTTACGAGGATTATGAAACCAAGCTCAACTCGGCTGTACTAGATATAGTTAACCGGGCCATGGCAACCAGTTTAAACGAAGAGACCGCGGGAGGGCAAGATTGGTTCTCCAAGTCCATAAGGAACAGCTCGATCGATGAAAGGGTAGAAATAATTGAGGCAAGTCTTATTAGGTGGAAATATCCCGATATGGCTCTCTACGCTGAAGCCCGCCGCCTAATGCTCGAAACAATGAAGGCGCGCCAGGCAGTGATTAGCGAAGTTGAAAATCTCACCGCCGAATTTGAAACCACTCAAGAAATACGGCTGAAGATGCTGAGGGGCTATGGGCAGCTTCTCGATGAGCACCCCATTTTGATAGAATTTTTCGCACTCGAGGGAGTTCCCATCGAATCCATATTACCAACGACGATAGAATAGCTGCTCAATAGGCCGTATCAGAATAAAGCGTCCGCCTTCCACCATCAATTCAACCGAGGCAGACTTGAAACGATTGCTCAAACTTGACGCGCCCGAACCCCAATCCACGGCATCCAGCTCCCAGGTTAACCCCTCCGATCGAATCAGCCAGGGCCCATTGCCGATAGGGAAAAATGATATCGTGGAACCGACATCTCCCTCCAATCTTGTATCTTCCCCGATGCTTTCAATCATATCCTTGGCAGTAAACCAGATACTCAGGCGGCACTCCCTGGAAAACAATCTTGCCAGAGCCAGGGTATGGTCCAGTCTCCCCTCGCCGCCCCCGATTAGTGCAATAGCTTCACACCCACGCCCCATCAGCCACGAAATTCCAAGTTCGGTATCAGATTCATCCTTATCTCTCTTTGCGGTCTCGACAACGGGATACCCATCGAGAAGCCTCGAATCAGATATTGAATCCATATCCCCAACGATTCCCTGAGGTTCAATGCCCGCCGGCAATGCCATATCCAGGCCCGAATCCGCCGCACAAACCAAGTCGTCCGGTTTTATTATGCATTTAATCTGTGCAAATGAGGGTGCGGCTCCTCCTATGAAAAGAACTCCACGCGGCATCGATATCTCCTTAATGCATCTTCATCGGAGCATCCCCAAACTCGAGCCAAGGGCCATCTCGAGGCAATTAAACTCCTCTAAAAATTCAAACCGTCTCGGATTCCACCGATAAGGGTGATATGTGGATAAGGATGTCCACCAAATTTACAACTGGTCAACATCAAGGAGGATGTAATGATCATTAATCACAACATGAGCGCAATTTTTGCGACGAATCGGAGCAAAATCAACGATTCGAACTCTCTGAAAAGCATGGAGAAACTCTCTTCCGGACTGCGCATTAACCGAGCGGGAGATGATGCATCCGGACTCGCCGTTTCTGAAAAGATGAGGGCTCAGATACGCGGACTGCGGCAGGCAAGTAAGAATGCGGCAGACGGTATCTCGTTCATCCAAACAACCGAGGGATATCTACAAGAATCCTCGGACGTTCTCCAGAGAATTCGTGAGCTGTCCATTCAGGCTTCGAACGGAATTTACTCCGCGGAAAACAGGATGCAAATTCAAGTTGAGGTTTCTCAGCTTGTCGATGAGATAGACCGCGTTGCATCACACGCCCAATTCAACGGAATGAACATGCTCACCGGGCGCTTTGCCCGATTTGACGGGCTCAATGTGGTTACCGCCTCCATGTGGCTTCATATCGGCGCTAACATGGACCAGAGAGAAAGAGTTTTCATAGGAACGATGACCGCGGAAGCCCTTGGTGTAAGACAGCTTGGCACGGGACAGATTATCACCGTATCCACTCCCGAACAGGCTAACAGAAACATCGGCATCGTTGATGCGGCTCTAACGCTAATCAATAAGCAACGAGCCGATTTAGGAGCTTATCAAAACCGCCTTGAGCATGCCATCAAGGGATTGGATGTGGGGGCCGTTAATTTGCAGGCCTCGGAATCCCGTATCAGGGATTTGAATATGGCAGAGGAGACCGTGGAACTAACCAAGCATCAGATACTGCATCAGGCATCCAACGCAATGCTCGCCCAGGCCAACCAGCAGGGCCAGTTGGTTCTCCAGTTGCTGCAGTAAAACCGCGAGCCACACCCATCCATGGCAACCAAACCCGGCCCTAAGGCCGGGTTTTTCACTTACCGCGGCAGGCATCGTAGCGCATTCCAAAATCCCCTCCCCTTGACCCTCCCGGAGCCCTCTACTAGTTTTTGAAACCATGGAGTTGGCGCCGATTCACATACCCGACACCCTGAAAAGGGCCGCGAGAATTCTCTCGGACGCATCCTTTCAGTGCTGGCTCGTCGGAGGCGCCATTCGGGATGGATTACTGGGCCGCGAATCGTATGACTACGATCTGGCAACCGATGCAGCTCCGGGGGACGTAATTAGGCTCTTCCGCAGAACAATACCCACCGGAATAAAACACGGCACCGTGTCTATCATGCTCGGAAAGTACCGATTCGAAACCACCAGTTTCCGCCAAGACGGACCCTATTCGGATGGCAGACGCCCCGATAGGGTGTCGTTTTCCGAGAGTATCGATGGCGATCTTGCCAGACGAGATTTTACCATAAACGCCATGGCTTGGGATTTGGTTAACAGCAGATTCTTCGACCCTCACGGGGGCAGGGAAGATTTAAAGAAGGAACTGATAAGGGCAATCGGCAATCCACAAGAGCGACTTCGGGAGGATGGACTCAGATCCATACGGGCATGCAGACTCGCTTCGCAATTGAAATTTCACATCCATCCGGCAACTCTGGAAGCCATAAATGAAACACGTTCAAGCATCGAAGCCCTTTCCGTGGAGCGAATTTGGGAGGAGTTCAAGAAGATTCTTCAAACCGAGAAACCATCCGTGTCTTTCCTGCTGTTCAAGCAAACCGGACTAATTGAAGTGCTGTTCCCCGAATTCGCGTTGGAAGCAGGGGGAGAAACTGATTTTTCCACCTGCCTAAGAGCATGCGACTCGGCAAATCCGGAAGATTTCTCCCTGCGCGCGGCCGCTCTCTTCCACGGGCTTGGCCTCTCTGCTCATCCGGCAAGAGGCAGGGATACACCTTCTCGAAGCGTCGATATGGCCCTATCTATCCTAAGGCGCTACAAGGCATCCAAGTCCGAAAGCGGCAGGATAATCGATCTTCTCGGCAATCTGCATTTTCGATACTCCGAGGATTGGAGCGATGCCGAGGTAAGGCGCTTCGTTTCCCGTATCGGTGCCGGGCAGGTATATAACCTTATGGAACTGAAACAGGCGATAGCCCGAGCTAGCCTATCTTCCAAGTTTCCATCCGTTAGCTCAGTTCCCAACGGGAACTCGGGAAACAGGGCGGCTTTACCCGAGAACTTAGAGCAGCTTCAAAACCTAAGCGAGCGCGTAAAGTTGATAATCGAATCGAACAATCCACTAGCTATCGGCGATTTGGCAATAGACGGCAATCAGATAATGGATAAGTGCCGAATTGAAGCAGGGCCAAAACTGGGGAAACTACTGCAATTCCTTTTGGAATGCGTCCTGGAAAACCCGAGAGAGAATAACTACAACCAACTGCTACGGCGAAGCCGAAGCTGGCTGAACGAGCACCCCTGAACCGGCAATTTGGGAGCTATCCGCGGCGCGTAGACATTTGCTCATAGGCTAGCCTCGCGGCCTCCTGCTCAGCGGATTTCTTGTTCGCGCCTTTGCCGGGTCCATAGTTCTCGCCATTAATTTGCACGGTCATCCAGAAAGTTTTTTGATGATCGGGCCCAGACTTGCGTTCCAGCACATATTTGGGATAACTGCGAAAGCGTTTTTGAACCAATTCTTGAAGAAGAGTTTTATAGTCCTTACGATGCCTATCCGCAAGCACTAAATCGATCGGACTATGTATGTTTTTCAGAACGAATTTTGCCACCCTGCCATAGCCCGAATCCAAATACAGGGCCCCAACCAGGGCTTCTAAGCAATCACAAAGCAGAGCTTTTTTCTTTCTGCCCCCGGATGCCTCTTCGCCTCTGCCAAGATGCACAATCGAATCGATACCCAGTTTCAAGGCAATTTCGGCAAGCGTGTCCTCGCTAACTACATGTGCCTTTATCCTAGCCAGATCTCCCTCGGAGCGGTCTGGGAGCAAACGTATGAGATAGTCGGCCACAATCATGCCGATAATGGAATCCCCTAGAAACTCGAGAGTTTCATTATTACTGATATCCGCGGAAGTTTCATGAACAAAGGATCGATGACAAAAGGCGAGATCCAAATTCTCAAGTCTCCTGAACCTCAACCCCGCCCTCTTCTGAAAAAAAAGCAATTCCCGGCGCCGCGTGTGCGAAACCTCGGGAGTTCGTAAAGGAATTCGCACTATTCTTTTGCTTTTAACTGCTCCTCGATATACGCCAAGGCATCCTGAACCTTTTCGAACTCAGTCGCCTTCTCGTCGGGTACGGAAACACCCAGTTCCGAATCTATTGCATAAAGCAATTCATAAGTATCTAAACTATCGGCTCCGAGGTCCTCACGGAATCGGGAGTCCAGGGCAATTTTGTCCTTATCAACCTCGAGTCTATCGGCGATAAGTTCCTTGAGTTTTTCAAACAGTTCGGTGTTCATGCATTACTCCTTAGCTTACAACTTCAGGTTCGACTATCTGATTGCCCTTATAAAAACCGCATTTTGGACAAACACGATGACGCACAATTTTGTTTCCGCAGTTAAAGCAACTAACAAGGTTGGGTACTGAAATTCTCATGTTTATTGAACGTCTCCGGCGGCTTCTAGCCTTTGAAGTTCGGAATTTTGGTACCGCCATATGCTTCCTCGCTGAAATCGTTCTTCGGTGATAATACTATATAAGCCCCCATATCCGTCAAGTCCCATGGGCCGCGGAACAAAGACAGCTCGCGACTGCCCGGGCTCCTGGGGATACAGAAAGTGCAGAAGAGATTCTCACTTCCACCTCGGGCATGTTCATCCAGTTTTGGCGCGGGCTCGCCGCCGATATCGCCCAGCCTGATACGCTTCCCTAAGGAAACTTATACTCCAACTTCCGGATGCGGTGGTTTTTAGAATCCGCCACATAGACATTGCCATCCGAATCCACGGCCACGCCGTTGGGCTGATCGAACCGTGCCGCGGCGCCATTTGCAAAACCAGCCGTGCCATCGCCGGCCAGGGTACTCACCTCTACAACTTCCTGTGAATTTTCTGTCTTTATTGTCATCTTCCGGATGCGATTGTTGCCCAAATCCGCCACATAGACATTGTCATCCGAATCCACGGCCACTCCGTAGGGTTGATTGAACTGTGCCGCGGTGCCGGTGCCATCCGCAAAACCAGCCGTGCTGCCGGCCGGGGCTTCCACCACTCCTGCCGGCGTTATCTTCCGGATGCGATGGTTGAATGTATCCGCCACATAGATATTGCCGGCTGAATCCACGGCCACGCTGGCGGGGTAATGAAATTCTGCCTCGGTGCCGGTGCCATCCTTAAAACTTCTCGTGCCTAGCTTGCCGGCTAGAGTGCTTACCTCTGACGCATTACCACTTGGATAAGCTACCGTTATCTTCCGGATGAGACTGTTGAGCTTATCCGCAACATAGACATTGCCGGATGAATCAACGGCCACGCCGGTGGGGGCCCTAAATCTTGCCGCGCCGCCGCCGGTATTATCATTCGCAGAACCAGCCGTGCCATCGCCGGCCAGGGTTCCTACATCTCCTACATCGCCATTTGATTCTATTGTAATCTTCCGGATGCGTTGGTTGTCCGCATCCGCCACATAGACATAGGTTTTGCCGGAGGATTCATACACGGCCACGTCCCAAGGGGTGCGGAACATTGCCTCGGTGAGGGGATCGCCTTCAGCAAATCCACTCCCTTTTGTGCCGGCTAGTGTGCTCACCGCACCTCCCGTTATCTTCCGGATGCGGTGGTTGTCAGCATCCGCCACATAGACATTGCCGGCCGAATCAACGTCCATGCCACGGGGGATACGGAACTTCGCCGAGGCGCCGGTGCTATCCGCAAAACCAGCCGTGCCATCGCCGGCCAGGGTGCTCACAGCATTTCCCCTTATCTTCCGGATGAGATGGTTGTCCGTATCTGCCACATAGACATTGCCGGAGCTATCCACGGCCACACCACTTGGCTTATCAAACCCCCCAGTGGGAGAGGCTAGGGTGCTCACCGTTCCTGTTGCCGTTATCTTCCGAATTCTGTTGTTGTCCCTATCCGCCACATAGACATTGCCGGAGCTATCCACGGCCACGCCACTTGGCTTATCAAACCCCCCAGTGAGAGAGGCCAGGGTGCTCACCGCACTTCCCGTTATCTTCCGAATCTTGTTGTTGTCCCTATCCGCCACATAGATATTGCCGGATGAATCAACGGCCACGCCGGTGGGCTTATCAAACTGCGCCGCGGTGAGGGGAGCGCCGTTAGCAGAACCAGCCGTGCCGGTGCCGGCCAGGGTTTCTACATCTCCTACATCGCCATTTGATTCTATTGCAATCTTCCGGATGCGATGGTTGTCCGTATCCGCCACATAGACATAGGTTTTGCCGGAGGATTGATGCACGGCCACGCCACTTGGCTTATCAAACTGCGCCGCGGTGAGGGGAGCACCGTCAGCAAAACCCTCCACACCGGTGCCGGCCAGGGTGCTCACCACTCTCGCCGCCGTTATCTTCCGAATTTTGCTGTTGTCCCTATCCGCCACATAGACATTGCCGGATGAATCAACGGCCACGCCGGTGGGCTTATCAAACTGCGCCGCGGTGCCGGTGCCATCTTCATCACCAGCCGTGCCATCGCCGGCCAGGGTGCTCACCACTCCATTACCAAATGAACCTATTGTTATCTTCCGGATGCGGTTGTTGTCCGTATCCGCCACATAGATATTGCCGGATGAATCAACGGCCACGCCACTTGGCTTATTAAACTTTGCCGAGGTGCCGGTGCTATCCGCAATACCAGCTGTGCCCGTGCTGCTGCCGGCCAGGGTGCTCACCACCCATGCCTTGCTTGGGGGGGGGGAACTAGGGGAAGTAGGGGCCTGGCAGGATGCCAGGAGTGCCGCCAGGCCTAGAACCAGGATACTGTATCCATAAAATCGTGCTTTCATCGCTTCCCTCCGGTTAGGATAAGTTTAGACTCAACTCTTACATTATACACCTGTATTATACACGCATTAGCGGGAAACGGCAATTTTTTCTCCGAGAAATCACTGATAATCGAAGACCATTCTCGCCTCGGGAAGCCGAAGGGGTCCGTTAAGCGTAGTACCAGGCAGACCTCGAGTCCGCCGCCTGCATTGAGCTGGGCCGGGTCTCGCCAAGGGGCCCTCGCTGTTAATCCTCGCGGCCATTCGGATTGGCAAGTGAACCCGGCCATATACGCCTATCGCGGGGATAGTGGGAATCGGCAGGTTTGGCTGGGCTCGCGCGGATAGTATCCGATATTGGCCGGCCCCGCGGGTGGTCTCTGATTACTTCGAACGGACCCCCCTTCCCGTATTCAACAGAGGCCACGGCAGTCGGCGCCGCCTATCTAGCCTCAGTCTCCAAGCCGTAGGCGGAACCCTGGGAATTAGGCGGAAAATCACAAATGCCGGTTGGCAATGATGGGCCAAGTCCTGAACTTCGTGGCCTCGATATGGGCGGTGCCGGCTGCTGGAGACTAGCCGGCCCACGAGGAGGGGCGGCCCCTGTGCGAGATGGAATCCGAAAATCGCCGGGAGAGTGCCGAGAACTTCCAAACCGCCCTATCGCCACCCGGCAATCCATGGCCGGGCGCTCAGCTCCGGCCAAAGCGCGAGCTCGCCGCCGATATCGCCCAGCCTGATACGCTTCCCTAAGGAAACTTATACTCCAACTTCCGGATGCGGTGGTTTTTAGAATCCGCCACATAGACATTGCCATCCGAATCCACGGCCACGCCGTGGGGCTGATCGAACCGTGCCGCGGCGCCGATACCTTCCACAAAACCAGCTGTGCTGCCGGCCAGGGTGCTCACCACCCTTACCGTCGTTATCTTCCGGATGCGATGGTTGCCCAAATCCGCCACATAGACATTGCCGGATGTACCCACGGCCACGCCATTGGGCACATTGAACCGTGCCGAGGCGCCATCCTCAGACCCCTCCGTATCACCGCCGGCTAGGGTACTCACCACTCCATTTGCCGTTATTTTCCGGATACGATCGTTTCCCGCATCCGCAACATAGACATTGCCATCCGAATCCACGGCCACGCCGTGAGGCTGATCGAACTGTGCCGAGGCGCCATCCCTGAAACCCCTCGTATCATTGCCGGCCAGGGTGCTTACCTCTCCCGCCGCCGTTATCTTCCGGATGCGATGGTTGAGTGAATCCGCCACATAGACATTGCCGGAGCCATCCACGGCCACGCCGCGGGGGGTGTTGAACCATGCCGCGGTGCCGGTGCCTTCCGCAAAACCAACCGTGCCACTGCCGGCCAGGGTGCTTACCCCTCCAACACCATTTGAATCTACCGTTATCTTCCGAATGCGATGGTTGAGTGAATCCGCCACATAGACATTGCCGGATGTATCCACGGCCACACCGGTGGGTTGATTGAACTGTGCCGCGGCGCCGGTGCCATTCGCAAAACCAGCTGTGCTACCGGCCAGGGTGCTCACCTCTCCTGCCGCCGTTACCTTCCGGATACGATGGTTTCCCGCATCCGCCACATAGACATTGCCGGATGTATCCACAGCCACATCACGGGGGGTGTTGAACCGTGCCGCGGCGCCGGTGCCCATCGCAAAACCCCGTGTGCTGCCGGCTAGGGTGCCTACCACCCAGACCTTGCTTGGGGAATTTTGGGAACGAGGGGTGGGAGCCTTGCAGGATGCCAAGACTGCTGCTATGCCTATAATCAGGATGCTGAATCCATAGAAGAATTGTACTTTCATTACTCTTCTCCTTACTGAATTAAGGTAGGTTAGAACCTACTCTTACATTTTAGACACAGCACATTCGCGGAAAACAAGAACTTTTTTTTAGGCAATCACTGATATACCTCGGGGAACCGAAGAGGCTAGTGAAGCGTAGTACCAGGCAGGCCGCGAGTCCGGCCGCCTGCATTGAGCTGGGCTCAGGTTAGGCATGCATCTCGCCAAGAAAGCCTCCGCTGCTAATCCTCGCGGCCTTTCAGATTCGCACGTGAATCCGGCCATATACGCCTATCGCGGGGGTAGTGGGAATCGACAGGTTTGGCTGGACTCGCGCGGATAGTATCCGATATTGGCCGGCCCCGCGGGTGGTCTCTGATTATTTCGAACAGATCCACCTTTTCCGTATTCAACAGAGGCCTCGGCAGCCGGCGCCGCCTATCTAGCCTTAGTCTCTGAGCCGTAGGCGGAACCCTGGGGATTAGGCGGAAAATCACAAATGCCGGTTGGCAACGATTGGCTGGGTCCTGAACCCCGTGACTTCGATATGGGTGGCGCCGACTGGGTTGCTGGAGACTAGCCGGCCCACGAGGAGGGGTGGCCCGGTGCGAGATGGAGTCCGAGAATCGCGCGATGAGAGTGCCGAGAACTTCCAAAACGCCCTAGGGCCATCCATGGGCGGAGCTTAGCGCGGGCCGGGGCGCGGTCCCGCCGCCGATATCCCTTGGGCCATAGTAGTTATCGCGGCTAAGGCACCCTGTACTCCAACTTCCGGATGCGATGGTTATTAAGATCCGCCACATAGACAGTGCCGGCTGAATCAACAGCCATGGTATAGGGGGCGTTGAACTGTGCCTCGGTAAGGGGGTTGCCATTCGCAGAACCCGCCGTGCCACTGCCAGCTATGGTGCTCACCACTCCATCTGCCGTTATCTTCCGGATGCGATGGTTGTGCGTATCCGCAACATAGATATTGCCGGAGCTATCCAAGGCCACGCCGTGGGGGTATTGGAACTGCGCCTCGGTGCCGATACCTTCCGCAAAACCAGCCGTGCCACTGCCGGCTATGGTGCTCACCACTCCATCTGCCGTTATCTTTCGGATGCGATGGTTGTGCGTATCCGCAACATAGACATTGCCGTCTGTATCCACGGCCACGCCGATGGGGGTGTGGAACTGCGCCTCGGTGCCGGTACCTTCCGCAAAACCAGCCGTGCTGCCGGCTATGGTGCTCACCTCCCCATCTGCCGTTATCTTTCGGATGCGATGGTTTCCCGTATCCGCAACATAGATATTGCCGGAGCTATCCATGGCCACGCCGTGGGGACCGTGGAACTGTGCCTCGGTGAGGGAGTCGCCATTCGCGGAACCAGCCACGCCGGTGCCGGCTATGGTGCTCACCACTCCTGCCGTTATCTTGCGGATGCGGTGGTTGCCCCAATCCCCCACATAGACATTGCCGGAGCTATCCAAGACCACGCCTACGGGGTAGTGGAACTGCGCCTCGGCGCCGGTACCTTCTGCAAAACCAGCCGTGCTGCCGGCTGGGGTGCTCACCACTCCTGCCGTTATCTTGCGGATGCGATGGTTGTACCTATCCACCACATAGACATTGCCATCCGAATCCACGGCCACGCCGGTGGGGTGGTAGAACTGTGCCGAGTTGCCGGTGCCTCCCGCAAAACCAGCCGTGCTGCCGGCCAGGGTGTCTACCACCCATGCCTTGCTTGGGGGAGGACCTGGGGGACTTGAGGAACTCTGGAAACTTTGGGAACGAGAGGTAGGAGCCTCGCAGGATACCAGGAGTACCGCCATGCCTAGAACCAGGATACTGTATCCATAGAAGAATTGTACTTTCATTGCTCTTCTCCTTACTGAATTAAGGTAGGTTCAGAACCTACTCTTACATTCTAGACACAGCACATTCGCGGAAAACAACAACTTTTTTAGGCAATCACTGAATTATCGAAAACCATCCCAGCCCAGAGTAGCCAAGGAGGCCTGCCGTCTGCATTGAGCTGGGCTGGGGCTCGCCAAGAGGGTCCTCGCTGTTGATTTTCACGGTTATTCGGATTGGCGCGTGAACCCGGCCATATACGCCTATCGCGGGAGTAGTGGGAATCGGCAGGTTTGACTGGGCTCGCGCGGACAGTATCCGATATTGGCCGGCCCCGCGGGTGGTCTCTGATTACTTCGAACGGATCCAACTTCCCGTATTCAACAGAGGCCTCGGCAGCCGGAGCCGCCTATCCGGTCTCAGCCTCTAAACCGTAGGCGGAACCCTGGGAATCAGGCGGAAAATCACAAATGCCGGTTGGCAATGATGGGCTAAGTCTGAACTCCGTGGTCTCGATATAGGCGGCGTCCACGGCTGGGCTGCTGGGAACTAGCCGGTCCACGAGGAGGGCCCGGTGCGAGATGGAATCCGAGAATCGCGCGGGAGAGTGCCGAAAACTTCCAAACCACCCTAGGGCCACCGAGTATATTGCCCAGCCCCGATATGCTTCCCTAAGGCACCCTGTACTCAATCTTCCGGATGCGATGGTTGTCCTTATCCGCCACATAGACATTGCCGTCTGTATCCACGGCCACGTCGTAGGGCCAATTGAACTGTGCCGAGGTGCCATTCGCGGAACCCTTCGTGCCGGTGCCGGCTATGGTGCTTACCTCTCCCGCCGCCGTTATCTTCCGGATGCGATGGTTGTAATAATCTGCCACATAGACATTGCCGGATGAATCCAAGGCCACGCCGAGGGGGTATTTGAAAAATGCCGCGGTACCGGTGGCATCCATATGACCCGGTGTGTCGGTGCCGGCCAGGGTGCCTACCTCTCCATCTGCCGTTATCTTCCGGATGCGATGGTTGTAATAATCCGCCACATAGACATTGCCGTCTGTATCCACGGCCACGCCACGGGGCTGATTGAACTGCGCCTCGGTGCCGGTACCTTCCTCAAAACCAGCCGTGCTGCCGGCCAGGGTGGTCACCTCTACTGCCGTTATCTTCCGGATGCGATGGTAGGTTGCATCCCCCACATAGACATTGCCGGCCGAATCAACGGTCAGGCTAACGGGGGCGTTGAACTGTGCCTCGGTGAGGGGGTCACCATTCGCAGAACCAGCCACGCCGGTGCCGGCCAGGGTGGTCACCACTCCTGCCGTTATCTTCCGGATGCGATGGTTGTGAGAATCCGCCACATAGACATTACCGGCCGAATCAACGGCCACGTCGATGGGGGTGTGGAAATGTGCCGCGGTGCCGGTGCCCTCCGCAAAACCAGCCGCGCCGCTGCCGGCCAGGGTGCTTACCGCTCCATCTGCCGTTATCTTCCGGATGCGATGGTTGTGTGTATCCGCCACATAGACATTGCCGTCTGTATCCACGGCCACGCCGTGGGGGTGGTAGAACTGTGCCTCGGTGCCGGCGCCTCCCGCAAAACCCCCCGCGCCGCTGCCGGCCAGGGTGCCTACCACCCATGCCTTGCTTGGGGTGGGGCTTGAGGAACTTTGGAAACTTTGGGAACGAGAGTTAGGAGCCTCGCAGGATACAAGGAGTACCGCCATGCCTAGAACCAGGATACTGTATCCATAGAAGAATTGTACTTTCATTGCTCTTCTCCTTACTGAATTAAGGTAGGTTCAGAACCTACTCTTGCATTCTAGGCACAGTACATTCGCGGAAAACAACAACTTTTTTTAGGCAATCACTGAATTATTGAAAACCATCCCCAGCCCAGAGAAGCCGAAAAAGCCTGCCGCCTGCATTGAGCTGGGCTCAGGTTAGGCATGCATCTCACCAAGAAAGCCTCCGCTGCTAATCCTCGCGGCCTTTCGGATTCGCACGTGAATCCGGCCATATACGCCTATTGCGGGGGTAGTGGGAATCGACAGGTTTGGCTGGACTCGCGCGGATAGTATCCGATATTGGCCGGCCCCGCGGGTAGTCTCTGATTACTTCGAACGGACCCACCTTTTTCGTATTCAATACAGGCCTCGGTAGCCGGCGCCGCCTATCCGGTCTTAGACTCTAAGCCGTAGGCGGAACCCCTGGAATTAGGCGGAAAATCACAATGCCGGTTGGCAATGATGGGCCAGGCCCTGAACTTCGTGGCCTCGATATGGGCGGCGTCCACGGCCGCTGGGGATTAGCCGGCCCACGAGGAGTGGTAGCCCCTGTGCGAGATGGAATCCGAGAATCGCGCGGGAAATTGCCGGAAAAAATCGCGTTGATCAGATGAGTGTTTCGAGCAAAATCAATCCTCGCTAACGCCGCTTGACAGGATAGTCATACTGAGACTAATTAGGATATTCTACACACATATGCGCTTTATAAATGGGAAATTCCTCTTCGGAACGCTTCTTACGCTGATATCCTGCAGCATGCTACCGAATCGAGCCATAGAAGTAGTTGATGAGTTTTATAAGTATCAGCAAGATGGCGCTGAGAATTTTCCGGAGGATATGTTTGCCAATATGGAAACGGTACTGCAGACTAGGTTTGCCTTGAGCCGGCGGGAAATGATTTACGGCGAGTATATCTCTCATAATAAAATCAGAACAAACAGGCGTATTTCGATTGAAAAGAATGGAACAAAGGAAATTGTAACTTATATTTTCATAGTTACAGGCGAGAATGGAAAAACCCGGTAAACCCTGATGCTCGAGCGCTATGGAACTTCCGGGCCCTTTCGAATTACGGCCTACGTGATTGAGGGCATACCCCTTTTCCATGAACCGGCACCGGATAATATTGCCTGATGCCCTAGGTTTCCGCGGCTCCAGGGACTTCCCTGCTAACCGTATAAGTAAGGGTACGGAGTTGAAACGGCTTCATCTTATACTTGGGCATCAGGTTTAATACACCAGGGCGGCAACCGCCAAGGCCTCGCTGCCTTTCGTCTATGTTCACGTGAATGTTAGTATCTCTAACTATCTCATGGGCGTGAGCGGCGGAGGCAATTGCCTCTCGCGGCGCAAAGCCCGCGGAGAAATCGATTCTGCTATTCTCAGAAGCGGTGAATACTATGGCGGAGCCACCATCGGAGAATGCCACTCTTCGAACCTCCGTACGATTCCCATTCTCCTGGGGCTTCAAATAATCATAGCCAAGCTTCTCTACCTCCGCCTCGTGCAGCCCCACAACCGCGCTAGTCTTCCTATCGATGTAGCATTCCCGTGGACCAAGACCATACCAGCTTACCCGATTATAGCGCGCGGGGATAATCATTCGACTACCAAAGCGAAGCATCTCCCGCCGTGGCAGTCCCCGCATATTCACGAGAACGCGGCCATCGTTTCCAAAAAGCAATTTCCAGGTGAATTTACCTACAAAGCCCCTAATACGAAAATGCAGCGCAACTTCCAAGCCATCCGAGCGAAGCTTAGTTTCCCAGTTTTTCAACTCGCGTCCTCGTCCAGCCGATTCCCAGGCTCTATCACTTAGCACCCGTCTGAGCATTCTGTTTGAAACCAGGGCGCCAAAGCTTGGGCTGATGTCAGAACGTTCATTGTCGGTTGGTGCACGAAAGAAATCCGGCTGTAGCGGACCGGCAAGTATGTTGCCCTTGCCAAAATCAAGAGCCTCGAGAGAGCCGTCTTTCAGATTGATTATGGCGCCAAGTTTGCTGCTCGCGATTAGGAATCTTTCACCCTGCCTCTCATGGCGCCAGTGGCTTGGCTCCAGCTCTTGAGTTTCTACACTGGACTCGGCGATTTTCTCAGTCTTCTCAAGCCTCAGATGCCCGAATATCAAATCTGAAACGACTGCATCCCCTTGAGTTCTTGGTAATGGAAACTGAAACCTAGCCACCAGGTGTCCCGCCGGCGCCCAGATGCTCTCCTTGAGCAGGCGGACAAAAAAGTTTAGATAGCTCTCACTCGAATACTCCGCGATACTTCTAAACAGATTCACCCTCCGTTCCTCACCCGGAGCCAAATCAGGTTTGCGCAGGTTGCCCTCGCCTAGAACAGTGCCATCACTTTCCAGCGTCCACTCTATCTGGTAATCGCTGAAATCTTTATGGGCGTGCTTGTTGCGCAGCATAATCATGCCTCGTTCAATATCCGCCGGACGAATCGAAACAGGGGCATATAAGGTCTTCACCTCCTCCAGCATAGGCTTGGCCTTTCGATCGGCGCTGAAGATGCCATCGGCACAGAATATTCCATCGTTGGGAGAATCCCCAAAGTCTCCCCCATATGCCAGATATCTTTGCCCCTTATCCGAGAACCGATAGAGTGCCTGGTCGGCAAAGTCCCATATAAAAGCGCCCGCGATATTGGGGAAGCGATCGATTTCCCTCATATAATCCGAAAAACCTCCGAGGCTGTTCCCCATGGCATGAGCAAACTCACAGAGAATAAACGGCTTGTAACGATATTTACGCGGCCAAAACAGATATCCCTGTCTGCTCTTTTCTCCGATAAGCGCCCGAAGCACTCTGCCCCTTCCCACCCTGTTTACCGCGGCCACACTGGGATACATCAGGCTGAAAACATCTGAGTACTTTAGCTTGTGATCGCCCTCATAATGTATGGGACGGGTAGAGTCCAGGGCCAGGGCGGATTTCTTCATCTCCCTGAGATTGCTCCCCCGCCCGGCCTCGTTTCCCAGAGACCACATAATCACGCAGGGATGATTGCGATGGCTGAGCACCATTCTCTCCACTCTGTCAACGCAATTCTTACGCCAAATCGGCTTGGAAGCAGGCAGTATGCGCCGCAGTCCGTGGCTTTCCATATTGGCCTCGTCTATCACGTAGAGTCCGAGGCGATCGGCTGCCTCATAGAGTGCCGTTTGATTGGGATAGTGGCTGCATCGGATGGCATTGATATTGTTCCGCTTCATAAGAATCAAATCGGATTCGATTATTTCACGCGGTACGGCCTGGCCAAATTGGGGATGAAAATCATGCCTGTTCACACCGCAAAGTTTCACTGGCCGCCCGTTCACTTTCAGTACGCCAAATTTCGCGCAATCGATATCCACCTGACGAAATCCCCAGGCCAGTGAACGAAGATCCAAAACGCTGCCGTTCCCCCCACTCAATTCGCATACAAGATTATAGAGATTTGGCTCATCCGCGCTCCATTTCCCGGGATTAACCACTCTGATAGAAGTTTCGACTACCGTGCTTCTGCCGGATTGATACCTTACCGGAGTTAGGGGACAGGATGCCACTATGTCCCGACTGCCGGGCTCGTAGAGATACCAACGGACAAACCTCTCACCGGAATCGGCAAACCGGAGCTCATCGAGGGTAATCGTTACGGTCAAATCGGCATTGACGAAATTACCGTCGAAGCTGCAACGGGCAAAAACATCGAAGATACCGCCATCGGGAACCGCGATTAAACTGACAGATCTAATAATCCCGCTCAGGCGCCACATATCCTGGTCTTCAAGATAAGTACCGGCGCAATTTTTTATCACTTTGACATCGATCTGATTTTCCCCCATCTTCAGATGGGGGCCAACAATGAATTCCGCCGGAGAGTAGGTGTTCTGCGTATAGCCAACTTCTTCGCCATTCATCCAAATCCAGGCGGCCGAACGTATGCCCTCGAAACGCAGTGTTACATGCGAAAGTCGTTCCTTCCATTCAGGGGGAATTTGAAACGACTTCCGGTAATATCCAGTGGGATTGTCCTTTGGGTCTATCGCGGGCGGATTTTTAATATCGTGGTTCAACGGATAATCCATATTCAGATACTGAGGGACTCCATAACCGTGGAGCTCCCAATTGGACGGAACCTCTATGCTCTGCCAATCGTTGCCTTCAGGTTCGAGCGACGGATTGGGTAGAAATCTGAAGTTCCATTTTCCATCCAGATACATCACCCATGGACTTTTCATTTGAGCCGAGGCATCGAGAGTAGTGGGTGGATGCTGAAACCTTCCGGGCAGTTTGTTCCTTCCAACCACCTCGGGATTCTGCCATTCCCGGTCGCGAAGTTCGTTAGCGGGGGCGCGATATCTCTGCCTCATGTCATTACAACCCGGGGAGTATCATAACGGACTTGCCTGGATTGAGCCAAGATTCTAGAATTCTATCCGAACACTTGTTGATAGCGGGCAGGCGGAACGGCAAGGGCAGAGCCGGCAATTAGCACTGAACCATTAGACCGGGGGATGAGAAGAGATGGAGCTCAGTTGGAAGAACTTGGATGAAACGGATGGCCTTTCACGATTGATGAAAATGAATAGGCAGATAGATTTGGCCAAGGAGTTATCCGTTAATAGAGTGCTCAGCTGGAAAATCGACTCTGGCGCCGATGTCTCGTTTTACTACGGCGCTTCCTTACTTACCCCTTCACACATTGATGCCCTTGGAGAATTGGCCGATGAACAGGAGCTAATTGGAAAATACAGGGCTTTGCTCAACGGCGAAATCATTAACACGGGGGAGAAGCGGCGCGTTCTCCATCACCTTACCCGGGGACAAATTGGGGAGGATGTTGTTGAAGATGGTATTGACTTGGGGGATTTCTATGCCCGGCAGAATAAAAGAGTGAGGGAGTTCTCGGAAAAAATTCATGCGGGGCAAATAGTAGGTTCAACAGGGAAGCGGTTCGATACCATTGTTCAGGTTGGTATCGGTGGTTCCGAACTTGGCCCCAGGGCCCTGTATCTGGCCTTGGAGGTAATCCATAGACCGAAGATGCGGGTACACTTTGTCTCCAATGTGGATCCTGATGACGCCGCTCTGCTGTGTTCCCGCGTAAACCCTGAAAGCACCTTGTTTATACTGGTATCCAAGAGCGGAACCACTCTCGAAACGCTTGCCAACAGGGAATTGATTACCGATTGGATGAAATTCGCGCGGATTGAAGGTTTCGATCCAACGAAGCATTTCATTGCGGTAACGAGTAAAAACAGTCCTCTGGCGAATTCGAATTCGGTTCTGGCCTCATTCTACATCGACGACAATATCGGAGGCCGGTATTCCTCAACCAGTGCAGTGGGTGGCGCGATTCTCTCGCTTGCCTTTGGACCGGATGTTTTTGATGAATTGCTCGCCGGCGCTCATGAGGTGGATAAGAGCTGTCTCGTGGAGGATGTTCGGAGCAACGGAACTTTGCTCGATGCTCTGATTGGAATCTATTACAGGAATGTCCTTGGTTTCAGAACTTCGGCGATTCTGCCATACAGCCGGGCTCTGCGTAGGTTTCCGGCTCACCTGCAGCAACTGGACATGGAATCCAATGGCAAGTGCGTAAACCGCTTTGGGAATAGAATTTCCTATCCAACAGGTCCTGTAATTTTCGGCGAGCAGGGCACTAATGGGCAGCATTCTTTTTATCAACTACTCCATCAGGGAACCGAAGTTGTATCGCTGCAGTTTATCGGCTTCTTGAAAACTGCAATCTCGAACAGCCGAAAAGAGCTAAACGCCAATCTCGCGGCGCAAATTGTGGCTTTCGCTAAGGGAAGAAAAAATGAAGATAGTAACAAGAATTTTGAGGGCTGCAGACCGAGTACCCTCCTTTTAGCTCGAAGGCTCGATGCACGGACTCTCGGCGCCTTACTTGCTCATTATGAAAACAAGGTGATGTTTCAGGGCTTTTGCTGGAACCTCAATTCCTTCGATCAAGAAGGCGTTCAGCTTGGAAAAACCCTGACAACAGCCCTACTCAGCGGGAATTCGGATGATGAGACGCTAAACGCCTACTCCGAGATTCTGGAGATAACATAGCTTAAGGCGGGCTCGGATTCCGATGTGGCGGCGCCCACGGCTGCTGGGAACCAGCCGGCCAACGGGAGGAGCGGCCCGGTGCGAGATGGAATCCGAGAATCGAGCGGGAGAGTGCCGAAAACTTCTAAACCCGCCCTATTGCCGCCCGGCCATCCAAGGGCGGAGTAGCTTTGCACCCGGCCGAGGCGCGGACCCGCTGATATCGCCCCATCCCTACTCCGCTTCCCTAAGGAAACTTGTACTCAATCTTCCGGATGCGGTGGTTGTTCCTATCCGCTATATAGATAATAGTATTGCCGGACGACTCATGCACGGCAATGCCGTAGGGACCATTGAACAGAGCATTCGTGCCATCCCTAAAAGTCGTATTTCTGTTGGGGTGGGTGCCGCCGGCTAGGGTTTCTACCTTTCCATCTGCCGTTAACTTCCGGATAAGATTGTTGTGATAATCCGCAACGTAGATATTGCCGGAAGTATCCAAGGCCAAGTCTCTGGGCCCTAAGTAGTTTCTTGCTTCTGGTGAGCCACTGTCTGGTACGGTGCCATCCCCAAAACCCCGCGTATCGCTACTAAGGGTGCTCACCACATCCCCTATTATCTTCCGGATGCGATTGTTTCCACCATCCGTCACATAGACATTGCCGGATGTATTCACGGCCACGCCGGTGGGGTCTTTGAACCGTGCCGCGGTGCCGGAGCCATTCTTATAACCAGAAATTTGACGTGTGCTACCGGCTAGGGTGCTCACCACATCCCCTATTATCTTCCGAATGTTAAAGTTGCTTGTATCCGCCACATAGACATTGCCGGCCGAATCAACGGCCACGCCTCTTGGCCTATAGAATTGTGCCAAGTTGCCTTTGCCATTCGCAAAACCACCCGTGCCACTGCCGGCTAGGGTTTCTACATCTCCTACATTGTCATTTGATTCTATTGTAATCTTCCGGATGCGATTGTTGAATATATCCGCCACATAGACATAGGTTTTGCCGGAGGATTGATACACGGCCACGCCTCTTGGCTTATCAAACTGTGCCGCGGTGAGGGGAGCGCCGTCAGCAAAACCAGCCGTGCCGGTGCCGGCTAAAGTGCTTACTACTCCCTCACCTCTTGAATTTATTGCTATCTTCCGGATACGATCGTTTCCCGCATCCGCCACATAGACATTGCCATCCGAATCCACGGCCACGCCGGCGGGACTGTTGAACTGTGCCGAGGCGCCGGCGCTACCATCATTATCACCAGCCGTGCCATCGCCGGCCAGGGTGCTCACCGTTCCTGTTGCCGTTATCTTCCGAATTCTGTTGTTATCCCTATCC
>Ga0209680_1000051_pt1 | contig 33603 bp, 24 predicted proteins | sample WorMetLIZISLAND1_FD_187413 | JGI IMG/M metagenome (GOLD analysis project Ga0209680, IMG submission 187413) | Marine gutless worms symbiont microbial communities from Max Planck institute for Marine Microbiology, Germany - Olavius loisae LIZARD... ... | reverse complement strand
TATATATACATGTATGTATATATACATGTATGTATATATACATGTATGTATATATACATGTATGTATATATACATGTATGTATATATACATGTATGTATATATACATGTATGTATATATACATGTATGTATATATACATGTATATACATATAAAATATATAGGAAAAACGAAGACGAGTCTTGATGAAACACCTGAACTAGCCCTATTATGGCAAAGATAGAGTCTTAAGGACTATTATAGAAATTGTTAGTTGTAATTTGCAGGATATTGGTCTGTGGTTTATTTAAATTTTAAGGTTAAAGTTGAAATTAAGCGTAACACAAGTCTTAGTAGGTATAGCTGTGCGGCAGGTTTAGTGTATTAAGATAAGTTTGGACATTATATCTTTAGTGGAGCTAGGTATATGTATTATTGTACTTAATAATAGTTGTATTAAGCATTATAGTAAGGAGATCTCGTTAGCTTCAGTAACGTATTTTTTTTAAACTAGTTTACTTAGTAATGTAAGAGGGCTATTATAAGGACAGTAGATATAGTTATAAGTGCTCTAGTGTTTAAATTGCTGCCTAATTTATCTGTTAGGGCGGCATTACTTTGTTTTCCCGCGGTTGATACAAGCTTTATAGTTCCAAGATTAACGACACTTTCTATTCATGATTGATCTAGATGCTTATATGTTACATTTGAGAGTATTAGATAGGGACCAATAATTAATTGAGTTGATATTGGTGTTGTAAATATTAAGGATCTGATGATTTTTAAGGGCTTGCCGGCCATGCAGAAATAATTAGTGTTTGTTAATGAATAGAGTGGTAAAATTATTAATAGTATTATAAAATTTATAGCCATAGAATAATAGTTATTTTTAAAGATTGTTGTATTATATTGATTTAGAGGGACTAGTCATTGGAGAGTGGCACCCAGAATGATACTTATTGTTGATATAATAGTTAAAGAAGTGGAAAATACCTTAGGTATATATATTTTAAATAAAGGTGGCTGTATTATTGGTAGCTTTATTGTTATTATTAATAGTCGTAATCTGTATATAGCTGTTATAGTAATTCTTATTAATAATAGTATGAAGATAAAAATATTGATTGATAGTATTGAGGATCATTCTATAATTGCATGCTTTGAGTAGTATCCTGCTATAAAGGGGACTCTAATTATAGCAGATAGGCTAATTATTGTCGAGGCAGTAATAATAGGAGTAGCATTAGTAAATTGGCCGTATATCCGTAAGTCTTGTATGTGGGAATTTATTGAGATTAAGCAACCTGCTCTAATGAATAATAAAGCTTTAAATATGGCATGGGTCGATATATGAAATATAGTAATATGAGGCAGGTTTAGAGATACTGGTACCATTATTAAACCAAGTTGGCTAAGTGTTGATAGGGCGATAATTTTTTTTAGGTCGTTTTCGTATAATGCTCTTATTCTAGCTAGAAGCATTGTTAGGACCCTAGAGACTATAATAGTTACTTTTATAGGGTTAGACTTACTTACTATATTGCTTAGTCGGTATAGAAGAAACACGCCAGCAGTTACTAATGTTGATGAATGAACTAGTGCTGATACTGGTGTTGGTGCAGCTATTGCTGCTGGTAATCATGCAGAATATGGTATTTGTGCCCTTTTTGTTATTGCTGCGACCAGGATTCCAAGTCATTGTATACCTTGAAAGTTATTATTTATCGGTCCTGTAGCTATAGATCAGTCTCCTATGTTTAGTGTGGCTACAATGGACATAATAAGAAATATATCTCCAAGTCGATTGGTTATTATTGTTAGTATTCCTGCTCTATTAGATCGTTGATTATTATAGTGGATAATTAAGATAAATGAGGTGATTCCTAGTCTGTCTCATCCAATTAGTAAGGTTATCATATTAGGGATAAAGATTAACATGTTTATTGATATAATAAAACATATTACTATATATCTAAAGCGTAAGTTATTTTTATCTGATTCTATATATTTATTAGAAAATAGTATTACGTTAGTTGAGATTAACAAAACGATCGATGAATACAAGGTGTTTGATCATTCTATTATAAGCTCTATCTTTATTTTTATTCTTAGGGGCCTTATGATTTCTCACTCAATGATAAATTCTTTATTTATAAAAATCAGGATAGCTGTACAGGATAGTGTTACTATAGATAAAATAAACAGAATTTTTGGTAGGGATTTTATCATGTTTAGAATATGATATCATATTATAAATTTTGAATCCACAGTTCAATAGTTTTTTTAACTTACCATATTATTATATTAGGAGGCGATTTCATATATTTAGTAGATAAGGGGCAAATAAAAAATATATAAAGTATAGTAATCTAGATAGTTGTCCAATTATAATAAATGGGCTATCTACAGGACAAGTTCCGATCCATCTTAAGATAAGTATAGCCCTGATTATAAAAAAGAATAATAGCTTTGAAAATGGGTAGTAGCTTGAGGGTAGTTTATATTGTGGGTGTATAACAGGTAGTGTAAATATGATGAAAATTGCTAGTAGAAGAGCTACGACCCCGCCCAACTTATTAGGGATTGATCGTAGGATTGCGTATAGTCATAAAAAGTATCATTCTGGTTGAATATGTGTAGGGGTTATTAGCGGATCTGCCTCAATAAAGTTTTCTGGGTCGTTTAAATAGTTGGGCGTTAGTATTGATATTAATAAGAAAATTGTGATGTATAGTATAAATCCTATAATATCTTTTGTTCTAAAGTATTGATGAAACGAGATTCGGTCACTATTTGAATTGATACCTAGCGGATTACTTGATCCAGATGAGTGAAGAAATATGAAGTGGAGAGTTATTAATAATAGCATAGAAAATGGTAAAATGAAGTGAATAATAAAAAATCGATTTAAGGTTGGGTTAGCTACAGTAAATCTGCCTCATAATCATTTTACTAGCTCATCTCCTAAATAAGGAATAGCAGAAAAGATATTTGTAATAACAGTAGCACCCCAGTATCTTATTTGTCCTCAAGGTAACACGTATCCTATAAATGCTGTAACTATTGCTAAAATAAAGATCATTATTCCAGTATTTCAGGTCTTTGCTATATTAAATGAGCCATAAAAGATTCCTCGGGCCATATGGATGTAAATAAATAGTATAAATATAGATGCACCATTTATGTGTATATTATGTAGCGCCCAGCCTCAATTTACATCTCGTCTAATATGGATTAATGATTTAAAAGCTAATTCAGTGTGGGAGCTATAGTGTATCGATAGGAGGATGCCTGTTATAACTTGAAGCATTAAGAATAAACTTAACAGGGACCCATAATTTCATCATATTGAAATATTTATAGGGGCAGGCAAGTCTGTTAAGCTAGAAGAGGCGATTTCTAGAATTTCGTGTTTTTTACGTAAGGGCGTCATAAGTATATTGATGATGACATCTTTATGGCCTTTCAAGGGCAATATTATGTATACTATAGATATTGGAGCTGGGCTCTTATTAACATCATCATTGTTACTTAGGGTTAGTTCAATATCAGTACATATTTACTAGTGTCATAATTATAACCAGCCATAATAGACTAAATGGTAGAAATTTTTTCCATAGAATATTTATTAGAGAGTCGTATCGTAGTCGAGGCAAGCTCCCCCGTCTCCAGATGAAAATAAAAGATAGAATAGTAGCTTTTAGGATAAGTTCTGTATTTGATAGCCTTTTTATGGTGATTCTGATAGTAATTAGTCTTATTAGTAAAATATTTATGTACTCAGACATAAAGATTAATGCAAATAGGGATCTTCTATATTCGATGTTAAAGCCTGATACTAATTCTGACTCACCCTCTATAAAGTCTAGGGGAGCTCGATGTGTTTCAGCTGTAATAGAAGCTAGTCATATTAACATTAAGGGAGCAGTCAGGATAATAGTTGATATATACTGATCCCGGAAAATGCTTAATATGTCTATTTTTAATTGATGTAAAATGAAACAGATTATAATCAGTGATAGTCTGACCTCATATGAAATTGTTTGAGCAACTCCGCGCAGAGCCCCCAATGCACCTCATCTAGAATTTGATGCTCATCCAGCTATAAAGGTTGCGTAAATTGATATTCTGGTAACACATATGAAGTATACAATAGAAAACTTTATAAACATAGTTTGATGTATATGTGGAAAGATTGGTCATAGGAGAAGTGACAGAATTATTATTCCTGCAGGACCTAATGTATAAAGATTAAGGTTGCTTGTTATTGATGGTTTTTCTTGTTTTAATAGTAGTTTGCCGGCATCTCTTAAGGGGACTATAGTTCCTGCTACTCTTGGCTTATTAGGTCCCTTTCGAGATTGTATGTACCCTAAGAATTTTCGTTCTATTAATGTGTAAAAAGCTATAGCTATTAGTCTGGAGATTATTATTATTATCAGGTTAAGAGTAGATAGCAACAGTGAATACATTTGCAATATATTCTATTTAAGTGCAAGTTAAATGTTCTATAATTAAACTATATTGCAATAACTTGGTATTTTCTTTTAATTAAAAGTTAAATGCTTTAAGTTGTATAAGCTATCAAGCAAATATATTAAGAAAGGTAATATTTATTGTTAGATCTTAAATCTAATGCATTTATCTGCCATCTTAATATTTTACTGATCTACTAAAGCCACGCAATGGGGCATTATATGTTTTTACTATTTTTGTAATAAGAATTATTATGAATAGTAGGATTATAGTGATAGCTAGTAATATTATTAGATTAATTGGAGAGTAAAGACTGTAAATTTTGGGGTTGTAATAGGGAAGTCTGTGAGCATGTATATCTAGTAGTTTAAGTATGATTATTGGTATAAAGATTATATGTAGTTTTACATAGATAAGTATTCTATCATTTGACCTAAGCCTAACAAAGTATGAGAATATAATTATTAGTCCACCGACAAAGATTAAAAATAATATTATAGCAAGTCAGGATGAGAGCTCTATATTGATTAAAATACATGTTGCTATAGATATAAAAATAATTATTAAGCTTAGATTTATGGGGTTGTTTGTTAGTATGGCTATTGTTGATAATAAAATAATAAGGGTATATATAATAGGCACTATAGCTTTCAATTTAAGGAGCCTTCCAGTCATTCATAGGCTGTACCAATAGTTAGTGTGCCCATAAATATAATAATAAGTAGTATTACTAGAAGTTGGACCGGGGCAATAATAGGGATTGCTAAAATTAGTACAATTTCGATATCAAAGATAATAAAGAGTACTATTAGTAGAAAGAAACGAATGGAAAATGGTTTTCGTGGGTAAGATTTTAAGTTTATTCCGCACTCAAAAGAAGATAGTTTTTCAGATCATACTTTTTGTGGTATACTAAGTAAGATTGGGACTATTAGTAAAAGTAGGACAATTAATAATGTTAATAATATATATGTTATAATATAGATCATTATACATGATCATTAGAGTATAGTGATAGTAGTAAGCATAGAATATAGGCCTGAATTATGCAAATTATTAGTTCAAAGATAATATATATATAGGAAATAGTAGCGCTTACAAATAATATCTTAACGGATAGCGTAGAGAATGTTAATATTAGTATAAGAATAATATGGCCAGCAGTCATATTTGCAGCGAGTCGAAAGCTTAGTGTTAGGGGACGAACGCTTATCCTAATTAATTCAATCAATCTTAGGAATGGATTTAGTCATAATGGAGCACTATCTGGGAGCATATGAGCCATAGTATTTTTTATTGAGCATGCCATACTTCTTATGACTAATAATATTCATATTGGTATGCTTAGTGATAGAGTAAATATAATATGACTTCTTACTCTAAATGAGTATGGTGTCATTCCTATTATGTTCATGTAGATTAGAAAGAGGAATATACTCACTGTAGTTAATTGAAGATTTTTTATTGATTTTAGTTTTACTATATTTAGTTGGCGTGTAATAAATTTTATTGGTAGTATGGTAGATAGTATTATTTTTCTATGGCTGATTCAAAATATTGATATTAAGATAAATATAATTAATGTTATTAAGATAAAGTTTTTATAGCATAAATTGAATCATATTGGGTCAAAGTTTGAAAATATATTTATTAACATGTTGATAATAGACAAGATCTGATGATAATATCATTTTTAGTTTTGAAGACTAATAGTTTATAACTTTAGATCTTATATAGCACTAGATAGTTTCTAGGAGAATAGGTTCAAGGGCTAATGTGTCTGACACAGTACTATAATGATCCCCATCAGTAGACACAAATGTATAAACAAATTCATACTACGTCAACAAAATGTCAATACCATGATGCAGCCTCAAATCTAAAGTGATGTGTAGAAGAGAAATGGTTTTTTAGTATACGGAGCATGTTAATTGAAAGAAATAGGGTACCAATTATTACGTGAATTCCGTGGAAGCCTGTTATTATAAAAAATAAAGATCCATAGACTCTGTCGGCTATAGTAAATCTTGATAGATAGTATTCTGTTGCTTGCAAGTAGGTAAAGTACCTGCCTAAGATTATTGTGATAAGCAGTATAATTATAGATTTTACTCGCTTTTTGTTGAGGAGGCAGTAATGACTTCAGGTTACAGTAAACCCAGAGGCGAGTAAAATTATTGTATTTAGAAGTGGTACCCTTATTGGATCAATTGGCCTAATTCCGGCAGGCGGTCAGTTACAACCAAGCTCTACTCTAGGTGCTAAGCTTATATGGAAAAATCTTCAGAAAAATGATATAAAAAAGCAAACTTCTCTAAGAATGAATAATATTATTCCTATACGAAGTAATTTTTGGACATAGGATGTATGTTTACCTATATATGTTGCCTCCCGAATAACGTCTCGTGATCATTGAAATATTGATAATAATAGTGTGATTAATCTAATAGTTAATATCATAGTGCCATAAAAATAAAATCAGTTAATTAGACTAATCGTTATAAGCATTATTCTAAATGCTAAAAGAATTGGTCATGGTCTCAATTCTACAATATAATAAGGCAATCGGGGCACTATACTTATGGTTCCTTTTACTTGGAGGGTAAATGTACGCTATATACTTAAAGTATCAAGAGGCATATTAGATGCCAATTATAAATTTACAGTTTAACCTTAAGTGTCTTGAATTTAATATTTTATTAAATTTTTAGGTATGCGAGCCCCATGATAAAATTTTATTTTGTTATTTTTATTATAAGTAGTTCTCAGTGCGAGAATAAAGATAAGCAGTCATCTTATAATAAACATGTTAATTCAGTTTATTGGAGATAGGTGTGGCATTATAATTTACAAGTGTAACTTAAACTTGACAAATTTATGTTATTATTTAACTAAAATTATATATTTATTGATTGTTAACTATGTTATTTAATTTTATAAATGAGTTGAGGTTAGTGGCTTCAATAACAATTGGTATAAATGAGTGGTTAGCACCACAAATTTCTGAACATTGTCCGTATAAAATTCTTGGTTTATTAATTATTAGAGAAGTTTGGTTTAGTCGTCCTGGAATAGCATCTACCTTTACTCTAAGTGATGGGATTGTTCATGAATGAATAACATCGGATGCTGTCACTAGTAGTCGAATTTCTGTGTTTACTGGCAGGATAACACGATTATCTACTTCTAATAGTCGCATATCACCGGTATTTAGGTTTATAGTGTTTAGTATAAATGAGTCATGGCTTATAAGAGGGAAATTGTCGTATGAGTATCTTCAGTATCATTGATGGCCTGTAGCCTTAATTGTAATTAATGGATTTACGATTTCATCTATTAGATACAATAAGCGTAGAGACGGCACTGCCATTGATAATAAAACAATAGCTGGAATAACTGTTCAGATTATTTCGATGTTATGGGATTCATTTAGTAGGCGATATTGAAATTTATTATTTATGATGAATATAAATATATATCTAATAATTGTAGTGACTAGAACTATTATTAACACTATTATATCATGAAATCATAGTAGGAATACTGAAATTATTGATCTTGGATCTTGTAGTAGTATTTGTATTCATGGTCTCATATAGTACTAAGTGACATTATGTAAAATGAGATCCTAATTAACAGGTAGGTGCAGAGCTTTCACTTAATTTTAATGTGATAATTGTAGTTTCATTTCGATTATGGTATTCAAGGGGTAAGATTTGTTCTCATTCTATAGAGGAGGTTATGTGAGACCTGCTAATAATTATTCGTTTTATTATTATTATTTCTCATATAATGAAGATAAATATTAGTAATGAGATAAAGGAAATTGTGGCACCAATAGATGAGATGGAGTTTCATATGGTATAAGTATCGGGGTAATCAGCGTACCGTCGTGGCATGCCACTTAGTCCAAGAAAGTGTTGCGGGAAGAAAGTTAGATTTACTCCAATAAATATTATAATAAATTGTCTTTTTATTCATCGTTGGTGCGGAAGTATGCCAGTTATTATTGGTATTCAGTGACTAACTCCAGCAAAGATAGCAAAGACTGCTCCTATTCTAAGAACGTAATGAAAATGAGCTACTACATAATAAGTGTCGTGTAGCAGGATGTCCAGAGATGAGTTAGATAGACAAATACCAGTTAACCCGCCGATAGTGAATAAAAAGATGAACCCTAGCGATCAGCATATTGATACAGTAAATTTTATTTTTGATCCATAAATAGTTGCTAGTCAGCTAAAGACCTTGATTCCTGTAGGAACTGCAATAATTATAGTTGCTGCCGTAAAGTATGCTCGAGTATCTACATCTATGCCGACTGTAAATATATGATGAGCTCAGACAATAAAGCCAATAATGGCAATTCTAATTATTGCATAGATTATTCCTATGGAGCCAAATGGTTCTTTTTTATAGGCCCTATGAGCAACAATGTGAGAAATAGTGCCAAACCCTGGTAAGATTAAAATATATACTTCTGGGTGCCCAAAAAATCAAAATAGATGTTGGAACAAAATTGGATCTCCCCCCCCCCCGGATCAAAAAATGTTGTATTTAGGTTTCGATCTGTTAATAGTATTGTGATTGCACCTGCTAGAACTGGAAGTGCTAGTAATAAGAGAATTGTTGTTAATAGAATTGCCCAAATAAATAATGGAATTTGGTTTAATTTTATAGATATTCGTATGTTTATAATTGTTGTAATAAAATTGATTGATCCAATGATTGATGAGGCACCAGCCAGATGTAGTGAAAAGATTGCTAAGTCTACAGATGGCCCAGCATGTGCAAGGTTGCTAGATAGTGGGGGATAAACAGTCCATCCTGTCCCTACCCCGGTCCCAATGAATATAGATAGAAGGAGCAGTATTATTGAAGGTATAAGTAACCATAGTCTTAATCTGTTTAATCGCGGGAATGCTATATCCGGGGCACCTAGTATAAGTGGTAGCAGTCAATTTCCAAATCCGCCAATAAATATAGGCATCACAAAAAAGAAAATTATGATAAATGCGTGAGCAGTGACAATAGTATTATATAGTTGGTCATTTTTTAGTATCGAACCAGGTTGAGATAGTTCTATACGAATAATTATTCTTATAGCTATGCCTATAGATCCTGCTCAGATTCTTATAATTATGTATATAGTTCCGATATCTTTATGGTTGGAGGAGAATAATCAGCGCATTGGTGCTATAATATAATAATTAGAATAATTAATGTACTTATAGCTAATATAGTATTAGTTATTATAGGTACATTAGGTATATTTAGTAGAAGTATCTTGTTATCTTGGGTATTTAAGCTTACAGTTAGTCTAATATTTAGATAAAAGAATAGATTTATTAGTGATCCTCTTACTAAGATGACTAGTAATATTGAATTGCTATTTAATAAAATACTGATTACTAAGAGTTTTTGTATAAACCCTGTTAGGGGGGGGATTCCACCCAAAGAAAGTATTATAATTAGCACTATAATTACTTGATGGAAGGAGAGTTTCTCCTTTCTTCAAATGTTTGATAGGTACAGAATATTCATTTTATTAAATATAGTAAATAGGGGCACAATAATTATAGAATATATAATAAAGTATATTACTGCTAAACATGGGGTATTTGAGGCAGAAGTAGAGATTATTCATCCTGTGTGGGTAATAGATGAATAGGCCATAATTTTTTTTATGGATGTTTGGTTAAGAATTATAACTCCACCTGTGATAGAGTTTAGTCTAGCAAGGGATATAATAAGATGATTATTTATTTTTGGTAAAATAACAAATAAGGTAATAAATAGCGGGATAATTTTCTGTCAAGAGGATAGTAATAAGCAATTTATTCATCTAATTTTCTCTATGACTAGAGGGAATCAGTGAAAACATGGAGAAGCTCCTAATTTTAGAAGTATTGATGCAAACAATAAAATTGTAGCAGTCTTAATAAATCAGTGTATTCTAATTAATGCTGTTCCCCTTATTAGTAAAACAGCAGAACCAAGTGCCTGAGCGAGAAAATAGTTAATTGAGGCTTCAATTTCTATTGCATTTTCTTTATTTAGTATTAATGGGACGAAGGAGAATATGTTTAATTCTATGGAGACCCATAATATAAAAATATTTGTGGAAGAAATAGCCATTATGGATGACATTAGTATCAGGATAATTATTGCAAGTTTCATAAGATCATGGCAAGGCCGTCACATGATTAGAAGTCACTTTATAATGATCTAAACAAGTAGAGTTACTCTGTTTAATAGTTCTAAGCTAGTTGCATATATCTGCCAACTTGTTATAAGTATAATATTTATATTATAATACAAGTCCTTTCGTACTAAGAATTATTTATTATCGTAGATAGAATCTAATCTGGTTTACACCGATCTGAACTCAGCTCATGTAAAGATTTAAAGGTTGAACAAACCTATTTTTTTAGTTTTTGCTCTAAAATATGACTATAGGCCAACATCGAGGTGCTAATCGCTTTATTAAATATGAACTTTTATATAGCATTAGTCTGTTATCCCTAAAGTAACTTTATTCAAGGTGGTATATGAGATAACCGATCGTTAATGGATTTGTTAATCTATTTTTATTAAAGATGGGTGTATATATCTTGGCCATCCCAGCCAAATTTAGATAGGATCTTTAATCTTAGTTGAATTAAGATTTTAGGGTCTTCTTGTCTTACGAGATTATAATAGCTTCTTCACTATTAGATAAAATTTTAATTTATTACATAAGATAGTAAATATTACGTTTATTCATTCATTCTAGTCTACAATTAATAAACAAATGATTATGCTACCTTAGCACAGTTAGTATACTGCGGCAATTTATTGTTACATTGAGCAGAAAATACTATAAATTAATTATCTTATCGCTATGTTTTTGTTAAACAGTCGAATATTAAAATTGCTTAGTTTTTAATGTAATAATAGGAGAATATTTATTTTTACATAATAATGATAATATATATTATTTTATTATTATATTATTATTATTGCATAATAAGTGGTATATGTTTTATAGTTATAATACATTATAAATTAATTAATATTAAACTTATTATATTTTGTTGTGGGCAGGTTATTGCAAGGACTATAGGGGCTTATCCTCATATAGCTTATACTTTACTTTAAAATAAATATTTTATTTAGTAATTTTTAGTAATAATCAGAGATTTATTTATGCGTAAGGTATGTAGCCTCTGAATAGTTATTTATTTATATTATTGACACAATACGAGGGCATTCATAAAATAATAATTATCCAGCTCATAAATTTTCGGATAGTTAGGTATAAGCATTTTCTTGTAAAACCGTGATGCAAGAAGTACTATTATTTATTTATTTTTTTTATTAGTAGGTTGTCCCTATCGGTAGGCTGTCTGTAATATCTTAAGCTACATTATATTAATTTATGTTTATTTAGCAGAATAGTGTTTAGACTTAGTGTAAGTAAGGGGCATTTTATTGGTATATGCTATATTCTGAGATACAGTTTCCACTATATCTACTTTGTTACGACTTATCTCACTTTTCAGCGAGAGTGACGGGCGATATGTGCATGTATTATTTTTGATTAATAGATTTTTAGTAAAATTCTATTACTGTCAAGTTCTAGGAAGCTTATTATTTATTCTTAGTTAATGTTATAGTTGTAATCCATAGATCACCATATTATTGGTTGCACTTTGACCTGAGATGGTATAGAATTTAAGTCTAATATTTATTGCTAGATTGTTTAAGTTAAGCAATTAACGGCAGTATACAGACTGAGGTTTCTAAGTATGGTAAGATATTTGTGGAGTATCATATTAAGTAACAGATTTCCCTGATTATATAAAACACCGCCAAGCTCTTTGGTTTTAAAACGATTGTTTTTATTAGCCACGAAGCTGCTATAAATAGAAGGGTATCTAATCCTTGTTTTGGGCTATAGTTTATTGTATATAGTATTTTAGGATCGTTAATGTTAAATTTTACTTAAGCAATGGTTTTATAATATTGTTGTTCACTGATTTATTAATTTGAGCTTTTTGTTTAACCGCAGTTGCTGGCACAGATTTTACTATCTCTTATGGTACCGGTAGGACTAATTTTTATTTTATGGGGAGATTAATAATTTCTACTGAGATAATATATTTTATGTATTTCTTCATGAAGATAGTACCGTGTACTAATATTGTAACTAGAGTCAAATTAGATAATAAGAGATATTTCATTGTTAGAGTATGAATCTAATAGCTTATAATTAGCTTATCTTACTATAAACACTAGTCATAGACTATTAAGTTTGCAGTTTAATGTTGTTACTATAGTGTTCATTAACATCATATTATTAATTTTATTGATAAAGAAGGCATGATAGCTAATGGTCATAGATGTGATACATGCAATGTTATATCGATAGATAAAACTTGTCTAATTGGGTTCAGTGCTCTGTATAAATTATTGTGTCTGATTATTATAAATACATATAATGAGTATATTGTGGTTGAAAAGCAAGATACTATAAGTAGGATTAAGATTGTTTTTGAAATTATTAAAGATGATATTATAATAGCAATCTCTCTAACAAAGTTTAATCTTGGTGGGAGAGCTATGTTTGTTATGATAGTTCTTAGTCATATTATAGAGGTTATAGGTATATTGGATATTATGCCTCCTATAATAAGAATATTACGTGAATTTGTTTTTTCGTATATAGTATTAGTTAGTATGAATATGCATGATGAAGTTAATCCATGGGTGACTATTATAGTGGCTCTTCCGAATATACCTAACTTAGAATTAGAAGTTATTCTAATAATTAATAGGCCCATATGACTAATTGAGGAATATGCAATTAATGCTTTTAGATCTATAATTCGTAGACATATAATATTAATAAGGATGGATCCAAGGCAGGCCACAGAGACTATTATGTTAGATATTGAGGATATAGTAGATTTTATTATTATCCTTATTCGTATAAATCCGTAGGCTCCAAGTTTTAGTATAATCGCAGCTAATACTATTGATCCGGCGAGCGGTGCTTCTACATGTGCCTTAGGTAATCATGCATGTAGAGAAAATATTGGCAGCTTGACTATAAAGGCTATAATTAATATTGTTCATCTTATATATTGATTTAGTATGAGCGGTAAATTAATTTTTAAGAGAAGCATGCATATAGAATAATTAAAGTTCGAGAGTTTTAGTAGGATTATTAATATGGGTAAAGAAGCAGAGACAGTATATATTATAATGAATAGTCTTGCTTTTTTTCGTTCTGGTTGCAGACCTCACAATATGATTATCATGAAGATTGGAATTAGTGAAGTTTCGAACAATATATATATTAGTATAAAGTTTCTAGTAGAAAATAATAGAATAAAGTTAGACGATAAAATAATTATTGTGAGTATAAATAGATTTATGGCTTTCTTTACTTTATTTCTGGTTAATATTATTAGAGCTGTAATTCATATACTCAGGGTAATTATAATGATGGATAATGAATCTAATATTATTTTATTTGTTGTAGAGTAAAGATAGGACCTTATTGGATATTTAGATACAATAGTTAGTCCTAAAAAGAGAGCGGTTACGGAAACTATGCTAAAATTGAATTTATATTTTCTCATGGTCATGAGCAGTAGATTGGCCATGATAGCGGATATTAGGATTTCTTAGAAAATTTTAGAAGTGTTGAGTCATTGCCTTCCTTACGCCTCAGTCTAATTAATAAGGCTAGACCGATTCTTGCACCTGAAACTCTTATGGTAAGTAAAATAATTATGTTAACGGTGATAGCCATATATTGATATATTTTGTATGCCATAGTATAGAGGATTATTAACAGCATTAGTCTTTCTAGGCATAGTAGTAGGGGGAGCAAGTGTTGTTGTCGAGTAACTAATGATAGTAATATTATTATTAAGGATCTCATAATTGTTAGTATAATCGGCTTATTTAGCATAAGAATTGAGATATTTTCTTTTTTGATTTACAAGATCACTGCTTATATTGGTTAGCTTTCAATTCCAGGTGACTCATGATGAGAACTTTAGCTCCCAGGGCTAATATTTGAAAACTATCACCAGATTGATCTGAGAAGTTTTGATATGAAAAATCAATGTATTAGTGTTATACTATCAATATAGTAGATATGTGGTCTATAAACCCTAAATTGAGTCGAAATCAAGTTGCATAAGCTAACATATAATGACTATGGTGAATAGTTTATATTATGTAGTTGATGTTGGTTAGATTAGTGGTTTAGCGGCTTTATGGTTGATAGTGATAAATAAGTAGGTTGTTTTAGGTTAGTGAATGATGTTATTTGATGCTAGGCCAGCCTGAATAGTTTGAGAGCTGAAATTTTAGGATGGTGAGGGTGATGGCATATTTTATCTATTGTTAGCATATTGACACTGTTGTCGTAATTAGTTTTAATTTAGTAACTTAGGTGATAACGAGTTGTTAAGTCGGGTGTTGTGAAAGTGTGTACTAGATGGGTATAGTTAGGTGTTTTGAGTGACTAGATAGGGATTCTAGTTAGTTAATGATAGCCATAATTAAATTTATGTGGTCAATGGTGTTTATCTAATAGCTTTTATTTTGGTCATGAAAGTTATTGATTGATAAACTTAATTATACGAGGTCAGGGAAATTGTTGTTATAGGGCAAGGAACGATTGAATATTGTATTATAGTTTTGCTGATCTATAATAAGTTATGGTTAGATAAGTGGCAAGGGATTTAGTTATTGTATAGATTAGTCTGAAATAAGGGACAAGTTTAGATGTGGGAAAGAGATAGAGAAGAGAGGGCAGATATAGTTAGTTAGGTGTGAGAGGTCAAGGTAGATAAGAAAGGAGTTACAGTAGGAACTAGAGAGTGGAAGGAGAGGAATCGGGATAAAAGTGGAGAAAGCTTGGAGATAGGAGTTGGAGCTATAGAGATAAAGGGAATCAGAGAGTAGAATGTTTTATTTTTATTAATATCGTAAGAAGATAATATTAGTTTTGGTAGTATTGTCAGGCAATGATATTTAAGAATTTAAAAATTAGGATAATATGCCTAAATTAAGTTTGTTTTGTAGTAGAGCTGTAGATTGTTATACTTAGATTTCTTAATAGGTGGGCGCAGCTGAATAGGAGAGATGTTTGGTAGTAGGTGTGATACTGTAAAGGAGTAATTAATATGGTTGTTTTAGTGAGCGATGTTATTTTATTTGATTAATTGTGTTTGTATTTTATGGTAACATAGAAGAGCTGTTTAGTTGATAGATATTTTATTAGTGAACTATAGCGAAGGTTTGTAGGAATAGGATTATTGGTAACATAGATAGGATGATTTTAATTTTTGGGTGCAGTAGTATTTTATAATATTAGGCGTATTAGCATGTGGTACGAGAATGTATAATGATTTTGATAATTGTTGTTTTTGGTTGGTATAGTGTGCATAGTATAGTGATAGATTAAACATATTTAATAGAAATGTTTTGTATGCAATTTATAGGTGGTTTAAGATAGATAGATTTATTAATATATTTATTATGGTAATTGTTTTGATTGACTATTAGTTATTTTTAAGTAAGGTATGATATAGCTAGAAGTTTTTAGTTTTGTTAGTTATTTTTAGAGAAAGCATATAGTTAATTTTATAGTTATTTAATTAGAGTTACCTTAGGTAGGATAGGTACTACATAGTGATTTTATTGAATATTGTATATAGTATAAATAGTTGCACGAATAGAATTTAATCTAATAATAGATGATGGAGCAATTACTATTTTAGTGAAATGGTATAAGGTAAGTATAGTTCTATTGGTAGCACAATAGTAAATGATTTACTTAATTTTTTTATAGTTAGAGTTAAGTAAAGCACAAATAATTTTTAATTTTAAGGTCTATATAAGCAATAAAGTTGAGGCAGTTTAGTAGTTAATGAGCACTAATGTTATTTTATTGATGGGATGGGATAGTTAATGGTTTAAGTAAGAGTGTTTGATGGGGCGTGAGATTTTATGAATTGGTTTTACTTAGCACTAATTAGATTGGAGAGAATATTTGATTTTATGGGTATCTATGACCTAAGATACTCAGAAGTGGTAGTTATGGTTAGTCATGTTATTAGAGCGGTAGCCGAGGGTTTTATAGGTCAGGTAAGAGCTATTATATAACTTGAGGTCATTTATTTTGTAAGGTTTATTCGAGTGTAACTATTTTGTTCATCTTTTTGGATAATTGATGTTTATAAATTTGTTATGTGTATGGTATTCATGTGGTATTGTATTTATATTAGGACCATATTATATAGAAAGAGTTTAGTTTAGCTTATGTTGATTTATTTTAGTTTGTATGAGAATTTAGATTGAATAAATTTGTTTTAGCTTTATCTAAGGTATCAGTTTCAGAACTGTTAATATAGGTTTAGTAGTTTTATTAGCCGCAGGCTCTTATGAGTTTTGTTTTATTTTGGTGAGCAGTTATGATAGATGTATTGGATAATTTATTATTATAAGTATGTTAGCCATATTTCAGTGAGATGGGCACATTTGTTTTATGTTGTATTGATTTAATTTAGGCATGATTTAAAAATTGATTAGATTAAAGTTTTAGAGCTTTTTATAGAAAACTGATATCATTTTATAGTTTATATTTATAAGGTTTTTATTATTATAGGATAGTGTATTGTATATTATCTTGATTTGTGATAAAAGATAGATGATTGTAGTGTTAATGTAGTTAGTTAATATATTTTGGTAAGTTTGTTGTGCTAGCTTTAGAGTGCTATGAGTTAACTATTTTGTGATTGAGCTATTATTAGAGGATGGGCATGAAATTATTTAATTTATAAAATGGTAATAGTAAGATATATGTTTTTAATTGTAGCAATGATGATGCATGTATATTGTTATATTGGTGTAGATAGGAGATTATAGATGTGTTACTATATAGAAGCTACAGATTGGTTGATATCAGGTTTGTTATAGTTATTACAATAGATTTAATTATTATAAAGTTATTTGGTATATTTCGGACAATTTATGTTTTAGTTTAGAGTCGGCGCTTATTTAGTAACTTTATAGTATCTAGAAATTTATCTATACGGGTATGAGAATTGTGAGTGATTATTTATATTAATATAGTGTTAGGGGGTTACTAGATAGTAGTCATCCGGTCTATAGATTTTATAGGATTTATATATTGATATAAGTATTTCTTGTAAATTTGTGGTGCTTAGTATTGTTATTTATTAACCTATGAATAGATTTTGTTAATGTTTTATTTATTCTATTGTAGAATGGGCTGTATTTAGTTATACCTATCTAAAGGGTAATTTTTATTTTTTAATGCAGTAGATAATTTGTATTGGATAGTTTATTTGAGGTGTGGTCTTTCTATACTTATATAGGGCTCATATTATTTTTAGTCTAAGGGGTAAAGAAGCCTATATTTATAGTTTTAAGCTTAGTGTTTAGAGTAGCAGAGATTTTGATTTTATAATAATATTTATGGTGGCTATTAGATCGGTTTGTAGAGCTTTGTGTAAAACTAGTATATATTTATATTGTGTTATGGTATAATGAATATATGATTTTTGTGCTGTGATAGGTAAAAATTGGGATTAAGGAATATAAGTTAGAACAGGGTAATTATAGTGAGAGACAATGTTGTAAGTAATATTCATTGATTTTATGGTCTATGGTCTATAATGAAGGATAAATAGCCTATTAGAGGTTTATGGGAAGGTGCTATTTATATATTTTAGATAGGATGGGTTATAGAGCATATTTCTTAATAGTGAGTATTTTAGTGGCTTTTATTACTTTTATGCTAATATATTTGTAATAATGGTAAGTTGTTGATTTAATGGTAGTAAAGAGTCTAGCATTAAAATTAGGCGCTATAAAGTGTGTTTGGAGCATTATTGTAAAGTTGATATAAGTTTTAGTGGTTTTATTAGACTATTAGTAATAATAGGGCAAGCATATAGTTGATATGTGTATCTAATGAGTTTTATTTTATTATAGTTATTTATTAGGTAATAGATAGTTTATGAGATAGTAGTATTATAATTACAGCAAGTAATGTTTGATTATGTATTTAGATAGTTTATGGGCATTAATTTATGATAGGTGATAGAGTTTAAATTATCATATAAATTATTTTTGATCGATAGGCGGTTTACAATTTATGGTATAAGGATAAGCATTAAGTTTAACTATAGATAGTGGATACTATATGGTTTAAGTTTGAGATTGGTGCGGACACTAAATATAGTTGAGCTATATCTACAGAATTAAAGGATATATTTAGGTTTTATTTTTTAGTAATACTGTAGTTGCATAAATATGGTTAAGGAATTACGGAGAATGGGATTAATTGGATCAATGGATAAATAGTATAGTCCTGATTTATAAGTATTTATATTTATAATTATAAAGTAACTGGAAGGTTTAATAATTAGATAGTTGTTAGGTATAACAAGTTATTAGGTAGTACATAGTTAAGGCTGGTGGACTCTATTAGTTTAGCAGAGAGTTTATTTTATTTGCATGGGCATTATGAGTATAGGTAGTGTATAATATTGTTAGTAGAGCGAGCATTGCAGTTTTATTGTTTTGATTAGAGATAATGTTGGCATAGGAAGTTTTATAGACGATAGAGTTGATTTTAAGGCTTGTTAGTAAGTGTAAGTAGTATAATAAGGTATAATGTATAGCAGAGTAGTGATGATTTTATATAATTAGTTATTTTAGAGTTGGGCTTGGTATAAGTGGTTTATAGTGCAAGAATGGGTATGGGATTTATAAGGGGCAGGGTCAGGAACAGTTATATAGTTGTTAATGACCTATCGGAGTTTTATAATTATACTATTTTAATATTTTGAATTATCAGAAAATTGATATATTGATGCTGTGATGAGATGATTCATGTGGGACAGGTTTAATGGTTGATATAGTATTTGTTATTCAGTGAATATTCGGGGATGTTTAGTAAGAGTATTTGTGTTTGTACGCAGTCAACAAATTTAGTGCTCTGATAAAATAAGTTTATAGGTATTGTAAATAAGTTTATTTTAGGCAGGTATTGTTATTCATGGTTAGATGTATAAAATAAAACTATTATCTGTAATTGGCAAATAGTAATTAGTGTCATTATAATATTATTATTTTTGATTGTTATGTTGTATATTGATGTACTTATTACTTTCTTTTGCTATAGGATGTTGAACACTATATGTAATTATAGAAGTTTGATTGTGGTTATAAGTATAGTTATAGGAATAATTATTTGTATAGAATTGTTTTAATTTTGTTTAGTACTAGAGAGTAGTTGGTAATATAGTGTTAGTATTAATGTATATATTATTTTTGTAGTATTAATTTTTTTGAAGGGCTTAGAGGTTGAGTATGGTTGATATTTGGGCATTTAGTGGGTATCTTAGCAGTTGAATAAATTGAGACTATGGTTTATTACTTATTCGAGTAATTTTTATTAGTTATTTTTTTATTGTTAGATATTTTTAGTGTTATTAATGTAGTTACAGTATTATTTATATTAAAATTTAAATATAATGTTTTCATTTGTGGTAGTAGAGTCTAATTTTATTCCGGTGCTTATTTTAATTTTATGTAGCTTAGAGATTTATATTTAAATCTTGTTGGATTTAAAGTCTATTTTTTATATTGATGTCTGTAGGCTTGTATATGAGCTATCTAGCCTTATATTGATAGTCTATGTGACAATCAAGATGACTGTTATTGGCTTTATTGTTGAGCTTGTTGTATGTTTATAGTTGGTAAGATGTAGGCATTGGAGTATATTTTATAGTAGTTATGGTTATTGCAGCTATAGAGGAATTAAATTCTTTAGTTGGTCGGTAATTATTTATAGGTCAAATATAGAATTTATTGTAGTGGTATGTTGATTATTAGCGCCTATTTTTTATTTGTTATTGTAGATTAACTCGTAATTGTTTGGCTAGTCTATTTATGAAGATTTTGCTATATGGTACTTATTATCTAGTGATTCATGTAATGTTCTTAGGGTAGAAGCGATGTATGTTACTTTTGTTGGAGTTGGTCACTGAATGTTGATAATAGTTAGAATATTGTTACATTAAGCCGAATAAAGGTAGACCGTCATAATATTTATTGGGCTGATCATGTTTTATAGTATTTTGGATTAAGTGGTATACATGATTGTATGTTGACTATTTTAATGTATATATTGTGCGGGATTTTATTTATTAACAGGGCTATAATTTTTATTCCATTATAGATATTTGTCTTTATTCTATGAAAGGTATAATAAAGAGATGATTATAGCAGACATTATATAGTTTTATAGGGCTAGAATAGATTTTATTGCTTAAGAACTAGAGTTGAAGTGAGTTGTAATTATTGCGGTGTTAAAATTGAGTCAAGCTTTGTATTTATCTGTTAGTTAGAGCCTTGTTTTGTATAATATTATTTAGTATTGTATGAGGTGATAAAATATGACTGTTATAAGACTTAGGATCAGTAATTTCAAGATTGCTTGGTATAATTTCATAGTGTGGTAGTATTAGTAATAGTTTATGTCATAGTTATTTTATATATTGATATCTGTACTAAGTAATAGATTTTAATGTTGTTTATTAAATGAGTTTTATAGTATTAGGGTAGTCTGAGTGATTGTTCTAGTCGTTATTTATTATTATGATGCATTATCTATGTATTTATTATATCGATAGATAAAGTTATGAGCTCACTGGTCATTGTTAAGCCGCAGGCCATTAATAGTATTAAGGGTATCTATATAGCGGTTTTTGTAAGTTGTGATTTGTTTATATTGGAAGCTATAGTACTAAATGTGAATAAATTCGAGCATTAAGGGGGTAATCATGTATGTTTGTAAAGATAGAAGTCTCATTAGTAGTGACAGTGTTTGATACAGTCTATTTATTAAGATTTTATTATTTAGGGCTGGAGTACAGGCCCTTATATAACTAAAAGCTTTCTAATAATTTATAGTTTAAGAATTTTGTATGAATGGCCGATAGGAATTATAGGGCTGGTTATTTAGCTCACGTGTTAATTATTACTGAGACTACTGATTTAGGTTTATTCGAGAAGTTAAATGGCATAGTTAGTAAGTAATGGTATATGGTTTTAACTTGTAGTAGTATTAATTTGTAGGGTTAAGCTATAATTTATAGATTATTATTTTATATCTGTATTTGATCGGCCAGATTAATATGTTTACTATGGATAAGTATTTGTTTTATGTTTGTTTTGAGTATCATTTGTAATAAATAACAAGATAGAAGATATTAAAGAGTTAGTGTATTTAAGGATCTAGCGAAGTATTGAGTTTGAGGTATTTGTTAGATTTATTTAATGTTTTAAGCACGATAGATATCTTTTATCTAGATCTTGTATCTATTTACGTTAAATTGAGCTTAGATCGTTAATTATCTTAGATAACACTTATATTAAGGCTGAGCTTTTTACAGTATGTACATAAATGGTGCTTGTATGTTTATATTATTTATTTATATCTATATGGTTTAAATCTTTTTGTGGTTTATTTAGTATGGCAAAATCTAAAATATGGGGATAGTAATTTTTATTTTAGTTCTAGTTACAGCATTTATGCGGCATGTGCAGCTTTAGTGGCAAATAAAGTGTTGTGGAGGTATCAATACTATAAATTTTTTGTTATTTTATTTTGAGGGAGCGGGTAAATGACTATAGAGTGGACTTATTGTAGTTAATTCAGTTTTAGATCTATTTTGTTACTTACTGTATTTATTATTTTATGCTATTGTTAATAAATATATTTCATATTTTTATATTTATGTGATTAAGTAATCTATCGGTCTTAATTTAAACAGTGATTGAACCCATTTCATCAATATTTTAGAGCAAGGGTATTATAGGGTTTATACTATACATTACAATTTTTTATTAATGCCAGTACTAATGGTCAACTATTTTAATAACTCAGAAACTTTATTGAGGCGATGTCGCTAATGGCTCTTACATATATTCAATCTGAGTGATACTTTTTATGACTGTACGTAATCTCACGATGAATTCCTAATAAGTTGGGCGGGATCGTAGCTTTTCTATTAGTAATTTTCATCATATTTACATTACCTATTATACACTTACAACATAAACTACTTTCAAGCTATTACCTATTTTTAAAGCTATTATTCTTTTTATAATCAGGGCTATACTTATCCTAAGATGGGTCGGAACTTGTCCGTAGATAGCCTATTTATTGTAATTAGGTAACTATCTAGATTATCATATTCTATATATTTTATTTGCTCTCTGCCTACTAAAATACGAAATTATCTCCTAATATAATAATACAGTAAGTTAAAAACTATTGAACTGTAGGCTTAAATTCATAATATGGTACCATATTCTAAACATGATAAAGTCTCTACTAAAAATTCTATTTATTTTATCTATAGTGATGTTATCCTATACAGTTATCCTGGTTTTAATAAGTAAGGAATTTATTATTAAGTGAGAGATCATAGGGTCTCAAGAATAAAAATAAGAACAGAGCTTATAATAGAATAATCAAGCATTCTATATTCATCGACCGTTTTGTTAATCTTAACTAACGTAATACCATTTTCTAACAAATATAGAGAATTAGATAAAAATAGCTTACGCTTTAGATACATAGTAATATGTTTTATTATATTAATAAACATGTTAATTCTTATTCCTAATATAATAACCTTACTAATTTAATGAGACAGACTAGAGTTACTTCATTTATTTTGATTGTTCATTGTGTAACTAGCGATCTAATAGAGCAGAAGCACTAACAATGATAACCAATCGATTTAGAGATATATTTCTTATTATGCCTATTGTAGCCACACTAAACATAGGAGATTGATCTATAGTTACAGGACCGATAAATAACAACTTTCATAGTATGCAATGACTTGGGCTCCTAGTTATAGTAATAACAAAAAGGGCATAAATATGATATTCTGGATGATTATCAGCAGCAATAGCTGCACCAACTCTAGTATCAGCACTAATCCATTTATTAACATTAATAATGGCTGGCATCTTTCTTCTATATCGGTTAAGTAATATAGTAGATAAATTCAGCTTATAAAAGTAATTACTGTCATCTCTAGAACTCTAATGACACTTCTAGTTAAAATAAGAGCACTATACGAAATCGATCTAGAAATTATTGTTCTATCAATATTTAGCCAACTTGGTTTAATAGTGATATCAATATCTCTAAGTCTACCCCATATTACTATATTTCATATATTAACTCATGCTATAATTAAAAACTTTGTTGTTCATTAAAGCAAGTTGCTTAACTTTAATAAACACCTATGTAAGATTTATAAATATATGGTCAATTTATTAATGCTATCTCTATTACTATTGCCTCGATAATAGTTAGCCTATTTGCCATAATTAAGGTTCTCTATAGCGGGGTATTATTCAAAGCATGCAATTACAGAATAATCCTCAATATTATTAATATTTTTATCTTTATACTATTATTAATAAGAATTGTTATGGCAGCTATATACAGATTATGGTTATTAATAATAGCAATAAAGCTACTAATAATACAGCCATCTTTATTTAAAATATATATATGCCCAGGCATTTTCCACTTATTTAACTATTATATTAATAATAAATATCATTCTGGGTGCCACTCTTTAATGACTAGTCCCTCTAAATCAATATAATACAATAATCTTTAGAAATAACTATTATTCTATGATCATAAATTTTATAATGCTGTTAATAATTTTACTACTCTATCATTAATAAGCACTAATTATTTCTGCATGGCGGGCAGTCTCCTAAAATCATCAGACCCTAAATATTTACAACACCAGTGTGAACTTAATTAATTATTGACCCAGCCCAATACTCTCGAATATAGCATATAAGCACTTAGACTAATCATGAATAGAAAGTGTTGTTAATCTTAAAGCTATAAAGCTTGTATCGACCGCGGGAAAACAAAGTAATACAGCCCTAACAGATAATTTGACAGCAATTTAAATATGGCAGCACTTATAACCATATCTACTACCCTTATAATAGCCCTCTTACATTACTAGGTAAACTAGTTTAAAAATACGTAATTGGGCTAGCGAGATCTTCTTATTATAATACTTAGTACAATTATTATTAAATACAATAATGCATGTGCCTAGCTCCATTAAAAATATAATGTCTAAACTTATCCTCATACACTAAACCCACCGCACAGCTATATCACTAAAACTTGTGTTGCATTTAATTTTAACTTTACCTTAAAACTTAAATAAGCCAAAGACCGGTATCTAGTAAATTACAACTGGCAGTTTCTATGGTAAGCCCTAGAACTCTATTTTTACCACAATAGGGTTAATCCAGGCGTTTTATCAAGGTTTATCTTTGTTTAGCTTTACCCTAACCTAGCTAGCCTGACTCTTTATATATGCATATGTACATATATACATACACATATATGTATATGTACATACATATATATACATATATACATATACATATACATACATATATACATATACATATATACACGCATATATACATACATATATATATACGTATATATGCATACGTATACACATACATATATATACGGATATATACATATATACATACGTATGTATATATATACATATACACATACGTACATACATATATACATATATACATACATATATACATATATACATACATATACATGTATATATACATACATATATACATATATACATACATATATATGCATATATGCGTATATATATGCATGTATATATATACATACATATATATACATATATATACATATATATACATATATAGATATATACGTATACGATGTATATGTATATACACACATATATACATACATATATATACATATATACATATATATACATATATATACATATGTACGTATATACATATGTATATATGCATATATATGCATATATGTATATGCATATATATGTATATATGTATCTACACATATATGTATATATGTATACATATGCATATATGTATATATGTATGTATATATGTATATCTATGTATATGTATGTATGTATATGTGTATGTATATGTATGTATACATGTATGTATATATGTACATATGTGTATATATGTATGTATATATGTATGTGCATATATATGTACATATGTATGTACGTATGTATATATATGTATGTACATATGAATCTACATATGAATGTATATATGTATGTATATATGTATGTATATATGTATGTACATGTATGTATGTGTATGTATGTATGTATATGTCTATGTGTATATGTATGTATATATGTATATATGTATGTATATATGTATGTATATATGTATATGCACATATATATATGTACACATGTATGTATACATGTATGTATATGTATGTATATATGTATATATGCATGTATGTATATATGTATGTATATATGTACAAATATACGTATGTATATGTATCTATATATGTATGTATGTATATGTATATATGTATGTATACATGTATGTATATATGTGTGTCTATGTCTATATGTATGTATGAATATATATATGTATATGTGTATGTATATATGTGTGTATATATGTGTATATATATGTATATATGTATGTATATATGTACATATATGTATGTATATGAGTATGTATATATATATGTGTATATATGTATATATATGTATGTATATATATATATGTGTGTGTATATATGTATGTATGTGCATATATGTGTATATATGTATGTACGCACATATGTATGCATATGTGTGTATATATGTGTATGCATATGTGTATGTATATGTATGTATATGTGTATGCATATATATGTATATATGTATGTATATATGTATGTATATATGTATGTATATATGTGTGTATATATGCATGTATATATGTATGTATATATGTATATATATGCATATACATGTATGTATATGTGTATGTATATATGTGTGTATATGTATGTATATATGTATATATGTATATATGTATGTATATATGTATGTATATATATCTATGTATGTATGTATGTATATATGTATGTATATATGTATATATATGTATGTATATGTGTATGTATATATGTATATATGTATGCATATATCTATGTGTATGTGTATGTATATATGTATATATATACGTATATATATGTATATATGTATGTATATATGTATGTATATATCTATGTATGTATGTATACATATGTATGTATATATGTATGTATATATGTATGTATATATTTATATATATATATGTATATATGTATGTATATATGTATATATGTATGTATATATTGTATGTATATATGTGTGTATACATGTATGTATATATGTATGTATATATGCATGAATATATGTATGTATGTGTGTATGTATGTGTGTATGTATATGTGTATGTATACGTGTATGTATGTGTGTATGTATATGTGTATGTATATGTGTATGTATATGTGTATGTATATGTGTATGTGTTATGTATGTATATGTGTATATATGCACATATGTATGTGTATATATGTATATATGTATGTATATATGTATATATGTATGTATATATGTATGTATATATGTATGTATATGTGTATGCATATGTATGTACATATGTGCATATATGTACGTATATATGTATGTATGTATATGTGTATGTGTATATGTATGTATATAGGTATGTATATAGGTATATATAGGTATGTATATAGGTATGTATGCACGTATGTATATATGTGTGTATATGTGTGTATATGTGTGTATATGAGTATGTATATATGTATGCATATATGTATGTATATACGTATGTATATATGTATGTATATAGGTATGTATATACGTATGTATATATGTATGTATATATGCATATACGTACGTATATATGTATATATCTATGTATATATATGTATATATGTGTGTATATATATATATGTATATATGTATATGTATATATACGTATGTATATATGCATGTATATATGTATGAATATATGTATGTATATACCTATGTATATACCTATGTATATGTGTATGTATATATGTATGCATATACGTATGTATATATGTATGCATATATGTATGTATATGTGTATGTATATATGTATGTATATATGTGTAGATATATGTACATGTGTGTATATGTGTGTATATATGTGTGTATATGTGTATGTGTATATGTATGTACACATGTATGAATATATGTATGTGTATATATATACGTATGTATATATACGTATGTATATATGTATATATATTTATGTATGTACGCATATATAGATGTACATATGTATGTACATATGTATGTATATATGTATGTATATGTGTATGTATATACGTATGTACATATCTATGTATATATGTATGTATATGTATGTATATGTGTATGTGTATATGTATGTATATATGTATATATGTATGTCTATATATGTATATATGCATGTATGTATGTATAAGTGTATGAATATATGTATGTATATGTATGTATGCATATATCTATGTATGAATATATATGTATGTATATATGTATGTATATATGTATCTATATATATGTATATATGTATGTATATATGTATATGCATATGTATGTATATATACGTATATATGCATATACATGTGTATATATGTATATATGTATGTATATGTGTATATATACGTATATATATGTATATATGTATGAATATATGCATATATGTATATATATGTATGTACATATGTATGCATATATGTACATATATGTGTGTATATATGTATGTGTGTATGTATATGTATGTATATATGTATGTATATATGTATGTATATATGTATGTATATATGTGCCCATGTATGTATGTGTATATATGTATATATGTACATATATGTATGTATATATGTATATGTATATATATGTATGTATACAGGTATGTATATATGTATGTGTATATATGTATGCATATATGTATGCATATATGTATGTATATATGTATGCATATATGTATGCATATATGTATGCATATATGTATGCACATATGTATGTATATATCTATGTATATATGTATGTACATATATGTGTGTATATATGTATATATGTGTATATATATGTATGTACATATGTATATATGTATGTATATATATGTATATATGTATGTATATACGTATGTATATATGTATGTGTATATGTATGTACATACGTATGTATATGTGTATGTATATGTGTATATATGTATGTATATATATGTATGCATATACGTATGTATATGTATGTGTATATATGTATATACACGTATATGTATGTGTATATGTATATATGTATGTGTGTGTATATATATCTATATATGTATGCATGTATGTATATGTGTGTATTTATGTATGTATATGTGTATATATATGCATGTATATATGTATGTACATATATGTATATATGTATGCATGTATGTACATATATGTATGTATGTATATGTATATATGTATATATACATATGTATATGTATGTATATATGTATATATATGTATATATGTATGTATATATACGTATGTATATATGTATGTATATGTGCATGTATATATGTATGAATATATGCACATATGTATATATATGTATATATCTATATATGTATGTATGTATGTATGTATGTATATAAGTATGTGTATCTATGTGTGTATGTATGTGTATATGTATATATGTATGTATATATGTGTATATATGTATGTATGTGCATATATGCATGTATGTATGTTTATATATGTATATATGTATATATGTATATAAAGGAGTTCGACAAGCCAGGCATGGGCAGAGCTGAACAAAGATAAATCTTGATAAAATGCCTGGATTAACCCTATTGTGGTAAAAATAGAGTTCTAGGGCTTACCATAGAAACTGCCAGTTGTAATTTACTAGATACCGGTCTTTGGCTTATTTAAGTTTTAAGGTAAAGTTAAAATTAAATGCAACACAAGTCTTAGTGATATAGCTGTGCGGTGGGTTTAGTGTATGAGGATAAGTTTGGACATTATATTTTTAATGGAGCTAGGCACATGCATTATTGTATTTAATAATAATTGCACTAAGTATTATAATAAGGAGATCTCGTTAGCTTCAGTTACGTATTTTTAAACTAGTTTACCTGGTAATGTAAGAGGGCTATTATAAGGGTAGTAGATATGGTTATAAGTGCTGCCATATTTAAATTGCTGTCAAATTATCTGTTAGAGCTGTATTACTTTGTTTTCCCGCGGTCGATACAAGCTTTATAGTTTTAAGGTTAACAACACTTTCTATTCATGATTAGTCTAGGTGCTTATATGCTATATTCGAGAGTATTGGGCTGGGTTAATAATTAATTAAGTTCACACTGGTGTTGTAAATATTTAGGGTCTGATGATTTTAGGAGACTGCCCGCCATGCAGAAATAATTAGTGCTTATTAATGATAGAGTAGTAAAATTATTAACGGCATTATAAAATTTATGGTCATAGTATAATAGTTATTTCTAAAGATTATTGTATTATATTGATTTAGAGGGATTAGTCATTAAAGAGTGCCACCCAGAATGATATTTATTGTTAACACAATAGTTAAATAAGTGGAAAATGCCTGGGCATATATATATTTTAAATAAAGATGGCTGTATTATTGGTAGCTTTATTGCTATTATTAATAGTCATAATCTGTATATAGCTGCCATAACAATTCTTATTAATAATAGTATGAAGATAAAATATTGATGGTATTGAGGATTATTCTGTAATTGTATGCTTTGAGTAATGCCCGTTACAGGGAGCCTTAATTATGGCAAATAGGCTAACTATTATCGAGGCAATAGTAATAGAGATAGCATTAATAAATTGACTATATATTTATAAATCTTACATAGGTGTTTATTAAAGTTAAGCAACCTGCTTTAATGAACAACAAAGTTTTTAATTATAGCATGAGTTAATATATGAAATATAGTAATATGGGGTAGACTTAGAGATATTGATATCACTATTAAACCAAGTTGGCTAAGTGTTGATAGAGCAATAATTTTTAGGTCGTTTTCGTATAATGCTCTTATTTTAGCTAGAAGTGTTATTAGGGTTCTAGAGATGACAGTAATTACTTTTATAGGGTGAATTTATCTACTATATTACTTAACTGGTATAGAAGAAAGACGTCAGCCATTATTAATGTTGATAAGTAGATTAGTGCTGATACTAGAGTTGGTGCAGTTATTGCTGCTGATAATCATGCAGAATACTATATTTGTGCCCTTTTGTTATTACTATAACTAGGAACCCAAGTCATTGCATACTATGAAAGTTGTTATTTATCGGCTCTGTAGTTATAGATCAGTCTCTTATGTTTAGTGGGGCTACAATAGGCGTAATAAGAAATATATCTCTAAATCGATTGGTTATCATTGTTAGTGCTTCTGCTCTATTAGATCGCTAGTTACACAATGAACAATCAAAATAAATGAGGTAACTCTAGTCTGTCTCATTAAATTAGTAAGGTTATTATATTAGGAATAAGAATTAACATGTTTATTAATATGATAAAACATATTACTATGTATCTAAAGCGTAAGCTATTTTTATCTAATTCTCTATATTTGTTAGAAAATGGTATTACGTTAGTTAAGATTAACAAAACGGTGGATGAATATAGAATGTTTGATTATTCTATTATGAGGTCTGTTCTTATTTTTATTCTTGAGACCCTATAGTCTCTTACTTAATAATAAATTCCTTACTTATTAAAACCAGGATAACTGTATAGGATAATGTCACTATAGATAAAATAAATAGAATTTTTGGTGGAGACTTTATCATGTTTAGAATATGGTACCATATTATGAATTTAAGCCTACAGTTCAATAGTTTTTAACTTACTGTATTATTATATTAGGAGATAATTTCGTATTTTAGTAGGCAGAGAGCAAATAAAATATATAGAATATGGTAATCTAGATAATTGCCCAATTACAATAAATGGGCTATCTATGGACAAGTTCCGATTCATCTTAGGATAAGTATAGCCCTGATTATAAAAAGAATAATAGCTTTGAAAATAGGCAATAGCTTGAGAGTAGTTTATGTTGTGAGTATATAACAGGTAATGTAAATATGATGAAAATTACTAATAGAAAGCTACGACCCTACTCAACTTATCAGAGATTGATCGTGGGATTGTACATAGTTATAAAAAGTATCACTCAGATTGAATATGTGTAGGGGTTATTAGCGGATCTATCTAAATAAAGTTTTCTGGATCATTTAAATAGTTGGGCGTTAGTATTGATATTAATAAGAAAATTGTGATGTACAGTATAAATCCTATAATATCTTTTGTTCTAAGCACCGATGAAATGAGATTTAATTATTATTTGAATCGATGTCTAGCGGATTACTTGATCTATATAAGTGAAGAGATATGAAGCGGGAGCTTATTAATAATAGCATAGAAAATGGTAGAATGAAGTGAATAATAAAAATCAATTTAAGGTTGGATTAGTTACGGTAAATCTACCCTATAATTATTATATTAGCTCTTTTCCTAAATGAGGAATAGTAGAAAAGATATTTGTAATAGTAGTAGTGCCCAGTATCTTATTTGTCTCCAAGGTAACATGTATCCTATAAATGCTATAACTATAGCTAAAGATGAAGATTATTATTCTAGTATTTTAGGTTTGCTGTATTAAATAGGCCATAAAAGATTTCTTGGGTCACGTGGATGTAAATAACTAGTATAAGTATAGATGCACCACTTATGTATATGCTATATAGTGGCCTAACTTCAACTTACATCTAGCTAATATGAATTAATGATTTAAAGCTAATTCAGTGTAGGAGGTATAGTGTATTGATAGGAGGAGACTTGTTATAATTTGAAGTATTAAGAATAAACTTAACAAGGACCTATAATTTTGTCATATTGAAATGTTTATAGGGTCGGGCAAGTTTGTTAAGCTAGAAGAGGCGATCTCTAATATTTCGTGTTTTTTCTGTAGGCGCTGAGCGATATAAAAATATAGAGAAGGAGCAGGAAGGATCCAGCAGGCAGATGGGTACATAAAATAAGGGCAGAGAAGTGACCTGGATATCTTATTTTATGTGCTATATTGGCTGTAAGTATTATATTGGGCACCACTCTTAATGGTCTGCTCATGTATTAATGCAGTAGGGTAATTTTTAAGGATAGCCACTATCAGTGATTATAGGTTCTATGATACTATTAATAATTTTATCACTTTATTTATAATAAGCATTAATTATTTTTATACAGCTCAATAAACTATTAGATTTTTAATGTTTATAGTGCTGATATTAACTCGATTAATTGTTGGCTCTATTTAATGCTTTCAAGTGTAGCATATAAGTACCCGGACTTACTATGAATAGAAGATATTATTAATCTTGGAACTATAAATTTATATCGGCTGTAGGAAAGTAAGAGATATCGCCTTACGGATAGGTTTAGTAGCAACCTAGAGACTATAATATTCATATCTGCTGCTTTGTAATAATTGCTCTATGTCATTAAGTAAGTAGCCTAAAAACACATTATTGGGCTAATGAGATACTTACTGCATAATACCTGAAATTAGTTATTGTTAAGCATGATAGTATTTATGTCTAAAACTTTGTTAAAATATAAATGTCTGAGTGCAGCAAGACCTGTTCTAACAAACTGAAAAAACATACTACGCGGCTTTCCGCTCAAATTTGCATTACTATTAATTTCAATTTTTAAGTCTTGAAATTTAAGTAAAATGAAAACTTGTTTTCCGCAAAATTTGCAACTAGCAAAATTTTAGGGTAAATTTTAAGATGCCATTTTTATCAAAAAGTATATGTCCTCACAAATCAAGGTTTTATAGGTGATTCCCACATTAATCAATGTTTTAGCTCAGATAATTCATTTTTTATTAGTAAATTTCTAGAGCTAATTTAGTAAAATTTGGGTACATAGTTACTACCCCCTCCTATCCCCATTCTGTTCCCCCCCCCCGGATATGCGCACAGGTATACGTATATATACATATATACATACATATACACACATACACACACATATACACACATACACACACATATATACATATATATATATACATATATATATATATATACATATATATATACATATATATAC